>Ga0209254_10000548_pt1 | contig 30957 bp, 25 predicted proteins | sample FrelakmetDIP11DI_FD_187148 | JGI IMG/M metagenome (GOLD analysis project Ga0209254, IMG submission 187148) | Freshwater lake sediment microbial communities from the University of Notre Dame, USA, for methane emissions studies - DIP11 DI (SPAdes)... | ecosystem: Environmental > Aquatic >... | reverse complement strand
GTTTAACAGTCTATCCCCTTCCTTCGATTTTCCAACACTGATGGATACGTGGGTTGCGCTCGAAATCCTTCGGGATCGTGCGGCGGCTGATATCTTCGATCGCAAGATCCGGCAACGCGTCCCGATTCACCTTGAAGCGCTGGGCATTGGTCGAGAAGATCAGAATGCCCCTTGGTTCCAGCAGGGCCGCCACTTCGCGCAGGACTCCGACATGATCGCGCTGCACATCGAAGGTGCCGGCCATGTTTTTCGAGTGCGAGAAGGTCGGCGGGTCGAGGAAGATCAGTCCGTATCTTCTCCGCTCTTTCCTGGCACCATCCAGCCACGCGAGTACATCGGACCGCACCAAACGGTGTTTCGGCCCTCGGATGTCGTTTGACTCCAGGTTGCGCGCTGCCCAATCGAGGTAGGTGTTCGACAGATCGACGCTCGTAGTGCTGGAGGCACCCCCTTTGGCCGCGTAGACGGTGGCGCTCGCGGTATACGCGAAAAGGTTGAGAAAATGTTTTCCTGCAGCGAGCTCCCGAATCAGTTGGCGCGTCAAGCGATGATCGAGGAAGAGACCGGTATCCAGGTAGTCGCTGAGATTGACCCAGAAGCGGTATCCTGATTCCTCGACCTCGAGGAGGTGCCCCGTTTCCGCCTGCTTCTCATACTGCGCCTGTCCCCTGTGCCGCCGCCTGATCTTCAAGAAAAGATGATCAGGAGAAACCTGCACCACCTCCCGGACCGCGGCCACCGCCTCCACTAGGCGCTGTTCCGCCTGCTCCGGGTCGATCGTCGAGGGCGCCTGATACTCCTGGACGTGAACCCAGAGCTCCGATCCCCTGTAGAGATCCACGGACACTGCGTACTCGGGCAAGTCCGCGTCGTAAACACGATAGCACGAGATCCCATTTTGCCGTGCCCATCGATCGAAGTGACGGAGGTTTTTTCGCAGACGATTGGCGAGCATTTGGCCGGACTCAGTCAGGACCTGGATGTGCCGGCTACGCCGCAGCAGCGTCCGCAGTTTTCGCTGCGACTCATCCATCGCGCCTTCCGACTTGGGCGTGAAATACTTCTCGGCGGTTACTTCGAAGTTGAAAAGTCGACAAGGAATAGCACCGTTGTAGAGCGCATAGTAGCGCTGCGCGCGGATGCCGAGCTTAAACGCCAACTCCGGGTTGCCGGTGAGGACGGTCAACCGCCATCCCTGGAAATACTCCTGGATCGTCTCCCCCAGTTCGACGTAAAGATGCTTAAGCTGTTCGGTTTCGCCCAAGCGCTCGCCGTAAGGCGGATTGACCACCATCAGTCCCTGAGCCGCCTGTGGTCTCACATTTCTTAACGACTTACGTTCAATGTGGATGAACCCTCGTAAACCCGCACGTTCGATGTTCTGCCAGGCAGACCGTACCGCTTCTCGATCGATGTCATAACCCATAATGCGCGGGAGGCGCTGGAGGCCGGTTGTCCGGCGGGCTTCGGCCTCGGCCCGCAGTTTTTCCCACTGGATTGGATCGTGTTGTTTCCACCCGAGAAAACCAAAGTAGGCACGCGCCAGCCCAGGTGCGACGTCACCGGCAAGCAACGCACCCTCAATAAGCAGGGTTCCGGAGCCGCACATCGGATCCAAGAGATCGCCGCCGCTCTTGGCAACCTCGGGCCACCCCCCGCGAATGAGAATGGCGGCTGCCAGGTTTTCTTTCAGCGGCGCGGCGCTTCCGGAAAGGCGATAGCCGCGTCGATGCAGGCTGTCGCCAGAAAGATCCAGACTGACGGTCGCTTCATCGCGATCCAGGTAGGTATTCACCCGGATGTCCGGTTGCAACAGCCGAACATTCGGCCGCGCGCCGAAACCCTCCTTGAACTGATCGACAATCGCATCCTTCACCTTTTGCGCACCGAACAATTCGTGATCCATCTTCGAACGGTGGGAGGTGAAATCCACAGCGAGACACCCATCCCGCTCAATGTGCTCGTTCCAATCAATCGTGCGGACACCGGCATACAGTTGGTCGGGAGATTCAGCCGGGAATCGCGCGATCGGCAACAGAATGCGATTCGCCAACCGTGACCATAAACAGGCCCGGTAGGCCAGGGCAAGATCGCCGCGGAAGTGCACTCCGGAGCGGGTTTCTTCAGTCGCTTGTGCACCCAGGGCACGGAGCTCCGTCGCCAGCAACGGCTCCAAGCCCAGAGGGCAAGTAGCAAAGAGCTTCGGCAGCGCGCTCATGACGATGAAGATCCAGGCAAGAGCGAAGTCTCCTCCCCGCCGACGACCAAATCGTGAAGAGTCATTCGGCCTAGACTCCGATGCATCGCCGCATCACTCATCACCTGTTCGATTCGAGAGTGGTTTGGGCGATCGATTGGAGATCTAGAATTCTCCCCTCCGACCTCCCGCAGTGCATCGATAATGTCCGTCAATAGAATTGTCGCGATATCCCGCGCGGGTAGGCAATCTCCGCTGTCTTTGCCGAGAGTCATGCGCTTCCGACAAAATGAAAAGCCCCGACGTCAACCGCCGGGGCTTTCCAGTTTTCTCGGCCCAAGGGCAAATTACATCATATCACCCATGCCACCCATGCCACCCATGCCGCCCATGCCGCCTCCGGGCATCGGGGCTTCATCCTTTGGCTCTTCCGCTATCATCGCTTCGGTGGTGATCATCAGGCCCGCGACCGAAGCGGCGTTTTGCAGCGCCGTCCGGGTCACTTTGGCAGGGTCCAGGATGCCCATGGACACCAGGTCGCCGAATTCACCGGTGGCCGCGTTATAGCCGAAGTTTCCCACACCCTCAGCCACCTTGTTGAGAACCACGGACGGTTCGTCGCCGGAATTCGCAACGATCTGGCGCAGCGGCTCTTCCAAGGCGCGGCGGAGAATGGAAATGCCGACATCCTGATCGTGATTGGCGCCTTTCAGATCCTTGACGCTCCGCAGCGCGCGGACCAAAGCGACACCGCCGCCTGCAACGACACCCTCTTCGACCGCGGCCCGCGTAGCGTGCAGCGCGTCCTCGACGCGCGCCTTCTTTTCCTTCATCTCGACTTCGGTCGCGGCCCCGACCTTGATCACGGCGACGCCGCCCGCGAGCTTCGCCAAGCGCTCCTGCAACTTCTCCCGGTCATAGTCCGAGGTGGTCTCGTCGATCTGTGTGCGAATCTGACCCACGCGTCCCTGGATTTGCTCCTTGGTTCCCGCACCATCGATGATGGTGGTGTTTTCCTTGGTAATCTGAATTTTCTTGGCACTGCCAAGATCCGTGAGGCTCACCTTCTCCAGGCTCAATCCGACGTCCTCGGAGATTACCGTACCACCTGTCAACACCGCGATGTCTTCCAGCATCGCCTTGCGGCGATCGCCGAAGCCCGGAGCCTTGACCGCCGCCACTTTGATGATGCCGCGCATGTTATTCACGACCAACGTCGCCAAAGCCTCGCCTTCGACATCCTCAGCGATGATCAGCAAGGGACGGCTGGCGCGGGCCACGCTTTCCAAAGCCGGTAGAAGCTCGCGAATATTAGATATCTTTTTCTCGTGAATCAGGATGTACGGAGTTTCCAGCTCAGCACTCATGCTTTGCTGGTTGTTGATGAAATAGGGCGAAAGGTAACCGCGGTCGAACTGCATGCCCTCTACGATCTCGAGTTGATTCTCCAATCCCGAACCGTCTTCGACGGTGATCACCCCTTCCTTACCGACTTTGTCCATTGCTTCGGCGATGATCTTACCGATGGACTCGTCCGCATTCGCCGAGATGGTTCCGACTTGCGCAATGGCATTGGTATCAGCACAAGGAACGGACATTTCGTGAATCGCCTCCACGACCGTCGACACGGCTTTGTCGATGCCTCGCTTGAGGTCCATCGGATTCATCCCCGCGGCCACCGCCTTGAGTCCTTCGGTCAGGATGGACTGCGCCAGCACCGTGGCCGTGGTCGTACCATCGCCTGCCACATCCGAAGTCTTTGAGGCAACCTCCCGGACCATCTGGGCACCCATATTTTCGAACTTGTCGGAGAGTTCGATCTCCTTCGCCACAGACACGCCGTCCTTGGTCACGGTCGGTGCACCGTAGCTTTTCTCCAAGACCACGTTGCGGCCTTTCGGCCCCAACGTCACCTTGACCGCTTGGGCCAAGATGTTCACACCGCGCATCATTCGCACGCGGGCATCATCGCTGAACTTCACTTCTTTCGCTGCCATTTCACTACCTCGAGTCGATTGTCTGTTTGTAAATGGTGGATGGTACGGGCTCAGGAATCGAGTATGGCCATGATGTCGTCCTCGCGCATCACGACGAATTCCTCATCACCTAACTTAACTTCCGTCCCGGCATACTTGCCGAACAGAATTCGATCGCCGACTTTGACCTGGACCGGTCGAACCTCGCCGGTCTCCAAAATCTTGCCGCTGCCAACGGCTATCACTTCCCCCTGCATCGGCTTCTCGGCGGCCGAATCAGGGATCACGATTCCGGCAGCCGAGGTTCGGCTTTCTTCCACCCGTCTGACCATCACGCGGTCGTGCAAAGGACGCAATTTCACCAAAAATCTCCTAGCGTTTGCGGATTCCGGCTCCGACGGGGTGAAAACCCGGGCCGGGCCGAATGCGATAGCAAGAAAAACTTGGGAGACCGAGTCTGATCCGCGCAAAGCTTCCGCTGGACGGTAACCTGAGCAACGGACCTTGTTAGCACTCCCCCAAGACGAGTGCTAATCATAACCTTCGATTGCGCACTGTCAAGAGGAAAAAGAGTTAGATCCCTACCGGCGAGGCTCGTCGGTCTGCTAGGGACGAAGCACGGCCCCCTTGCGACGGGGGTCAATCCCGCCCCGCCCGATCACTCTGCTCGGTATAATCCGTTGGCCGCAATAAACTCGCGAACGCGGTCGGGGAGGAGGTATTGCGTGCTCTTGCGATGCCGGACCAATTCCCGGATCCGAGAAGCCGAAATCGCGAGCTGGGAAACTTCCTGGAAATAGATATACCCCGACGACTTACTCTTCAACCAGGAAGGTTCCGTGATCAAGCGTTCTTCCAACACTCGCTCCAGCGCCTCCGCATAGGAGGCTTCGAACGGCCTTTGCATGACGACCACGTGAGCGAGCTTAAAAAGGTCTCGCCAGCGATGCCAGGCAGGAATTCCCTGGAATGCATCCAAACCGACGATCAGACAAATGGGCTGATCCGATACTTCGGAACGAATTGAGGACAACGTGTCCACCATGTAGGACTGCCCCTCGCGACGAAGCTCGCGATCATCGATGCGAAAGCCCGACTCACAACCCTCCAGTGCCAACTGCAGCAGGGTCAAACGGACTTCTGCGGGCGCTTCAGGCGCCGCTCGATGCGGCGGAATGCGACAAGGGACAAACCGGAGTTCAGTCAGCGCGAGCGCTTCCATAACCTCCACGGCGGTGCGGAGGTGCCCGAAGTGAATCGGATCGAAGGTTCCGCCGAAGACTCCGATCACGGGCCGCGTCCTTCAGCCGCGTACGTGGCCGTCGCCCAGGACGATGAATTTTTGCGTGGTCAGGCCCTCGAGTCCCACCGGTCCGCGCACATGGAGCTTGTCGGTGCTGATTCCGATCTCAGCCCCGAGGCCGTACTCGTAACCGTCGGCGAACCGTGTTGAGGCATTGACCATTACCGAACTGGAGTCAACCTCGCGCAGGAATCGCCGCGCCCGTGTGTAGTCTTCCGTCACGATAGCATCGGTATGGCCAGACCCATGACGATGAATGTGATCCAATGCCTCATCGAGATCGGCTACCACACGAACAGAAAGGATTGGCGCGAGGTATTCGGTGTCCCAATCGACTTCAGTCGCCGGCTTGGAATCCGCAATTCGGGCACAAGTCTTGAGGCAACCGCGAAGCTCCACCCCACGATCCCTATAGACCTTGGCCAGGTCTGGCAGGATGCTATCTGCGATCCCCTCGGCAACCAACAGCGTTTCCATTGCGTTGCATACCCCATACCGATGCGTCTTGGCATTCACGGCGATATCCATGGCCTTCCTAAGGTCGGCACGATCATCAATGTAGACGTGACAGATGCCATCCAAGTGTTTGATCAGCGGGATTCGCGATTCGACCATGATACGTTCGATCAGTCCTCGGCCGCCACGGGGCACGATCACATCGATAAATTGCTCCAGGCGCAACATCTCGCCGACGGCAGCCCGATCCGAGGTCCCGATTAACTGGACGGCATCCACGGGCAAACCAGCCTTTTCCAGCCCGCTACGGATGCAGTCCGCGATGACTTTGTTGGAGTTCAGAGCCTCGGATCCGCCGCGCAGAATACACGCATTACCCGACTTCAGACAGAGCGCTGCCGCATCTGCGGTGACGTTGGGCCTTGACTCATAAATGATGCCAATGACCCCCAAAGGGACGCGCATTCGCCCCACCTGGATGCCGGACGGCCGATAGACCAGTTCCGTGATTTCCCCAACGGGATCCGGCAAAGCCGCCACTTCCCTGAGGCTTTCCGCCATCGCCCGGATGCGACCCTCGGTGAGATCAAGCCGATCGAGCAATGCATCATCCAGTCCTCGCGCAGACCCCGCCTCCAGATCCTTGCGATTTTCCGATAACAGCTGGTTCCGGCGTACCTCGATCATCTCTGCCATGATCTCCAGCGCCTGGTTCTTTCTGGCAGTTTCGGCGCGGCCGATGAGCCGCGCCGAAACCTTGGCTCGCCCTCCGATTGCAAGCAACGCTGACCGCAATGGATCAGACGAGAAATCTGACAATTGGACCGATGGATTAGACATCAGAAAAACGATCCTTTAGCCCGGCAAGGAAACCTGGTGCACCACCTGATTTGAGAAAATCCGGCAGGGGAAGACGCTCATGTAGTCTTAGCTGTTCAAGCATACGCTATTTCGGAACTCGACCGAAGGACTTGGATGTCTGGCCCACGGAGGTCACTTTGTCGGATGGCGGCAAGATAAAGAGCTGGCGAGCGCAACCGAAACCTCTCAGCCTCGCTCGCAACACAAGCGCCGACGGTTTATGTCGCGCCGGCCTTCTGCACCCGCAAAGCCATGTCCACGATCCGTTTGAGTTCTTCACTCGCTCCCTTGGGCAGATCGCCAAACATGATGGAAAAGAGAAAGTAGCTTCGCCCCATAAGATTCTTGCTGGATCCCGCCTGCATGAGAATTCCAGGCAGCTCGGTGAGCTTCACGCTAAAGTCCTCGAAAGCAACATCCAAGGCAATCTCGTCTCCCGGAGTTGGCAAGCCACTTGCCTCGTAAAACTCGGCCATCAAGCCTCCCTGGCCGATGTTGCGCAACTTGCCATGATACTCTTGGCCGTGAAAACGCAGCGTCACTAGCCCGTCAACGTAAATTCGCTTGTAGCGGCGCCTCCCGTCCCGGGTCAGATGTGACAGGAGCTCCTGGTCCTGAGCGCGCATCATGATGTTGGACCGACAATAGATTCCCCAATACATCAGTCCGACCATGAGTCCCCCGACGATATTGCCGAGGGTCACCGGAAGAAGATTCCCCAGCAGGAAGCGCTCCAAGGTCACATGAGAGAATTGATCGGGCGCCGCATGCGCCAACGACCAGAATTCCGCCGGCGCATGATTCTTGATGAATAGCGCGACCGAAATGAAATACATGTTGGCCACGCTGTGCTCAAACCCCGAAGTCACAAAAGCCGTGACCGGGAATAGAATGACGACAACTTTGTCGATCGCTGTCCGACCGGAAATACTGAGCCAGTAGGCCAAGCACACCAGGACATTGCAAAAGATGGCCCGGGTCAGGGCTTGCACGAAGGTTAGATCGCACTTGTGCTCGGCGAGATCTAGCGCAGTGATGCCCACCTGCCCGTGCAGCATCAGGTACTGACCCGACAGAAATACCATGAACGCGGTCAGCGCGGCGCCGAGGAAGTTGCCGCCGAACACGATGCTCCAGTTCCGCAACAGCTTCCGCGGGTTGATTTTCCGGCTGGCTGCAGCCATCACCAGCAGGACATTGCCCGTAAACATCTCGGCACCGGCGATAGTCACCAGGATCAACCCGAGGCAAAAAGCCGCCCCCCCGAGAACACGAACGATTCCATACGGTAATTTGATCGCCCCATCCAGACCGTTCCCGGTCATGACGGTGGTAGTGAACACCGCACCGAAGCCCAGGAAAGCTCCCGCCAGGAGCGCGAGCATCAGCGTCGAAAAGAAATCCAGATTGGCCTTAATGACACCCGCGTTTTCCGCCTTAAACGCGACATCCCTCGGCATTAAGTTGTCAATCGATTCACCGGCCATCGTCAAGTGTTTCGAGCATCCCGATCAAGCGTTTGTCCGCTGCAGGTGACTCGCGTCTGCCACAGATCCATCATGCGCTTTACTCACCGCGCTCTTCGATCGCCTCTCCCATGCAAGTCATAATGTAATCCGTAACCCTCAGAGCCGCCTCGCGGGCTCCCTGTTGAGACCCGAAGAAATCCTTGTATTGCTCCACCGCTTGATCAGCTTCGGTTGGCGTCTTAACGCTCAGCATGCGAGCGTATGCTTGGAAATAGGCATCGCGACGTGGGTCTCCGGGCAAACCCGGGGCACCATCGCTGATGGATGCGACGACACAATCGGCCACGGAAGCGGGATCCAATTTATAATCTTTCAAATCCGAATCCTCTTGCAGCCTGGCGAGCACTGCTTCGCGCAGACCCAGTTGTTCCTTCCTAATATCGCAGGCGGTCAGCAGCAAAACACTCAGGAGCACTAACGTTTTCTTTGGCATTACGAACAAACTCGATTTGGTTGGTTTGGCCGACTAGGCCGCATCATGGGTCAAGACGTTCCCATATTATGCGGCTTTTCGCTGCACAGTGAACAGTTACGGACGATCCGCTCCTCGCAATCCTGGCTTGCCGCCCCTCGGGCTGGTGCTTTCCTCTCCGCAAGTATCTGCTGCGCCTTGAGGCACTGTTCGACGCCCGCGAACCCGAGCTTCGAGCGGCTTTACCGGATGCATCACAGCTTGTTCGCTGCAGAAGCAGCCGCCCAAGTGCACGCTTCATGCTATCGGGAGCACAAGACAACCTATCGCCTGGAAACCGCGGAACTCATAGAGAGCGCGGACAGCGCATACGTCCGAAGGTGGTCGAGGAAGCCAGAGGAATGCGATCGGAACCCAGCGGGCGACTCATCGCGGCGATGAATCAGTACGATTTCGATGTCTGGTTGACCCACCGGTTTCGCTCCTAAGGGAGCAGACAACACCGGCGATTCGGTCATGCAACTGCCATGGACCCTGGCCGGCTTGCCATTAGTCACGATCCCGATCGACGACTTGCCCGTAGCGATTCAGTTGGCGGGCCGCTGGTATTGCGACGAACGGCTCCTGGAACTGGGCCGGCTCGCCGAAGATCCTTGCGGGACGGTCTCTGACAACCAGCGCCGCTCGGACGGGCAGCGCAGCCGCGGTAGCTTGAGGCCTTCCCCTCCCTATGGCATGATTGCCCTGTTTTTGTCACTTCCGGACTGCAACAGTCCGATTTTTCGTCGGACTTCCCGCACCGTCGCGTTTATTTCCAAGACAACCAGCAGCCAAGGCGAAGCGCATGCCCGGTCGCACCCACCTCTACGTTCCCGGTCCGACAAATGTTCCCGATTCCATTTTGAGAGCGATGCATGTGCCGATGGAGGATCATCGGCGCCCCGATTTCCCCGACCTGGTGAAACCCCTGCTGGAGGATCTGAAGAAGATCTTCAGAACTGAAAAAGGGCAATGTTTCATCTTCCCGGCCACCGGCACCGCGGGTTGGGAGATCGCCTTGGCCAATACCATGTCCCCAGGCGACAAGGTGCTCTCGTACCGGTTCGGTCAATTCAGTCACCTATGGATCGAACTCGCACGGCGGATCGGCCTCGACGTCGAGTACGTAAACGTTCCCTGGGGTGAGGGCGTGCCAATGGATGGCCTAGAAGAACGGCTCAAGGCAGATGTCAAGCACGAGATCAAGGCCGTTCTCATCTGTCACAATGAAACCGCTACCGGGGTCACCAACGACTTGGCGGGCGTGCATAAGATTCTCGATGCGACTGGCCATCCGGCGCTCTACTGCATCGACGGCGTGAGCTCGATCGCCAGCATCGATTTCCGCATGGATGAATGGGGAGTCGACGTGGCCCTCGCCGGATCACAGAAGGGATTCATGCTGCCGGCTGGACTCGCCCTGCTCTGCTTCAGCCAGAAGGCTCTGGCGGCCCGCGAAACGGCTAAGTGCCCACGCTGCTTCCTCGACATTCAGGACCACATCAACTCCAACAAGGACGGGTACTTTCCATATACACCGTCGATCCCGCTGCTCTACGGCCTGCGCGGAGCCATCGACCTCCTGCTGCAAGAGGGGCTGGATAATGTATTCGTTCGCCATTACCGTCTAGCCGAGGGCGTTCGTCGTGCCGTCGAGGCGTGGGGTTTGAATCTCTGTGCACGCGATCCAAAGTGGTATTCAAATACCGTATCGGCCATCCTGGTACCGGAGGGCTTCGACGCCCGGGACGTGATGCACAACGCCTATCACCGGTACAAGCTCTCGCTGGGGGGCGGACTCTCGGAAGTTACAGGCAAGCTGTTCCGGATCGGTCATTTAGGGGATTTGAACGAACTGATGCTGTGCGGTGCGATCGCAGGTGCGGAGATGGCGATGCGGGATACGGGCATCTCCGTCACCCTAGGCAGCGGCGTTGCAGCGGCCTGTGAGTACTGGCGCCAGACGGCCCCCGCGATCCCGACCCGCTGAAACGAGACCCAACCGCGGCCTGAAACGGCTCGTGAAGCCCGATCCGCTCCCGCGAGTGAATGTCTGGGGCGCCGCAATGACCGGCATGATGGCATCACACAGACACGCCACGTTGAGGACCTATGTCTAAGTCAAAGGTTATCGTCACTCGCAAATGGCCGACGGCGGTCGAACAGAAGCTCCTTGAGCTGTTCGAGGTGGAACTCAACGCGGAGGACTGCCCAATGAGTTTGGACCAGCTGAAGGAGGCACTGCGGTCCGCCGACGCGGTGTTGCCCACCGTGACCGACCCGATCAATGCCGAGGTTCTCAGTGCGGAACCGTTGCGCTGCAAGATTCTCGGCAACTTCGGCGTCGGTTTCAACCATATCGATGTCCGGACCGCTAAAGCACGCGGAATCACGGTCACAAACACACCCGACGTGCTGACCGACTGCACCGCCGATATCGCGATGCTGCTGATGCTGATGGCAGCCCGGCGCGGTGGCGAAGGCGAGCGTCATGTGCGCAGCGGATCATGGACCGGATGGCGCCCCACCCATATGCTAGGCACCAAGGTAACAGGTAAAACGCTGGGATTGATTGGCTTTGGACGCATCGCGCGAGCTATGGCGAAGAAGGCCCATTGCGGTTTCGACATGCCCGTCATCTTCTTCGATCCTTACCCACCGCCCCCTGAGATCATCAAGGAATTTGATGCGCGGCAGTGCGCCAGTGTTGAGGACCTTCTTCGGCAAGCCGATTTTGTCGCCTTGCACTGCCCCGGCAGCAGAGAGAATTATCACTTGATCGACGCAGAGCGTCTGAGCCTGATGAAACCGTCGGCCTTCTTGATCAACACCGCCCGAGGCGACGTGGTCGATAACGCAGCACTCATTGCCGCGCTGCGAAACCGACAGATCGCCGGAGCGGGACTCGACGTATTTGAGGGGGAACCGGACCTGGACCAAGGCTTTCTCGACTTGCAGAACGCGGTCCTTCTGCCGCACTTGGGAAGCGCATCTCAGGAAACTCGAGTAGCGATGGGGCTGCGAGTCATCGAGAACCTCACTGCTTTCTTTGCTGGTCAGACACCCCGCGACAAGGTTGCCTGATGTGTGTGACATGACCCCATCGGGTGAGTCGTTGTGGCCAGCCTCAGTCATGAGCGAAGAGAGCTTTGGCGCACTGCGCGGGAGGGTAGGTTCCTCCTTCATCGAGCGCATGCGGCAACTGCAGATCGAAGAGTCTTTGTTCGACGAACTTTGCCGCGCCTATCTGCCGCTGGCTGCCTGGGTGGCCCGGCAAAAAGGTCCGACTTCCATGATTCTCGGGGTCAGCGGCGCGCAAGGATCTGGAAAGTCGACACTCTGCGAACTCCTCGCCCTGTCGTTGCGCCAAGGCTTTGGACATCGGGTCGCCTGTTTTTCGATCGACGACGTCTACAAGACCCATGCGGACAGGGAGCGGCTGGCAGCGGAGATCCATCCACTGCTAATCACCCGGGGCGTTCCCGGGACTCACGATGTAGACCTGGCCCTCTCGGTGATCGAGTCTTTGGTGAGCGCAACACCGGATGCGGTTACACGCATCCCGGCTTTCGACAAGGCGCGTGACGATCGTCGACCGGAAAATGAATGGCCCTCGTTCCGAGGTGCTGCAGACGTAGTCATCTTCGAAGGCTGGTGCTTAGGAGCCGTGCCTCAGGATGAGGCGGCCCTTGCTATGCCCATCAATGAACTCGAAAGGACCGAAGATCCTGCCGGTATCTGGCGGCATTACGTCAACGCGCGGCTGGCAAGCGAATACAACCGACTCTTTGCCCGGTTGCACAAACTGATCATGCTCAAGGTACCCAGCCTGGAAAGCGTCCACGAGTGGCGCGGACTGCAGGAGAGAAAGCTTGCCGCCGCCACCGATTTGGCGACCCTCCACCACCTGATGGATGCGTCGGCTCTGAAGCGGTTCATCATGCACTACGAGCGACTAACGAGGGCGCTGCTGGGCGAGATACCCAAGCGCGCCGACGTCACGATGTACCTGGACGCACAGCATAAATTCACTCGCATTCAACTTCGAGACTGACCTATGAGATTTCGATCGTTTCACCCGCCCGTCCGGACCCTGATGGGTCCTGGCCCTTCCGACGTTCATCCGCGTATTCTGGAGGCCATGTCACGGCCGACCATCGGCCATTTGGACCCGGCCTTCGTCGCCATGATGGACCAGATGAAGTCGTTGCTGCAGTATGCGTTTCAGACCAAGAACGACCTGACCCTGCCGGTATCCGCTCCTGGTTCCGCGGGAATGGAAACCTGCTTCGTCAACCTTCTCGAACCGGGCGACAAGGTTGTCGTCTGTCAGAACGGCGTATTCGGCGGCCGCATGAGAGAGAACGCGGAACGGTGCGGTGCCGTTCCCATCCTGATCGAGGAGGAGTGGGGGCAACCCATCGACCCCGAGAAAGTGGAGAGGGCGCTGAAAGCTCATCCGGACACCAGGATCCTTGCCTTCGTCCATGCCGAGACATCGACGGGCGCGTGCTCCGACGCAGAGACTCTGACCCGGCTCGCCCACCGGCATGGCTGCCTGGTTATCGTCGATACCGTAACATCCTTGGGCGGATGCCCGCTGAAAGTCGATGAATGGGGTATCGACGCCGTCTACTCCGGCTCCCAGAAATGCCTTTCGTGCACCCCCGGCCTTGCCCCGGTCAGTTTTGGTCCACGAGCCGTCAAAGCCATCACGACCCGGAAGACCAAGAGCCAGAGCTGGTTCCTGGACCTGAGTCTGGTGATGAGTTATTGGGGTGGCGGAACCAAACGGGCTTATCACCATACAGCCCCGATCAACGCTCTATATGGTTTGCATGAAGCATTAGTGATTCTCACGGAAGAGGGTTTGGAGAATTCATGGCGACGCCATTTCGATCTCCATCTGGCACTGCGAGCCGGCCTCGAAGCCATGGGTCTGCGCTTTCTCGTTCCTGAAGAGGCTCGCCTCCCGCAGTTGAACGCCGTCTTCGTTCCCAACGGGATCGACGAAGCGGCGGTGCGATCGGAGTTGCTGCGGCGGTACGGCCTGGAAATCGGGGCTGGCCTCGGGCCCTTGGCCGGCAAGATCTGGCGCATTGGACTGATGGGCTTCAGCGCTTCGCCGCGCAACGTGATCTTTTGCCTCAGTGCCCTCGAAGCAGTGCTCAAGGACTTCGACGCACCGACGACGGTGGGTCATGCGGTTCTCGCCGCTCAGGAACTGCTCTCGGCGAAGGGCTACTGAGGCCGCCGCTCAGTCATCCTGTTTTTCCCACCGCGCTCGCAGCGCAAAATCATGGCCATATCCGTCCGAAACAGACTGTTCGTCGGTTCTCAGTATGTGCTGCCTCAGCACACCTTGTCGGCGCTCATGTATCGGCTGACTCGATCCGAAAACCGGTTATGGACCGATGCCATGATCCGTCTCTTTACCAAAATTTACGGGGTCGACCTCACCGAGGCATTGCACACTGACCCGAAAGACTACCGTAACTTCAACGAATTTTTCACCCGTGCCATCAAACCCGACGTAAGACCAGTCTGCAACGAGGAAGGAGCGGTGGTGTCGCCGGCCGATGGCAGGATCAGCCAGATCGGTACGCTCACAGGGAAGCGAATGATCCAGGCGAAGGGCAAGGAGTTTGATCTGACGACCCTATTAGGCGGCGACGCCGCTCGGTCTGCCCCTTTCGCGGGCGGCTCCTTTGCAACGATCTACCTCTCCCCGAAGGACTATCATCGTCTCCATATGCCCGTCGTGGGCCAACTTCGAGAGATGCTGTATATTCCCGGGCGGTTGTTCAGCGTCAACGAAGCCACGGCTGCTGCCGTTCCGGGCCTTTTCGCTCGGAATGAACGTGTCGCAACGCTTTTCGAAACAAGCGTCGGGCCAATGGCCTTGGTGCTCGTCGGTGCCATCTTCGTCGCCAGCATTGAGACTGTCTGGCACGGATCGGTCACACCACCACCGTCAGCAGCACGGCGCTTGCAGCACTGGGATTATGGGACGTCCGGAGTCTGGCTGAAACGTGGAGCCGAAATGGGACGTTTCAACATGGGGTCTACAGTCATCTTGGTCTTTGGTCCTGGAGCAGTTAGCTGGGCTGCTTCCTTCCAAGAGGGGGACCCGATACGAATGGGACTGCGGCTCGGAAACACTTCTCGCTAGGCACGCTGCGCCGGTCACAAAACCGCGAGAAAAAGCCAAGCGAACCCACGAAACTCGCTGTTGACCAGGGTAGTCAGCTGCTGTCCTTGGCTGCATCTAGCTCAGCAGAGCTCAACCACACACGGAAAAATCGGTTTGGATTACGCCGTCCTCCTCATTGGCGACCCCCAGCGGTCGCTTTTTTTTGTGTCCACCCAAGTGTCTCACAAAAAAGCCCGCTCCGTGCGGGCTTGTTGTGTAGTTATTCTTATTATCTTTGCTCAGAAGCGAAAGTGCGCTGCCTAGCGCCTGACGCTTTGGCCATTCGCTTGTTCGTTCTTATTGTCCAGACGCCATTACGGCGTTCCCTCCTCTTTGGCGACACTCGCATTGCGCTTCCTCCCTGAAACTGCCGCAAAGTCTATAGCAAAAATCTGGGCTGTCCATCCTTTTTTTGACGTTCTTTTTTCATCCACGCGCACACAAGAACTTCCCTTAATTAACAACTGGCTATGCGCGACCTCCTTTCTGGAACTGGATTCCGGTTCTCCGACCCGCACGGCCCGATTAAGCTCGGGCCACAATGTGGCGACCATTACCCGCCAATCGAAGTTATGCGCAGCCATCGATTTCAATGGTACAGCAGGTGCACTCGCTCCGCCCCGAGACGCTTTCTTAGCCGTTGCAGAAGATCATCGCCTGGATGCACTCTCCAGGCATCACCGAGTTGAAGGCGCGTTCCCGCTTCGGCAATCCGATAGTCAATAACGATTGGACACCCGCCTCCCTTGAAAGGCTTTAGCAGAGATTTCAATTCCTCCAACTCCCGGTGCTCGTTCGGACGCGCGGGCCAATCGATGATGAGTTGCTTGGCAAATCGCACTCTCGCCGATTCGATGCTGTACACTCGCTCAGCCGTCAGCCGATGCAGTCCCGTATACTCGTCGATTGCCAGCGCACCATCAACGACGATGAGTACATCCTTGCTCAGGACCTCACGATACTGATGGTAGACTTCTGAATAGACCGCGATATCCAGACGGCCCGTCCGATCATCAAGCGTGAGAAAAGCCATCCGCTTCCCGCTCTTGCTTTGTCGTACTCTGAGATCGATGACCAGCCCTGCAACGACCGCTCGCATTTCCTGCTTGGCGGCACCATGCAAACCATCGACACGCAATCCGCCGAGCCTCGTGGTGATGATGGGAGCTAATTCTTGCTCGTATTCTCCGAAAGGATGCCCGGTCAAATAGAGCCCCAGCGTCGCCTTCTCGTGCGCCAGCCGCTCGCTCTCGAGCCAAGGCTCGACCGTACCCTGCTGGTTTCCCCAAGCGAAATCCGTGGCTTTCGTTTTCAGGCCGAAAAGGTCAACCTGGCCAGTGGCCTCCATGTCACCGCTCTGCTCCGCAGCTCTAATCGCATCCGAAAGGCCGGCGAGATGGCTGGCCCGGTTGACGTCAAGGGTGTCGAGCGCACCTGCTTTAATCAGTGCTTCTAGGACGCGGCGATTTGCCTTTTTCAAGTCTACACGCCGACAGAGATCATGGAGGTCACGGAACGAGCCACTCCGGGACCGCTCATCCAGCAAATCGCAGATCGCAGTCTCCCCGACACCTTTAACCGCACCCAGGCCGTAAAGAATACTGCGCCGGTCGCTGACTGCAAAACGAAGTTCTGACCGGTTGATATCAGGCGGCAAGACGGTCAGCGCCATGTCACGGCATTCTTCGATGATAACAACGACCTTGTCGGTATTGTCCATGTCGGAGGACAAAACCGCGGCCATGAACTCTGCCGGATAATGAGCCTTAAGCCATGCTGTCTGATAAGAAACAAGAGCATAGGCCGCCGAATGAGACTTATTGAAACCATACTCCGCGAACTTCTCCATCAGATCGAAGATGTAAGATGCGGTAGATCTGTCTACGGCGCTTTCCACGGCCCCGCGTACAAATATATCGCGTTGCTTAGCCATCTCTTCGGGCTTTTTCTTACCCATGGCGCGCCTCAGCAAGTCCGCGCCGCCCAAAGTGTAACCCGCGAGCACCTGAGCGATCTGCATCACCTGCTCTTGATACACTATCACCCCGTAGGTCGGTTTGAGGATGCTCTCGAGCTTGGGATGCGGGTATTCGACCTTTGCCCGCCCCTGCTTGCGGTTAATGAAGTCATCCACCATGCCCGACTGCAACGGACCAGGACGAAACAGCGCAACCAGTGCGATGATGTCTTCGAAACAGTCCGGCTGGAGACGCTTGATGAGATCCTTCATACCGCGAGACTCTAACTGGAAAACTGCCGTGGTCGCGCAGCGCTTCAAGAGACCATAGGTTTCCGGGTCATCGCGGGGAATCCGGGCAATATCAATGGGCGCCTCTCCCTGCAGCTTTCTCGATTGGTTGATTGCCTTCAAGGTCCAATCGATGATCGTTAGAGTACGCAAGCCGAGAAAATCGAATTTAACAAGGCCAACGGCCTCGACATCATCCTTGTCGAACTGGGTCACAAGATTGTCCCCACCGGGTTCACAGTACAGCGGCGTAAAATCTATCAGGCGAGAAGGCGCGATTACCACCCCGCCCGCATGTTTACCCGCGTTCCGCCTGAGTCCTTCCAAGGACTTCGCTAGATCGATCAGCGTTCGCACCTCTTCGTCGTTTTCGTACCAGCGACGAAGGTCTTCACTATCCTCCAACGCCTTGTCCAAAGTGATACCCAGTTCGAAGGGAATCAATTTAGCGATCCTGTCAACGAAGCCGTAGGAATGTCCCAATACTCGCCCTACGTCGCGGACCACCGCTTTTGCGGAAAGGCTGCCGTAGGTGATGATCTGGGAAACACGATCGCGCCCGTACTTGCCCGCGACATACTCGATGACTTCGTCACGACGTTCCATGCAGAAGTCAACATCGAAGTCCGGCATCGATACCCGTTCCGGATTCAGAAAGCGTTCGAACAGCAGATCAAACTCGATGGGATCCAGATCTGTTATCTGCAGAGCGTAGGCGACCAGGGAACCGGCACCCGACCCACGGCCCGGTCCAACCGGTATACCCTGATTCTTGGCCCACTGGATAAAGTCGGCAACGATGAGGAAATAGCCCGGAAAGCCCATCTGCCGAATCACGGCAAGTTCCATCTCGAGGCGCTCCCGGTAAAGACTCTTATTCTTCTCCTCTTGCGAAACGGCTGAAACAGGCAATCTCAGCCTATCCGCCAACCCCTGCCGCGCTTCATTTACGAAGTACTCATCCAAGCTCATCCCATCCGGCACGGGAAAATCAGGTAGCGAAGTCTGTCCTAGACGCAGCTCCAGATTGCAGCGCTTGGCAATCTCGACGGTATTTTCGAGTGCCTCCGGAAGATCCGCGAATAGCTCGAGCATCTCTCCAGGATCACGCAGATACTGCTGCTCGGTGTAGTCTCTCGGACGCCGCGGATCGTCGAGGACTCGCCCCTGATGAATGCAGACGCGCGCTTCGTGCGCTTCGAAGTCTGTGGCATACAGAAACCGAACGTCGTTGCTCGCCACCACCGGCGCCGCAAACTCCGCAGCCAGAGCGATCGCGCCGTCGATGTAGGTCTCCTCGCGGGGGCGTCCGGTCCTTTGGAGTTCCAGGTAAAACCGGTTCTCGAATACCCGCAACCAGCGATCTAAAGCGTGCTTCGCATCGTCTTCCCGTGCATCCAAGAGACACCGGCCAATCTTCCCCTCACGCGCGCCGGAAAGAGCTATGAGGCCCTCGTTCTTGTAGTCGAGCCAGTCGTTCATCAGCATCGGAATCCCCTGATGCTGATTTTCCACATAGGCGCGAGAAATCAGCTCTGTCAAATTCCGATAACCGACCTCATTCTGGGCATAAAGCGTCAAGCGATCCGGGGCAACCGCCTCTAGCTCGTTGAATACCCAAAGATCTGCACCAATCAGCGGTTTAATGCCCGCTTCAAGAGCAGCGCGATAAAACGTTACCAGAGCGAAAAGATTTGCTTGGTCCGTGAGGCCCACTGCGGGCATACCAAGTTCGGTGACTCGTTTGATCAACGGCTTGATCCCGATCAACCCGTCGATCAGCGAGTACTCACTATGGACCCGAAGATGTATGAATTGGGGTTGCATGGTCACTGATGGCCGGTTACCGAAAGAGGCAATCCTGAACCATGGCTGAGTCAGGCTCACCCAGTCGGGGCACGCGACCCGTGTAGTCGGCTTCCGGAGAAAGCAGAGCCGCTGCGAAACTGTTGCGCTGGCAACCAGGAAACATCACGAGGAGCTGTGAATCAGGCCGACGGCCGGAGTTTTCAGCCGGTCGAGAAACGGGGGAGTTCTTCCAGGCAGAGCTTCAGAGCCCTGTCCCATCGGGGCAATGCGACCCCAAACCGCTCGCTCAACTTCTCGCCAGCCAGCACCGAATACACCGGCCTTTTGGCTGGAGTTGGATAGCTAGTGGTCCGGATCGCTTCGAGTTCCGCGCAGCGATCGGGCAACAATCCGCGGGCCAGAGCCTCAAGCTTGATCTGCTGAGCGAACCCGTACCAGGTCGTCTCTCCCGCACAAGTCAAGTGGTAAGTACCGGCGAGTTCTCCCGGAGAGAACGTGCCTCCCCGTCGACATTGCATTACCAGCAACGCCGTCGCTTCCGCGATCAGCCGGGACCACGTGGGTGCTCCCTGTTGATCATCAACCACACGCACCACATCGCGCTCCCGAAGAAGACGCAGCATGGTCAACAGAAAATTATGACCACGCTGGGCATAGACCCAGGCCGCTCGCAGAATCAGGTAGGGCGCCCCAACCGATCGAATAGCCTCTTCCCCCGCCAGCTTACTTTGCCCGTAGACGTTCTGCGGATGCGTTTCATGATCCTCCAGATAGGGCCCACCCGAGGAGGCACCATCGAAAACGTAGTCGGTGGAATAGTGAATGAGCCCCGCGCCGATTCGCTGCACCTCCGTCGCGATGACACCGGGGGCCTCCGCGTTGATGCGCCAGGCCAAGTCGGTTTCCCGTTCCGCCTTATCTACTGCCGTGTAAGCGGCGGCATTGACCACGAGATCGGGCTTAATTTCGCGAATGATGCGACGAAGAGAGCACATGTCGGCCAAGTCGGCGGCAAACCCCGGGGTACGCCGATCCACAGCCACTACGTCCCCCACCACAACCAACGTTCGGCGCAGCTCCCAGGCAACCTGACCTTCCCTTCCAAGCAGCAAAATTCTCATACGTAGATCGGCAGTGTCTCCCGCGGCATATCTCTTAAGCGAACACCCTCCGAGTCCTTTGCCGACAGTTCCGGATCCTCGACAGGCCAGGCGATGCCAAGGTCCGGGTCATCCCACTGGAGAGTAAACTCCGCGCTGGGATTGTAGAAGTTGGTACACTTGTAAAAGAAAAGCGCCGTATCACTCATGACGCAAAAGCCATGCGCGAAGCCTTCCGGAATGTAAATCTGCTGCAGATTTATTGACGACAAAAAGGCGCCCCACCAACGCCCGAAAGTTGGAGAACCGCGCCGAATGTCTACCGCCACGTCGAAAACCTCACCGTGCAGAACCTGTACCAGCTTTCCCTGCGGCTGAGGGTTTTGGAAATGGAGACCCCGCAAGATGCCTTTCCGCGACAGCGAAATGTTGTCCTGAACAAAGTCGACGTCTAGTCCGTGTTCCCTGAAACGACGGCGGTTCCAAGCCTCAAGGAAAAAACCGCGCTGATCGCCGAACAGCTTCGGCGTGAGCAGGACCACACCCGGCAAAGAAGTGTCTTCGACCTTCATTCGTTTCTTCCCCTTTCCACCAACTGCAGCAAGTAATCCCCATAGCCGCTCTTCTTGAGGTCACGACCAAGTTCCTGCAGCCCCGCTGCATCGATCCAACCCTGATTGTAAGCGATCTCTTCTGGACAACAGATCTTGAGGCCTTGGCGTTCCTCGATGGTCTGGATAAAATTCGACGCCTGCAAGAGCGAGGCATGCGTTCCCGTGTCGAGCCAGGCGACGCCTCGACCGAGTTTGATCAAGCTGAGCTGACCTTGCTGCAGGTAGAGATTGTTGATGTCGGTGATTTCCAGTTCGCCTCGGGCCGACGGTTTTAGGTGGACCGCCATGTCGACGACCTGAGTGTCGTAAAAGTAAAGACCCGTAATTGCATAATGGGATCTGGGCTCAACCGGCTTTTCGATTACTTTGGTCACTCGCCCCTGCTCATCAAACTCTGCAACTCCGTAGCGCTCGGGATCGCGCACCCAGTAACCGAAGACGGTGGCACCACTGTCCTGCTTTATGGCTCGAATGAGGTAGTCCTGGAAACCATGTCCGTAGAAGATGTTGTCACCCAGGATCAAGCAGCACCGCTTGTCGCCAATAAACTCCCGTCCAATGACGAAGGCTTGGGCAAGACCCTCTGGCTTCGGTTGAGCCGCATAGCGAATCAACATGCCCCATTGCGTACCGTTTCCGAGCAAGTGCTGGAATAACGGCAGATCCTGCGGCGTGGTGATTACCAAGACTTCCCGGATTCCCGCCAACATCAAGACCGAAAGCGGGTAGAAGATCATCGGTTTATCATAAACCGGCAACAGCTGTTTGCTGAAGACTCGGGTCAACGGATGCAAGCGGGTACCCGATCCGCCGGCCAGAATGATTCCCCGGATGGCGCTCACGGTGTCTCCATTTCCATGGCCAATCCTAGGCGCTCTCCCCGGTACTCGCCGCTCATGACCCTTTCACACCAGTCGTCGTTGTCGAGATACCAACGAACCGTCTTGCGTAACCCCGACTCGAAACTCTCCTTTGGCTGCCAATCCAGCTGTTGACGGATCTTTGCCGTATCAATTGCGTAACGGAGATCGTGACCCGGTCGGTCGGCAACGAACGTAATCAAATGCTCATGCGGGCGGTGTGGAGACTCTGGCCGCAACTCGTCCAACAGCGCACAGAGAATCTTGACCACCTCCAGATTAGTACGCTCGCTGTCGCCCCCGATGTTGTAAACCTGACCCGGTTCACCCCGCTCCAGAACGCGCTCGATGGCCCGACAATGATCCTCTACGTAAAGCCAATCGCGGACATTGGCACCGGTGCCATATACGGGCAATGGCTTTCCCCTAACAGCGTTGTGGATCATCAGCGGAATCAGCTTCTCCGGGAACTGATAGGGTCCATAGTTATTTGAGCAGTTCGTCGTGAGCACAGGAAGGCCATAGGTATGAAAGTACGCTCGCACCAAATGATCCGAGCTCGCCTTGGATGCCGAATAGGGCGAATTGGGACGATAGGGGCTCTCTTCGGTGAATCTGCCTGTCTCCCCGAGCGAGCCGTAGACCTCGTCTGTCGAAACGTGCAAGAAACGAAAGCTATCCCGACCCTCGGGCGGCAAGCGACGCCAATAGTGACGGGCTGCCTCCAGCAATTGAAGCGTACCGATGACGTTGGTCTGAATGAACGCCTCCGGAGAGTCTATCGACCGGTCAACGTGGCTTTCCGCGGCAAAATTGACGATCGTCCAGGGCTCGTAACGGTCCAGCAGATAAGCCATGAGGTCCCTGTCGCCGATGGAGCCAAGCACGAACACGTGATCCGGGTTCTCGTCGAGACTTTCCAACGTATCCAGGTTGCCGGCATACGTTAGGGCATCGACGTTAACAACCTCGATTCCTCCCCTTGCCATTTGCCGCAAGACAAAGTTACCACCGATGAAACCAGCACCACCCGTGACCACTGCCGTCTTTCTTCCGCTCATGATCCTGCGCCTTTTTTTTGCATCATGCCCTTCGAAGGATTGTAACCAAGTATGGCCAGCACTAGAAACAAAGCAAGTGCGGCGGCCGTATACAGGCTCGCGTAAACGTTGAACCGCTCATATAGCGCGAAACGAAGCATCTCCACGGCCTGGGAAAAAGGATTGTAGGCCGCCAGCACAGTCAGGAGTTCGCTCGATTCCTGAATCTTCCAGAGCGGATAGAGGGACGTCGAAAGGAAAAACATTGGGAATATGACAAAGTTCATGACGCCGGCAAAATTCTCCAACTGTTTGATGAACGACGACAGCAACAAGCCAAGCGCACCCAACATCAAACCGGACAGGATCAGGGCCGGCAGTACCAACAGGTAACCCAGGAGAGGAGCTTCCACTCCGTAGCACCAGGCAACCAGCAGAAACGTATAAGCCTGCACCACCGATACCACCACCCCGGCCGAGAGCTTGGCCGTCAGCAGAAACCAGCGGGGCAGAGGGCTGACCAGAAGGGTTTTCATGCTCCCCATCTCTCGATCGTAAACCATCGAGAGGGAACTCTGCATGCCGTTGAACAACTGGATCATTCCGAGTAGCCCCGGGGTGATGTAAACCTCGTAGAGAATGTAAGTTTCGTAGGGAGGACTGATGCCCACACCTAGGGTTGAACGAAAACCGGCGGCGAATATGAAGAGCCAAACAAGCGGGCGCACCAAAGCCGACGCAAAACGCTCCCGTTGGTGCACGAAGCGGTAAAGTTCCCGCAGCACAATGCCATTTAGGGCACGGAGGTAATGCACCAAGAAACTCACCATCAATCCACCGTCAGATGACGGAATGCCTCGCCCACCGTGGAGACCCCGAGCTCGGTCAGAACCTCTGGCACGCACCCGTTGGCCTTGACAACGCCCTGATCTAGAACAACCAAATGGTCGCGGACCCGGACCTCATCGATCAAGTGTGTCGCCCAAAGGACTGACGCGCGGCGCTCATGGCAGAGCTCATGCACATAATCGACGATCGTCTGACGACTGGGCACATCCAGACCCACCGTTGGCTCGTCGAGCAATAACAAGTCCGGTCTGTGCAGCAACGCCCGTGCGATCTCCACCCGCCTCCGGTGCCCACCATTGAGCTGGCGGACACGTTCCAACCGACGTTCGAACATATTCTGCCTTTCCAACTCTTCCTGTATGCGCAGATTGGCCTCACGGCCGCTCAGTCCTTGCAGCGCGGAATGGTAGCGGAGGTTTTGCATCACGGTCAGATCGAGATCCAGCGTGGGTTGCTGGAACACCACGCCGAGGCGACCCAACGCTTCCCGCGATTGATGCCGAACATCGTAGCCCCCGATGCGAATATGCCCCTCGCTGCTGTCATAGAGGCGAGTGATCAAAGAAAAGAGCGTGCTCTTGCCAGCTCCATTTGGGCCGAGCAACATCGCACACTGTCCCTCGTCGACCTCAAAGGAAACTCGGTTGAGCGCCGTCTTGGGGCCGTAGGCGAAAGAAACCCCCTGGACGGTCAGCGCAGCTCTCGAAGGCCGGTTCACGGCTTTACGGCGATGCCCCAGGGATAATGACCAACTGCCACAGACTTCATCACGGTGTGTTCGGAAAGGTCGATGATCGAGATGTCGTTACTGAGCCCATTTGTCGTATAGAGGCGCTTCCCATCGGATGAAAACTCGAGGTTCCACACCCGTTGACCGACTAACAGGTAGTCCCTGACCTCGAGTTTCTGTGCATCGATCACCGCTACGCGACTGGACGGGCCGAGCGCCACGTAACCGAATCGCCGCTCAGGGTCGATGCGTATCCCTACGGGCTGGATTTTCTCTTGCGTCACCCCCGGGACTTTGAAACCGATCCGCCGAATGATCTGTCGGGTCTCGACATCGAGGATCAGCAGAGTCCCCGCGATTTCGGATGTGATCCACAGCTGCTTGCCATCATCGGTGAATCGAGCGGCGCGAGGCCGCGGATCGACCAGTGTATTATCGACAACCTCGAGGCGGTTTCTGTCGATCCAGTGCGCCATGTTGGTAGTTTCGCTGGTGCTGACCACCCAACGCCCATCGGAACTTACGGCGATCCCCTCCGGCTCGACACCCACCGGAATCGTTTTGACGCTCTTGCTATTAGCAATGTCGATCACCGTGACCAGGTTGTCGTCTTCGTTGCAGACGTAAAGAAAAGCGCCAGAAGGATCCATGGCAAACGTTTCCGGATCTTCCCCGGAGGGAAGTGTGCCTATTGGCTTCAGGGAAGCAGTATCGAGAATTTGAATTGTATTTTCGTCGCTGGCGGCTACATACAGGTGCTTTTGATCTTTGCTCAAAAGGATTCCGCGGGGCCTCTTCCCCACTTTAACCGTGTTCACAAGCTTTGCCGAAGCTCCATCGATCACAGCCAGCGCATTGTCTTTTTCCAACGTGACATAAACCGTTTCGGCCTGCGCCCCAGCGCCCACAGACAAGGTGCAAGCCAAAGCCAAACCGATGCCCAGCGCGATTCGGTGCCCGGGGCCGCTAGGGCCTCGCACGGCAGGCTGTTTCGCTTTGATCATAACCGAGTGTATCCAACTCGTTCTTCGGATGAATGAAACCCTCGATCGGCGCAACGGCCACCAACGACCGCTCCTGAGCCAAGAGGACCGGCTGGCGCAGTTGCCCATCCCAGGAGCGAAACGACAAGGGAACACCTTTGAACCCCGCCAAGGCCAACTGATCGCTTGTCAGATAATTCTTGGTAGCGGAGAAATCCACGCTTGTGGCACGCGTTGCCGCTTCGCCGATGGCGCGGACCGCCAGCCAAGCACCATAGTCGGCCTCGGTCATCCATCGTCCGGCTCGGTCGCGGAAACGATTCTGTAACTGCAGCGCGCCCCATGCTTCATGGGTCCGGTGCCAGGCTGTCGGCACCAGCCCGTGAGTCCCAACCACGGGACGCGGCGACCAGGTGCGATAGGGAAGATGATCGCCGAAAGTACCGTCTTCATCCGCTACGATCAAGACATCGTAGTCCACCCCTTGTGTGAATACAGGAATCTCGGATTCCGGTGTGCGTCGCCCATCGAAATCATGCTGCCAGATCTTCTTAGAAATGATCTTACCCCCGAAGCGTTTTCCTGCACGCTCAATTGCTTCAGCATACAGGCGATCCTGCTCTCGTGGACCCACGACGAGAAACCACTTCGTCCAGCGCTTCTTCGCCAAGAACTGTGCCAAGGCATCGGCGCGCATCGAGCGACTGGGCAGCAAGTGGAGCACGTTCGCTGCACACGCGTCGCCGCGCAATCGGTCATCCGTCGACGAAACGTCGTAGATCAAGCTTTCAGCCGCACCAGGGAGGGCCGCCACGCGCTCGACCGTATCTGGAGGAAGATCGGCCAGAATGTGGCGGTATCCCTCCGCCAGGACTCGCTGAAAGACGGGGGCGACATCCCCGTCAAGCGGGACGACAATTTCGCTCAACTCAAACTTCTGGCGGGTGAATCTTCCCGTTGTATTGTTGTCCTCGATTGCAAGCCGCGCGCCTTGAATACCTCGGTCTGAAACGGGGGAGTCGAAGAAAGCCAGCGAGCCGGTCTCGCGTTCTTGACTCAGATAGGCGATCCCGAGTCGCGCGTATCCCAAATCGGCAGGGACTTCCTTCGAACTTGACGGCAAAGGACGCCCCGCCTTCAGCGACTTTCTGGCCCAAGCCGAGGTCGCTGTGGCAAGACAAAACAATGTGAGGGCGATAAAGGGTAGGCGCCTACCGGATTTCATGAAGTTCCGAAGCAATTCCGCCCCCTGGCGACGATATTCGTTATTGCCAGTGGGCTTGGCCTCCGTTCTCTGGCAAGGAGCCTTCTTGCATCCGCGTGATTGAGAATGAAGATGTACAGAGGGAGACTAGGGTGAAGGGTCTACGCCCTCATGCAACAATAATCCGGCGCCTGGCGGCTGTCAATTATCTCGCCAGTCCAGATCCGACCCAACGCCGCGCGAGATAACGTGGGCATCCTACCAAGCCACACTGAGGGTTCGGCACCCGCGTGACCATCGAAGCGTCCTCCGGCCACCTTCCTATGACAAACTCGGGCTAGATTCATCATGCCGATCCCGGACGCAGGATCATCGCGATCCGACGAGCATCTTCGATGTTCCGTTGTATGTCCGACTTGAGTGTGGGATCTGAGATAAGGGCGGCGGTTGCCTGGGCTTGGTCCATCAACAGAACCTCCAGTTGATCATTGGTGAGTGCGGAGATCGCCTGATCGCGTTCCCTCTGATTCTCTAGCGCCTGAGCCATCTGCAGCGCCCTCTCGAGCAGAGGCGCTGCCTTGTCGTTCTTCCCTCCCAGTACATACGCCTGTCCCATTTGCCCCAGCACGCGCAGTTTCTCCGTTGGTTCTTTCACCAACTTCGACCAACTCTCAGCCTTCGAAAAAGCCAGCGATGCCTCATCCTGAGATCCTGGGTGAGCTGAATGGACCTCACCAAGCAATGCAAAAGCTTTAGCGGCATACCAAGGAAACTGGATTCGACCCGCCAACTCGGATCCCCAGATTACGTGCCCAGACGACGTCGACTCAACTGCCGCATCAAACAGGGCTGCCTCGCGTTGATCCGGGTCATTAACCTGGGCTATGACAGCCAGCGCACCGCCTAGGTCTTCAATCCGTGCGTGTGCATGCGCTAGCCGAACATAGGTCGCACTCCGACGGGCAGGGTCTGTCAGCATGCCAATGGAGTTCCCCACAAAGTCCAACAGCCCCAACGCTCCACCCCGCTGCCCCGCTGACGCGTAGCTCTCGCTTAGTTCGCACAAGGCGTGCAACCTGACGTACGGATCGCGGATGGTCAGCAATTCGTGGTTAGCCTCACGGAGTAGTTCATATCCCCTGTCTGCCTGGCCGCCCCGAGCCGCACTTGCACCGAGATAGGCAAGCGCTAACCCCCGATCTGCGCCCCGTGATAATCGGTCGGCATGCTGCAATCCACTATCGAACAATCGATCTGCATTGCGCTGATCTTCTGATGCCCACAGAAAGTATGCCGCCTTTGCGAGCGCCTGCACTCGCTCTCGGCCGATCGGCAAACTATCGGCACGTTTCCGCATTTCCACCAACAGCGCTGCGGCGCCCATGTGGTTGCCCCGACGCAGGTAATCCAATGCTATATCGCCGAGTGTCTCGACCGCCTCCGCACCCCGACCAATCTTTCGATAAGCAGGGGAATCAGCATCAGTTCTCGCAGGTTTCCTCACATTCGGATCCTGATGCGACGCAAGGGAACGACTCCCGACGACGGCGCCGTCCGGTTGCACCACCGACGCTGTCACTACTTTGCTGGAGCCCAATTCACTCTGAGCCTTCGGAGTCCGCTCGACCAAGGCCGGTGCCCGCCCAACGGGTTCCTTTGGCTCCTTCTTGTGGTTGGCTGACTGGGCCAGGTCGAGAGCCACCAGCATTTCTACGCTGGGATCGACAGCGTCCGGCGCAGCTGCGACCACCATCTTCGCGAGGTCCGACCTGGGTTCAGGCGTGTTCCTTGAGGCCGCTTGTCCAGGAATCGCTGTTGGCTCCAGATCCTTGGCGGAAAAGAAAAAGTGTGAGACGCCCACCCCGCTGACGGCTCCTATCAAGAATACCCCCGCGGCCGACCCCACGAGCTTGGTCCGGCTGCCACTCCTACCCGCACGTCCCAGCTTTTTTCGGATATCCTCTTCCAGGCGCTCGCGATGTTCCGCCTGCGCCTTGCGCTCCGCCTCTTCTCGCTGCTCATCCTCCTTTACCCGAAGCGCATTAAGCACTCTGCGGCGAATCTGTTCCCGCTCAGCCTTCTCCTGCATCGCCCGTTCGAACTTAGCCAGAACAAGACCGCAGCTCGGGCACAGTTCAGGCGCCGGTTCCCCTTTGGCCGCGATAATCTTTGCGTGGCACTCTGGACATGTTGACGCTCGAGGTTTGTTCTCGTCATCGATGATCGGCACAAGTTCGAGATTCTCCAGACTCTGAGGTGCGGGTCTGTAGTTGCAGCGGACCCCGATCCTACCGAGTCTCGACTGAAGAGCCTTAGCGTCACTTTCAGAAACGCCTTGCCGAATAACGTTACCGTTGCTGGAGAGCAAGCTCTCGGCGTCCTCCACACCGATCCCCAACATGATCGCCAAGGCTTTCTTGGTCTTCTCGCGATCCACACCGTGGTTTTCAGTACCGAAGCACACAACATTGAATAACTGGCTATTCATCTCTCCCTCACAACTAAATCGGAATCAATACTAGAAAGATAGGACGTATTGTGCGGTGGTCCACCCGGGAGACGCGTACTCGAGCAGCGTCAGTGATGTCCTACTTGATAACATCCAGTCTTAACGGATCAGCACCTCGATCGGCAGGGCCAAGGATCGCAAGGCCACGTTACCAGGGGCAACATGTGGTCTGCATCGAAGCTTCAAACAGCGCTCATCCGTAAAGTATGATTTCAGGGCTGAAGCACGAGCATATCCTGAGCCACATCATAAGTAACCCGCGAAACGCCCACCAACGTGACCTGAAAATCCAGGTCTGGATGAAAAACCCCGTCTTGATTGAGGTCGATCATCAATTGGTGGTCATTGAAGGCCACTTGATCCTTCGGGCCCAGTTGCTGACCCAGGATGACATTTCCCGAATGCGCGGACAGGGATGTCCCACTGACAGTTAGCACGCTCTCCACTGTAGCCGTCAAGTCCAGCCAGTTCCTACCGGTGCCAATGATTAGGTCATGGCCGCCCGGTTCAAGATCCCCTTTGCCCAGATTGGACGTCGTGTAGACATATGTATCCGCCCCACAAGGACCGCCCACCAATGTGTCATTACCAGCATCTCCGTATAGCCGGTCGCTTCCGCTCTTTCCAAATATCCGGTCGTTGCCATCACCCCCATGTATAGCGTCCCCATAAACGCTGCCGATCAAACGATCGTCCTGGGAACTGCCCTGCTGGAAGCCTCTCTTACCGGAACCTCCCTGGCAGCGGTACGTCGTGTCGACGTCAATCGTATACACACTACTTTCCTTTCCCATGTTTCCAGCCCGATCCTCCACCCGGACCGTGTAACCATACGTTTGGTGGTCCTCGAGGCCTTGGTCCTGAAACGTCCAACTCGCACCCGAGACCGCAGCTTCTCCAACCTTGGCCCCGTTGCGAAAGACGGCGACCGTGTCGCCGCCATTCAGCGGCGCACTAAGCATCCCCTTGAGAAAAGGCGAACTATCGTTCGTCGAACCCTCATCCTGAATCCGACCAACCGTCGGGCTTAGATCGTCACAGATACTGCAGATCTTTGCCGTCTGCATCGGTATCGCGGTATCGATCGTCACCCAAAGAGTCGTACTGAGACCTTCGTTGTCAGCCTGGTCGACAATTCGAGCCTCCACCTTGTACTCTCCGTCCTCTAATACCGCTGTCGTCAGCGTGACGTGTCCGGATCCAGCATCCTCGCCTGTCACCTTCGTTGTCCCAACGACGTGTCCCTTTCCGTCGTAGAGCTTGATGATGTCGCCAACAACCGTCCCAGTGGGCAACTGAATATCGAACGTCGGTGTATTGTCACGGGTCACGTTATCCGTGAAACTGCGGCCCGTATCCGACCCATTCACCAGGTCCAGGATCGGCAACAAGTTGACTGCCGTGACGTTGATAATTGCGGTGGCCATACCGGTGTCGGACCCGCCATTCGCGACGCCGTCCCCATCAACGAGCGTGAACGTTACCGTCCGCGCCGCCGTCGCCGGGTTGTCCGACGTGTTCGCATACAGGATATGAGCCGCCAACGTCTGCACTGCCGCCGGCACGGCATTGCCGTTGAAGCTGATGACCAGATTGCTGCCGTTACTGCCGCCGCTGAAAGTCCCGATCGCCACCCCGCCATAGGTGACAGTGTTGCCGCTGACCCCAATCTGGCCCGCTCCAGCACCCTGGTTCAGGATGATTAGCTGGTCCGCCCCCGTGCCGTTGGCGGTGAACGCCACGGTCAGCGAGCCACCGTTGAAGTCGGCGGAATCGACGTCCGTCACCGTCACTGTCGGGGCAATCGCCTTTGGCACGTCATTCTCCGTGTAGTTCAGCGCAACGCCCGTCGCCAGCACCGCCGCGTCGTTGGTGCCTAGGATGCTGACGGTGATGAGCTGCGTCGTGCCGTCGGCGGTGGCCACCGTGATCGCGTCGGTGTAGGTCGTGCCGCCCACGAACTCGTTGTGCGCGGTGTCCAGGGTGTAGGTCCAGGTGCCGTCCGCGGCAATGCTGAACGTGCCGTAGCCGTTGCCGCCCGCCAC
>Ga0209254_10000547_pt1 | contig 30972 bp, 25 predicted proteins | sample FrelakmetDIP11DI_FD_187148 | JGI IMG/M metagenome (GOLD analysis project Ga0209254, IMG submission 187148) | Freshwater lake sediment microbial communities from the University of Notre Dame, USA, for methane emissions studies - DIP11 DI (SPAdes)... | ecosystem: Environmental > Aquatic >... | reverse complement strand
TGGGCACCAACATCCCCTCCAACAAGGCCCAGGCAGGGGTGGACGCTTTCCTGAACTCCAAGCCGCCTGAGGACAACATGCCCTTCATCAACGGCGCAGCCTATGCCCAGGCCGAGATCCCGCTGTTTACGGCCAACTGGGACGCCGTGGTGAACGGCGTCTACCAGCCGGCGGTGGACGAGATCATGAGCGGCCAGTCGACCGTGGAGGCCGCAACCAAGTCGGCCTGCGAGGCGGCCAACCCGCTGTTCACCAAATAGGTCGAGCTGAGGTTGAGGTCGAGGCCGTTCCCGGCCTCGACCTCAACACGCATAGGAGACGCGCCCGGAGGAGGGGGCCAAATGCCCAAGACGCCCAGACGCCGAATGTCCAAAGCGCGCAGACGCGAAGCGATCGAAGGGTACCTGTTCCTGCTGCCAAACCTGATCGGGTTCCTGGTGTTCATGGCGGTGCCCCTGGCGTTGTCGTTCTACTATTCGCTCACCGATTACGATCTCTTGACACCGGCCAAGTTCGTGGGCCTGAAGAACTATACCGATGCGCTCGGCTTTAGCATCAGGCCGGAGGCGTACCAGGCGGCGATGGCCGAGGGGGCGGGCTGGTTTGCGGCGGTCAAGTCGGCGGTGGTGGCCAACGATCCGACCTTCTGGATCGCCCTGCGCAACACCCTGATGTACGCCGTGGGCATGCTCGGGCTGGCCGTCATCCCGGCGTTCCTGGTGGCCTGGCTGCTCAACTCCAAGCTGCGGGGCATGTCGTTCTTCCGGGCCCTGTTCTACATCCCGGTGGTCGCTTCCATCGTCGGCGTCGCCCTGGTGTGGTTCTGGATCTACAAGCAGCAGTCGGGCGTGCTCAACCTGTTCATCAGCGCCATTGTCCAGGCGCTGAACTGGATCCTGTCACCACTGGGTGTGACGATCAGCGACCCCAACATCCCGTGGCTGGTGCACCCGCGCTTTGCGCTGCCCTCGCTGATTGTCATGACCGCATGGGCTACGATCGGCTATGATATGGTGATCTTTTTGGCGGCGCTGCAAGGCATCTCCCGGGAGGTGTTCGAGGCGGCCCTGATGGACGGCTCGTCGCGGTGGCACACGCTGCGCAAGATCGTGGTCCCGCTTTTGTCGCCCACCATCTTTTTCGTCCTGGTGACCAACACCATCACCGTGCTGCAGATCTTTTCCGAGCCGTATATCATGACCCAGGGCGGGCCGGCCAACTCGACGCTGACCATCGTGTTGTACCTGTACCGGATGGGCTTTCAGCGCTTCCGGATGGGCTATGCCGCCAGCCTGGCCTGGATCGTGTTTGCCCTCGTGTTTTTCGTCACCCAGATGCAGTTCCGGCTGGCCAAGCGCTGGGTCTACGAGGAGTGAGTGCCATGTTCGGACAAATCGAACGGGTCACACGGCGGCAAAAGATCCTGTTTTACTTGATCATGGGCGCGCTGGGCGTGATCATGATCTATCCCTTTTTCTTTGCACTCACGACCTCACTCAAGGACAGCCCCGAGGTTTACAACGACATCCTCAGGCCGTTTGGCGAGACGCTGCGCTTTGATAACTATGCCACGGTATTAAAGTCGGTGAACATGGGCCGCTACATGGTCAACACGACCATCGTGGCGCTGGGTGTCACCGTGGGCCAGATCATCACCTCGATCCTCGGCGGATACGCGTTTGCCCGGCTCAGATTTCCGGGCCGGGACCTGCTCCTTCGCCTGTACCTGGGCACGATCATGATCCCGTTCGTCGTGCTGATGATCCCCACCTACAAGCTGATGATTGTCTTTGACTGGGTGGACAAACTGCAAGCGCTGATCATACCGTGGATCTTTACCGCTTACGGGACCTTTCTGATGCGCCAGTTCTTTGCCGGCCTGCCGAAGGAGCTGGAGGAGGCGGCGCTGATCGACGGGGCCAGCCGCCTGACGACGCTGCGCAAGATCTTTGTGCCGCTGGCCGGGCCGGCCATTGCCACCCAGTTCACCATCTCGTTCCTGTATGCCTGGAACTCGTTCATCTGGCCGCTGGTAGCGATCCAGAGCAAGAACAACTATGTCGTCACGCTGGGCCTGGCGGACATCCAGGGCGCGTACCATGCCAACCCGCCGATTGTGATGGCCGGCGCGACGCTGGCGATCCTGCCGACCGTGCTGGTGTTTCTGATGGCTCAGCGCTACTTTGTCGAGGGTGTGGCGACCACCGGGATCAAGGGGTAGCAAGACTGTTATGAAGATGCAGGACGGCCGCTTTGTCGTCTATGGGAACGCGATCAAGGCATCGCACTCCCGGCAGACGATCAAGTGGCAGAATATGTTCGTGAAAAAGTTCGGCTATGACCCGAACGAGACCTACACGCTGAGCCTGGAGGAGAACCCGCAGCTTGGGCCGATCTGGGGCGTCAAGAACATTGTGCGCGGGGAGCAGGGCGAGCCGATGCAGAAGGAGAACGCCGTCATCTGTAGCACGATCCGGATGGGCTTTGGCCACTACCGGATCGCGATGGCCGGGGCGTCGTGCGCCCGGGCGATGGGCTTTACCCCCTACTGGCTGGACCTGCTGGCCATCCCGGGCATAACGACCGACGTGATCAACTGGTGCAACACCTGGTACAGCCGCTGGTCGCGGCTGTCGCAGCGGAGCCGGCTGTTCAACCGGTATGTGTGGGAGCCGGTGACGACGGGTGAGCCCACGCTGCCGATCCTGTCGACCGTGCTGAATAGCTGGATCGTCGGCTGGCCGTGGCGTTTTTTAAAGACGAACGTCAAAGACTACAAGATGAGCGAGCTGTTCAGGAACCTGCACCAGGCGCTGCCCGCGGACATGCCGGTGCTGACCGCGCACATGTGGAACTGCATGGGGGCGGTTGCCGGGGGGATGACCAACGTGGTCGACATGATGTTCGACAACTGGCCGATGGCGTTCCAACTGACCGAGGGGGCCAAACATGGCGTGCAGTCGCCGTCGGGGTATTATGGCTTTCGGGTCATGCGCGGCTTTGACGAGTCGGGCAAGGTGATGAGTCCGGTGCCCCCCGATGCCGTCTATTACACCGGCCACCACGTGGACCACGAGCTGGTGGAGAATATCGAGGGGGATTGCGCTGCGCGGCTGCGGCGCATGCGCGGGGGCGAGCCGCGGCGGTTCCTGCTGGCGATGGGCGGCGCGGGCGCACAGCGGGAGCTGTTCAGGGCGATCATCGAGCACTGCATCCCGCTGATCAGGGCCGACAAGATCGCCCTGTTTGTCAACCTGGGGGACCACCGGCAGAACTGGGAATGGCTCCAGGGCGAGCTGGCAAGCCAACGCGACCTCATTCAGAGCCACTTATCCTGGGAGGAGACGCAGGGGCTGGCGGACGAGATCCGGACCGGGCCGGCGCGCGGGCTGCACGTCTTTTTGTTCGACAACACGGCGCACGCCGTGTATGCCACGAACTATATGATGCGCGTGGTGGACGTGATGATCACCAAGCCCAGCGAGCTGGCCTTTTACCCGGTGCCCAAGGTGTTTAACGAGCGGGTGGGCGGGCACGAGATGTGGGGCGCCATCCGCGGGGCGGAGCTGGGTGACGGCACCCCGGAAGCGCGGTCGATCCCGCACAGCTTGCAGGCGATCGACCTGCTGGCGACCGAGGCCGACCTGCTGGAGATGTACTGCGACTGCATTGTCCGGAACAAGGGGATCGGCATCTACGACGGGGCGTACAGGTGCGTCGAGCTGGCAACCGGCCGCAGGTTCGAGCGGAGGCCGGTCCCGCAGCCGGCGGCATGAACGCCGGCCTGTTTGCGGACTGTTACCGGCCAACGCAGAGCGGGGTCGTCACCGCCGTCGTCCAACTGAAGGCGGGGCTGGAGCGCAGAGACCACAAGGTTGTTGTCATGACGGTGGCGAATCCTCCTTACGCGGAGGAGGACGCCGCCGTCTTTTGTTTCCCCTCCCTGGCCTTTAGCCGGGACAACGGCTGGAGGCTGGGGATCGCCCAGCAGCGGCGGCTGAACCGGCTGGTGGAGCGGGAAGCGCTCGACATAATCCATACGCACACCGAGTTTGGGCTGGGCTGGGCCGGCAGGCGCGCTGCGCGGGCCCTGGGCCTGCCGTGGGTGCACACGGCGCACACCCTGTACGAGGAGTACCGCCACTACCTGTTGTTCGGGAGGTGGCTGCCGCGGGGGGCGGTGCGGCTCTATCTGGGGTGGTTTCTGAGCGGGTGTGACGCGCTGATTTGCCCCTCGGGAAAGTCGCTGCGTTACTTGACCGGGCTGGCGCCGGGGGTGAGGACCGTCGTGGTGGGGAATGCCGCCGACGGCGACCGCTTTGGGCCAGGCCGGCTGTCGGGCCAGGAGCGGGAGCAGGTCCGGAGTGGGCTCGGACTCGGGCTCTCAGACCGGGTGATCCTGTACGCCGGGCGGCTGGGGCGAGAAAAGCGGGTGGTGGAGCTGCTGTACGCGCTGGCCCCGCTGCTGAGCGGGGATGCCCGCTGCAAGGCGCTGTTCGCCGGGGGCGGGCCGCTGCGCGAGGCGCTGTTGGGCGCGGCCAAGCGCCTCGGCGTGGAGCGGCAGGTGATCCTGGCCGGGCCGGTGCCGTGGGAGGATATGCCTGCGGTGTATGCCGCTGCCGACCTGTTCGTCACCGCCTCGTTGAGCGAGAACCACCCGATGACCTGCCTGGAAGCGATGGCGTGCGGCCTGCCGATCGTGGCGCGGCGCGACGAGGGCACTGCCGGCCTGGTCCAGGACGGCGCCACGGGGTATCTGGCCGGGTCGGATCCGGAAATTGCCGAGCGGGCGAGGAACCTGCTGGAGGACGAGGCAAAGCGCCGGGCGTTCGCCGAGAACGCTGCGGCGTGGGCGGGGATGTTCAGTGTGGAGATGCATGTGGACCGGATCGAGGGGGTGTACCGGGAGGTCGTGGCAGGGGGAGGGCGGCGGGTCTGAGACCACGCCCCTACAGGGACCAAGCGGCCCGTCTTGGACGGGCCGCTTGCCATTATTAACGAACTGGCGCAGAGTGCAACCCCCCCGGCCCCGATTTGACAGGGCAAAGCATAGATGTTACTATGATATCGTAACAAATCGAAACATACCAATACCTTATCGACATAATCAATAATAGAAACGAAAGATAGCACGCCAATATCGACGGCTACCTTTCGTTGAGATGCAGGCCGGCTCGCCGTGTGATGAGCCGTGGGGCGTGCTGTATGCTGCATTGTGCAGCGGGATCAGCGTGGTGCCCGGCCGCAGAGCCAGCGTGTGGCGACCTGGGGCTAGCCGATCCGCGATCTGACGGAGGCAGGTTCATATGTTTGCCGCAGAGCGACGGATGATTATCATGACCACTCTGGAGCAGCGGGGGAGCATCTCCGTTTCGGAGCTGGTCGGCCAGTTCAGGGTGTCGGAGGTCACGATCCGCAAAGACCTCGACATCCTCACCGACTCGGGCTTGATCGAGCGGTTTCACGGTGGGGCGATGCTCAAGCGAGACCGCCCCTACACCCTCTCCTACGATGTTCGTGGCGCCGAGCTGCTGACCGAGAAGGAAGCCATTGGCCGGGCCGCCGCGGAGATGGTGGACGATAACGAGACTGTGCTGATCGACTGTGGCACAACCACCATCCACCTGGCCAAGAACCTCAGCCCGCACAAGGGCCTCCACTGCGTCACAAACGATATCCAGATTGCCCTCACCCTTGCCGTGTGGCCCCAGATCAGGGCTGCCCTGACCGCCGGCGCCGTCAGGGGACCAACCATGCCCCTGTGGGGGCCAGACTGTCGGCGGAGTATCCTCGCGCTGCACGAAGTGCAAAAGACCTTCCTGTCGATCAGCGGCCTCAGCCTGGAGCGAGGGCTCACCAACACCTATTCCGTGGAAGTCAATGTGAAGCGGGCCATGATCCAGGTGGCGCACCAGGTCATCCTGCTGCTGGATTCGGGCAAGTTTGGCAAGGTGGCGCCTGCCTTTGTGGCCGACCTGAGCAGCGTGCACAAGATCATCACCGGGCGGCAGGCGCCCAGCGGGATGGTGGAGCGCCTGCGCGACACGGGCATCGAAGTGGTGCTTGTGTAGGGGAATGAGGGATCCGGCATTGTGGGGGCCGGGATGACTGGAAATGTGGAGGGATCGGCCATGGATAGACACGTGACATTGACGCCCAAGGTGGCAGTTTTGCCGGTTGTCGCTCCGAGGGAAGACATCGCCAATCTGCCCGGGGCGCTGGCGGCGGCACGCAGCGGCCTGGAAGCGCGCGGCTGCCAGGTGGTGGTGCCGGAGAAGCACCTGTACAGCGAGACGGAGGTCGTGGACCAGTTCACGGCGTTGGAGCCGGAGGCAGATCTCGTCCTGTTTTTTGCCGGCTCGTGGTTCTACGCACCGGCCATGGTAACCCCCATCCGCCGGGCCAGGAAACCGTGCCTGATCTGGAGCCTGATCGACATTCCCAATTTCGCCCTGGGCGGGGCGGTGGTGGCCAACTATACGCTGCGTGAGATGGGCATCCGCTGCAAGTTCCTGGCCGGATCGCCGGAGGAGCCGGAGATGCTCGACGCGGCCGCCAGCCGGGCTCGGGCGGCGGCGGTGGCGAACCGGCTCGACGGGGCCAAGTTCGGGCGGATCGGCGGCACGAGCATGGGGATGTACAACGTCACGCTCGACGAGTTTTACTGGAAAAAGGTGGCCGGCCTGGACATTGTGCACATTGACACGTACCAGATCGTCCGCTACATGGAGCGGGTGGGGGAGGAGGAAGCCAGGCAGGTCCTCGGCCGGGTGAAGGCGTCGGTGGGCAGTATCATCAACCGCAACGAGCAGACCGGCGAGACGCTTACCGACGCAGACCTGCTGGCGCAGAGCAGGATCTACCTGGCGCTGAATGCGATTGTGGAGGCCAACAACCTGGTGGCGATCAGCAACAAGTGCCAGCCGGAGCTGTCTTCGGACTATGTGGGGCTGGGCTATACCGGGTGCGTGGCCCACGCGCTGATGAACGACGATGGGATGCCGTGTAACTGCGAGGCAGACATGCCGGCGGCGATTGCGATGTATATCATGAGCCAGCTCAGCGGCCAGACGGTGTACTTTGGGGACCTCAACTCGCTGGTCAAGGCTGAGAATGTGGCGCGGTTTATCAATTGCGGCTTTGGTCCTTTTTCGCTGGCGGCTTCTCGAGAGCAGATTACCCTGTGGCCTGTGGGAGAAGCCATGGGGATTCCCGGCAAGGCTCGCGGAGCTTCGACGGGGTTCCCGCTAAGGCCTGGCCGGGTGACTCTGGCCAAGATCGGCGGAGGGCAGACGACGGCGCGCATGCACATTGTGACGGGGCAGTGCATGCCCTGGCCTCTGGAGCCACCCGGCCAATGGCCTACCCACTTTCCGCAGGCGCCGGTAAAGCTGGACACGGACCTGATGGCCTTTGTGGAAAAGGCGATCGGCCAGCACTATATCCTGGCGTATGGCGACTATACGCGGGAGCTGGTGGACCTGTGTGAGATCCTGGGCATCCAGGCGGACATGTGAGCGGGGCGAAAGCCAGCGTGGGAGCAGCGGAGACCAGACAGATGCGCTTGAGGACGGCGCTGACCATTGTAGAGGAAGAGATCGCTCAGGCGCTCAACACCGTGGATGAGAGCGAGGTTGAGGCGCTCACCGCCGCCCTGCTGCGCGCCCGGCGCATCTTTGTCGCCGGCACGGGCAGGGTGGGCCTGGGGGCGCAGGCTTTTGCGATGCGGTTGATGCACCTGGGCCTGGCGGCCCACTGGGTTGGGGATGCGATGACGCCCGCCGTTGGGCCGGGGGACCTGTGGCTGGCCTGCTCGGGATCGGGTGAGACGGCCGTCATCCGAGCCCTGACCCAGCTTGCCGCGCAGCGCGGGGCCGAGGTGGCTACTGTTACCCGGCAGCCGCAGGCCACCATCGGCCGGCTGGCCGGCACGGTGGTCAGACTGATGGCCGAGGCGGACGACGGAGAGCGGATGCCCGCGTCGGTGCAGCCGATGACAGCGCAGTTTGAGCAGAGCCTGGCCCTGCTCCTGGACGCCGTCGTCCTGCTGGTCATGGAGCGGCTGGGCCAGACGGATGCTGAGATTCGCCAACGACACTTTAATCTGGAACGGTAAGCGGTATGAAGAGCCTTGCGGGCGGGGTAACCCCGCCGCCACTGCCCAAGATGATGAAAGCCGGCGTGCTGCACGCCATCGGCGATATCCGCTGTGACGAGGTGCCAACACCGCGGCCGGGTCCCGGCGAGGTCGTCGTGCGGGTGCGCGCCTGTGGTATCTGCGGCTCGGATATCGCCCGGGTGTTCCAGACCGGGATGTATCATCTGCCAGAGATCCCGGGACACGAATTCGCCGGCGAGGTGGCCGAATTGGGCGGCGGTGTGACGGGCGTCTCGGCCGGAGAACGGGTAGCGGTGATCCCGCTGATCGAATGCGGCACATGCGCATCGTGCCTGATCGGCGAGTACTCGATGTGCGAGAACTATGACTATCTGGGCTCACGGTCAGCAGGGGGTTTCGCCGAGTATGTCAGGGCACCGGCCAGGAACCTGGTGCGGCTGCCGGCCGGCCTCGATTTTGAGACCGGCGCTCTGACCGAGGTGATGGCCGTGGCGCTGCACGCGGTGCGCCGGGCCGGAGGACTGCTCGGCGGGGAGCGGGTGGCGGTGTTTGGGGCCGGAACGGTGGGGCTGCTGGCGGCGCAGTTTGCGCGGCTGCTGGGAGCCGGGGCGGTGTGCTCGGTGGACGTCGTGCCGTCCAAGCTGGAGGTGGCCAGGCAGACCGGCAGCGACCTGTGCGTGGACGCCGGCCAGACTGACGCGGTCGCCGCCATTGCGCAGTGGACTCGGGGACGCGGCGCCGACATTGCCATCGAGGCATCGGGGGCCAATCGCGCCCTCGAACAGGCGATCTCTTGCCTGGCCAAGTCGGGCAAGCTGGTGCTGGTGGGCAGGCAGGAGCGACCGGTGCAACTGGCCGTCAGCACATTCGAAGCGGTGCTGCGCCGGCAACTGACCGTCTTGGGCACGTGGGCGTGGTCCAGGCTGCCGGCGACTGAATGGGAAGCGGCGTTGGATTTCGCGGAAAGGGGTGCGATCAAGACAACGGCCTTGATCAGCCACCGTTATTCCATCGACCGGGTGGGCGACGCGTTCAAGATGATTGCGAGCGCTCAAGAGGTCACCCAAAAGGTACTCCTAGTTTTTCCGTGAGGCCAGGTCGGGCGCCTGGGGGCAAGGAGGTGTTGGTTGAAAGCCGCTGTGGTCGAAGCATTGGCACAGATCCGACTGAAGGAGGTGGAGGCTCCCAGGCTGCTGCCTGATAGCCTCCTGCTGCGAGTGATGGCGTGTGCGGTATGCGGCTCTGACCTGCGCATTGTGTATGCCGGAGACAGGCGCGCCCGGTTTCCGCTCATTCTCGGCCACGAGATGGCGGCGGAGGTGGTGGAAGTGGGTGCGGATGCCCAAGGCTTTGCGGTTGGCGACAGGGTAACGGTTGCGCCCGGCGTGTCGTGTGGTGAGTGCTATAGCTGCCGGAAGGGCTGGCAGAATCTGTGCATGAACATGATTTCGATCGGCTACTTTTGGCCGGGCAGTTTCGCGGAATATATGGTGCCGCCGCCGCGGGCACTCACGCAGGGTTTCGTCAACAGGATCCCCGATGGGCTGCCGTTTGTGGAAGCGACCCTGGCCGAGCCGCTGGCCTGCTGCCTAAACGGCCAGGAGCTGCTCAAGGTCACCAGCGACGACACGGTGGTGGTGATTGGAGCCGGTCCAACCGGCCTGATGCATGCCATGCTGGCCGTGAACCGGGGCTGCCGCAAGGTGATCGTGGTGCAGCGATCGGCAGGGCGGCTCAACCTGGCGCGCGGCCGGGTGAAAGCCGATCTGTTTGTGTCGGGCCTGCAAGAGGATGCCGTGCAGCGGGTGGAGGAGGAGACGGACGGGCTGGGCGCCGATGTGGTGATCGTGGCGGCTCCCTCCAAGGATGCCCAGCGGATGGCTTTGGAGATGGTTGGTCGCCGCGGACGGGTCAGCTTTTTTGGAGGCCTGCCGCACGGCGATCCGATGACCTTCTTGGACAGCAACCTGATCCACTATAAGGAGTGCTCGGTCATGGGAGCGAGCTCCAGCACCAGCCGGCAGAACCAGGAGGCGCTGCGCCTGCTGGCCTCGGGGGCGATCCGGGCCTCCGATCTGATCACGAACGTATTTCCCCTGGAGCGGATCCAGGCCGCACTCGACGCGGCGCGCGGCAGGGCAGGGCTGAAGGTGGTCGTCATCCCGCCGGGGAACGGCGCGCTGCCAGACACCTCAGCCTTGGGGCCGCAGCGCTGAGCCGGGCCGGAGGCGGACAGGTCGGCGGATGTGAGCGAGGGCAAGAGGCGCAGATGATGCAGGAAACAGAATCGCGCATGGCAGACACCATTATAGAGGTCAAGGGGATCTGCAAGGCGTTCCCTGGGGTCCAGGCATTGTCGGACGTCGATCTGCAGATCCGGCGGGGTGAGATTCATGCCGTGGTGGGCGAGAACGGTGCGGGCAAGTCGACGCTGATGAACATCCTGTCGGGCGTGTTTACCGCAGACCGGGGGCAGATCCTGCTGGACGGCCGCGAAGTGACCGTCAGCAGCACCAAGCGGGCCCACGAGCTGGGTATTCACATCGTCCACCAGGAGACCAGCCTGTGTCCCAACCTGAGCGTGGCCGAGAATGCGTTTGTGTACGACATCCCGGAGACGCGGCTGGGGCTGGTCGATCGCAAGAAGCTGCGCGCAGAGGCAGAGGAGCTGCTCGAGGCCTTTGACATCAAGGCACGGCCGGAGACGCTCATTCGCGAGCTGGGGGTCGCGCAGCAGCAGCTGGTAGAGATTGCCAAGGCGTTCGCCGGCAACTGCCGGGTGCTGATCCTGGACGAGCCCACGTCGGCCCTGGCCATCCACGAGGAGGAACTGCTGTTCGAGAAGGTCCGCCAACTGCGCGAGCAGGGGACGAGCGTCATTTACATCAGCCACAAGCTCCGCGAGGTGTTTGAGCTGGCGGACCGGGTGACGGTCCTGCGAGACGGCCGCGTGGTGGGCACCAGGATCGTGGCCGAGACCGACATCCCGGGTATCGTCACGATGATGGTCGGCCGCGTGCTTTCCCAGTTGTACCCAGAAAAGAGCAAGAAGCGGGGAAAGCCGGCGCTGCAGGTGCGCAACCTGGCCAGCGGCAGGCAGGTGAAGGATGTGAGCTTTGACCTGCACGAGGGTGAGATCCTCGGCGTGGCGGGCCTGGTGGGCGCGGGCAGGACCGAGACGGCGATGGCGATTTTCGGGGTTGCGGCGGTCGAGGGGGGAGAGGTGCTGGTGGACGGGGCGCGGCTGGAACCAGAGTCTCCGCAGAAGGCGATCGCGCGCGGCATGGGCTTTTTGCACGAGGATCGCCGGGCGTGGGGGCTGTTTTTGCAGAAGGATGTGCAGGCCAATATCATCTCGGCGCACCTGGGCAAGTTCACGCGAGGTCCGTTCATGGACCGGAAGAAAGAGCAGGCCGAGGCCAGGCGTTATGTCGACGCCCTGGCGATCCGGACGCCGAGCCTCATGCAGAGGGTGATGAACCTGAGCGGCGGAAACCAGCAGAAGGTGGTGGTGGGCAAGTGGCTGTCGACGCGGCCGCGGATCCTGCTGGTGGATGAGCCGACGCGAGGTATCGACGTGGGCGCCAAGGCCGAAATCCACGGCCTGCTGCGGGACCTGGCGAATGAGGGGGTGGCGATCTTGATGATCTCCTCGGAGCTGCCGGAGATTCTGGGGATGAGCGATCGGGTGTTGGTGATGCATGAGGGTCGCAGCGTTGGCACGCTATCTGCCGGCGAAGCAAGCGAAAGCGCTATCATGTCCCTTGCCGTGGGCTCCTTGTCGTGACCGGGGCCATGAAGTGCTATGAGGAGGGGTTTGAGGGATGAGCAGCAGCGGTGAGGCCGGTGTAGATCGGGCGAAAGCAGAGACGCCGGCGTGGCGGCGGGCGATCGGGGCAGTGACGGGCATCCGGGAGGGGAGCCTGATTGTGTTTATCCTGCTGGCTTCGGCCGTGCTGACGCTGACGAATGCCAATTTCCTGACCGTGGACAATTTCCTGGTGATCCTGAGCGGGCTGGCGATGGATGCGGTAATCGCGGTGGGGATGACGCTGGTCATGATCTCGGGCGGCATCGACCTGTCGGTTGGCTCGGTGTTTGCCTGCGCGGGGGTGGTGCTGGCCAAGCTGGTGAACCTTGGTGCCCCGTGGCCCTTTGCGGTGCTGGTCGCGCTCCTTGTCTCCCTGGGGTGGGGCGTGCTGAGCGGGATTCTCATTACCCGGGTCGGCGTGAACCCGCTGATCAGCACGCTTGGGGTGATGGGCATGGCGCGCGGGGTGGTGTATGTGATCACCACGGGCCAGGTCATCTCGAACCTGCCCGATTCTTTCAAGATGATGGGGCAGGGGGACGTGCTGGGCGTGCCCAAGCTGGTGTGGATCGCGGTGGTGGTGGTCATCATCGGGGATTTTATGGCGCGCAGGTCCAAGAGCCTCCGGCAGCTCTTTTACGTCGGCGGCAGCGAGAAAGCTGCCAGGCTGTCGGGTATCAACGTCAACCGGAGTCGGATGGGTGTGTACATGCTGATCGCTCTGCTGTGCGGTGTGGCCGGAGTTCTGGAGACGTCTCGCTTTGGCTCGGCCTCTTCGCTCGCCGGCGTCGGCAAGGAGCTGACCGCCATCTCGGCGTGTGTCATCGGAGGGGCCAGCCTGTCTGGCGGAGAAGGGTCGGTGGTGGGCGCCTTCCTGGGGCTGATTCTGTTGGGCCTGGTGGGCGACGGCCTGATCTTGAACGACGTGTCTGTCTATTGGCAGGGGCTGATCCGGGCGATTATCCTGGTCATGGCGGTCGCGTTCGACGTGTGGACCAGGCGTCGCAGGGCATAGGCATGGAACCTAGCGCCTGCGGCGGGGGAACGCAGGTCCTAGACGCACCAACAAGGGGCGCTTGGAGTGGTTTCGTGCAGAAAGGGGGTGACGGGGCGACAGAGAAAGCAGGCAGTGGGTTAACGGGAGTCCAGGTATGCCAATCCGCAGGGAACAGGCGCCTGGCAAGCAGATCAACTAAAAGATTAGGGAGGATAAGAATGAAATCCAGTCGTAGAATGCTCACAGTTGTTTCGATTTTGGTGATCGCCACGATGCTGCTGGCGGCGTGCGGTGAGGAGACAGCAGCGCCGACCACGGCGCCGGCCGCGGCGACCGCCGCGCCGGCCGCGCCTCAGGGCGTGGTGCTCAACGGTGTGCAGCCCATCGAGGGCGAGCGCTATGTTATGGTGACCTTCCTGTCGGGCATCGAGTTCTGGAAGCCGGCGTTCGCCGGCATGCAGACCGCTGGCAACCAGCTGGGCGTTGAAACCGTCTACCAGGGCACTGAGCTGTACGACGCGCAGGCACAGGCGACGGTGCTCGAGCAGGTGATCGCCACCAAGCCGAACTGTATCATCACCACCGCGCAGCAGCCTGAGGCGCTGCGCCCGACCATCGACAAGGCGATCGCGGCGGGCATCCCGGTCATCCAGTTCGACTCGGACTCGCCCAAGAGCAATCGCCTGTCTTTCCTGGCCACCGACAACTATAACGCCGGCGCATCGGCAGGCAAGATCATGGCCGAGCTGACCGGCTGCCAGGGATCGGTGGGCATCATCACCACGCCGGGACAGCTCAACCTGGACCAGCGCTCGCAGGGATTCTCTGACTATATCACGGCAAACTGCCCGGACATGAAGGTGATCGGCGAGTGCAAGGGCCTGGGAGACATGGCTGTGGCGGCCGGGTGCGCCTCTGGCTTCCTGCAGGGCAACCCCGACCTGTCGGGTGTGTTTAGCACCGGCTCGGACGGTGGTCCGGCTGCGGTGCAGGCCTTCCGTGAGGCCGGCAAGCTGGGCGAGATCGCGATCGTCGGCTTTGACATCGACCAGTCCACCATCGAGGCGATCGAGAAGGGCGAGATCGATGCCACCATCGTCCAGGCGGCCTGGAACATGGGCTACTGGTCGACCTACTTTTGCTTTACCGTGGTCCACGACATGGTCCAGCCGCTGTCGGACTACAAGGCAGCAGGCATCTCTCCGCTGCCTGCCGTGGTGGATACCGGCACCTACATCGTGACCAAGGACAACGTCCAGTACTTCAAGTAGGCGGGGCATGTGGGATCGGCGCCCTTGGGCGCCGATCCCACACTCTATCGTAAATCGACCAAGGCGCGCGACGGGATCGTCGAGACGGCGCTCACCGTGGGATGCAGCTTGAGCATGGGTTGGCAGGAGGGCTGGTAGATGAAAAGGATGGTGCTTGGAGGGCTGGCGGAGGCTGTGCTGGCCTATGATCCAGAGGCGGCGACCAGGTGGGCACGCCAGGCGGTGGCAGAGGGTATCGACCCGATCGAAGCTCTGAACGTGCTGACGGACGCCATCCGGCAGGTGGGCGACGGGTTTGAGACAGGAGAGCTGTTTCTGCCAGAGCTGGTGGGCGCGGCAGGCGCTATGCAGGCTGCGATGCCGGTGCTTCAAGAACAGATCGACAGGTCAGGCGCCGTGAGGCAGTCGCTGGGAGTGATCGTCATCGGCACGGTCTTTGGCGACATTCACACCATCGGCAAGACGATGGTGGCGACGCTATGTGCTGCGGAAGGCTTTGAGGTGCACGACATCGGGGTGAATGTCACTGCCGAAAAGTTTGTCGATTGTATCATAGCGACCGGCGCCGACCTTGTGGCCATCTCTGCCCTGATGACCATGACCGTGCCCGAGATACGCAAGGTGATACGAGCGCTGGAGCAGAAAGGGCTGCGGGACAGGGTAAAGGTGATGGTCGGCGGAGGCGGCGTAACGGAAACCTTTGCCGAGCAAGTGGGAGCGGACGGCTATGATCCTACCGCGCCCGGTGCCGCCAAGCTGGCTCGCAAGCTGGTGGGGAAATAGGAACGGCAACGATGGCTATGAACGGTTTCGTCCGCAAATTCAAACCACTTGAGATCCTGACAGAGGAGCAGGTCAGGGCCATCCATCTGGCGACCCTGGACGTGTTGGAGACGACCGGGGTACGGATGGAGCACAAAGGCGGCCTCAAGCTCCTGGAGAAGCATGGCTGTAAGGTGGATTGGGAACAGAATCGCGCGCGCATGCCGGCGGGCCTGGTCGAGGAGTGCCTGGCCAAGGTGCCCAGCCAATTCCGGCTGCGAGCCCGAAATCCAAAGAATGACCTGCTCATGGGCGGCGACCGGGTGTACTTTCAGACCTTTGCAGGGATGCAGTCGATCGACCTTGAGACATGGGAACCCCGTCCGCCCACCCGCAAGGAGAACTATGATGCGGTGCTGGTTCAGGACGCGTGTCCCAACCTGCATTTCCTGAGCACCTATACCCCCTGGTTTGGGTGGAAGGGGCTGCCGCCGGTGATGTCCATACCGGAAAGCGATGCCTCGCGCTTGCGCTATTCGACCAAGGCGATCGAAACGGGCTCGTCGTACGATAGTGAAGTCTTTGCCATCATGCTGGCACAGGCGGTGGGGGCGGACGTGCTCGGCTACATGGGAGGGTCGCCGCCACTGACCTGGTACGAGAACGCCGTCGAGGCCTGTTTCCGCCTGGTCGGCGCCGGCTTTCCTCTGCAGGTGATCAGCGGCAATACGATGGGCGCCAATGGGCCGGCGTCCATTGCCGGATCGACCGTGACGAACAACGCGGAGCTGATGTCGGGGATCGTGCTGGCGCAGCTCATCCGGCCGGGAACGCCGATGATGGTCATGGACTTTTGCTTCCCTCAGAACATGCGCGGCGGCGGACCTCTCTTTGGCGACATCGGCGCCTTTTTGCACAATGTGGTGTTCAACCAGATCTGGCGAAGCTACGGCATCCCGACCAAGACGCCGCCTGCCGGCGCCAGCAACTCGAAGCAGATCGATTACCAGTGCGGTTACGAGAAGGCGATGGGGGCGCTGCTGAACGCCCTATCCGGGACCAACGTCATACCGCTGCAAGGCGGGCTGAACGGAGAGCTTACCCGCCATCCGCTTATCAGCATCCTCGACGACGATATGGCGGCGATGATCGGCCGCTTCCTGAACGGGGTGGAAGTTACCGACGAAAGCATCGCGCTGGATTTGATCAACCAGGTCGGTCCTATCCCCGGCTTTTACCTGGACAAGGCGCATACCCGCAACTGGTGGCGCAAAGAGCAGGTGATGACCAGCGTCGCCGACCGGCTGACCTACCCGGAGTGGATGCGCACCGGCAAAAAGAGCGCGCTCGACTATGCCAAGGAGAGGATGGAGCAGATCGTCGGCACGCACAAGCCGGAGCCTCTGACGCCACACCAGGAGCAGGCCGTCGAGGACATTCTGAAAGAGGCACGGGACTATTACCGCAAGAAGGGCCTGATCGGCGAGGAAGACTGGCAGCTATACCTGGAGCAGCTCGAGTCGCCGGGATACCCCTATGCGTGAGTGACAGGGCAAGCCAGGCTACGGCGACAGCGTGCGGTGATTTGAAAGGGGTTGTGGCATAGAGTGAAAGAGATCAAGATTGCGCAAATCGGCACAGGCTTTATGGGCAAGACGCACAGTCTCGCCTACCGGGCGCTGTCCACCTTCTGTCCGGCCGACGTCAAGGTGAGGCTGACGGTGCTGGCGGACGTAACCGAGCAGTTGGCCAGCACAGGCGCGCGGATGTTCGGATTCGAGAACTGGGTCGTCGGCTGGGAAAAGATCTTTGACTATGATATCGACGTCGTCGATATCGTCACGCCGAACGACATGCATCCGGTCATAGCCTTTGAGGCTGCCCGCCGCGGGAAGCACGTGATGTGCGAAAAGCCGCTGGCGGTGGACGTCCCGACGACCTTGGAGATGGTGGAGGCGGTGGAAAAGGCCGGCGTGGTGAATATGGTGTGTTTCAACTACCGCCAGGCGCCTGCCGTGCGGATGGCCCGCAAACTGATCGAGGAGGGAGCCGTTGGCCAGATCCACCACTTTCGGGGCCAGTACTTGCAGGATTGGTGTGTCGATCCGTCAAGTCCTTTTGTGTGGCGGTTCCAGGCAGCCAAGGCCGGCTCTGGGAGCCTCGGCGACATCGGCTCGCACGCGATTGACTATGCGCGCTATCTGGTGGGGGAGCTTGACGAGGTGGCGGCCATGGCTGAGACCTTTGTCAAGGAGCGGCCTCTGCCCGGCGGCAAGGGGATGCACCCCGTGGACGTCGACGACGCGGTCAACATGCTGATCCGGTTCAGGAACGGCGCGATCGGCAACCTGGAGGCCAGCCGCTTTTGCTACGGACGGAAGAACTATCTTACTTTTGAGATCAACGGCAGCGAAGGGTCGCTGTATTTCGATTGGGAGAATTGCAACGACCTGCTGTACTATAGCGCGAAGGACGGGCAGGACCGGCAGGGGTTCCGGGATATCAAGATCGGCCCGGTGCATCCGCAGGCGGGGGCGTTCTGGCCCATCGCGGGGATCAACATGGCCTACTTTGAGACAGCGGTCCTGCAAGCCAGTGAATTCATTGAGGCCATCGCCGCCGGCCGGCAGGCCGTCCCGAGCTTTCGCGACGGCCTGCAGGTGGCCGAGGTCATGGACGCAGCATTGCGATCGGCCTCGAGTCGACAATGGGTGCAAGTGCGCCAGGTTGTATGATGACAAGGCGTAAAGAGTCTAAACCACTAATCGTAAGGAGGAACGTATGACTGCCAAGGTATCGGTTGGCACGTCGGCCTTTATGCTCGCCGCCTACAAGGATAACCCAATCCCGTTCAAGAAGGTCGTGGCGCGGCTGGGCGAGCTGGGTTATGACGGACTGGAGCTGCCAGCGTTCAAGGGGTACGGTTCCCTGGAAGACTGGCCCGACACGGCAGCACGCAAGAAGCTCATGGCCCTGGTGAGGGGCGCGGGGCTGGAGATCTCTTCGTACGGGGCGGACCTCGGGCCGTCGCCGTTCTACAGCAACGATCCGGACGTGCGCAGGGGTTACCGGAAGGTGTTTAGGGAGAGCATCGACTTTTGCGTGGACTGTGATATCCCCGTGGTCCGGGTGGACACGCTGGCCGAGCCGCCGGTGCCGGAAGGTGTGACCTACGAGGATGCCTGGAAGCGCGCGGTGGAGGCTTTCTACGACGATGCCGAGGTGGCCCACAAGGCCGGCGTTGTGGTGGCCTGGGAGTTCGAGCCTGGTTTTATGTTCAACAAGCCGAGCGAAGTTCTGAAGATGCTCGAACAGGTGAACCATCCGAACTTTCAGGTGATGTTCGATTTCTGCCACGCAAACATGGTGGCCGGTGTGGGCTCGCGGCAGATCCCACCGGCAGAGACGCTGCCCGGCGGCGCGGTGGAGCTGGCCCGGTTGTTGAAAGGGAAGATCGGCTTTGTGCACCTGATCGACTCGGACAACACGCTGCACGACAACCTGACCAGCACGCATGCTCCTTTTGGCAAGGGGGTGCTGGATATGCAGGCGCTGATGACGGCCATGCTGGACGGGGGATACAAAGGCCCGTGGTGGTGCATTGACCTGTGCTTCTGGCCGAAGGCATGGGAGGAGCTGGAGCCGAGCCTGAATGCCGTGCGTGGGCTGCTCAGGGATTTCAAGCTGCTGTAGGCACTAGACAAGGGAGGGATGAGCTGTGAAAGGAACGATGAAGGCCCAGGTCTTTTACGAGCCCTATGTGATAAAGTATGAGGATGTACCGATCCCACAGCTCCGGGCGGACCAGGTGCTGATCCGGGTGAAGGCGTGCGGGATCTGTGGCTCGGACAATGCCTACTATCGGGGCAAGAGCCCGCTGGAAACCCCGACGGGCAAGGGTCCGCAGATCCTGGGGCACGAGTTCAGCGGGGAAGTGGCCGAACTGGGCGAGATCCCGGCCAAGCTGGGTGTGTTCCGGGTCGGCGAGCGTGTCACCGTCAATCCGGTGCAATCGTGTGGGGCATGCTACCACTGCCTGCGCGGGCAGACCAACATGTGCGAGAACGGCGGCGGGCTGGGCGCATCGTCCGACGGTGCGTTTGCAGAGTATGCCGTCACCAAGTATCAGAACCTCTTCAAGATGCCCGACGACCTTGGCTTTCCGCAGGCATCTGTGGCCGAGCCATTGGCCTGCGGAACCTATGGCGTGATGAATATGGGCATCCGTACGGGCGATACCGCGGCCGTCATCGGCCCGGGTCCCATCGGCTCGATGATGGTGCGGATGATCAAGGCGGCCGGGGCGAGCTTGGTGCTGCTGATCGGCAGCCGGGACTACCGGCTAGAGTCGGGCAAGCTTTTCGGCGCGGATCTGCTGATCAACACGGTGGACGAGGGGTCGCCCTACTATGTGGCGGATCTGGTGGGCAAGGTGTCAGAGATCACCCGCGGCCGGATGATCACGCGGGTCATCACCGCCACGGCCAACCCGGTTGCCATGCAGCAGGCCCTCGACATCTCGAGCAAAGGATCGACGGTCGTCTTTTTCGGGCTGCCGGGTGAGCAGGACGAAATCCGCGTGCCGGCCCTGAAGAGCATCTTTGCCGACAAGACCATCCGCTTCTCCTGGCTGGCTCCCACCAGCTGGCCGATCGCGACCCAGGCGCTGTTCACCAAGATGCTCGATCCGACGCCGCTGATCACGCACACGTTCCCGCTGAAGGATCTGATCAAGGCGCTGGACTTTGTGTATGAGCGCCGCGACAACGTGATGAAAGCGGTGATCGTGCCCTGAGCAGGGGCCACCGACAGGGAGCGGGGAGATGAGCGAACAACGAGTGCCGGTGGTCCGGCTGACTCCAGAGACCTTTGCCGGGCTGGGCCAGGTAGTGGTCAAGCCGGCGGGCCAACCCACGGTGACGCGGCCCGGGCTGCGTTTTTGGAGCCGGGTTGGGGCGATGGAGATCCCCGGCGAGGTGGAGATGGGCATCCTTGAGCTGACTGCTCAGGAGTTTGTCTTTGATTCCCTGGAGCGCCACGTGCGGACCCCAGAGATGTTCATCCCTGTCGAGGGGGTGGCGATCATGCCGATCGGACTGGGCACAGGGGAAGATGGGTTTCCGCGCCCGGAGGAGATCAGGGGATTCGTGATCGATGCCGGGACGTCGATCATTATGAATCCCGGGGTGTGGCACTGGATTCCCTACCCCGTGACAGCGGTGGCAAGCTACCTGATACCGGCCCTGGTTGGCACGCCGACAGAGGACCGGGAGGTCAGGCTGTTGGAGAAACCTTTACGTTTTGATATCTGAAAGGAGCAAGAACTATGAAACTGGGTGTTTTCACGGTACTGTATAACGAAAAGCCACTGGAAGAGGTGGCCAAGTACGTTGCTGGCCTGGGCTATGACATGGTGGAGCTGGCTGCGTGGCGCGCCAGCAACCACCTGGACATCGACAAGGTGCTGGCGGACAAGAGCTACCGCACGAACCTGCTGAGCATGCTCAAAGGGTACAACCTCGAGATCTCGGCCATCAGCAACCACCTCGATGGGCAGATGATCCTGGGTCCCCTGGACTGGACCACGGATGGCTGGGCGCCGGTCAAGGATCCGGCCGAAAAGGTCAAGTGGGCCATCCAACGGATGAAGGACACGGCGCGAGCGGCTGCGGCGCTGGGGGTGCCCGTGGTGGTGGGCTTTACCGGATCGCAGGTGTGGGGGCATTGGTACTCGTTCCCCGAAGAAAACCTCAAGGCCTATGAAGATGCCTGGAAGGTGTTCGCCGAGCGGTGGCATCCGATCCTGGATCTGTTCAAGCAGGAGGGGGTCAAGTTCGCCCTGGAGGTACACCCTACAGAGATCGCGTACAACATCGAGACCGCCGGGGACTGCCTGAAGGCGATCGACAACCGGGTAGAGTTTGGTTTCAACTACGACCCGAGCCATTTCGTGTGGCAGATGATCGACCCGGTCATCTTTATCAAAAAGTTTGGGGATCGGCTATACCACGCCCATGCCAAGGACTCGGAGCTGCAGGAAGACGAGATCGCGCGTTCCGGCGTGATCCCCAATGGGCCGTGGGCGCGGCCTGACCGCGGCTTTCGCTTCCGGGTGCCCGGCTGGGGCAACACGAACTGGAGGCGGATCATGACGGCCCTGCTGTCGGTCGGTTATGATTATGTGCTGTCCTACGAGCATGAGGACCCGGTCATGTCGCGGGAGGATGGCTGCGAGAAGAATATCGAGTTTCTGAAACCGCTGATCATCAAGAGCCCGCTGAAAGACTGGGGCAAGTGGTGGAAACAGGAATAGCCACGCTGACATCCGAGAGGAGGGATTTATGGCACTGAAGTTTGGAGTCAATACACAGACATGGGTGGCCGGGTTCGCGCCCAAAGACTACTGGCTCATCGAGCACGCCGCCAAGCTTGGGTTTGATTTCATCGAGCTGTCGTACGGCGAGAACGAGACCGTCTTTGACCCAAAGGTCGTGAAAAAGATGCTGGACGACAACGGCCTGGAAACCGCTTTGTGTGGATATCTCGGCGGCGACCGCGACATCACCAGCACAGACAGCAGCGTACGGGAGATGGGGGTCCGCTATTTCCGCAATGCCGCCGAGACGGCCGTGATGCTCGGCGCCACGCGGTTCACCGGCCCGCTGTATGCCGAGATCTTTTTCGGGCGGCCGATGTCGGCAGAGGAGCGCAAGGCGTGGTGGGACCGCAGTGTGAAGGGCATGCGGGAGTGTGCCAAGATCTGCGGAGACCATGGGCTGACGATCGGCATCGAGCCCATAAACCGCTTTGAGACCGGTTTTATCAACATCGCTCACGACGCCGTCCGGTACGTCGAAGAAGTGGGCAGCCCGCACTTGGGCATACTCCTGGACACCTTTCACATGAACATGGAAGAGAAAAAGCTGGGCGCCGCCATCCGGGAAGCGGGCAAGCACCTGGTCCATTTCCACGCCAACGGCAACGACCGGGGCACCCCAGGGGCCGATCACGTGCCGTGGGCAGAGGTGGCCGACGCGCTCAAGGAGGTCGGTTACTCGGGCGGCGTGGCGATCGAGAGCATCGCTCCCGACGACGAAGGTCTGGTCATGGGCCACAAACTGTGGAGGCCCATGGGACCCAGCCAGGACGCCGTCGCGAGCGAAGGGCTGAGGTTCCTGAAGCAGCTTCTCGGATAGGACAGAAGCGCCTGGCGGTGGTGAGCGAAACGTGTCGTACTTGATCGGCCTGGATGTCGGCTCGACCAACCTGAAAGTGATCTTGTATGACGTCGACCGGAGGGCCGAAAGGGTCTATTCCTGTGCCACTCGCACGCACTATCCGAGGCCGGGCTGGGCCGAATACGATGCCGGTGAGATCTGGGCAGACCTGGCGGGGCTGTTGCGCCAGGCTGCCCAGACCGTGCCCGATCCGAGCGCTATCCAAGGCATTGCAGTAGCCAGCATGGGCGAAGCCGGCCTGCTTGTCGACAAGCAGGGCCGGCCGCTGACGCCCATCATCGCCTGGTTTGACGGGCGCACCGAGGCGCAGAGCCGGTGGTGGGAAGAGAACGTGGGCCCCGAAGAGGTGTATGCCATCACCGGGCATCCGATCCATCCCTCCTTTGGTGTTAACAAGCTGATGTGGCTGCGCGAGCATGCCCCCGAGGCGTATGCAAGCGCAGCATACTGGTTCTCAGTCGAGGATTTCATCCTTTACAAGCTGTGTGGCGTGGCTGCCACCGACTATTCGACTGCCTCGCGGACGATGGCCTTTGACATCAGGGCACACCAGTGGTCCGGCAGCCTGCTGGATCGAGCCCGAATCCCTCTCCATCTCATGCCCCCAGCCTTTCTCGGCGGCACGGTGATCGGACAGGTTACCAGACAGGCGGCGGAGAAGACCGGCCTGGGCGAAGGGGTTCGCGTCATTACCGGGGGGCACGACCAGATGTGCGCTTCCTTTGCAGTAGGTGCTTTCGAGCCCGGGCACCTGCTCGATTCCACCGGGACCAGCGAATCACTCGTCCTTACCGTTGAGGAGGCGCTGGGCACGCCGGAGATGATGCGCCACAACCTGGCACAGGAATGCCATGTGGTCGAGGACCGGTACGCCATCCTGGCCCACTTTCCGGTGGCCGGCTATGCCGTGGAGTGGCTCAACCGGCTGCTCGAGCATGGCAAGACGATGCCGGACCATGGCCTGGCCGAGGCCGCTCGCGTCGCGCCCGGGGCTGAGGGGTTGTCCTTCCTGCCGCATCTGCGGGGATCGGGCAGCCCAAACTTTGACCCTCTGTGCCGAGGGGCGCTCATCGGGCTCACGCCGGCGCACGGGCGCGGCCATCTCCTGCGCGCCGCAGTCGAGGGGGTGTGCTACGAGATTAAGGCCAATATCCTGATGCTTGAGGCGGTTGCGGGCTGCAACATTCAAAAGACCTACGCCGCGGGCAAGGTAACCCAGAGCGACCTATGGCTGCGCGTCAAGGCCGACGTGACGGGCAAGCGACTTTACGTGCCGCGACTCGCCGAGACGGCGGGCCTGGGAGCCGCGCTGCTGGCCGGCCTGGGAGCCGGGCTGTTTGCCACGCCGAGCGATGCCGTCGAGTCGCTGCATGTGGACTGGACGGTGGTCGAGCCGCAGCCGGAGCAGGCTGCCTTCTATGAGGCTCAGTACTCGGCGGTATACAGCAAGATCTATCCAGCGCTGAGGGATCTGTTCAGGGTGGGGCGGGTGTGAGTGCGGAACCACCGAGTACCCATGCGCTTCTGGGCACTTCAAAGCATGAAAACTGCTGAAACAGAACAACCGGGCTATACCGCGCCGGCCAGAGCGGCTGCGGATCAGTCCGCCTACGAGCAGGCGGCTTGACATAAACCTGGGTGATCTGTTGGCGCGGCTGCCTCAGGGCAGGAACAGGTCGATGGCGGTGGCCTGGCCGGCGCGGACCATGGCGGCGTATGGGGCGGGGATGATGCCGCCGGGGAAGTGGAGTGGGTCGCGGCCGGGGAGATGGAGGACCGCCAGGCGGCTGGTCGAGTCATGCCGCCAGGTGTCGACGCGGCGGGGGTTGTGGACCGTGACGGGGGTGTGGCCGAGGAAGGTGAACGCGAGCTTGTTCTCTGCGTCGAACAGCCAGGCGGGCAGGGCCGGCTTGAGGGCCAGGCAGAGGCTGCCGTCGTGGAGGAAGAAGGGCCGGCGGCCGGCCATCATCGTGGTCCAGATGCTCAGGAACTCGGCGGTGGCGCCGCTGAGGCGGGCGACGAACCCGGCGCCGTGCAGGGACGCGTCGGGGTGGGCGCTGCTGACCAGGAAGGATGAGTTTTCGAGAGGGCTGCGGCCGTAGACGGCCGGGTCCTGGAAGCAGATCAGGGCGCGGCTGAAATCTTCGTAGAACTCCTCGTGCAGGTGGGCATTCAGGACTTCCAGCAGATATTTGTACTCCATGTGGAGCCAGATCGACTCGTTTTCGAGCCAGCCGGGGGTGAAGGCGCGGGCGCGGCCGATCTCGTGGGGCTGGTCGTGGAGTGAGGCGTTGACCTTGTACATGCCCAGCTTGACGTCGTACAGGTCGCCGGCGCGGACCGCGGCATAGAGCCGGCGGGCGTGGGCCAGGGTGGGCTGAACCTTGAGGGCATGGACCGGGCCTTCGAGGAAGGGGGACAGGAGGGCCGGCTCGAAGCGCCTGGCGCGGACGTAGGGGCGGCCCTGGCGGTCGGCGCCGGGCAGGAGGTCGTACTCGGCGGCGGTGTAGGCCAGGTAGGTGGGCGGGACGCCGCCGTTCATGTCGACGGCGCGGCTGATGCCGGTCCGGACCTTGGCCTGGAAGGCGGCCAGCAGCGGCATGATCTGGCCGCAGGGCAGCTCGACCGTCTGGCCGTCAAAGCCCAGGCGGACCTGCTGGCGGTAGCTTTCGCGGGCCGTGGCGACGGTGTCCCAGAGGCGGAAATCGCGGTCCGGATCGTCTGAGGCCAGCCAGGCGTCGAGGGCGCGCGACACCTCGAGCAGGAGGGCGTGCTGCTCGACGGGCAGGTCGACCACGGCTGCCCGGTTGGCGGCCATCGCCTCGAGGAGGAAGGCCAGCAGGCGGTCGAGCTCGTAGGTCTCGCACAGCGACGAGCCAAAGAGGCCGGGCAGGCCGTTGAGGGCGTCGTACCAGCCGGGCCGGCTGGCCTCCATCTCGACGCCGATGCCCAGCGGATCGAGGGTGGCGAACTTGAGCAGGGCCAGGCTGACCAGCTTGGCCAGGACCGTGGTGCGATAGACCTCGCCGCGGCCGTGGGCGGTCCGCAGCAGGTTGGGTGAGTCAACGCGGGCGGCGATGAGGGCCGTTTTCTCCTCGTCCTCGACCACGGCGCCGTACTGGCGCACCCGGCCGTCGCCAGCGAGGACATATTTGAGGGCGCGGGGCTGGACGACGGCGGGGCTGTCGAAGTAGGGCACGGCGTGGGGGGTGAAGAGGAGGTCGTCCTGGCGGTCGGGGTAGACGGCCAGGTAGGTGTCGATCAGGTCGAGGTTGTAGGTCCAGTGGTCGATCCAGTAGCCCTCGCCAAAGGTGGCCTGGAGGTGCTGCTGGGCGTGGGTGAGAGCCTGGGCGAGCAGGGCTTCGGGGGTGACCTTGAGGCCAAGCTGGCGGTCAGCGATGGCCCGCAGGAGACGGCCGGGGGTGAAGGGCCGGGCGAGGAGCGGCTCGAGCGCCTGGGGTTGGTCGACCAGGGCCAGGACCGCGGCGCGGCGGCCGGGCGGCAGGGTGAAGCGGCTGCCTTCGACGACGAGCGGATTGTAGCCGTCGGCCTGGATGAGGCCGAGGAAGGAGAGGAGGTTGAAGGCGCCGACCGAGGGCTGTAGGAGGACGTCGCAGCGCCGGTTCTGGTTGACGTCGCGGTAGGCGGCGTTGCCCTGGGAGTAGGGCTCGGCGGCGACGGCGAAATAGTTGTAGTCGCGCTCGAGGTCGCCGTGCTTGCGGGAGTAGATGTGATAGACGGCAGGCGCCGCCTGGTCGCCCAGGAGGAGGGGCCAGCCGCCGCGCAGGACGTTGTCGAGAAAGGTCTGGCGGGTGTAGGCGTCGAAGTGGGGGGACGAGGTGCGGGCGGCGACGACGGCGGTGAGCTGGTTGACCAGATCGTTGGCCTCGCGGCGCTTGTCCTGGACGTAGGCGGGCTGGGCCAGGCGCGGCTCGTCGCGGCGGATCTGGTCGATGCCGGCGGCGTGGCCGATGAGGGCGTAGATCTGGGTCGTTTCGCCGGGGTCCAGAGGGGCGGTCGCGCCGAAAAAGCCGCAGGGGGTGCGGCCGGTGGTGATCTGCGGCCTGTGACGCAGGGCGGCCAGCGGCTCGGCGAGGAAGCGGTCGGGCGCGCTGAGGGCGGTGTTGTGGCCAAAGAGGACGACCGGATCGACAAAGGGGGCTAGGCGGCGGCCCGAGGCGTCGAAGGCGAGGTAAAAGTGGCCGGCGTGGATCTCGCTGACCTCGGCGGTGTCGCCGGCGCTGGCCTGGAAGCGGTAGAAGGGGAGACCCTGGTCGAGGTTAAAGACGGCCATCCAGGCCTCGAGGGTGCGGCCAATCTCTTTCAGGCCGCGGTTGTCGACGCCGTAGGGCATGACGCGGGGCAGGCCGTCGAGGAGCTCGAGGGCCAGCGGTTGGTCGCCCAGGTTGGTGACTGTGACCTGGCGGACCAGGGCGGCAAAGGGCTCGCCGGGCAGGATGAAGTAGAGGACGGCGGTGTGGACGGCGTGGGCGGCGCTGGTGGCCTGGAGCTCGAGCTCGTTCATGCCGATGCGCATCAGGGTCTGGTCGGCCGGGGTCCAGGGGGCAAACGGCTCGTAGAAGGCGGTGGCGGGGCCGCGCTGGAGCTTGAGGAATGTGCGAAAGCCGGTGTAGGGGGTGGTCTGGTAGGCTTTGTTGGCCGGCTCGAACTCGACGATGGGGTTGTCCTTGGTTTCGATGCCAAAGCTGGCGATGGCCTGGCCGCGGTTGACGTAGAAGGCCCACAGGGGGATGCCGAGCGGACCGGCGATGCCGGGCAGAAAGCTGGAGAAGGGGCGCCTGGCGGCGTAGTTTTGGATGATGAAGCGGCCCTGGTCGTCTAGGGTGTAATCGTTCATAGTTACTCCTTGCCCTGGATGGGGCGCCCATTGCAGGCGATTGGATTATACCTCATTTCGCTGATGTGACCAAAGTCATGGACTTTTTCTGCTCAAGCTGTACAATAGACTCACAATCTGCAGTTGTGCATTCAGGAGGAACGGGCTGTGAGCAAGAATATCGATAACTCGAAAGCGAGAAAAGCAAAGCTGAAAGAGCTGATTTTGAAGCTCCACGCCGGAGAATCGCAAGAGAGCGTCCGGCAGGAGCTGATCCAGACCCTGGGGGCCATCCCGTATGGGGAGGTGGTGGAGGTTGAGCAGGAGCTGCTGCAAGAAGGTCTGCCCCAGGAAGAGGTGATCAAGCTGTGCGACGTCCACTCGGCCGTCCTGGAGGGCAAGGTCGATCTGAGCGCCGCCAAGTCGATCCCTGAGGGCCACCCGGTGGACGTGCTCAGGCAGGAGAATAGGGCGCTGGCGGCCGTGATCGGCGAGGCCAACGCCCGGCTTGCCACGCTGGGCGGAATCGACGGCGCCGGACTGCAGGCTGCCATTTTCGATCTGACCGGCCTCTTCAACCGTCTGATCGACGTCGACAAGCATTACATGCGCAAGGAATACCTTCTGTTCCCCTACCTGGAACAGGCCGGCGTCACCGGACCGCCCAAGGTGATGTGGGCCAAGCACGACGAGATCAGGGACCTGCTCAAGGGCAGCCTCGAGGTGCTGAAAACGCCGGGCATCAGCAGTGAGGAGCTGGAGGCCTCGACCGAAATCGTGCTGCAGCCAGCCCTCAAGGGTGTGGCGGACATGATCGTCAAGGAGGAGGAGATCCTGTTGCCCATGCTGATGGATACCCTGTCGGATGGCGACTGGTACGAGGTCCAGAAGCAGTCGCTGGAGATCGGCTACTGCCTGTACGATCCGCCGACCGTGTGGGTCCCGGCAGGGATGAAAGCTGCCGGCCTTGACCTGGCGCAGCAGTACGAAGGCAGGTTCCAGCTGCCCAGCGGGAGCTTTTCTGCGCAGGATCTGATGGCCATTCTGAACACACTGCCGGTCGATATCACCTTTGTGGGCAGCGACGACAAGGTCAAGTACTTTTCGCAGAGCAGTGAGCGGATCTTTCAGAGGAACCGGGCCATCCTTGGCCGCGATGTGCGTCACTGCCATCCACCCGCCAGCGTGCATATCGTCGAAAGGATCCTGGAGGATTTCAGGAGCGGCAAGCAGAGCCGGGCGCCATTTTGGATCAACCTGCACGGCAGGATGATCTACATCGAGTACTTTGCCCTGCGCAATGACCAGGGCGAATACCTGGGTACCCTGGAAGTGTCGCAGGATCTGACCGGCTACAGGGTGCTGGAAGGCGAGCAGCGGATCCTGTCCTATACGAGCTGAGGATGGTGTCGAAGATGGATGGAATGGTTATCACGCCCAAGACCAAGGTCGCCGAGCTGATCGACGCCTATCCCCAACTGGAACAGCTCCTGATAGACTATGTGCCGGCGTTTGAGAAGCTGAGAAATCCGTTATTGCGCAAGACGGTGGCCCGGATCACGACGCTGCAGCAGGCGGCGGCGATTGGCGGCGTGAAGGTGGAGGAGCTGATCAACCACCTCAGGAAGGAGGTAGGCCAGGAGCTGCTGGCCGGGGCAGCGGCATCGGCCTATACTACGGAGCAGCCCGGCTGGTTCTCAGACGCACGGATAGCCGCCGAGCTGGACGCCAGAGGGATGCTGGCGGCAGGGGAACACCCGGTCACCCAGGTGATGGCCGACCTGAATGCGTTGGGACAGGGCGACGTATACAAGCTCACGGCGCCCTTTATGCCGGCGCCGCTGGTGGACAAGGCGTCCAGCCTTGGAATTTCGCATTGGGTGACGCAGAAGGATGACCAAGAGGTGGTCATCTACTTTTGCAGAGAGTAGTTTCGCGCCCAGTGGGCGATGCCCAGCGCCTCCAGCTTGGCGCGGGTGGGGATGCCGTTGGCGTCCCAGCCGCGGGCGCGGTAATAGTCGTCCAACATGCGGGACAGGTCGATGGTCTCGCCCTGGATGGGGCCGGCCGGCATCGGCTCGGACATGCGCGGGGTGAGGGTGTCGTCGGCCCGGGAAAAGCCGGCCTTGACCAGGAAGAGGCGCTCGAGGGTGTAGACCCGGTCGCCAGCCTCGAGGAGTGTCTCCCGGGTGTAGCCGGCGCCGGTGGCGCCGTTGAGGATGTCGACCAGGCGGGTGGGCTGGTAGCCGTTGGCGGTGTCGAGGGTGTAGCGGAGGGTGACAAAGACGCACAGGCCGGCGGCGTCGAGGATGGTAAATATGTCCTGGAAGTGCTTGACCAGCTCGGCCTTGCCGTCGTAGGTGAGGCCGTCGAGCTTTTTGCCGACGCCGAACAGCTCGGTGTAGGCGGTGTCGCCCGTCATGTGCGACGCGCCGATGTTTGACGTGGCAAAGTTGAGGCCCAGGCCCTTGATGCCGCGGGGGTCGTACGACGCGAATTCCTGCTTTTTGGCGGTGATCGACATCTCGGGGTGGCCGTGCTTGTGGGCCAGCCGCCAGCTTCCCTGGGCCAGCTCCTCGCCAAAGCCCTGGCGGTAGGCAGTGAGGCGGATCATGTCCAGCAGGCCGTCGGTGTCGCCAAAGGGGAGGGGCCGGCCGATGTCGGCCGCGGTCAGGATGCCCTTGGTGAACATCTCCATGGCGCAGGAGACGGTCAGACCCATGGAGATAGTGTCGAGGCCCAGCTCGTTGCACAGGTAGTTGGCCTTGGTGATGGCGGCCATGTTGTCGATGCCGCAGGCGCTGCCCAGCGAGCCGATGGTTTCGTACTCGGGGCCTTCGCCCTTGCCGGCGTACTTTTCGCCCCAAACCTCGGCCTTGACTTCGGTGATGCGGGCGCAGGCGAGCGGGCAGGCGTAGCAGCCGCCGTTGCGGATGAGAAAGTTGTCCTTGAGGAAGGGGCCGTTGATGCGGGGCGTGCCGTCGAACTGGCCGACCTGGAAGTTGTGGGTGGGAAAGACACCGGCGGCGTTGGTGACGTCGGGCACGTAGGAGGTGCCATAGATGCGCATGCTGTGGCCCTTTTTGATGGCGGTGGCCAGCTCACCGACCGCCTCGCGGACGACGGCGCGCATGGCGGGTTCGTCGTAGAGGGCAGGGATCATGGTGCCGGCGGCGGCCACCGCTTTCAGGTTCTTGGCGCCCATGACGGCGCCCACGCCCGAGCGGGCGGCGGCGCGGTGGCAGTCGTTGAGGATGGCGGCGTACAGGACGCCGTTCTCGCCGGCCGGGCCGATGCAGGCCACGCACGCCTTGGGGTCGGTCTCGGCCTTGATCGCCGCGTCGGTCTCCTGGGTCTCGCGGCCCCAGAGGTGGGTCGCGTCGCGCAGCTCGACGTGGCGGTCGTTGACGTAGAGGTAGACCGGGTGGGGGGCCTTGCCCTCAAAGATGACCAGGTCGTAGCCGGACCGCTTGAGCATGGTGGGGAAGATGCCGCCCGAGTTGGAACGGGTAAGGGCGCCGGTCAACGGGGACTTGCAGCATACCATGTAGCGGTTGCCGGTGGGGGCGGGGGTGGAGGTCAGCGGTCCGGTGGCCATGATCAGGAGGTTGTCGGGTGAGAGGGGATCGGCGCGGGGGTCCATGCCCTCAAAGAGGTATTTGATGGCGAGGCCGCGGCCGCCGATGAGACGGCGGGCGTCGTCCTCGGGGATCTCCTCTTCGCGGAAGGTGCCGTTTGTCAGATTGACGCGCAAGAGGCGTCCGTGCCAACCGTACATGGTCAATCTCCTTTTATGGTCGACACGATTCCCAGGGGAATCGTATCGACCATGGATAGTATTTCATCTAGCCTCCGCCGGCTGGGGGAAAGATGGTGAGGAGGTCGCCGGGATGGAGGAGGTCGTGGGGGTCGGCGTGGCGGCCGTTGAGGAGGACGG
>Ga0209254_10000546_pt1 | contig 30980 bp, 22 predicted proteins | sample FrelakmetDIP11DI_FD_187148 | JGI IMG/M metagenome (GOLD analysis project Ga0209254, IMG submission 187148) | Freshwater lake sediment microbial communities from the University of Notre Dame, USA, for methane emissions studies - DIP11 DI (SPAdes)... | ecosystem: Environmental > Aquatic >... | reverse complement strand
CATCGGCGCGCCGCTGATACCCGCCATCGCGCGGCGATGGGCGGCCGAGCACCAGCCGCCCGTCCGGGCGCGCTTCGAGCAGGCCGTGGCCGCCGCCGGAAAGGCCGGGAGAGACGGCCTCAGGCGCCTGCTCGCGGCGGAGGCCGAGGCGGGGAACGTGCGCGTCGCCGCGATCCGCCTGCTGGATCTCACGCCGGGCACGGAACACCTGCCGGCGCTCGAAGCCGCCTTGTCGGACGCCGACGATGCGGTGCGCGCCGAAGCGTTCAGGGCGCTGTCCGCGTCGGGCAGCTCCCGGGCCGCCGAGGTCCTGGCCCGAGGCATCGCCAGAGCCGTCCCGGCGACGCAGTTGACGCTGCTGGACCATCTGAGCCGTCACGAAGGCGGCCGCATGCTGCCGATGCTCGAGCGGCTGGTCCCGCAGATTGATCCGCAGGCGGCCGCGGTGCCCGTGTCCCTGGCCCTGATGAGCGTGCTCGTGCGCGCCGACGCCGGGGACGCGGAACGGCTGCTCGCCGAACTCCTGTCGCGCACGCGCTGGCGCACGCCGCTGCGGACCTGGCGCGTCCGATCGGCCGGGCGCTCTGCGCTTCGCACAATCCGGCAGGGCGGCGGTGCCGAGGCCCGCCGAGAACCGGCGCGGTCCCCCGCGGATCGCACGGGGGGCGAACGATGATCGACCGCGCCCGGCGGATGCCGCTCTATGCCGATATCGTGCAGCGCATGAGCGCGGCGCTGCGTGCGGCCAGCCTGTACTCCATCAGCCATCCGAGCGTGGGCGAGCACGTGCGCGCGCTGCTCGAGGCCGTGCGGCGGCTCCACAGGGCCGAGGCGTCCGTGCTCATCGGTTTCATCGGCGGCGAGGTGATTGCCGACGACACACCGCTGCTGGCGGTGACCGCGTACCGCACCGAACTCATCCGGTACATGCAGGCGCTCGGCATCAACCGGGTCCTCTTCGACCGGGGCGTGGCGCTCGAGGAGCTCACCGAGTTTGTCCGCGCCGTCTCGCAGCCCTCGCCCGCGGCCCTGCGGGCCGCCGAAACCGCCGGGACCGCCGAGGCGGACCTCGATTTTCTCCGGCTGCCTCACGTCCGCGCGGGCCGCATCCCGGTGGACACCTCCGAGGGCAAGTGGGGCTCGAGCGCCATCACGCTGAAGCAGGTCTACAGCGGATCGGTGGAAGCGGCCCGCATGGTCTGGGAGAGCACCAGGACCGAAGGCCGGCCGGATGCGCCGGCCGCGCACGAGGCCGTCGATCACCTCGCGAACGCGGTTGACACGTCCCGCGCGACGATGATCGGCCTCACAAGCATGAAGGCGCACGACGAGTACACCTTCACCCACATGGTCAACGTCTCGATTCTCGCGATGGCGCAGGCCCGGACGCTGGGCATCGAGGGGCGCGCCCTCAGGACGCTGGGGCTCGCCGCCATGCTGCACGACATCGGGAAAGTGCGCACGCCGCTCGAGGTGCTGAACAAGCCCGGTGCCCTCACGCCCGCGGAACGCACCATCATGCGGCGCCACCCGGTCGACGGCGCCGCGATCCTCCGCGGGGCGCCGGACATGCCCAGGCTCGCCGCGATCGTCGCCTTCGAGCACCACCTGCGCGTGGATGGCACCGGATACCCCGCCGGAGTGCAGCGCACGCCAATCAACCTCGCCACCGAGCTCTGTGCCATCGCCGACTCGTACGACGCGATGCGCTCGACGCGCGTCTACCAGCCCGCCAACCCGGCCGCCCGGATCATGGAAATCATGGTCAGGAACACCGGCGAGCAGTTCGACGAACACCTCGTCCGGCGGTTCATCCAGCTGATGGGGGTCTACCCGCCGGCCACGCTCGTCCGCTTGTCGAATGGCTCGGTCGGGTTCGTCGTGGACACGGGAGGCGACGCCGCCCCCGTCGTGAAAGTCCTGATCGGCCCGGACGGCGTGCGCCTGACGGCGCCGGTCCTCCAGCGCCTCGCGTCGGATCACGAGGTCGCCTACGGCCGTGACGCGCTGACGATCGAGGCGGCGCTCGATGCGTCGCTCTACGACCTGGACCCGGCCAGCTACGTCTAGCCCGGCAGGGCTACCGCTTCAGCGCCGCCGGCGCCGCCGGCGGCACGGCTGGCATCGCGCCAAGCGCCGACAGGACGTCGCCGAGTTGTCTGATTTCTTCCCCGTACTGCGCCCAGTCGCCGTTGCGCTGGGCGATCATCGCGCGATCGTAGTGCTGGCGGGCGCGCGTCGCGAGGGCCTCGATGCTCTCTCCGCCCGTCGAAGACACGATCGGTGCTCCCGAACCGACGGCGGAGGGCGCCTCGGCTCCGGCCGGGCGCAGGGCCGCGGCCCTGTTGAAGATCTTCGCGATCGCCGCGTCGAGCGTCTCTTCCATCACGATCTGGTTGTGATAGGCGACAATGACGCGCTTCAGTTCCGGGATCTTGCCGCCCGCCGCGCGCAGGTAGAGCGGCCGCACGTAGAGCAGCGACTCCTCGATGGGAATCACGAGGAGCGTGCCCTGGATCACTTCCGATCCCTGCTGGTTCCACAGCGTGATCTGCGGCGAGATGACCTGGTCCTGGTTGATGCGCGCCACGATCTGCCGTGGGCCGTAGACGACCTTCTGCTTCGGGAACTGGAAGACGAGCAGTTTCCCGTAGTGTTCGCCGTCGCTGCGCGCCACCAGCCAGGCCGCTAGGTTGTCCTTGCGCCTCGGCGTGAACGGCAGCATCTGGACGAACTCCGCGTCGCGCTCCTTCGGCAGACGCATGATGGTGTAGTACGGGTCCATCGGCGCCGACGCCCCGCCGCTCTCGATCGACGGCACCTCCCACTGGTCCTCCTTGTTGTAGAAGACCGCGGGATTGGTCATGTGGTACGTGGCGTACATCGCGCTCTGGACCCGGAAGACGCCCTCCGGGTAGCGGATGTGCTTGCGCAGCGGCGCAGGCATCTCCTCGAGCGGCTTCAACAGACCTGGGAAGGCCTTGCCGATGGTCGACGCGATCGGGTCCGACGGCTCCGCGAGATAGAACGTCGTCGTGCCGTGGTAGGCGTCAATGACCACCTTCACGGAGTTCCGGATGTAGTTGAAGCCGCCTTCCGTGTGCGTCGAATACGGGTACTTCCCGGTGAGCGTGTAGGCGTCCTGGATCCAGAAGAGCCGGCCGTCCGCGATGACAAGGTACGGGTCGCGGTCGTAGGACAGGAACGGCGCGATCGCGGTCACCCGCGCGGCGATCCGGCGGTTGAAGATCACCCGGCTCTCGGCGCTCAGGTCTTCGCTCAGCAGCACCTTGAAGGAACGGAACCGGCTGGCGAACATCAGCCTGCGCAGGATCGACCCGAGCGGCACACCGCCGCGTCCGTCGTAGCTCTTGAACACGTTGTCGTCGCCGCGCGGGTAGTGGAACTCGCGCGCCTTGGTGCCCACGAACACATGACTGTTCGACAGTTCGCCGAAATAGAGCGACGGCTCCCGCACGTCCAGGTCGACGGACGACTCCGGAGGCAGGTTCTTGATGAAGAGTACCGGCAGGCCCTCCTGCGTCACCTCGTTCACCGGGCCGAGCGTGAGGCCGTAGCCGTGCGTGAACGTGAGGTGCTCGTTGATCCACGACTTCGACGGCAGGCTCTCCGAGTTCAGCTCGCGGGCCGAGAGCATCACCTGCCGGTACTGGCCGTCGATGACGTAGCGGTCGACGTCCACCGAAGCGAAGTCGTAGTAGGTTCGGATTTCCTGGATCTGTCCGAACGTGTCCAGCAGCGGCTGATGGTCCCAGAGCCGGACGTTGCCGATGGTCGCGGCGTTCGCGTCGATGTCGGCCTTCGTCAGCAGCGCCTCGCCGGACAGTTCCCGCTCCTCGACGTTGTTCAGCGCGAACGCCTTCCGGGTGGCGGCGATGTTGTACGCGATGTACGGCGTCTCCTTCACCTGCTCGTTGGGCGTGACGACCAGGCGCTGGAACGCCGTGACGAAGATCAGGCCCCCGGCCCAGGTCGCGCCGTAGAGGACGAACCCGCCGATCGCCAGCCACGCGCGCTGTGTGAAGGCTTGCGCGAGGGCCATCACCGCGCCCACCGCCGCGGCCACGCCGAGCAGCCGGAGCGCGGGGAGCTGCGCCGTGACGTCGGCGTAGGTGGCCCCCTGGATGATGCCGGCGGGGGAGTTCAGGAGGCTGAAGCCCTCGAGCCAGGTTCCGGCGCCGAGCAGCAGCAGGATGGCCGCGGCCAGCAGCGACAGGTGGCGGCGGGCCCCGCGCAGGGCAGCCAGGGGCCCGGCGGCGCCGGACGCGCGCCCGGGCAGGAGGTAGATCAACGTCGAGCCCGCGATGGCAAAGACCAGGATGCCCAGCAGCACGTCGCGGACGAAGCTGTACCACGGCAGCTGGAAGACGTAGAACGCGACGTCCCGGCCGAAGATCGGATCGCGATCGCCGAAGCTGGTCGCGTAGCGGAACTGCAGCCAGTCCATCCAGCGGCTCGACGCCAGCATGCCGGCCACCGCGGCCCCGAGCGCCGACGCCAGGCTCACCAGGTACGACACGCCCCTGCGCTGCAGCACGATGGGCGTGCCGTCGGCCGGCGAGAGCCCCAGGACGATATACGGGTCCTCGAAGCGGCGCAGCGCCAGCCGGAAGTTGCCGAAGAGCAGCAGGAACCCCGCGAGCGCGAACGCCGCCCCGAGCCCGACCCGCGTCAGGATGCTCGTCGCAAAGACCTGCTGGTAGCCCGTTTCCTCGAACCACAGCCAGTCGGTGTAGTAGCCGGCGACCGACGGCCACACGAGACCTATCGCGACCACCAGGCCGACGATGGCGAGCTGAATCCGGCTCTCACGCCTCACGGCTAGTGCCTCCAGTCGACAAGGACAAGCTCGTATCGTACCGCAGAATTACGGGCCGCGCACGCCGCCGGCCTGAGGTAACATGCGCCGCACGCCCGCCGCGCGCTGCCTGCGCGGTGACCAGGAGAGTCCCATATGGACGCTACCGCCCACGACAAGTTCCCGAACGTCTTCTGGAGCGCCAACGTCACGGAGCTCTTCGAGCGCGCCGCCTACTACTCGATGGCGAGCTTCGTCGTCATCTACCTCGGCCAGCTCGGCTTCGGCGCGTATTGGCCGTCGAGCCTGAACGGCATCCTGTGGACGCTGGTGTACTTCCTGCCGATTCTCTCGGGGACCATCGCCGACCAGGTGGGCTTCCGTCGCTCCCTCCTCGCCGCCTTCATCCTGCTCGCGGCGGGCTACCTGCTCATGGGCTACCCGGTCTGGTTCGGCGGGGCCGCCCTCGCCCCCGTCGTCGGCGAGTCGTTCACGGCGCCGGGTCCCGTGGTGGCGGCCGTGGTCGTCGGGATCCTCCTCATCGGAGCGGGCGGATCGGTCATCAAGCCGTGCGTCTCGGGAACCGTGCAGAAGACGGCTGGCGCGCGCGCCACCCTGGGCTTCGCGATCTTCTACATGGTGATCAACATCGGGTCGCTCTTCGGCCGCGGCACCGGTTACGTCGTCAGGCGGGGCTACGGCACGGTCACCATTCTCGAGGTGGTCGCGGTCTGCGCCATCGCGGCGGCCGCGCTCGTGTATCTGGTGAACAAGGCGACGGAGGCGAAGGAACAGGGGCGGGGCGCCCGCATGACGCTCCCGTTCCTGGCGGTGATCGTCACGGCGGTGGCGATTATCGGGGGCATCGTCGGCGGGGCGGAGCGGGTCGAAACCGGCGACAGCCTGTCCTACATTTTCGCGGTGGCGGCGTGCGCGTCGATCGCGGCGTTCTTCGTTGTGCTGTTTTTCTACAAGGAGCCGCCGGTGGCGGCGAATACGCCCGCGAAGCCTCGCCGATCGATCGGCCGCATCCTGATCGACATGGTGCTCGTGCTGCGCAACGGGCGCTTCACGCTGTTCCTCGTCCTGATGAGCGGGTTCTTCTTCGTCTACAACCAGGTGTACAACGTGCTGCCGCTGTACGCGAAGCGGGTTATCGAGCCGAGCCCGGCGATGGATCTGTACACGGCGGCCAATCCGTTCGTCATCGTCTGTCTCCAGCTGGCGATCACGCAGTACTTCGGGAAGATGAAGGCGATCCGTTCGATTGTCGTCGGCACGGTGATCATCGGCGTGTCGATGATCATCAACGTCTACCCCATCTACGCGGCAGGGGGCATGCGGGTGGTCACGGCCAACTGGCTGCCCCTCGGGTCCGTCTTCCTGATCCTGACGGTGGCGCTCATCGCGTTCGGCGAACTGTTCACCTCGGCGCGGATGTACGAGTACATCGGATCGCTGGCGCCGAAGGGGCAGGAGGGCCTGTTTCTCGGCTACGCCAACCTGCCGCTGGCCCTCGGCTCGCTCGCGGGGGGGCCGGCCGGCGCGTTCATCTTCAACGACATCATGGCGAGCGGCGCAACCACGCGCGCGGACGGGCTGCTCGAACTCGTGCCGGCGCAGGCCGCGCTCGGCTGGAGCGTGCTGATGGCGATCGGTTTCCTGTCGGCGCTCGCGATGTGGCTGTTCAACCGATGGCTCGAACGTCAGCCGGCGGCGCGCTGACGGAGCCGGGGAAAGGCGTTCAGCCGAGGGGTGACATGGACAAGCGCACCGGGTTCGGCATCAGGTTCGCGGCCGCTCTGATCGACTTCGGTATCGTGGCCGTGGTCGGCTTCATCGCCGGGGCGGCGGTCGGCGGCATGCTTGGCGGCGGGATTGGCGGTGTGCTCGGCGGTGTGCTCGGCGGATCGGCCGGAGGCGACGGGGCCGCCGCCGGAGCGGCGCTTGGCGCGGCCGCCGGCGCGTTTCTCGGCGCCGTCGCCACCCTCGGCGGGTTCGTCTTCCTCTACAGCCTGATCGAGGCCTTCACCGGGGCATCGCCCGGCAAGATGTCCCTCGGGCTGAGAGTCGGGACCGCCGACGGCCGCCGGGGTTCGGCCTCGCTCTACGTAAAGCGCTGGGCCATCAAATACTCGGGCACGCTGCTGGGCCTGCTCGGCGCGATCCCGGGCCTGCACATCCTCGCTCTTGTCGCCCCGGCGGCCGGACTCCTCGTCTTTGTCGGCTGTTTCCTCGCGCTAGGCGACAGGCGCCAGGCCCTGCACGACCTGGGAGCGGCGACCGCGGTCTTCCGGAAGGCCGACCTCGCGTCGTGAGACCGGATGAGCCGGTTTTCCGACTGACGGCGCATTAACGGGTATGGACTGGAAAACAGGCGTCCTCGCGACGTCGGTGGCGCTGTTGATGGCCGTGCCGGCCGGCCAGGAACTGCGGCCGGCGGCCGCAGCCGGGTGGCAGGCCTACATCTCGGCGACTGAGGCGCGCATCGCCGCGGAGCGCGGCCGGGCCATCCCGCGCCGTCCGGCCGTCGATCGCGGTGAGATCCCCATCGAGCAGCTGAGCACGCCCGGACCGAACGGCGACATGGAGGTCCCGGGCGCGAGCGTGCATCACTGGCGCGGAACGGTGCTCGTGCCAGGCGCCAGGCTCGAGGACGTCGTGTCGCGCCTCGAGCGGGAGCCGCCCGACACGCGGCAGGAAGATGTCGTCTCGTCATCCATGCTCGAACAGCGGCCGGGCTGGCTCAAGGTCGCGATCCGGGTTCGCCGGTCGCTCATCATTTCCGCCGTCTTCGACACCGAGCACGAGGTGCGCTTCGAACGCCACGGCCCGTCACGGGCGTCGAGCTGGAGCACGGCAACGAAGATCGTCGAAGTGGCTGACGCGGGCACGCCGCGCGAAAGGCCGAAGCGGCCGGACAAGGACCGCGGGCTGCTCTGGCGCTGGAACGCCTACTGGCGGTACGAGCAGCTCGACGAGGGTGTCCTCGTCGAGTGCGAGTCGGTGACGCTCAGCCGGACGACACCCCTTGTGTTGAGGCCGATCGCCGGCCCGATTATCGCCCATGTGGCACGGGAATCGATGGACCGGACGCTCGCCGTTTTCCGGGAGCGGTTCCGCGCACACCCTCGCCAGTAGCCAGGCGCCAGCGGTTGGCAGCGGCTGATGTCTGAATCCTAGCGTTTGGCGCCGGCTTCCGTTGAGGTCGCCACACCGGGACGCCCGGCCGCCTGTTGCTCACCAACGGCAACCGACACCTGGGACCCGAGCCAGATCACGTGTTTGGTGATGGCGAGATCGGTGACCGTGATGCCCAGTGCGACCGGCTGGCCGCGCACCTCCATCGTCGGGTGAATGCCGACGGGCACCGCCAGCGGCTTGATCCTCTCGGTGGGGAGGCGGACGTTGAATCCCTTGTCGATCAGCCGCTGTACGTGCCCGAGGACGTTCACCCTATCGAGGACGAAGCCGCAGGCGCCGGTTTTGTCGTCGAGGATCTTCTGCGCCGCGGCCCAGGATTCCGCCGACGGATCGATCTTCAGGTTGACCTTGATGAGCGGGAAGACTGGCTCGGCCAGGATCTGCTTGGCGCTCGCGGAGAACACGAGGGCGCCGGATAATTCATACCTGTCGGGCTTCACGCCGCCGTGGACCTCCTGGACGATGTTCTGATCGCCGCAGACCACGCCGCTGATGTTCTTGCCGTCCCACGAGAAGTGGATCGTCGCGTTGCCGGTCCCCGAGGCAATGGCCACCGGCAGCTCGACGGTGACTCTGTTGCCGCCGAAGACGATGATGGGCTTGCCGGTCCGGAGCTTCCCGATGACTCGGTGAATGTCGATGCGCAGATCGTATTCGCCGAGCGTGACGACCTTCCTGATGGTCCCGTGTTTCCTGACCTTGAGGTTCTTCAGCTCCAGCGTGACCGAGTCGACGAACCCCGCCGTCAGGCGCTGGATGAGATCGGTGGCCAGCGCGGTCGGCACGCCAATCCGGACCGACGCGCTGGGCATGCCTTCCCGGCGGGGGTCTTTCCCGGCGAGATCGTTCAACCTCGCTCTGAGGGCGTCGCGCTCCTGCTCGAGGGCGGCGATCTCCTCGCGCTGCTCGCGTGCGGTCTGGCGGGCTTCACGCCGGAGGCTCCTGACGTACAGTACGCTGGCAAGGGCCGCGATGAGGACGAGGAGAAGGGCGGCGATGGCGACCCGGCGCACCATGGTCACCTCTTCTTCCCTGGCGCCTTGGCGGGCGGCTTGGCCGGCAAGTCCTCGGCCAGGCTGATATCGGCTTCCTCGGCCGTCCACTCGCCAGCGGCGGGTGCGTCGGCCGTCTTCACGATAGTTCCCGGCTCGACGCTGACCGCGATCCACAGGGTGCCACGCGCCGCGACGACCTGCGAGACCGAAACCCTGAGCGGCAGCCGCGCTCCGTCGATCCGAACCGGTCCCCTGGTGACGGCCGGCAGGTCGATCGTCTGCTGGACGTCGACCGGGATCTGGACCAGAGGCAACTGGTCTTTGAGCCGCACCCGGATGATCCGGCCCACGTCATCGAGCGCCGAGCGGCTCACGTAGGCCTCGAGGCCTGCGGCCTTTTCGATACCCAGGTGATCGATCGCGATCCGGGCCCTCAGCGTCGAAGTCGCGGGGTTCACATCGATGTGCTCGAGCGCCCCGATCACGTAGACCTGAGCCTGGATGGAGGGGTAGGCGAGGAGATTCAGCGTGCCGCGCAGGCGGACGACCGGGCTGCCGGTGAACTGGACCTCGGCTTCCTTCAGGCTGAGGTGGTAATTGTCCACGTCGGCGTCGAAGGGCAGCTGCGCGGAGAGGATGTCCTTGACCAGCGAGTCGTCGATGGCGACGGCGACATCGCCTTCGGGCAGCATCGTCTGCCCGCTTTCGAGGCGTGCAGCGACGGCGCGGAGGCCCTGGACCTCGCGCCGCAGCACCACCTGCTTCGCGTGGAGTGCCCCGGCTCCTTCGTACTCGTTGCCGCAGGCGGTGGCGGCGAGGGCCAGCGCGGCGGCGGCCGCACGCGATCGTCTCCCGAACGTCATCTGACTCCAGTATATGCGGTGTCGGCGGCCGTCCGCGGATGTAGGATGGTGCGGGGCCCGGGCCCCGGCCACACGATGCCAAGCCGCCGCGCGTTCCTGCGTACTGTTGCCTGCGCCGCCCCCTTGCCGATCTGGGGCTGGTGGCCTCAACCCGCGGCCGGGTCAGGCTCCGCCGCGCGGTCCGGCGTCAGGCCGGCGGCGTTTGCGGGGCAGTTCTATCCTGACGATGCTGGCAGGCTTCGCGTCGCGCTCGACGGATTCATGCGGGACGCGCTGCCTGCATTCGTCGACCAGCCGGTGGCGATTGTCGTGCCGCATGCCGGCTACGTCTACTCCGGCCAGATAGCGGCCGATGCCTACCGGCAGGCTGCGGCCGGCGCCGTGGACGTGGTCGTCATCCTCGGGACGAATCATACGACCGGCGCGTTTCGCCGGGTGTCGGTGTACGACGGAGAGGGCTACCGCACGCCACTCGGCGTGGCCCGCGTGGACCGCGGGGCCGCGGAGGCGCTTGTCGGGGACGGCGGCGGGGTGTTCGACTCGCGCCTCCATGAACGCGAGCATTCCGTCGAAGTGCAGGTGCCGTTTGTCCAGCACCTGTTTCCCGGCGCCGCCATCGTACCGGTGGTCGTCGGCGCGCCCGATCCGGAGGCGTGCCGCCGGTTCGGCCTCGCCGTTGCGGCGTGCGCCGCCGGCCGCCGCATGCTCGTTGTGGCGAGTTCTGATCTCTCGCACTATCCGGCCCGGCGGGTGGCCGCCGACCTGGATCGCCGTTCACTCGAGGCGATCGCGGGCCTGAACGCCGACGCGCTCGGCGAGGCGCAGACCCGCCTGGAGGGGCGAGACGGCCCCGGCGTCGAGACGCGCGCGTGCGGCGAGGGCCCGATCCGGGTGGCCATCGAGGCGGCCCGCGCGCTCGGCGCCCTGAGGGGCACCGTGGTCAGTTATGCGAATTCGGGCGACACGCTCCTGGGCGATCCCGCGCGCGTCGTGGGCTACGGCTCGGTGGCCTTCAGCCGGGGAACGCCCGGCGCCGATCTGAGCGCGATTCAGCCCGTGCGGGCGGATGCGGCGGGCGCACTCGATGCCGACGACAGGAAAGTGCTGCTGCGCCTCGCGCGGGAGGCGATCACGCGCTTCCTCCGGACCGACACCGTGCCGTTGCCGCGCAGCGGATCCGCGCGTCTCCTGCGCGAGTCGGGGGCGTTTGTCACCCTCAAATCCCGCGGCCAGTTGCGGGGCTGCATCGGGGAAATCCAGCCCGCCGGCCCGCTCATTCAGTTGGTCGGCCGCCTCGCGCTGGCTTCGGCCTTCAGGGACAGCCGCTTCAGACCCGTCACCGCCGCGGAACTCAGCGGTCTCGACGTCGAAGTCTCGGTGCTCACGCCCCTCGCGCTCGTGACCGCTCCGGAGACGATTCAGCCTGGTCTCGACGGCGTCGTACTGATCGTCGGCGATCGCTCGGCGGTGTTCCTTCCGCAGGTGGCCGAAGAGCAAGGCTGGAGCCGGACAGCACTCCTCGATCTTCTCGCGGAGAAAGCCGGCTTGCCGTCGGGCGCCTGGCGCGAGAAGCGGGCGAGGCTCCTGACGTTCCGGGCCGACGTCTTCGACGAGTCGCTCCTGAGGTAAGAGCGCGCGTCGCCGCCGGCGCGCCAGGCGGTCATCCCCCGCTCCGGTTCCGGCGGCCGATGACGACACGCCGACCGTCGTAGGCCGGCGTCACCGTGCCTTTCTCCCGCAGGTAGTTCGTGACGACGTCCGCCCTGAGGCGGCCCGTGTCCTCCTGGGCGACGTCCTTGAGGGCGAATCCCGCGAAGTAGGAGTTCGTGGCGGCGGTGTAGGTCCGGCCGTCTTCGATCGGCGCGCCGCCGATGGTCGCCTCTTCGAGTGTGCCGTCAACGAGGCGGTAGCGAAGGCCGGCGACGTACGGCGCGTGGCGCGCGAGCAAAGCTTTGATCTGAGCGCCGGTGGCCTTGAACAGGACGACCGTGTTGCCGAACGGGTCCATCGCGACGATGTCGGCGCGCGTGATGTCGCCAGCGACCAGCGGCGACCGCACGCCTCCGCTGTTCTCGAATTCGACGTCAACCTTGAACGTCTCGCGCACGGCGTCGGCGACGAGATTGTACGGCGCGGCGTCGTCGCCCCGGCCGCTGAAGTCGGCCGTCGCGCGGGCAACCACCTCGCCGAACCGGGCCGCGATGGGCTTCCAGTACTTGTCGACCACCGCCGCCACCATCGGCTCCGCGGGAAGGTCGGGCGTGATCGGGATGAGCCGCGCCCGATAGCGGCTGACGCGCCACGCGCCGGCGTCATCCTTCTCGAACAGCAGGTCCAGCCGCCCGAGTTCGCCTCCCCACTGGTGCGCCTGGACGATCACGGTCCCGTTCACGTCGTTCGGCCTCAGGTCGTCGCCACGCCAGACGAGCTGTCCAATCGGCAGGCGAGAATGGGAATGCCCGCCGATGATGACGTCGATGCCGGGCACCTGCGCGGCGATCTTCGCGTCGGTCGCTTCGCCGGCATGGGAGAGGAGGATGACGATGTCGGCCTTCGTGCGCAGCGTCTCGACGATGCGCTTCGCGGTGTCAATCTCGTCGAGGATGTCGACGCCTTCCTTGGCGGCAGGATAACTGCCGGTTTCGCGCGTGATGAGCCCGAAGAGCCCCACGCGCAGGCTGCCGAGTTTCTCGACCCGCCACGGTTCGCCGATCGGCTGCCTCGTCGCGCGATCGACGGCGTTGGCGATGAGGACCGGGTGCCTGGTCGTCCGCAGGAGCTTCTGCGTGTGGGCCAGCGGGTAGTTGAACTCGTGGTTCCCGAACGTCGCGAAGTCGTAGCCTGCCGCGTTCATCGCGGCCACGTCCGCTTCGCCCTTGTACTCGGTCGAGAAGGGCGTGCCGTCCGAGAAGTCGCCGAGGTCCACGAACCACACAGGGATGCCCCGCCCCTTTTGTTCGGTCCGGATCCTCTGCGCGAGCGCGGCACGGCGCGCGATGCCGCCGATATCGCGCCGCTGTTCCAGTGCCTCGAGATCCGAGCCGGCCGGCACGACTGCCGGATAGCTGAACGGGAGCAGGTGGCCGTGCGTGTCGTTGGTGTGGAGAATCGTCAGCCGGGCGCTGGTGGGCTGCGCGGGCGCAGCCACCGGCAGCAGCAGCGTCAGCAGGCAGGCGGCAATGAACAGGCGTCTCGTCACGTCAGCTCCTGGGTTGTCAAATAAGAAGGTCACACGACAGCGGCGAGAGGCCGCTTGCCGAGGCGCAGGGCCAGCATCGTCGCGTCGTCGGCCGGGTCGGCCTCGCCGCGAAACGCCCGGATGGCGCGCTCGACGCTCACAAGCACCTCGTCGATGTCGTCCGCCGACGCGGCGACGAGCGCCTGCTGGAGCCGATCGGCATCGAAGAAGTCGCCAGCCTCGTTCGGCGCTTCGACGGCGCCATCCGTGTAGAGGAAGAGCAGGTCGCCGGGCTCGACGGCGACGGTCCGGGCTTCGAACCCGTGGCCCGGCAGCAGGCCGATGGGCAGGCCCGTCGAGCTGAGCCGCTCGATGCCGCCGCCGGCCCGCAGCAGGAACTGCGGATTGTGGCCTGCGTTCACGTACTGCAGCGCGCGCCTCGGCGGGTCGAGCAGTCCAAGAAACAGGGTGATGTAGACCTCGGGAGGAGTGTTGGCCGCGATGTCGCGGTCGACGCTGTCGGCCAGGTGCGAGAGGTCGGTTTCAAGCTGCAGCCTGGCGCGCAGCGTGGCTTGGATGTTCGCCATCAGCAGCGCGGCGCCAACGCCCTTGCCAGACACGTCCCCGACGAGCACCGCGATGCGGCCGTCCGCCAGGGGGAAGTAGTTGAAGAAGTCCCCGCCGACCTCGCGGGCCGGGATCGAGACGCCGGCAATCTCCGCGAGGCCGAGCTTCAGCGGTCCATGGGGGAGCATCTCGTTCTGAATCTGCCGGCACAGTTCGAGCTCCCGCGCCAGTCGCTCCTGCTTCACGAGCAACCGGTCGTGGGCCTCGAGCTCGGAGGCCATGCGGTTGAACGACAGGGCGAGCTCGCCGACCTCGTCGCCCGTCTCGAGGTGCACCCGCGCGGACCGGTCGCCAGCCGCCAGCTGACGGACGCCCGCGTTGAGTGCGCTCAAGTGCCGCGTGAGCCGGGAGGCGAGCGGCAGGATGATGGTGAAGGCCCCGGCGATGAGCAGCAGGCCCATCGCGAGGTTCCGGAGCGACGCCTGCCGCATCTCGCGCAGCGACTCGCCGATGGGGCGCGCCAGGCCGAAGGCGATGCCCGACGGGTCGCGCCTGGTGACGACGACCCAGTCGCCCGTCAGCTGGGTCGACGAGGAGTCGAGGGCCGCGCGGGCCGTCTCGTCGAGGCCGAGAGCGCTGACGGTCCGGGCCGCGTCGGGGTCCACCGTGTGCAGTTCACCTCCGGCATCGAGGACGAACGGAATCTCGCCGCGATCGCGCCGCCCGAGCGACAGCACGGTTTCGATCATGCGGTTGCGGTCGACCGTCGCGCTGATTGCCCCGACAGTCTGCCCGTTGCGCTTGACAGGAAACTGGAGCGCTTCGCCGCGCGCGAGGGCGACCATCCGCTCGGCTCGCTCCACGCGGCGACGTTCGCGGTCAGCCTGCAGGGCTGCCTCAGCGGCGGCGGCCGGGACCGGCGGTTCGGACGGGCGCCAGGCGGACTCCCGCTCGACCTGCCTCTGAATCGCGCGCCGCCACGCGTTGATGGCTTCGGGGGACAGACTCTCGAGGGGGCTCCGTGCCTGGCTCGCGCCGGCGTTCACCCGCGCGTCCGGCATCTCGATCACGACGCGAGGCATGCCTGGCGCGACCACCGGCACGCCAGCCGTGCCGGGACCGGGCAGTCTGCCCGGGGGGCCGCCCTCGGCCCCGACCCATGTCTGGCCCAACGGCGGGCCGCCGCCCGGGCCGCCCGCCCGCTCCCTGCCGCCTCCGCCCCGGCGCCCGCCGCCGCCCCTGGGGCCGAAGCCCGGCTCTCCGACCGGCGGCAGCGCGGGCGCTGGCGAATCCGGCCGAGCGACGGATCCCGCGGGCGCGGACTCGAACTCCAGGCGGCGCACCAGGGGAGCCGCCTCGGCCAGCATGGCCGTGGCGACCGTGCGCAACTCCGCGACGGCGTTGCCGGCGGATTCCCCGGTTGCGGGCTTGACCGCGTCCGCGGTGGGGGCGTCCACCCGCATTCGCCACAGGCGCTCCACCCGGTCGCCCAGGTCGGTCATGACCCACGACATGCGGTCGCCGATCTCGGCGGCCATCCGGTCGGCCTGGCTCTCGACGGCGCGGCGCAACGCGGCCGCCGAGGAGAAGTACGAGTACGCCGTGACCAGGCCGAGCGGGACGACGGAGATCAGGAAGAACGCGAGCGACAGCCGTGTCCGGATACGCATGGTGTCTCTTCACCTCTACGACGGTCTCCCGGCGGCTGTTTCCCGCCACCGATTGCCGGCCACGGCCAGCCCGCGGAGGCGGCGACTGACCCCCCTTGTGCCGGTCCTGTAGAATAAGGCACTTCGCATGGACCTGCTGCTGACGATTCTCGCCGACGACCTGCTCCCGATCTTCGTGGTGGCGTCGATTGGCTTCGTGCTGGCCCGGCGGCTCCACGTGGACGTGAGGTCGCTTTCACGCATCACTTTCAACGCGCTCGCCCCGTGCCTCGTGTTCAATCTGCTGGTCACGAGCCGCGTGGGCGCGGCCGAGTTCGGCCTCATCGTGGCCTATACGCTGCTCCTCGTGGCGGCCGTCGGGGTGATCGCACGCGTGGCCGCCATTCCGCTGCGTCTCGATCAGCCCCACATGGCCGCGTTTCTCATCGTCGTGATGTTCTCGAACGCGGGGAACTACGGGCTGTCGGTCGTGCTGTTCGCCTTCGGCGGCGAGGCGCTCGCGCGGGCGGCCATTTTCTTCGTGACCAGCGCCCTGGTGATGTACACCTTCGGGACGTTTCTCGCCTCGCGCGGGCGGCACGGCGGCCGGGCGGCGCTTCGCGGGCTGGTGCGGGTTCCAGCCGTCTGGGGCCTTGTGGCCGCGGTGCTGGTGATCTGGACCGGCGCCGACCTCCCGAAGGCGGTGTCCCGCCCGGTCGAACTGCTCGCCGCGGCGGCCATTCCCAGCATGCTGCTCGTGCTCGGCATGCAGTTCGAGAAGGGCGGCAAGCCGGAGCGCCCGGGCCTGGTCGCCCTCGCGGCGGTCCTCGTGCTGGTCGGGGCGCCGATTGTCGGCTTTCTGGTTGCCTCGGCGCTCGGCCTGACCGGCGTGACGAGGCAGGCCGTGCTGGTTCAATCGGCGATGCCGAGCGCGGTCATCACCACGATCGTGGCACTCGAATTCGACATCGCCCCGTCATTTGTCGCGTCCGTCGTGGTCGCCACGACGCTGGCCAGCCCCGTCACGGTGTCCATTCTCATCGCGCTGCTTCAGTCGGGATTCTGACCGATTGGCCTCTCGGCCAGCCTACGGTCATCTGGAGCTCCGAAGGGCCCGTTTCGGCTGACATCAACCCATGCTTCCGCTATACTGCCTGGATGCTGTCGTCAGGGTAGACGCCAGCTTCCGGCCATATCCGTGCTCGAGGACCTCGCCGCCCGCTCAGCGGCACGAGGACGGCGCCCCCGGCGCCAGCCAGACCTGTGTTGCGACAGGAGGAGGAACGAATGGCGTCCCGTACTCTCGCCGTGCTGCTCGGCACTCTGCTCGTGGCGTCGTCGTCGTCCGGGGCTTTCGCCCAGGCGGCGCAGGCCAATCCACCCGGCCAGGCTGCGGCCCAGGTCCCCGCGGACCAGGCCAGGCCGCCGGCCGCCGACAAGAAAGGAACCAAGCCGGCCGAGGAGCAGGCGCCCCGCTACGAGGAGCAGGTCGTCGTCACCGCCTCCAAGGTCGAGCAGCAGCTGGTCAACGCGCCGGCAACCGTCAGCGTGATCGGGCAGCGGACGCTGGCGAGCAAGGCATCGCAGGACTACGCGGGCCTGTTCCGCGCCGTGCCTGGCGTCAACGTGACCCAGACCTCCGCGCGCGACCTGAACATCACGAGCCGCGGTGCCACCGGTACTCTGTCGACGACGCAGCTTGCGCTCATTGACGGGCGCAGTGTCTACCTGGACTTCTTCGGGTTCGTGGGGTGGGACTTCCTTCCCGTCAACTTTGCGGAAATCAAGCAGGTCGAAGTCATTCGCGGCCCGGCGTCGGCTATCTGGGGCGCGAACGCGATGACCGGCGTTGTGAACATCATCACGAAGTCGCCGCGCGAGATGCAGGGCACGTCCGTCACCATGGGCTTCGGGACGTTCAACCGGTCGGTGAAGGGGCAGGCGGTGGATCCGGGCAACGGCGGCCTGTTCTACACGAGCGTGAGCCACGCTACCGTGGTCAACGACCGGTGGGCGTTCAAGCTGAACGCGGGCTTTTACGGCGCAGATCCGTTCGCGCGCCCGGTCGGCAACATCGACAACGCCTTCCAGACCCCGTACCCGACGTTCTCGAACAGCGGCACGGAGCAGCCGAAGCTGAACGCGCGGGTCGACTACGATTTCGCGGACGGCCGGTCGAAACTGAGCTTCGACGGCGGCTACGCGGGCACCAGCGGCATCATCCACACCGGGATCGGGCCGTTCCAGATCGAGCAGGGGACCAACACCAGCTACGCGAAAGCGGCCTACACCCGCAACGCCTTCCGGGCGCAGTTCTTCACGAACCTCCTGGACGGCACCGCGCCGGCGCTGCTGGCGATCGGCACCGATGGCAAGCCGATCCAGTTCGCGTTCAACACCAAGACGTTCGACGTCGACGTCTCGAACATTTCGACCGTCGGCGCGCGCCACGTCCTGAGCTACGGCGGCAACCTCCGGTACAACACCTTCGATCTGTCGATCGCGCCTCTCGGGAGTTCGCGCAGCGAGCAGGGTGTCTACGTTCAGGACGAGATGTTCCTCAGCGAGAAGTTCCGCTGGCAGGTCGGCCTCCGGATGGACCACTTCGACGTGCTCGACGACGTGGTGTTCTCGCCCCGCACGACGCTGATGTTCAAGCCGGTTGAGCAACAGACGATTCGCGCGTCGTACAACAAGGCGTATCGGGCGCCGTCGCTGACGAACAACTTCCTCGACGTGACCATCCTGAACCAGCTCGACCTTGGCGCGCTGAACCCCGCGCTCGCCGGCCGCCAGTACGCGTTCCCGGTCAAGGCGCAGGGCAACGAGGACCTCGGCCAGCATTCGCTTGACGCCTTCGAGATCGGGTACTCCGGCGTCCTCGGCAACCGCGCGTCGGTGTCGGCGGCGTGGTACTACAACATCATGGACGACGAGATCTACTTCTCTCAGGTCGGCTCGTACTCGTCGAAAAACGTGCCGCCCGGCTGGCCGCTCCCGCCCGTCGTGCTCGACCAGTTGGTCGCGGGGAACGCGTTCGGGCCCGGGCTTGGCCTGCCGTCCGACTTCTCTTACCTGAACTCCAGCAGCCTGCCCGGGTGCACGGGCGGGGCGGACTGCGGCAAGATCCGGACGCAGGGAATCGAACTGGGCCTGGACATGGCCCTCAGCAGCCACGTCAACGCGTTCGCCAACTACTCGTGGCAGAGCAACCCGTCGCTGGCGACGGGCGACATTCCCGACCCGCGCGAGACCGGCAAGGGGTCTGAGTACAATTTTCCGCCGAATAATCGCGTCAACGTCGGGCTCAACGCGTCCTACGGTCGGTTCCTCGGCGACATCGCCGTCAGCTACCAGGGAGAGGCGTACTGGCAGGACGTGCTCGACGCGCGATACGCCGGGACGACCGACCCGTTCACGCTGCTGAACGGGAGTTTCGGTGTCAGGTGGATGGGCGGCAAGCTCGTCACCTCGATCAAGGGCACGAACCTGGCGAACCAGGAAGTCATGCAGCACGTCTTCGGCGACGTGATCAAGCGCTCGGTGGTCGGCGAGGTCAAGATCAACTTCTAGCCCGTCGGCCGGCGTGCGGACGTACGGGCCGCGAGCGGGTGACCGCGCGCGGCCCGTTTGCCTTTCCCTACAATTTCTCTCGGGTTACCTCCGCCCTGCCACCGTCGCGTCTCGAATCCCGAATCCCGAGTCCCGAGTGTGGCGCACGCCTTGCAGGCCGCCACCTCGTTACCGTCATTTTCGCGGATTCCCGTCACTGGCACGCACCGGCACGCACGGGCACGCGGGGCACAGCCCCGATCGAGCCAGCAGGCATTCTCCGGGGCGGCGCAATCGGGGGCTTCATGGCGCGACGCACGTCTACGCATGTTCACCTGTTGCGGATGGCCGGCCTGTTCGTGGTGGGGATCACGGCCTTCGTGGGGCTCCGCTGGGTGATGGTGCCCGCCGACTTCGGCGAGTTCGGCCACTATCGGAGCGGCGCGGTACTCGACAACATGAACAGGCCTCGCGTGTTCGCCGGCCAGGCCGCCTGCGTCGAGTGCCACACAGACGTGGCCGAGCTGCGGGCGAAGGGCCGGCATGCCCGCGTGGCGTGCGAGGCGTGTCACGGCGCACTTGCTGCCCACGCAGCCAGCCCGGCCGAGGTGAAGCCGGTCCGGCCCGATGCCCGTGCCACCTGCATCGTCTGCCACACCGCCAGCCTGTCGAAGCCGAAGTCTTTCCCGCAGGTCCTGCCAGCCGAGCACGCGCCCGAGGGCTCGTGCGCCGCGTGCCACGCTGTCCACAACCCGAAGATTTCCTGACGAGGACTCGACATGGACCAGGATCGACGGACATTTCTCGGGCAGACGGGCCGGCTGCTCGTCCTGACGGCGTCGGCCGGCGTCGCGTGGGAGCACGTGCTGGCGGGCCGGCCGGAAGAGGCCCCGAACTACCGCGCCACGGACCACTGGTGGGCGATGTCGATCGACATCGAGACGTGCATCGGCTGCGGCAACTGCGTGCGCGCGTGCAAGACGGAGAACGACGTCCCGCGCGAGCCGCAGACGTTCCGCACCTGGGTCGAGCGCTACACCGTCGATCCCGCCGATCTCGAACACCCGAAGGTCGAGTCCCCGGACGGCGGTTATGGCGGCTTCCACGAGCTCGAGGTGCGGAATCCGGACCTCAAGAGTTTCTTCGTGCCGAAACTCTGCAACCACTGCGCCCACTCGCCGTGCGTCCAGGTGTGCCCCGTCGGCGCCACGTTCGAGAGCCAGGACGGCGTCGTGCTCGTCGACCGCGAGTACTGCCTCGGGTGCAGCTACTGCATCCAGGCCTGCCCGTACGGCTGCCGGTTCATCGACCCGCGCACGCACACGGTGGACAAGTGCAATTTCTGCTACCACCGGATCACGAGGGGCCTGACGACGGCGTGCTGCGAGACGTGCCCGACGGGCACCCGCGTCCTGGCGGACCTCAAGGATCCCAAGGATCCGATTCACGCGTTCCTGCGCGACCACAAGGTGCAGGTGCTCAAGCCGCAGATGGCGACCGGATCGAAGGTGTTCTACAACGGCCTCGACGGCTCGGTACGATAGGAAGGATCGCGTATGCCAGGGGTTGAAGGGTTCATCTACCCGAACGAGCTCGAGCTCCAGTGGAGCGTGCTCATCGTCCTGTACCCGTTCATCACGGGCCTGGTAGCCGGGGCATTCATCCTGGCCTCCCTCGAGCGCGTCTTCAACGTCGAGGCCGTCAAGCCGACGTACCGGCTGGCGCTGCTGACCGCCCTGGCGTTCCTTCTGGTGGCGCCGCTGCCGCTGCAGCTCCACCTCGGGCATCCCGAGCGGTCCCTCGAGATGTACCTCACGCCGCACACACAGTCGGCGATGGCGATGTTCGGCTTCGTGTACCTCTGGTATCTCATGGTCGTCCTGGTGCTGGAGATCTGGCTCGACTACCGCCGCGATATCGTCCTGCGCTGGCGCGCGAGCTCGGGGCTGGTGAAGCACCTCTACGGGGCGATGGCCCTCTGGTCCGACGACATCAGCGACGCCGCGCTCAGCCTCGACGATCGGATCGGGCGCGCGCTCACCGTCATCGGCATCCCGTCGGCGTTTCTCCTGCACGGGTACGTCGGCTTCATCTTCGGCTCCATCAAGGCGAATCCATGGTGGTCGACGCCGCTCATGCCCATCGTCTTCCTGTTCTCCGCGATTGTGTCGGGCATCGCGTGCATCCTCCTCCTGTACTTCGTGACCTGCTGGTTCCGGCGGGTCGCCGTGGACATGGCGTGCGTGGACACGATCGCGAAGTACCTCTATTACGCGTTCATCGTCGATTTCTCCCTGGAGATGCTCGACCTGATCCACCGCCTGTACGAGGCGGACGAGTCGTTCCGCGCGCTCGACTTCATGGTGAAGACGCGGCTGTTCACCTCGCAAATCGTCCTGCAAATCATTGTCGGCACGCTCGTCCCGCTCGGCCTGCTGGCCGCGACGCAACTGGTCGCCCTCAGGGAGCAGACGCGCCGCGTGCTCTACGTGATCGCGGGCAGCCTGACGCTCATCGGGATCTTCGCGATGCGCTGGAACGTCGTGATCGGCGGGCAGCTGTTCTCGAAGAGCTTTCTCGGCTACACGTCCTACAAGATGCAGTTCGCGACGCGCGAAGGGCTGCTGCCGGCCATCGTGCTGATGATCCTGCCGTTCGTGATTTTGTGGGTACTCATCCGCCTGCTGCCGCCATGGGGGCACGACGATCGCGCTTCGCGCACGCGCCCACGGCCCTGAGCGTTCGGTGAGCGTTGCTGGACTGTCGCGTCCTGGCTCGCCGCCGGGCGCGGCTGGAGGAGGTGCCGTGACCGACAGGCTGGCGTCGACCGACTCCGCGCTTGATGACCTCCGGAACACCGTCCAGCGCCTCGAGGCCCGTGTGGCCAGGCTCGAAGGCCTTGCCCCCGCTGTCCAGGATGCGGCGGCTGCCGCCGCCGAATCGGCGGACGGCCCGGAGTCGCCTGCGGTGGAGACTGCCGCCAGAGGGTGGCGCGATCCGATCGCAATGCTTGGGCTCCTTGGCCGACTGTTCATCGTCCTTGGCGGGGCGTATCTGCTTCGCGCGATGACCGATGCGGGCGCCATACCGCCGCCTGCCGGCGTGGGGCTCGGCCTCGCCTACGGCCTGGCGTGGCTCGTGCTCGCCGACCGCGCGGGCGCCCGTCAGCAGGTGCCGGCCGCGGTATTTCACGGCATCGGCGCGGCGATGGTCGCGTATCCGATCGTGCTCGAAGCGACCACCCGTTTCAACGTGCTCCCCGGGCCGGCCGGCGCGGTGGCGCTCGGTGCGCTGACCGCAGGCATCCTGGCGGTGGCATGGCGGCGGCGGATCCAGACGCTGGCGTGGATCGCCGTGGCGGTGGCGGTGCCCGTCTCGATTGCGATGCTCGTCAGGACCGGCATCGTCGTGCCCCACGCCCTGTTCCTCATCAGCTTCGGCGTGGCCACGCTCTGGATGGGGTACTCCCTGGACTGGCTGTTCGTGCGCTGGCCGGTTGCCGCCGTGGCGAATGCCGTGGCCGTCGGCGTGACGCTGCGCGCGCTGGCGCCGCAGCCGCAGGAAACGCCCGGCGCCGCGCTGCTGGTACAGGTGGTACTGCTCGGGGCCTACCTGGCCAGCATCGCCGTTCGTACGCTGGTGCGGGGACGCAATGTGGTCCCGTTCGAGGTCGTGCAGACGGTGGCCGCACTGGGCGTCGGCCTCGGCGGTGCCCTGACGGTGACGCGGGCCACAGGTTCCGGGGCGTTCGCCCTCGGAGTCGCGAGCGCGCTGTTCGGCGTGGCCTGTTACGGCGTGGCGTTCGCCTTCGTCGAGCGGACGCAGAGCCGCGGGCGCAACGTGTACTTCTACACATCGCTCGCTCTCGTGCTCGTGCTGGTCGGCGTGACAACGCTGCTCCCGGGAGCGGCCGTCACGGGCGTGCTCGCGGCCCTGGCCGTGGTCTGCAGCGGCGCCTGGTCGCGGATTGGCCGTCTCTTTCTATTGCTGCACGCGGCGGTCTACCTGCTCGCGGCGGCATTCGCGTGCGGGGCCATCGGCTACGATCTGCGCGAGGTGGTCGCCGGCGCCGGTCCGCCGTGGCCGCCGCCGACTCGGGCCATGCTCGTCGTCCTGGTCGCGTCGGCGCTGTCGGCTTGGCTCGCCTCCAGAGAGCCGGAAGGCGATGGCAGCAGCTACAGCAGCGTGCCGAGATTCGTGATCGTGCTGATCCTGGTGCTCTCGGCGGGCGGCACGCTCATCGGTGCCGTCGCGCCGGTCGTCGGGCGCCAGGCTGACGGCGCGATGGACCCTGGCATCCTCGCCACGCTCCGCACGGGCGTGCTGGCGATCGCGGCGCTCGTGGTGGCCTGGATCGGGCGCCACCCCAGGTTCCGCGAGTGGGGATGGCTGGTGTATCCGCTGCTGGTCGGCATCGGCCTCAAGATGGCCGCCCAGGATTTCCTGCACTCGCGGCCCGCCACGCTGTTTGTGGCGCTGGCCCTCTATGGCGCGGCCCTCATCATGGCGCCGCGGATGCGCCGCCGTCAGGTCTGATCGAGCGCCGAGGCCGCTGACTGCGTCCACCCGGGATCGTCGAGCATCGCCCGCCCGATGCCGACGATGTCGGCGCGCCGTGATCGGATGATGAGGTCAGCCATCCGCGGATCGGCGATGCCGCCGGCGACCAGCACCGGCAGGTCTATCACCGCCTTCAGGGCTTCCGCGTAACCCACGAAATATCCGGGCCCGCGCCCCGGATCGTCGGACCCGGCGAGGCCGCCCGAGACGTCAATGAGCGAGGCCCCTGCCGCCGCGAGTTGCGCCGCGGTCCAGCACGCCGGCGCGAGCGTCAGCCCGCCCGGGCGCTCGTCGTGCATCCCCAGCCGGATGAAGACGGGGAAGTCCTCGCCAGCGCGTCGCCGGACGGCCGCGAGCACCTCCAGGTGAATGCGGCCCCTCCGCTCGTGATCGCCGCCGTAGTCGTCGGAGCGGTGGTTCGTGAGAGGCGAGAGGAACTGCGACAGCAGGAAGCCGTGCGCGGCGTGAATCTCGACCGCGTCGAATCCCGCCGACCGCGCGCGCCCGGCGGCCCCGGCGAAGGCTTCGATGATCTCGTCAATCCCCGCGCGGGTCAGTGCCATCGGCGCGTCCGGACCCGCCTCGCGCGCGGTGGCAACGGGAGAGGGCGCGACGACCGGGAGACCCGTGACGCGCGAAGCGGCTCGCGCGCCGGCATGGGAGACCTGCAGGCACGCCACCGCCCCTTCGGCGCGAATCGCGGCGGCGAGCCCTGTCAGCCCTTCGGTGCAGGCATCGTCGTGGGCGCCAACCTGTGTGCTCGAATGCCGGCCCTGCGGGTGGACGAACGCGTGCTCGACGATGATGAGCGCCGTGCCCGCCGCCGCGCGCACGCGGTGGTACTCAACGATGGAGGGCGTGACGAACCCTTCCGCCGTGGCCGTGCCCGACCACATGGGCGGCATCGCGACGCGGTTGCGCAACCTGAGGCCGGCGAATGCGAGTGGCGAAAAGAGCGTTGCCATGGAAATTCCTGCAAAAGGGACAGGCCCCTTGTTTCACCTGATCTCCGGCCCGTCGATGCGGTCGTAGCCCGTGCCATTCCAGCGCAGCACAGGGTAGAGGTCGGCGTTGCCCCGCGGCCGGGTGGCCGCCGAAACCAGGTGCTCGGCCTCGTACTTCCGCTGGATCGGCCCCATTTCCTGGCTCAACTTGCCGTCGGAGACTCTGAACGCGGTATCCAGGGTGTAGTACGCCGACCCGGCTATTCCCACCAGCATGGGGTCGCCGGCCTGTACGACCCGGATTCGGATCATCCCGCCTGGCGCAGCCAGGATCTCGACGACTTGAGCGTTCTCTCCCAGTTCCGCCTGAAGGCGAGAACGCGGAAAGACCAGGTAATGCAGCGGCGTGCCTGCCGGGCAGCCTGCGCACCGATACGCAGAGTCGGCCGCAGGCGAGGAGCCCTGCGCGGTTCCGTCGAACACGGCCAGCGCGGCGCCTCCGGTCTCGTTGGCGGCGCTGCCCACGACGACCAGGCGGCGGCCCTTCACGCGGACGACGGCCATCGCGCCGATGAAGCCCGCGCTCCAGTACTCGCTGCGCACCTCGCCCGATGGGCCGAGGGCCTGCAGCACCGCCGGGAAACTGCCCGCCAGTTCGTGGCCGGCGATCCAGAGCGCGCGGGGTTCGTCCGGGTCGACATTGGTGAACAGCCGGGAGAAGCGAATGCTCGTACAGTGCTGGCGTCCGAACGTGACGCGCGGATCTATCCGGTACGTGCGAACCGGGTTGCCCGCATGGTCGAACCAGTACAGGCGCGGGTCCCGTTCGGAGTTGCGGGCCAGGATCACGTCGTTGTGGGCCGTCCCGCGGAAATCGCCGATCGCCGCCAGCCGTCTCAGGTTGGTCCGTCCGCCTTCCGTTGAGGGATCGAAGTCGTCCAGCGGCCCCTCGAACCGTTTGGACCAGATCACCGCGTGGTGCATGTCGCGGGCGACCAGCGTGTTACCCACCACATCGAGCGCTGTCGGCTCCCGGTTGGAACCCGCCGGGGCCGACTGCGCCGGCTGCGGAGGCCTGAACAGCACCCATGCGCCGACTGCGCCGCAGAGCAGCAACAGTCCGGCTCCTGCCAGCCAGGACCGTCTGCGGCGTGGCGTCCGCGCCCCCGCAACCGCCGGCGCTGCCGGTGCGGGCTTGTCCGTTCCCGAACGCGACTGGCGGAGCAGCCACGCGTCCAGTTCCTCCTTGAAGGCGTAGACAGTCTCCGCGCCGCCGGTGTCCAGCCGGCGGACGGGCATGTCAAGTTCCTGCTCCCACCGCTGGGCGGTCCGCACGCCTCGATTGAGGTACGCGGCAATCTCCTTCCAGCCGTCGAGACGGCCGTTCGGTAAGCCGTTCTGGGGGCCGTCAGCGTGTGAGCCGTGGGGATCCCGGGTCATGTCTGCTCGCCATCGGGCCGAATCAAGGGGGAAGTATAGCGCGGGCGGGGCACGCTTCAGCTGAGCGTCGCCAGCGCGCTTGTGTCGGACGCGTCATCGTCGGCAAGCGCCGACCAGGCGAGGGCGCCGGCGTAGCCGGCCTGGCGGGCGGTCTCGACGATGTCGGCGGGCGAGCGCCGCGAACCGCGGGTCGGGAACTCGCCGAGGATGAGCGGGCGGTCGAGGCCGAGTTCGGCGACCGGCCGACCGAGCGGGGCCTTCTTCTCGAGTTGGTCGTACCAATGAGCCTGGTAGACATCCAGGCCGAGACCTTCGACGAGCGATAGCGTTTGCGCCGACGCGCTCCCCACCGTGGCGGCGTGCGACGTGCGGTCGTGGATGAGGGAGACGGTCTCGCGGATGAATGCCCGCATCGCCTCGCGCGGCACGCTTGATCGGCGGAAGGGCGGACGCGCGCTCCGCGTGACCCACTCCGGCTCGTTGATGACCTCCCAGGCCAGGATGGCAGAACGCCGGCCGTACCGGTCAAGTAGCGGCGTGATCACCTGCTGCAGCAGCCGGCTGCGAAGGGCCGGATCTGCCGCAAACACACCGCGGCCGCCCGCGGCGACGCCGTCGATGATGCGGAGCGGCTTGAAGACGTGGAAGTCGAAGAGCACGAAGATGACGCGCAGCCCGGCACGATCCAGTTCCTCGATCGCAGCGTCGGCGTCGCGGAGCACGAAGTCGTCGAGCCCGATCAGTTCGCCGGACGGGGACTCCCGAAGGCCGGCCCGGCCGTCGGCGAGCACGAACCAGCGTATGACCGTGACGCCCTGTCCGGCCAGCCTCCCCAGCGCCGCGCGCACCGCGGCACGGCGGTCAGGCTGACCGGTGCCGCCGCCGGGCCGCCAGCGATTGGCGCCAAAATCGCCGCCGTAGTGCATCCACGGCAGGTTCGCGCCGAGCCAGAAGGCTGCCTCAGCGGGCCAGCTCATGCCCGTGCTTGTCGTGAGGGCGCGCTGAACGGCGCAGGACTCGGGTGGCGGCCACGCTACCGGCGTCTGTCGTCCATCAGCCTGATGGCAATGGCGAACACCGCGAACCCGACCGCCCCGCGCCAGTACCCCTGGGGCGCGAGGATGTAGCCCTGGCCAGTGAACGCCGTGTAGGTCCCGACCACGAAAGCCAGCGCACCGAGCCCAATCAACGCCCAGCAGACATTCTTCATCGCATTCCTCCAATCCCGACGAGGTGCCACCGCGGGATTGCCCTGAGCGAGCCGCGATAGCGGCGAGTCGAAGGGCCGAATCCGCTAGCGCCTAGCGCCTAGCCCCTTGCCCCTAGTCCCTACTCCCATTCAATGGTCCCCGGCGGCTTGGTGGTCACGTCGATCGCCAGGCCGCTCACGCCCGGTAGCGGCAGGATCTGCTCGCGCAGTTCGGCGACGAGCGCCTCGGGCAGCTGCGCCGGCGTCGCCGTCATCGCGCGCTCGGAGTGGATCGGCCGGACGATGACGAACTCGCGGCCGCGCCCGTCGACTTCGAGAGGCACCAGCGCCGTCGGGCACTGCCAGATGGCGTCGTAGATGCCGTGGCGGCGCAGTCCTTCCATCACGAGATGGTCGGCTTCGCGGAGCAGGTCGAGCCGTTCGCGCGTCACGGTGGCGGCGAGCGGGACGAACCGAGAGGGCGCACCCGGCGCCAGGTTCCAGATGCATCGGTTGATGCCAGGGACCTCGCGGAAGAGGCCCGCGGCCATCTCGAGCCGCGTCTCCCACGGGGCGTCGCCGCTCGCGATCACCGGGTGCTCGTACGACCGAAGGTCGGCCTTCACTCCGACCGACTTGATCGGCATGGCCAGCGCCGCGACGCCGAAGCGCGCGGCGACCTCGGCCACTCTCGGTGCGATCTCGGCCAGACCGTCGCCGGGTGCGTCGCCGGCCGAGCAGAGCAGCCGCACGCCGAGGCCCGGGCCGGGGAATGGATGACGCCAGACGAGGTGATGCGGGATCCCGAGCTTCTCGCCGAGCTCCCGCACCTCGACCTTGTACAGGTCCGCGATCGGCTCGACAACGCGCCCCTGCTCGATCAGGCGTTCGATAACCGGCACGCGGTTGTGATGGGTCTTGATGGTATCGGCGCGCCGGGTGCCGCCGGTCTCGATCGTATCCGGGTATATCGTGCCCTGGCCGAGCAGGTGGCCTTCGATGCCGAGACGCCTGGCCTCGCCTTCGAAGACATCGATGAACGTGTTGCCGATGATCGTCCGCTTCTGTTCCGGCTCGGTCACGCCGGCGAGGGCCGAGAGGAACGCCTCGCTCGCGTCGACGAAGTGCAGGTTGCGGTCGAGGCCGAACGCACGGAAGACGTCGAGCACGTCGCGGCTCTCGTCCTTCCGCATGAGGCCGTTGTCCACGTGCAGCAGGTGCAGGCGGTCGGCGCCGATGGCCATGCCGAGCAGGCGCGCGGCCACCGTCGAGTCGACGCCGCCCGAGGCGAGCAGGAAGACCGACTGGTCGCCGACCTGCCGCTGCACCTGTTCGATCCGCTCCTCGACGTACCGCTCCATCGTCCACGACGGCGTGCAGCCGCAGATGCCCAGCACGAAGTTGGCGATCATCTCGTCGCCGTGTACCGTGTCGTCCACTTCCGGGTGGAACTGCACGCCCCAGCGGCGGAGCGCGTTCGACCCGATGGCGGCGTAGCGGTGAGGCGCGCCGGAGGAGCCGAGCGTCGTGTAACCGAGCTCTTCGAAGCCCGGCCCGACGCTGGTGACCGAGTCGAAGTGGCTCATCCAGACGCGCTCGGTGCGGCCGAGCCCTTTGAAGATCGGGCTGTCGGCCACCACCTGCATGTCGGCCGGCCCCCACTCGCGCCCGCCGTGCACGATGGTGCCCCCGTAGTGCTTCGCGATTTCCTGGTGACCGAAGCAGAAGCCGAAAATCGGCAGGTCGAGATCGTAGATGGCTTTGTTGTAGTCGGAGTCTTCGCCGAAAGACGCCAGTGCCGGGCTGCCCGAGATGATGATGCCCTTGTAGCGGCGGAAAGCCTCGGTCGGATCCTCGGGCTGCCGGATTTCGGCGAGCACGTGGAGCCGGCGGATCTTGGTGGCGATGAGGTGGGCATACTGCCCGCCGAAGTCGATGACGGCGATGGCGTCGTGGGTCATGTCAGTGGGGTATCTTACCCCGTGGACCCGGGGATTGGAGTACGTGCCGGCAAAGGCGATAGAGTACTGCCCGAAGGGCCGGAAGTTCCCGCCCGCCACGAACCATGACCGGTCGCATCGAGCGCATCGTCGCCATCGGCGCCAGCAACCTCACGCGCGGTCTTCACGCGATCGTCGCCACGGCCAGGAGCGTCTGGGGGCCCGACGTCGAGGTGCTCGCCGCCCTCGGCCATGGCAGGTCGTATGGCGCTCCGAGCACGTTTCTGGTGCGGGGCCTCCCGGGCATCCTGCAATCGGGGCTCTGGCGCGAACTCGAGTCCCATCCGCCCGCGCCCACGCGCGCCCTGGTCACCGACGTCGGCAACGACATCATGTACGGCGTTCCGCCGGCGCAGATCCTCGAATGGGTCGACGAGTGCATCGCGCGGCTGCAGCGGTTCACGCCGGACGTGGTCGTCACCGGCCTGCCTCATGCGGCGGTGGCGGGCCTGCCGGCAGGCCGCTACCTGCTGTTCAGGTCGATGTTCTTCCCCCGCTGCAGGCTGACGCTCGAGCAGACGATGCGCGCCGGCGCCGAAATCGATGCCGGCCTCCAGGCTATCGCCGCCGACCGGGGCGCGTCCTTCCTGAGGCTGAAGCCTGAATGGTACGGCCTCGACCCGATCCACATCCGGCCCGGCATGTGGAACGCGGCCTGGCAGGAGATCCTGTGCGGCGAGGTCCCGTCGGTCCCGGGCGGCCGGGCCACGCGGGGGGAAGCCGTACGCCTCTACTGCCGGCTGCCCGAGCGGGCGTCCTTCCTGGGCCGCGAGCGCCGGACACCCCAGCGCGGCGTCGCGCTCCGCCGGGGCGGCCGCGTGTGGCTCTACTGAAGAAGAAGTGGCTTCTACTTTGTGCCGTCCAGCCCCCCGTCCAGATCCGCCATCAGATCCTCGACGTCTTCGAGGCCGACCGACAGCCGGACCAGGCCGTCGGTGACGCCTTGCGCCAGCCTCGCCTCGCGCGACACGACGCTGTGCGTCGTGGAGGCCGGGTGGGTGATGAGCGAACGCGCGTCGCCGAGGCTCACGGCCAGCGAGCAGACCCGCACGGCGTTCATCAGGCGCGCGCCGGCCTCGACGCCGCCCCTCAGATCGAAGCACACCATGCCCCCGAAGCCTCCCGGCATTTGACGCGTCGCGAGTGCGTGCTGCGGATGGGAGGGGAGCCCGGGATAGCTCACGCGGGCGACGGCGGGGTGCCGCTCCAGCCAGGCGGCCAGCGCCAGCGCATTGGCGTTGTGCCGCTCGACTCGCAGCGGCAGCGTGACCGTGCCCCGCAGCATGAGGTAGGCCGTGAAGGGCGCCATGATACCGCCGAAGTATCGCAGCGGCTCGGTGACGCAACGCTCGATGAACGCGGCGCGCCCTGCCACCAGGCCTCCCACCGCGTCGCCGTGGCCGCAGAAGTACTTGGTGGCGCTGTGCACCACCGTGTCGATGCCGAGATCGAGGGGCCGCTGGTTCACCGGCGACGCGAACGTGTTGTCGCACATTGTGGCCACGCCGGCCCGCCGCGCGATCCCGCCGATGGTCTCGAGGTCGCATAGCGTCAGCAGGGGATTGCCCGGCGTCTCGAGGTAGACGAGCTTCGTCGCAGGCCTGATCGCCCGCTCGACGTTGGCGGGATCGGTCGCGTCGACGAACGTCGTCTCGATCCCGAGCGACCCCAGCTGGGTCACCATCAGGTGATACGTGCTCGGGTAGATGGCGCTCGCCGAGACGATGTGGTCGCCGGCCTTGACGATCGTGAGGATGGCGGCGGCGATGGCGGCCATACCGCTGGCCGTGGCCACGGCCCCTTCGGCGTGCTCGAGGGCCGCGGCCTTCCGCTCGAATGCCGCGACGGTGGGGTTGCCCCAGCGCGTGTAGACGTACGCCGACTTCTCGCCGGAGAAGATCGCGGCGCCGTTCTCCGCGGTGCCGAGGTGATACGTCGTCGCCAGGTGCAGCGGCGGCACCAGCGCCCCCGTCGCCGGATCGGGCGACTCTCCGGCGTGGATGGCGGTGGTGTGGATGCC
>Ga0209254_10000545_pt1 | contig 31010 bp, 33 predicted proteins | sample FrelakmetDIP11DI_FD_187148 | JGI IMG/M metagenome (GOLD analysis project Ga0209254, IMG submission 187148) | Freshwater lake sediment microbial communities from the University of Notre Dame, USA, for methane emissions studies - DIP11 DI (SPAdes)... | ecosystem: Environmental > Aquatic >... | reverse complement strand
CTCGCCCGCGCCTCCTTCGGCGAGCGTCGTGACCCCGCTCCGGATCGAGCCGTCCGTCCCGCGTCCCGCCGAAATCGAGACGTCGCTCCTCGCCCAGGGCGCCGGCGGCCTGTTCCTGCAACTCGGTGCGTTCTCCAGTGTCGACAATGCGGAGAGCTTTCGCGCGCACGTCTCGCGCGAACTGCCCTGGTTGAACGAGCCGATCCAGATCGCCGCTTCCGGCGGCCTGCACCGCGTGCGCCTCGGCCCCTACAGGACGCGCGAGGAGGCCCAGGCCATCGCGGACAAGATCCGCGCCTCGCTCGATTTCGCCCCCGTCATCTCACCTGCCCAGAACGCCCCCCCTCGATGAAACGCCTCGCCTCACTGCTCCTCGCCTCGCTTCTTCCCCTCCACGCGTTTTCCCAGCAGATCACCGCCCCGCCCGTCGCCGCCCGCGCCTACCACCTCGTGGACGCGCTCTCGGGCCAAGTGCTCGCTGCGGTGGCGGACGACGACCGCTTCGATCCCGCCTCCCTCACCAAGCTGATGACGGCCTACCTCGTTTTCGGCGCCATCCGCGACAGGAAGCTCGACCCGAGCGCCACGGTGCCGGTCTCCGAGCGCGCATGGAAGGCCGAGGGCTCGCGCACGTTCATCGAGCCGCGCAAGCCCGTGACGGTGGCCGAGCTCGTGAAGGGCATGATCGTGCAGTCGGGCAACGACGCCACGATTGCCCTGGCCGAGGCCGTCGCCGGCTCGGAGGAAACCTTTGCGCAGCTGATGAACCGCGAGGCGAAGCGGCTGGGCCTCGCGAACTCGAACTTCGCGAACGCCACCGGCCTGCCCGCCAAGGACCACTACGCCTCCGCGCGCGACATGGCGACCCTCGCGCTGGCGCTCATCCGGGACTTCCCGGCCGAGTACGCGGCGCACTACTCGCAGAAGGAGTACGCCTACAACGGCATCAAGCAGGCCAACCGCAACCGCCTGCTGTGGATCGACCCCACGGTGGACGGCGTGAAGACCGGCTTCACCGAGGCGGCGGGTTACTGCCTGGTCGCGTCGGCCAAGCGCGGCGAGCGGCGCCTCGTCTCCGTCGTGATGGGCGCGCAGTCGGACGCCCTGCGCGTGTCGGAGAACCAGAAGCTCCTGAACTTCGGCTTCCTCGCCTTCGACACCCAGCGCCTCTACAAGAAGGGCGACACCGTGGGCTCGCCGCCGATCTACAAGGGCACGCGCGCGACCCTCAAGCTCGGCTTCGACCGCGACGTGTGGCTCACGCTGCCGCGCGAGCGCTTCACCGGCCTCAAGGCGCAGCTCGAGACGCGCGAGCCCTTCCTCGCGCCCTACTCGGTCGGCCAGAAAGCAGGGATAATGAAACTCACCCGCGACAATGTGGCGGTCGCCGAGATCCCGGTGGTGGCCCTCGAGGATGTGCCGGTCGCCGGGTTCCTCTCGCGCGGATGGGACACGATCCGCCTTTTCTTCCGGTAAGGCGCCATGACCTCCCCGATCGCGCATTTCAACGGCCAGCTCGTCCCCCTCGACCAGATCCACATCTCGCCCCTCGACCGCGGCTTCCTCTTCGGCGACGGCGTGTACGAGGTCGTTCCCGCGTACGCCGGCAGGCTGCTGCGGGCCCACGAGCACTTCGCGCGCCTGCAGCGCTCGATGGACGAGATCGGCCTTTCGAACCCCTATTCGGCCGAGGGCTGGGTCGACGCCGTGAAGGCCCTGCTCGCGCACCACCCGGGCGACCAGGCCGTGTACATCCAGGTGACGCGAGGCGTTCCCGCGAAGCGCGACCACGTGATCCCCAAGGGCCTCGCGCCCACGGTGTTCATGATGTCGAGCCCGATGACCAATCCTTCGAGTGAGATGATCGAGAAGGGCGTGGCCTGCGTGAGCGCGAGCGACTTCCGCTGGCACAAGTGCCACATCAAGTCGGTGTCGCTCCTGGGCAACGTGCTCGCGCGCCAGATCTCGGCCGACGCGGGCGCCATCGAGACGGTGCTCTTCCGCGACGGATACCTCACGGAGGCGGCCGCCTCCAACGTGTTCGTCGTGAAGGGCGGCGTGGTCTACGCGGCCCCGCAGGACAACCACATCCTCCTGGGCATCACCTACGAGCTCATCGCGGAGCTCGCCGCGGGCGGCCACGTGCAGTTCCAGATCCGCCCCGTGGCCGAGACCGTCGTGCGCGCGGCCGACGAGATCTGGCTCTCGTCCTCCACCAAGGAAGTCATCGCGGTCACCACCCTCGATGGCAAGCCCGTGGGCGGGGGCGTCCCCGGCCCGGTGTTCAAGCGCATGCACGCCCTCTTCCAGGACTACAAGGCGAAGCTCGCCGCCTGAGGCGCCCGATGTCCGAGACCTCCCCGGAAGCCTCGCTGCTCACCTTCCCCACGCCGTTTCCCATCAAGGTCATGGGGCGGCGCGAGGAGGGCTTCGCGCAGGAGGTCGTGGAGGTCGTCCTCGCCCACGCACCCGATTTCGACCCGGCGAGCGTCGAGATGCGGCCCTCGTCCGCCGGCAACTACCTTTCCGTCACCGTCACCATCGAGGCGCGCTCGCGAGAGCAGCTGGATGCGCTCTACCGGGCGCTCACCGGCCACCCGAAGGTGATGATGGTGCTCTAGGCGCCCCCCGTGGCCGCCGACGTGCGCGCCCTGGGCCGGGCCGAGTACGAGCCCGTCTGGCGCGCGATGCAGGACTTCACGAAGGCCCGCGGCCCGGACACGCCGGACGAGCTCTGGTTCGTGGAGCATCCCCCCGTCTACACCCTCGGCCTCGCCGCGAAGCCCGAGCACATCCTCGACGCGGGCGCGACGCCGGTCGTACGCATCGACCGTGGCGGGCAGGTCACCTGGCACGGGCCCGGGCAGCTCCTCGCCTACCCGCTCATGGACCTGCGCCGCGCCGGCTATGGCGTGCGCGAGTTGGTGCGCCGTCTCGAACAGTCGGTGATCGACCTTTGCGCGGGTTACGGCATCGCGGCCCATCGTCGGGAAGGCATGCCCGGCGTCTACGTGGCGGGCGCCAAGATCGCCGCCGTGGGTCTTCGCGTCTCTCGCGGATGCACCTACCACGGCATCGCGCTCAACGTGGACGCGGAACTCGCCGCCTTCGGGGGCATCAATCCCTGTGGATACCCCGGGCTCGAGGCCACGCGGCTGGTCGATCTGGGGGTGCGTGATACGATGAATTCCGTCCTCGAGCGCTGGCGCGAACACCTGCTTGCCGCGCTCTACGAGTCCTGAATCCACCCATGGCCGAAACCCGCGAACCCGCCGCCAAGCTCGACGCCAAGCGCGCCGGGAAGACCTCGCGCATTCCCATCAAGGTGGTGCCCGCCGAGACGCTGCGCAAGCCCGACTGGATCCGCGTGCGCGCGGGCGGCGGGGAGCGCTTCCACGAGATCAAGCGCATCCTGCGGGGCGCCAAGCTCGTCACCGTCTGCGAGGAGGCCTCCTGCCCCAACATCGGCGAATGCTTCGGGCACGGCACGGCCACCTTCATGATCATGGGCGAGTACTGCACGCGCCGGTGCCCGTTCTGCGACGTGGCGCACGGCCGCCCGCTCGCGCTCGACGCGGACGAGCCGCGCCTGCTCGGCGAGACCATCGCCGCGATGAAGCTGCGCTACGTCGTGGTGACGAGCGTGGACCGCGACGACCTGCGCGACGGCGGTGCCGGCCACTTCGCCGATTGCATCCGGTCCATCCGCGCGACCTCGCCCGGCACGAAGATCGAGATCCTCACGCCCGACTTCCGCGGCCGGCTGGAGAAGGCCCTTGCCATTCTCGCGGCCGACCCGCCGGACGTGATGAACCACAACCTCGAGACGGTGCCGCGCCTCTACGCGCAGGCGCGTCCCGGGTCGGACTACGCGCATTCGCTCCGGCTCCTCAAGGACTTCAAGGCGGTCCGCCCCGGCGTGCCCACCAAGTCCGGCCTCATGGTGGGCCTGGGCGAGACGAACGAGGAGATCCTCGCGGTGATGCGCGACCTGCGCGCGCACGACGTGGACATGCTCACGATCGGGCAGTACCTTCAGCCCTCGAAGAGTCACCTGCCCGTGCTGCGCTACGTCCATCCCGACGACTTCCGGATGTTCGAGGACGAGGCCGCGCGCATGGGCTTCGCCAACGCGGCCTGTGGCCCGATGGTGCGCTCGTCGTACCACGCGGACCGACAGGCGAAGGAGGTGGTATGAGACGCGCGCTCGCCCTCGCCGCTTCCGCGATGTTGATCGCGGCCCCCGTTTCGGCGCAGACCGTCTACCGATGCACGGACGAAGGCGGCAAGGTCACCTACCAGGAGACCCCCTGCACCGGGAAGTCGCCCGGAAAGCGCATGGACATGGGACCCACGGCCGAGCGGCTCGACGAGCAGGACGCCCGCCGAAGCCTCGAGCGCGATGCCTACCGCGGCAGCGAGCTGTCGGGACGCTTCGCCGGCGACGCGCGCGAGCGCGAGATGCTCCGCCGCGAGCGGGAGTCGCGCGAAAGGGAAGAGAAGGCGCGCCGTGCCCGCGAGGAGGCCCTCAAGGTAGCGCCCGAGGACGTGCCGTGGAATCCGCCCTGGGGTTTCCCCGGGCGGCCCGGCCAGGCCCTGCCGAAACCGAAGCCGGTTCCGACGAGCTGAGGCCCCCGCAGGTGCGCGCCGTCATGACCTTGCTCGCCGTCGCCTCCGTGGCGGCCTTCGGCCCCGCCAGCGCGCAGCAGGCCTTTCGCTGCACCGACGCCCAGGGCCGCGTCACGTACCAGGAAAGTCCCTGCCCCAGCTCGGCCACCGAGCGCAAGGTGGACACGACGCCGGCCAACACCGACTTCGACCCATCGCAGCGCGAGCGCGTGCTCAAGCAGGGCGAGGACGCGCAGCGACGGCTCGATGAACGCGCCGCGCGCGACGAGGCGGAACGCAAGCGCCGGCAGGAGGAGCGGGAGCGCGAGGAGAAACGCGAGCGCGAGGCGCGCGAGCGCGAAGAGGCGCGCGAGAGCGCCGTCATTTATTACGGGCCTGGCGTCTACCGGCCCGCGGTGCCGCCGGTTCGCCCGGTGCCGCCTCGCCCCAGCGTGCCCACGACGAAACCGGCACCGGCGCCCCGGTAGGCGCCGGCCGCCTGCATCCGCACCGGGCGGACCGGAGTACTGCCTTCGATGGACATCGCGACCCGCATACGCAAGATGGGCTTCCGCAAGTGGTACGAGCGCCAGCTCATCGACAGCCATCTGGCGTTCACGACCTGCCTGTTGTGCGGGCTCACGGTGGCCTCCTGCCTCGAGGCCGTCAGCTTCTCCGAATTCGGCTGGAAGCCGGTGACCCTCCTTGCCGTCGTTGCGGGATCGATCGGGCTGGGCCTGTACTCCTGGCGCCGCTACCTCCTGGTGCTCGGGCGGGCGGAGCGCTACGGCAACCACTCCAATTGCCCGAAGTGCAACACCTACGCGCGCTTCGAGATCCTCGCGACGGGGCCGGGGACCGAAGGCCCCTATCTCGACCCCGACGCCTCCGCGTTGCCCTGCCCCTGGCTTCGCGTGCGCTGCCGCGCGTGCGGCACCATCTGGCGCATGCCCGAGTGAGTCGCCTCCGGCGGCGGACCGTCCTTCGCCGCCATGCTGCGGAAGGGGGCACCGGGATCGGCCATCGCGCAGAGGCAACCGGCCAGCAGCAGCGGCACGCCCACCAGCACCGCGAGGCCCGGATCGCCCAGCCAGAGGAAGAGGCCGGACATCGAGGCGGCGCCGGCAAAGCAGAACTCCGCTGCGGTTTCCGGTTTCATCGGACCCTCCCTGGCACGATCGTCGGCCGAGCATAGTCCCGCCCCCGGAAAAACAGAAGCCCGCCGGGTCACGGCGGGCTTCGGGGCCTTCGGGCCGTCGCGCGGCTCAGGCGAGCGCGCGGTAGGCCGGCAGCGTGAGGAACTCCACGTACTCGTCCGAGACGGTGATCTCGCCGAAGAGCTTGGCGCCCTCGACGTACTTGCCCGCGGCGAAGGCGTCGGCGCCCACGATGGACGGCGTCTTCGCGAGCTCGTCGGCCAGGATCCCGGCGAAGAGCTCCCGGGTGACCTTGCGGCCGTCGGCGAGGACGCCCTTGGGCGAGCGGATCCACTGCCACACCTGCGAGCGGGAGATCTCGGCGGTGGCCGCGTCCTCCATCAGGTTGAAGATGGGCACGCAGCCATTGCCGCCCAGCCAGGAGCCGATGTACTGGATGCCGACCTGCACGTTGTTGCGCAGGCCCGCTTCCGTGATCGGCGCCTCGGGCTTGAAGTCGAGCAGGTTCGCCGCGGTCACCGTCACGTCCGGGAGCTGCTTCGTGTACTGGTTCGGCTGCGGCATGTGCTGGTCGAAGATCTCCTTCGCGATGGGCACCAGGCCCGGATGCGCCACCCAGGTGCCGTCGCAACCGTCCGTCACCTCGCGCAGCTTGTCGGCGCGCACCTTCTGCATCGCGGCCTCGTTGGCGGCCGGGTCGTTCTTGATGGGGATCTGCGCGGCCATGCCGCCCATGGCGGGGGCATTGCGGCGGTGGCAGGTCTTCACCAGCAGCAGCGCGTAGGCGCGCATGAAGGGCGAGGTCATCGTCACCTGCGAGCGGTCCGCCAGGCAGAAGTCGCGGTTCACGCGGAATTTCTTGATGCACGAGAAGATGTAGTCCCAGCGGCCGATGTTCAGGCCCGCCGAGTGGTCCTTGAGCTCCCACAGGATCTCGTCCATCTCGAAGGCGGCGACGACCGTCTCGATGAGGACCGTGGCCTTGATCGAGCCGTGGGGGACGCCGACTTCCCTTTCCGCCACCGTGAAGATGTCGTTCCACAGGCGCGCCTCGAGGTGCGACTCCAGCTTCGGCAGGTAGAAGTAGGGGCCGGAGCCGCGATCGAGCAGCTCCTTCGCGTTGTGGAAGAAGTAGAGCGCGAAGTCGAGGATGCCGCCGCAGACGGGCTTGCCGTCGAGCGTCACGTGCTTCTCGTCCAGGTGCCAGCCGCGCGGGCGGGGGAAGAGGACGGCCGTCTTCTCGTTCAGGCGGTACTGCTTGCCGTTCTGCTCGAGGGTGATCGTGCGACGGATGGCGTCGGCGAGGTTCGCCTGGCCTTCCATCATGTTTTCCCAGGTGGGGCAGTTGGCGTCCTCGAAGTCCGCCATGAAGGTCGAGGCGCCGGAGTTCATGGCGTTGATGACCATCTTGCGGTCCGTGGGGCCGGTGATCTCGACGCGGCGGTCGAGGATGTCCTTCGGCTGGTCGGCGATCTTCCACTCGGCGTCGCGTACGCTCTTCGTCCCGGGCAGGAAGTCGGGCAGCTTGCCGGCGTCGAACTCCTTCTGGCGGAGGGCTCGGGCGGCAAGGAGTCCCTCGCGCCGCGAGCCGAACCGGCGAAGCAGCTTCGCGGCGAATTCCAGGGCGGCAGGGGCAAGGATGGGGCCGTACTCGGGCCTGAGGGCGCCGGTGATTTCCATGCCGGCGGGCAGGGGGATCTTGGTATCCATGGTGCGCTTTCCTTGTAGCGGGGCAGGCGGCGACATCCCCCGTGGATGCCTGGCTCCCGACCCTTGAAGACCCACAGTTTATTATGTCATGGGCATACCGGTAATCGCCCTGATTCGAACAACGTCTTGTACCGTGGGGACGCCATGGACCGCTTCAAGGAGCTCACGACCTTCGTGGAGGTCGCGCAGCGCGGCAGCCTTTCCGCCGCCGCGCGCGAGGAGGGCATCACGCCCGCGATGGTGGGGCGGCGCGTCGACCAGCTCGAGGAGCGGCTCGGGGTCAAGCTTTTCAAGCGTTCGACCCGCAAGGTGACCCTGACACCCGAGGGCGCCACCTTCTACGAGGATTGCCACCGCGTTCTCGCGGACCTGCACAGCGCGGAGGATGCCCTGACGGCCGGGGCGAAGAGCGCGGCGGGCCGGCTCATCGTCACCGCGCCCACGTCCTTCGGCCGCAAGCACATCGCGCCGCACCTGCCCGGCTTCCTCGCCACGCACCCGAACCTGTCGATCCAGTTGCACCTGTCGGAGCGGCTGGTCGACCTGAAGAACGAGCGGTTCGACCTGGCGATCCGCATCGCGGACCTGAAGAGCGTCGACCTCGTCGCGGTGAAGCTCGCGCGTAACCACCGCGTGGTGTGCGCCGCGCCCGCCTACCTCAAGCGGGCGGGCAAGCCCCGCGGCCTCGCGGACCTGGCCCACCACAACTGCCTCGTCACGAGCACCGAGGACGGCCTCGCGGACACCTGGCACTTCCAGGACCAGGGCAAGGACGTCCACGTGAAGGTGAACGGCAACCTCCAGTGCAACGACGGCGAGGTGCTCACGCGCTGGGCCCTCGCGGGCGAGGGCCTCGCGCTCCGAAGCGCCTGGGAAGTGAGCGAGGAGATCAAGCGCGGGCGGCTCACGGCCGTCCTCGATGAATACGCCGCGCCGGGCAACAACATCTATGCGGTGTTTCCGGAAAGACGCCTGCTGCCGGCCAAGGTGCGCTTCTTCATCGAGCACCTGAAGAAGGCCTTCGGGGATCCGCCTTATTGGGAGTAGACCGTCAAGGCACCCGGCGAGGGGCCCCACGCTTTTGTGGGGATCGCCGGCAAGCCGCCGACGGTCGCGGCCGACACGACGACTTCGGATGCACCGCGGTGGCCAAAGGAGGCCGCCTCCCGTTCGCAGAAGGTCCGGACGGTCGCGGCCGACACGCCGACTTCGGATGCACCGCGGTGGTCAAAGGAGGCCGCCTCCCGTTCGCAGAAGGTCCAATCGTCGCATTTGCGACGATGCGCTCTCTCGAGCGCCGGCCCTTCGCCCTAACCGAACTCCTTCACCACATGCTGCTGCCTCCTGCTCACCGGCAGCCGCTCCCCCGTCGCCGCGATCAGCACCACCCACCCCGCTTCCCCGTCCGACTCACCCCGCTCGAACCCGCCCACCGCCGCGCGCGCGACGAGACAGTTTCGGTGGACGCGAACGAACGCCTCGCCAAACTCCTCTTCCAGCTTCGTGAGCGATTCCTCCACCAGGTGTTCGCGGACGGCCGTCCGCACGGTGACGTACTTGAGCTCGGCCCGCAGGTAGAGGATGTCGGCCACCGGCACGAGGTGGATGCGTCCCCGCTCGTGCACGGCGAGGTGGCGGCGGGCCCGGTTCGCGGCCGCTTCGAGCGCGGCGCGTCCGGGCTGCGCGGCCCTGGCCTTTCGGAGCGCCGCGAGGAGCCGCTCGGCCCGGATGGGCTTCACGAGGTAATCGATCGCATTCACCTCGAAAGCCTTGAGGGCGTAGGCGTCGAAGGCGGTCGTGAAGATGACGGCGGGCGCCTCGGGGAGCGTGGCGATGTGCCGGGCGGTCTCGATGCCGTCCATCTCCGGCATCCGGATGTCGAGCAGGACGATGTCCACCTTCTCGCGCGCCAGGATTTCGAGCACCTCCCGCCCGCTGCGCGCCTCGTCCACCATGACGAGCGGGAAGTCCGGGCGGCAGTCGTCGAGCAGGTCCCGCAGGCGCGAGCGGGCCGGCGCCTCGTCGTCGGCGACGAGGATGCGGGCGGCGGCCTGGTCGGCGAGCGTCATGGAGCGGCGATGTACGGCAGGACGATGCGCACTTCCCAGACGCCATCCACATGGGCCGTCCGCATGGTGGCCTCCTCGTCGAAGTGCAGCTGCAGGCGCTCCCGGATGTTGGCGAGGGCCATGCGATTGCCCGCGTGGCTCTCGCCGCCCGCCCGGTAGGGGTTCGCGAGGCGGAAGGCGACGCGGTTGCCCTCCCGCTTCACCTCGATGGTGATCTCGCCGCCGCCCTCGAGCGGCTCGATGCCATGGTAGACGGCGTTCTCGACGAGGGGCTGCACGAGGAGCGTGGGCACGAGCGCGTCCCCGGGCATGTCGTCGGTAAGCCACGCGACACGGAGGCGGTCCCCGAGGCGAATCTGCTCGATGGCCAGGTACTGCCGGGCGATCTTCACCTCGTTGGCGACCGGCTGCAGCGACCGCTCGTCCGCCATGAGGACGCGGAACAGGTCCGCCAGGTCCTCGAGCGCGCGCTCGGCGCGCAGGGGCTCCTTGCGGATGAGCGAAAGGACGGTGTTGATGCTGTTGTAGAGGAAGTGCGGGCGGATGCGCGCCTGCAGCGCCTGGATGCGCGCCTCCGCGACCGCCGGCGACAGGGCCCTCGCGCGCAGGTCGAAGTAACCGAGGGTCAGGCCGGTGGCGAAGAGGGTGAAGAAGACGGCGTGCCCGAAGCCGGGCCGGGAGCCCAGCGGCAGAAGCCGGTCGAAGGCGAGCGCCCAGCCCCACACGAGCGCGACCTCCACCGCCGCGAGGACCGCGAGGGCCGGGAGGTAACCCATCGCGTAGAGCGGCCGGCGCGCGGCACAGGCAAGAAGCAGCGAGACGACGAGCACGGGCTGCGTGTAGACCGCGACGAGGAAGAACTGGGTCTCGATGTCCTCGAGCGTGCGGGCGCGAAGGACCGCCGCGCCCAGCGCGAGCCCGTTCACGAGGACGAGTGTCCGCAGCATCACGCCGAAATTGCAGAAGTTCGGCAGCCGGATGCCCGTACCCGTCTGATTTATACTCGCCACGCATCCATTCTTCCCGACCCCGCCGACTCCATGCAACCAAAAGATCCTCCCGCCGGCGGTTCCGTGCCAGGCAAGGCGTGGTCGGGCCGCTTCGCCGAACCCTTCGACGAGCTGACCCAGCGCTATACGGCCTCCGTCTCGTTCGACCGGCGGCTCGCCGAATTCGACATCCAGGGCTCGCTCGCCCACGCCCGGATGCTCCAGCGCTGCGGCATCCTGCCCGCGGCCGACCTCGAGGCCATCGAGCGCGGCCTGGCGCAAGTCGCCGCCGAGATCCGGGAAGGGCGCTTCGAGTGGTCCGTGGCCCGCGAAGACGTCCACCTCAACATCGAGCATCGCCTCACGCAGCTCGTCGGCGATGCCGGCAAGCGCCTGCATACGGCCCGCTCGCGCAACGACCAGGTCGCGACCGACATCCGCCTGTGGCTTCGGGCGGAGATCGACCACCTCGTTTCGATCATCCGGCGCGTGCGCGAGCGCCTGCTCGACATGGCCGAGCGGCACGCCGACGCCGTGATGCCGGGCTTCACGCACCTGCAGGTCGCCCAGCCGGTCACCTTCGGCCACCACCTGATGGCCTATTTCGAGATGTTCACGCGCGACGCCGACCGCCTCGCGGATTGCCGCAAGCGCTTGAACCGCCTTCCCCTGGGCGCCGCCGCCCTCGCCGGGACGAGCTTCCCCATCGACCGCGTCTCGGTCGCTCGTGACCTCGGGTTCGACGGCGTGATGGAGAACTCGCTGGACGCCGTCTCGGACCGGGACTTCGCGATCGAATTCCTGGCCTGCGCCTCGCTCGCCATGGCGCACGTCTCGCGGCTTTCGGAGGAGCTGGTCCTGTGGATGAACCCGCGCTTCGGGTTCGTCGACATCGCGGACCGGTTCTGCACCGGCTCCTCGATCATGCCGCAGAAGAAGAACCCGGACGTCCCCGAGCTCATGCGCGGCAAGACGGGCCGGGTCTACGGTTCCCTCATCGCCCTGCTCACCCTCGTGAAGGCGCAGCCCCTCGCCTACAACAAGGACAACCAGGAGGACAAGGAACCGCTCTTCGACGCGGCCGACACCCTCGCGGACACCTTCACCATCCTTGCGGAGCTGCTGGGCGGGGTGACCCCGCGGCCGGACCGGATGCGGGCCGCGCTCGCAGAGGGCTTCGCGACCGCGACCGACCTCGCCGACTACCTGGTGAGGAAGGGCGTACCGTTCCGGGACGCCCACGAGATCGTGGCGCGCGCGGTGAAGGAGGCCGAGATCGCCGGCGTCGACCTCGCCGCCCTTTCGGTGGCACAGCTCAAGGCGTTCTCGCCGCTGATCGAGCCGGACGTCTTCGCGGTGCTGACGCCGGAAGGCTCGGCCGCCTCCCGCGTGCACGTGGGCGGGACCGCGCCGGAGGCCGTCCGCGCCGCGATCTGCCGCGCTCGCGCGCGGCTCTAGCCGGTCTCGTCGCGCTTGGCGTCGTAGAGCCAGCAAAGGCGCCGCGTCTCCGGCCCGGAGAGCCGGTCGCCCATCAGGCCGCAACGGTAGATCCGCTGGGAGAGCTTCTGGCAGTGCGCGCAACTCGTGCACTCGCCGAACATCGCCCCTTCGTTGTCGTCCTGGAGCGTCGCAAGCGCCTCGCGCAGGGCCGAGGTCGCGTTGCGGATCCGGTTGGGGCTCACGTTGCGGGTGGCGTTCTGCCAGGCGAGCGCCGGCTGGGCCTCGTAAAGGAGCTGCTCCCCGGAGGTCGACAGCCGCAGGCGCACCACGCGGCGGTCGACGTCGTCCTGGTAGCGCTCGATGAGACCCCGGCGATCGAGGACCATGAGCGTCTGGGAGACGGTGCCCTTGGTCAGGCCGAGGTAGGCCGCGAGCGCCTGCGGCGTGTTGGAATAGCGGTTCGCCTTGGAGAGGTAGATCATGGCGTGCAGGTGGACGGGTTGCAGGCTCTCGTCCGACCCCGCCTTGCGCAGCTCGGCGCGCATGAGGTTCGCGAGCCGCTCCACCAGCTCCAGGAGCACCAGCGGGTTCTTGTCCAGGGTGCGTTCTCCCTCTCGCGGGCTCGCCGCGTCTTCCGATTAGTATCGGGTCGACACGAAATTGTCAAGGATTTACGGCCCCGGCATATCGTATCGGATCGACACCAACTGCAGGCCGTGTTCCGCGGGGCCGCGCTTTCAGCCGAATTCGACGCGCTCGCCGCCCTGTGCGGCGAGGATCCTCGCGAGCGCGGCGAAGAGTTCCTCGCCCGTGCGCGTGTCGCGCCACGCGCCCTCGCCGAAACGGTAGTGGAAGCCGCCCGAGCGCGCCGCCACCCAGATCTCGCGGCTCGCCGCCTGCCGGTTCACGATCACCTTGCTCGCGTCCGGGCACTCGATCGTGAGGATGCCGGCCTCGATGTCGGCGTCGAGGCCCTCGCTCGCGGCGCAGGCCGCCTCGATGCGCGCCAGGACGGCGTCCGTGGCCTGGTGGAATTCGCTCTCTTGCAAGGGGAAAGACCCTCTCGGGGGCTGTGCTACGCTCTTCACCCGATGATACGCGCTCTCGCCACCGTCGCCCTCGCGCTCGCGCTCTGCGCGTGCGGCCAGAGAGGCCCGCTCAAGCTGCCCGACCCGCCCAAGGCGGCGGCCCCCGCCTCGTGAGCACCGTGCGCCGGGAGGGCGGCGCGCTCTGGATGGAAGGCGTCGCCCTCGCGGAAGTGGCGGAGCGCTTCGGCACTCCCTGCTATGTCTACTCGCGCGCCGCGATCGAGGCGGGCTGGCGCGCCTTCGACGACGCGCTCGCCGGGACCGACCACCTCGTCTGCTACGCGGTGAAGGCGAACTCGAACCTCGCCGTGCTGGGCCTGCTCGCGCGGCTCGGATCCGGCTTCGACATCGTCTCGGGCGGGGAACTCGCCCGCGTGCTCGCCGCCGGCGGCCGCGCCGACCGCGTCATCTTCTCCGGCGTCGGCAAGGGCGAGGCGGAGATGCGCGCTGCCCTCGAGGCCGGCATCAAGTGCTTCAACGTGGAGAGCGAGCCGGAGCTCGAGCGCCTGGATGCCGTGGCCGCGTCGATGGGGCGCCGCGCGCCCGTGTCGCTTCGCGTGAACCCGGACGTGGACGCGCGCACCCATCCGTACATCTCCACCGGCCTGAAGGGGAACAAGTTCGGCATCCCGCACGAGCGCGCCCTCGCCGCGTACGAGCGGGCCGCGGGCCTCGCTCACCTGGAGGTGACCGGAATCGACTGCCACATCGGCTCGCAGATCCTCGACCCGGCCCCGCTCGGCGAGGCGCTCGAGCGCTTGTTGGACCTCGTGGCCACGCTCCAGAAGCACGGTATCCGCCTCGCCCACGTCGACGTGGGGGGGGGCCTGGGCATCCGCTACCGCGAGAGCGAGACGGCGCCGGACGTGGGCGCGTGGTGCCGGCAGGTCGCGGCGCGACTCGCGGGCACCGGCCACGCGATCGTGCTCGAGCCGGGGCGCTCCATCGTCGGCAACGCCGGCGTGCTGCTCACCCGCGTCGAGTACCTCAAGACGGACAAGGAGAAGCGCTTCGCTGTCGTCGATGCCTCGATGAGCGAGCTGCTGCGCCCCGCCCTGTACGAGGCGTGGCACGAGATCGTTGCGGTCGCCACGCCCGCCCGGGAGCGCGCCGTCTACGACGTGGTGGGGCCGGTGTGCGAGTCCTCCGACGTGCTCGGCTTCGACCGCGAACTTGCCGTCGCGCCCGGGGACGCGCTCGCCATCCTCTCGGCCGGCGCCTACGGCATGGCGATGAGTTCGAACTACAACACGCGCCCGCGCCCCAGCGAGGTGATGGTCGACGGCGGCCGCGCCGTCGAGGTCCGCGCCCGCGAGAGCATCGCCTCGCTCTTCGCGCTGGAGCGCACGCTCGACTAGCGCTCGCCGGGCGCGATGCATCGTTCGAAGAGCCTCCAGATGGTGTCGCCTCGACACCATTGCCGCGCGAGTTCGATCAAATAGTCGCCCTTGACATCGTCCGGCATCGGCGTTCCTCGCATATCATCCGATCCACCAAGCTGTCGAATCGGTTCGCCTGATGAGGGTGGAGCGGAGCGGCAGAAAAGAGCCACCAGGCTTCCGTTCGATCGAAACACCCGAACGCTTGGTCGCGAGGGATCCCCGGCGCGAAAGCGCCGCCCGAGCGAGAAGTCGTTTCGTCCAACAATCGAAAGGAGTACACGATGGCAACCGCGAAGAAGAAACCCGCCGCCAAGAAGAAGGCCGTGAAGAAACCCGCCGCCAAGAAGAAGGTCGCGAAGAAGCCTGCTGCGAAGAAGAAGGCTGCGAAGAAGACGACGAAGAAGAAGGCTGCGAAGAAGACGACGAAGAAGAAGGCTGCGAAGAAGAAGGCGACGAAGAAGAAGGCTGCGAAGAAGCCCGCGAAAAAGGCCAAGAAGAAGCCAGCAAAAAAGCCAGCAAAGAAGAAAGCGGCCAAGAAGCCCGCCGCGGCCAAGCCGGCAGCCCCGGCCAAGCCGATGGCACCCGCGGTGACCCCGGTCATCACGCCGCTGATCAAGCCGATGTCCTGACCGGAGGCTCACGCTTCCGGGCCGATCGGCCTGACCCCGAATACGAGGCGCCGTCTGGCGGAACCGCCGCGACAAGCGGCAGGAGACACCGTCCGGGTGGCGCCTCGCAAACGGGGCTCCCCGCTTCTCCCGACCCCGGGCATCCTGCCTGGCCGGTCAGATTCCCTTCCCGAGTTCCCAGCCCGCGACCTGCGCATAGGCGCCCTTCTCGCGCGCGGACTCCACGAGCACGAAGCCTTCCACGTCCCAGGCCACGGGGTCGATGGCTGCCGCCGCGCCCGGTCGCACGAGCTTTCGCGCGAGCGTGAGGTGTGGCGCGAACGGGCGCTCCTCCAGCGCGAAACCGGCTGAACGCAACGCCCGCTCCAGCGAGGACTGCAAGTGGGCGAGGGCGCCTGGCGGGCACGATGGCCCCGCCCAGCTCACGCCCGCGCGACGGAACGAGCCGAGTCGATCGAGCGCCAGCTCGAACGCGGGACCCCCGATCCCCGATGCGACTCGCTTCGCGACCCCGACCCGGTCGTCCGGAACGTCGCCCAGGAAGGCGAGCGTGAGGTGAAGATTCGCCGCCGGCACCGGACGGCCACCGCCCTCGTCCGCCACGCGCCCGGCCAGTGCGGCGAGCTTCGCGCGCGCGGGCTCGTCAGGCCAGAGGGCGAAGAAGACCCGAGGCACGGTCCTAGAGCAGGAAGACCGTCGCGAGCCCGAGGAAGATGAAGAACCCCATGCTGTCGGTCACGAACGTGAGGAACACGCTCGAGCCGATGGCCGGGTCGCGCCCGAATCGCTCCATGGCGAGCGGGATGAAGAGGCCGGCCAGCGCCGCGACCGTGAGGTTCAGCATCATCGCGAGGGCCATGACGCCGCCCAGGGCCACGTTCGAATAGAGCAGCCAGGCGACGATGCCGAGCACGCTGCCCCAGAGCGCGCCGTTCACCACGCTGATGCCGAGCTCCTTCACGAACAGGCGCCGCGCGTTCGAGGCGCTCACCTGGTCCAGGGCGAGGGAGCGCACGAGGAGGGTGGAGGTCTGGTTGCCCGCGTTGCCGCCGATGCCCGCCACGATCGGCATGAGGGCCGCGAGGGCCGCCAGCTTCTCGATCGACCCCTCGAAGGCGCCCACCACGCGCGAGGCGACGAAGGCCGTACAGAGGTTGAGTGCGAGCCACGGGCCGCGGTTCTTCGCCGATTGGAAGACCGACGCGAAGATGTCCTCCTCCTCGCGCAGGCCGGCCTGGGCGAGTTGCTGGGCCTCCTGCCGCTCGCGCACGAAATCGAGCACCGCGTCGACGGTGATCCGGGCGATGACGCGCCCGTCGGCCGAGACCACCGGGGCACTCACGAGGTCGTAGCGCTCGAAGGCCTGGGCCGCCTCCTCCGCTTCCGAGTCGGGCAGGAACGACACCACGTCGCGGTCGATGAGGGTCGCCACTTCCACGTCCGGGTCGCTCACGAGCAGGCGCTTGAGCGGCAGGATTCCCTGCAGGTGGTCGTCGCGATCCACGACGAAGAGCGCGTCCGTCTGGCCCGGCAGCTCGTCGAAGCGGCGCAGGTAGCGAAGCGCCACCTCGCAGCTCACGTCGTCGCGGATGCTGCTCACCTCGAAGTCCATGAGGGCGCCGACGCTGCCTTCCGGATACGAGAGGGCCGACTGGAGCTGCGCTCGCTCCTCGACGTCCTGCGACTCGATGATGTCCTGCACGACCTCGTCCGGGAGGTCCGAGGCGAGGTCCGCGATCTCGTCGGCGTCGAGATTCTGGGCCGCGGCGACGATTTCCGCCGAGTCCATGTCCGCGAGCAGCGTCTCCCGGACCGAGTCCGAGACCTCCAGGAGGATGTCGCCGTCCCGATCGCTGCGCACCAGCCCCCAGACCAGGAGGCGGTCCTCGAACGGCAGGCCCTCGAGGATGAAGGCCATGTCGGCCGGGTGCAGTCCCTCGAGGCGCCGCTCGAGCTCGGCGAGATTCTGGCGGTGCACGACCGACTCGACGAGCGCCTGCCGGTTCGCGTCCGCGTTGCCCTCCCGGTGGACCAGATCCTCCACCAGCCGCTGCTTGGCGAGCAGCTTCGACACGGCGTCGAGGTGCTCCTGCGGCGAGGTCGAGCGGGGATTGTCGGCGGGGCGGGCCATGGGACTGCCGGGGCGGTGGACGCCGTATTGTAGGCTCCGGGGGAGGCGAGGGGCGCGCGCCCCTCGCCTCTTTTTGTCGGCCCGTCAGGGCACCTCGGCCGAATTCATGCGGGCAAGGATGATCTGGGTCTTCCGGTCGAGCCACGGCGTCTTGCGGTTGCGATCGTAGAAGCGCGGGTTGGGCACCATCGCGGCCATGCGCGCGGCCTGCTCCGCGCCCAGGGTCGCCGCGCTCGTGCCGTGGTAGTGGCGCGCGGCCGCCTCGGCGCCGAAGACGCCGTCACCCCACTCGATCACGTTCAGGTAGATCTCGAGGATGCGGCGCTTGTCCATCGCGTTCTCGAGCATCACGGTGATCATGGCCTCCTGGGCCTTGCGCCACGGCGTGCGCTCGCCGGAGAGAAAGAGGTTCTTCGCGAGCTGCTGCGAGATGGTCGACCCGCCGCCCACCACCTTGCCGCGCTGCTGGTTCTTCTCCCAGGCCTTCTGCATCGCCTCCCAGTCGAAACCCTCGTGGTCCGCGAACTTCGCGTCCTCGGCCGCGATCACCGCGCGCTTCAGGTTGGGCGAGATGCGCCCGTAGGGCACCCACTGGTGCTTGAGCTTCGCCTCGGGCTTCTTCTCGCGCAGCTTGTCGAGCCGCGCCTGCATGAACGCGGTCGACTCGGGGTTGTGGTCGCGCCACCACACGATGCGCGCGAGAATCGACAGCTCGTAGGCGACGAAGAGCGCGCCCGCCAGGAGGGCGGCGCGCGCGGCCCAGCGCCCGAGCGCGCTCAGGCGCCCCGGAGCGCCGCGATCACCGGTGCGGTTCGGGGTCGTTTTCCGCGCCATAGCCGGAAGGATTCGGCGGCCTGTTCGACGAGCATGCCCAGGCCGTCTTCGGCGCGCGCGCCCGCGGCGCGCGCCTCGTCGAGAAACGCGCGGGCCGCGGGACCATAGGCCATGTCGTAGGCGACGACCCCGGCGCGAAGCAGGCCCGCGGGCAACGCGAGCTTTTCGCCGTGGACCGAAGACGAGGTCGCGTTCACCACCACGTCGAAGCCGCCCTCCAGCTCGTCGAGGCCGGCGCCGCCGACCGGGCCGAGCGCGGCGAAACGGTTCGCGAGCTCGATCGCGCGGGACTTCGTGCGATTCGCGATGACGAGGCGTGCGGGATGCTCGGCCAGCAACGGCGCGACGACCCCCCGTGCCGCGCCGCCCGCCCCCACCAGCAGCACGCGCCGCCCCCCGAGCGCGATGCCCAGGTTCGCCGTGAGGTCCGTCACGAGCCCGGCGCCGTCCGTGTTGTCGCAGGCGATCACACCTTCCTTCACGGCGAGCCAGTTCGCGGCGCCCGCGAGCTCCGCGCGTGCGGTGCGCTCGGTCGCGAGCTCGAACGCGTCCCTCTTGAACGGCAGCGTCACGTTCGCGCCCTTGCCACCGTGCGCGAAGAACTCGCGGGCGAGGCGATCGAATCGGCCCGGGGGCGCGAGCAGCCGGTCGTACGCGATCTCGTCGCCGGTCTCGCGCGCGAAGCACGCATGAATGTCGGGCGAGCGCGAATGCGCGACGGGATTGCCGATGACGACGTAGCGGTCCATGGAAGCGGCGAAGGGGTCGGGCGCCATCATAGCCGCCCGGCGCCGCGTTCCGCGAATCGGAGCACTATATAAAGGGTGCTGGCGGGGTTCAGGAATGATGCTTGCACGACCTTGGTGCGCAGCTATAATGATTGCACCATGATGGTGCGCATCGGTCCTTCCCCGAAGAAGCAAGCTAGGGAAATCAAACGCTTAAGCGCCCTGCTTCGTGGCACGCTTCCTGCTATTTATTCTATTCCTACCGTATACCCCCCCGATCCATTCCCCATTCTGGGGCGTCATCCCTCAACCAGGAGAAAGAGTCATGGCAGCGGCCGATGTCTTCAAGATGATCAAGGAAAACGACGTCAAGTTCGTGGACCTGCGCTTCACCGACACCAAGGGCAAGGAGCAGCACGTCTCGGTGCCCACCAAGATGTTCGGAGAGGACAAGTTCACCGACGGCCATGCCTTCGACGGCTCGTCGATCGCCGGCTGGAAGGGCATCGAGGCCTCCGACATGCTGCTGCTGCCGGACCCGGCCTCGGCCCGCATGGACCCGTTCATGGACGAGCCCACGCTCGCGCTCAGCTGCGACGTGCTCGAGCCCTCCACTCACAAGGGCTACGACCGCGACCCGCGCTCGCTCGCGCACCGCGCGGAGGCCTACCTCAAGAGTTCCGGCCTGGGCGACATCGCCTACTTCGGCCCCGAGCCCGAATTCTTCATCTTCGACGCGGTCGAGTGGAAGGTCGACATGTCGGGCGCCTACTGCAAGATCTTCTCGGAAGAGGCCTCGTGGTCCTCCGACGAGAAGTTCGAGGGCGGCAACCTCGGCCATCGCCCCGCGCTCAAGGGCGGCTACTTCCCCGTCCCGCCCGTGGATTCGCTCCAGGACATCCGTTCCGCCATGTGCCTCGCGCTCGAGGAGCAGGGCGTCGAGGTCGAGGTTCACCACCACGAAGTGGCGGGCCCCGGCCAGTGCGAGATCGGAACCAAGTTCGAATCGCTCGTGAAGCGCGCCGACTGGCTGCAGATCCTCAAGTACACGGTGTGGAACGTCGCCCGCAGTTACGGCAAGACGGCGACCTTCATGCCCAAGCCCGTCGTGGGCGACAACGGCTCCGGCATGCATGTGCACATGTCCATCTGGAAGGACGGCAAGAACCTCTTCGCGGGCACCGGCTACTCGGGCCTGTCGGAATTCGCGCTCTACTACATCGGCGGCATCATCAAGCACGCCCGTGCGCTCAACGCCATCACGAACCCCGGCACCAACTCGTACAAGCGCCTGGTGCCCGGCTTCGAGGCCCCGGTGAAGCTCGCGTACTCCGCGCGCAACCGTTCCGCCTCGATCCGCGTGCCGTTCGTCGCGAGCGACAAGGGGCGCCGCATCGAGGTGCGCTTCCCGGACCCGACGGCCAACCCGTACCTCGCGTTCTCCGCGCTGATGATGGCCGGCCTCGACGGCGTGCAGAACAAGATCCACCCCGGCGACCCCGCCGACAAGAACCTCTACGACCTGCCGCCCGAAGAGGACGCGAAGATCCCGACCGTGTGCTCGTCGCTCGACCAGGCCCTCGATTACCTGGACAAGGACCGCGAGTTCCTCACGCGCGGCGGCGTGTTCTCCAACGACCTCATCGACGCGTACATCGCGCTCAAGATGGACGAGGTCACGCGCTTCCGCATGACCACGCACCCGGTCGAGTACGACATGTATTACTCGGCCTGATCCCCGGGCTTCCGTCGAAAGGGGCGGCGCCCGCCGCCCCTTTTCTTTTCCTTTCCGCCTCGCGCGCTTGTGGTCGGCCCCAGGCCAAACCACAAGCTATGGGGCAATTTCCCACTAGGCCTTTGATCTCGTTGACTTTTTCCATGGCCGATCCCTATCCTGCCTCTCCCCCGTCGTCGAAGGGACCGCGTCATGAAAGCCGCCTGGATCGCCGCCGCCGTAGGCCTCGCTTCTCCCGTCGCGCTCGCGCAGACGCAGATCTGGAAGCACGTCGACGAGAGTGGCCGCGTGACTTACTCGAACCGCCCCATCACGGGCGCGGCGTTGATGGAACTCGACCCGATCCCGCCACTCGCGCCGCGCGCGACCCCGGCCGCGTCGGCTCCGACCTCGACGCCCGACAAGCCGGCCCCGAAGTCGCCCACGGTCGCGACGGTGACGCCGCGCGTGCTGCCTTTACCGACGCCGGCCAACGCGACCGTTGCCGCCGTGGACCCGAATACGCAGAGGAGCCGCGACGACATCCGCCGGCGCATCCTCGAGGACGAACTGAAGCAGGAAGAACGCACGCTGCAGGAAGCGCGCGACCGCCTTCGCGAGGAGCAGCAGAACCCCACGCTCATCGCCGCGGTTCGCGTCGCCCAGCAGGCACAGGAGCCCACCCCCGCGCAGCAGGCGGAAATGCGCGCGGCCATCGAAAAGGCCTCTGGCCGCATCCGCGGCCTGCAAGCTTCCCTCGCCGAGCACGAGAAGAATGTCGAGGCTCTCAAGAAAGAGCTCGGCGGGCTGAAGCCCTAGCCTCGCGCGGTTTCCCCTTCCGGCACTCCCCTTCCGCCGACGCGCCCGCGACCTTCGCTGGCGCGGCTCTTGCTTTTTCTCTCGCGAGCGCGGCGCCGTGACGCAGCCGTTTCCGGGTCTCGAGCTGCTCTCGACCGCCGTGCTCATGCTCGACGAGAGTCTCCAGGTGACCTACGCCAACCCCGCCGCCGAAACGCTCCTCGCCCACGGGCGCAAGCACCTGCTCGGTGCGCCCTTCGAGCGCGTGGTGCCGGGCAACCCGCGCTTCGTGAAACGGCTCGCGCAGGCCGCGGACCACGAGGCGGGCTTCACGGAGAACGAGTTCACGCTCGAGATCGCGGGCCAGCCCGTGACGCTCGGCTGCGTGGCGCTGCCCGTGTCGGAGGGCCCGTCACGGCTGCTGCTCGAGCTGCGCGAGCTCGACCAGCAGATCCGCATCGCGCGCGAGGCGAAGCTCGTCGAGCACCAGCAGGCCAACCGGGAGCTGATCCGCAACCTCGCCCACGAGATCAAGAACCCGCTGGGCGGAATCCGCGGCGCCGCGCAGCTGCTGGAGCGGGAGCTCCCCGGGCCGGAGCTGCGCGAGTTCACGCAGGTCATCGTGAAGGAGACGGACCGGCTGCAGTCGCTCATGAATCGCCTGCTCACGCCGAGCCGCCTGCCGCAGATCGAGATGATCAACGTGCACGAGGTGATGGAGCGCGTGAGGACGCTCGTGCTCGCCGAGTGCCCGGAGGGCCTCACCGTGCACCGCGACTACGACGTGAGCCTTCCCGAACTGCCCGGCGACAAGGAGAGCCTCATCCAGGCCGTGCTCAACGTCGCGCGGAACGCCGCGCAGGCGATGGGTGGCCGGGGGCAGATCGCCTTCCGCACCCGGATCGAGCGCCAGGTGACGATCGCGAAGACGCGCTACCGCCTCGCCGTCGGCATCGAGATCGAGGACAACGGCCCGGGCGTGCCCGAGTCGCTCGCCGACAAGATCTTCTATCCGCTCGTCACGGGCCGCGACGGCGGCTCGGGGCTGGGCCTGTCGCTTGCACAGAGCTACGTCCACCAGCACCAGGGCCTCATCGAGTTCGAGAGCGTCCCGGGGCGCACCCGCTTCACCATCCTCCTGCCGGTTCGCAGCCCCGCACAAGCGGGCATCGCGCGCCCGCCATCGGAAGGCGACAAACCATGAAACCCGTCTGGATCATCGACGACGACCGCTCGATCCGCTGGGTGTTCGAGAAGGCCCTGGGCCGCGAGGGCATCGATTTCCGCGCCTACGCCTCCGCGGGCGAGGCCCTCGAGCACCTCGCCGACGACCCTCCGCAGGTTGTGGTGAGCGACATCCGCATGCCCGGTGTTTCCGGCCTCGCGTTCATGCAGGCCCTCAAGGAGCGCCTGCCGCAGACGCCCGTGATCATCATGACGGCCTACTCGGATCTCGAGAGCGCCGTGGCCGCCTTCCAGGGCGGCGCCTTCGAGTACCTGCCCAAGCCCTTCGACGTGGACCACGCGGTGGAGCTCGTGCGCCGCGCCATGGAGGAGAGCCGCCGCCAGGTCGAGGCGCCGGCCGAGGGAGGCGACACGCCGGAGATCATCGGGCAGGCGCCGGCGATGCAGGAGGTCTTCCGGGCCATCGGCCGCCTCGCGCAGTCTCACGCGACCGTGCTCATCACCGGCGAGTCGGGCACCGGCAAGGAACTCGTCGCGCGGGCCCTGCACCGCCACAGCCCGCGCGCCGCGCGCGCCTTCATCGCGATCAACACGGCGGCCATCCCGAAGGACCTTCTGGAGAGTGAACTCTTCGGCCACGAGCGCGGCGCCTTCACGGGCGCGCAATCCATGCGCCGCGGCCGCTTCGAGCAGGCCGACGGCGGCACGCTCTTCCTCGACGAGATCGGCGACATGCCGCCGGACCTGCAGACGCGCCTGCTGCGCGTGCTCTCCGACGGCCAGTTCTACCGCGTGGGCGGGCACACGCCGCTCACCGCCAGCGTGCGCGTCATCGCCGCGACGCACCAGGATCTCGAGGCTCGCGTGAAGCAGGGCCTGTTCCGCGAGGACCTCTACCACCGCCTCAACGTGATCCGGCTCCGGCTGCCGAGCCTGCGCGAGCGGCGCGACGACATCCCGGTGCTCACGCGTCACTTCCTCGCGAAGAGCGCGCGCGAGCTGGGCGTGGAGGTGAAGCGCCTCACGGAAGCGGCGATGCAGTACCTCGTCGCGCTCGACCTGCCGGGCAACGTGCGCCAGCTCGAGAACCTCTGCCACTGGGTGACGGTGATGGCACCGGGCCAGGTGGTCGACGTCACCGACCTGCCGCCCGAGGTGCGGGGCGAGGCGACGGCACCGGGCCCGGCGGCCGAGGGCGGAACCTGGCGGGAGGCGCTCGAACGGGAAGTCGCGGCCCGGCTCGCGCGCGGCGAGAGCGGAATCGCGGACCCGCTCACGAGGGAATTCGAGACGGCGCTCATCACGCGAGCGCTCGCGCATACGGGCGGGCGGCGGATCGAGGCGGCGGGGCTGCTGGGAATCGGGCGGAACACCTTGACGCGCAAGGTGCAGGAGTTGCGCATCGAGAAGTAGAACCGCAGCGGCCAGTCACCTCACTTGACGTAGCGGCGTTCGAATTCGGCGGGCGGCAGCGCCGGGCTCGCGTAGAAGCCCTGGTACTCGTCGCAGCCCAGGCTCGCGAGCACCGCGAGCTGCGCATGGGTCTCCACGCCTTCCGCGACCACGGACAGCCCGAGGGAATGCGCCATGGCGATGATGGCGCGGATGATGGTCTCGTCGCTGGGGTCGCTCCCGATGTCCCGCACGAACGAGCTGTCGATCTTGATCGTGTCCACCGGAAGCTTCTTCAGGTACGAGAGCGACGAGTAGCCGGTGCCGAAGTCGTCGATCGCGAAGCCCACGCCGAGCTCGCCCAGGCGGTTCAGGAGCGCGGCTTTCTCCGCGACGTTCTGCATGAGCAGGCTCTCGGTGAGCTCGAGCTCCAGGCTCGCCGGTTCGATTTCCGCCTTGCCGATGGCACCCGCCACCGCGCGATAGAGCCGCTCGCCGTCGTTCACCTGGCTCACGGAGATGTTCACCGAGAGCTTGAGGGCGCGCCCGAGGCGCCGCTGCCATTCGCGCAGCTGCGCGCAGGCCTTCTCGAGCACCCACTCGCCCATGGGCACGATGAGGCCGGAGTCCTCGGCCACGTCGATGAACTTGCCCGGCGCGAGGAGCCCGCGCCGGGGGTGCATCCAGCGGATGAGGGCCTCCACCCCCACCACGGCCCCGTCGGCCACGCGGATGCGCGGCTGGTAGTGCAGCAGCAACTCGCCGCGGCGCAGCGCGAGGCGCAGGTAATTCTCGATCGACAGCCGCTCCTGCGCGCGCTGGTTCATCTCCGCGGAGAAGAACTGGAAGTTGTTGCGGCCCTTCTCCTTGGCGTAGTACATCGCGACGTCGGCGTGCTTCATGAGCGTCGCGCTGTCCTTGCCGTCGGCCGGGTAGACGCCGATGCCGATCGAGCACGAGGTGTTGAGGTGCTGGTTGCCGATCAGCATGGGCGAGGCCATGGCGAGGATCATCTTCTCGGCCACCTGGCGGGCGCCCTCGTCCTCCTCGTCGCGAAGGTCCTCCACGATCACCGCGAACTCGTCGCCGCCCAGCCTCGCGACGGTGTCCGAGGCCCGCACGCAGGCGCCCAGGCGGGCCGCGACGCGCTTCAGGAGCTCGTCACCCACGTCGTGGCCGAGCGAGTCGTTGATCGTCTTGAAGCGGTCGAGGTCGATGAACATGAAGGCGAAGCTCGCGCGCGAGCGCGCCGCCCCCACGATGGCCTGCTCGAGGCGGTCGTGCAGGAGCACGCGGTTGGGCAGCCCCGTGAGTGCATCGCGCGTGGCCAGGTACTCGGCGCGCTCCTCGGCCGCCTTGCGCTTGGTGACGTTGGTCGAGGTGCCCGTCATGCGAAGCGCCCGCCCGTCGGGCCCGCGCTGCGTGACCTTGCCGCGCGAGTGGATCCAGATCCAGTCGCCCGAGGCGTGGCGCACGCGATACTCGCACTCGAAGGCCTGGCTCACGCCCTGCACGGCGTTGGCGATCGCCGCCTCGAAGACGGCGCGGTCCTCCGGATGGTTCCACGCGCGGATCTGCTCGGCGGGCAACGTCGTCTCGCGCGTGGGCTCTCCCAGCAGCATCGCCCAGCCCTCGTTGAAGAAGATTCGGTTGGTGGCGAGGTCCCAGTCCCACAGTGCGAGGCGGGATCCGGTGAGGGCGAGGTCGAGGCGTTCCTTGTCGCGGAGGGTGCGCTCCTCGGCGCGCTTCCTTCCCGTGATGTCGCGGCCCGCGACGAGCACGCAGGCCTCGCCCGCGATCCTCACCGGGCGCAAGCCGAACGCGTAGGGCCGTGCCGTTCCGGCCTTGTCGAGCAACGGCACCTCGACGTTCGACTCGCGGCCCGAGTCGAGCGCCTCGCCGATGGCGTGCTCGAGCAAGGCGCGGTCGGCCGGCGCGACGAGCTCGAGCGGCGTGAGTGCCGCGATCTCCAGGCTCGAGTAGCCGGTGGCCGCCTGCAGCCGGGCGTTCCAGCGCAGCATCTCGCTCTGGGCGGAAAAGAGGAAGAACGCGCCCGGCAGGCTCTCGATCACCGCGTCGGTGAACTCGCGCTCCTTGGCGAGCAGGTCCTCGAGTTCCTCGGTGCGCTGCGCCGCCGCGAGCGGATCGACGCCGGGCGTGGCCCCGCGACGCGCCTCGAGACGCGCCATCGCGAGCGTCGCGAGGTTCTCGAGCGCGGTGCGCTCGGGCAGGCCCAGCCGGCGCGGCACGCGGTCGGCCACGACGAGCGCGCCGAGCGCGTGGCCATCGTTGGTGAACAGCGGGGCGACGGCCAGGAAGCGCACGCGCGGCTCACCGATCACGAGCGCGTGCGCGGCGAGGGGCGTCTCGCGCGCGTCCTCGATCTCCACGAAGCCCGTGGGCATGCCCGTTCCGAAGGCGAGGGAGCGACGGCCGGGCAATTCCGTGAAGCCGATGCCGATGCCGGCCTTCACCCACTCGCGGCTGCCGTCGTGGAAGGAGAGCCAAGCCATCGGGGCGTGCAGCGCCTCCTGCGCCCGGCGCGCGAGATCGTCGAACACGGGCTCGGGGGGCGTGCCCAGGATGCGGTACCCCGCGAGCCGCGCGAGACGCTCGTCCTCGCGCACGGAGGGCCTCGCTGCCATCGCTCCCCTACCCTTCCAGGTCGCAGAGCACCGGCGCGTGGTCCGAGGGGCGCTCGAGCTTCCTGGGCTCCACGTCGATGGCGCAAGCGCGGCAGCGGCTCGCGAGCGGCCCCGAGAGCAGGATATGGTCGATGCGAAGGCCCAGGTTGCGGCGGAAGGCGGCCATGCGGTAGTCCCACCAGCTGTACGACTTCTCGGCCTGCTCGAAGAGGCGGAAGGCATCCGCGAGGCCGAGATCCGCCAGGGCCCGGAGGGCCGCGCGCTCGGCGTCGCTGCAAAGGACCTGCCCGCGCCAGGCCTCCGGATCATGCACGTCCCGGTCCTCGGGCGCCACGTTGAAGTCCCCCAGCAGCGCGAGCGAAGGGGCCGCGACGAGTTCCGTGCGCAGCCATCCGGCCAGCGCCTCGAACCAGCGCAGCTTGTATTCGTACTTCTCCGACGCCACGGCCTGACCGTTGGGGCAGTAGACGCACACCACGCGCACGCCGTTCACGTCGGCGGCGATGACCCGCTTCTGCAGGTCCGCGAAGCCGGGGATGCCGCGAGAGACGTTCGCGAGCTCGTGGCGCGCGAGGATGGCGACGCCGTTGTAGGTCTTCTGCCCGTCGTGCACCCAGCGGTAGCCCGCGGCCTCGATGGCGGAGGCGGGAAACGCCGCGTCCTCGCACTTCGTCTCCTGGAGGCACACCGCGTCCGGCCGCTGCCTGGCGAGCCAGTCGACCAGGTGCGGCAGGCGCACCTTCAGCGAGTTGACGTTCCAGGTGGCGAGTCGAATGGCCGGCCTCCCCTCGGGCGCCGCGCGGGCAGCCCGCGCGCTACTTCGGCGCGTCGGCGGCGGGGGCCGCGGGCGCTACCTGCGTCACCGGCGGCGCGGGCGGCTTGGGTGGAGCGGGCGGGCGCTGGCCCGGGAGCACCGTGCGCGGATAGCCGGCGGAGTCGAGGGCGGAATTCCAGCTTCCCTCGTCGTAGCCCTTGAGCTTGTTCGCGCCGAGCGTGAGGACGGGCACGTCCATGGCGCCCACGAGCTTCTTGAGCGCCTCGGCGTCCGCCTCGTTCGCGCTCACGTCGCGCTCGGTGAACGGGATGCCGCGCTTCGAGAGCAACGCGCGCCCCTGGTCGCACGGCGCGCCGCAGGTCGGGGCGCCGTAGAGGACCGCCGGGCTCTTCTGCATCGCGATCTGCGTCGCATAGGGCAGCTGGGAGACTTCGGCGCTCCCGCCCCCGCCCACGCGCTTCTGCTGGACGTTCTTCACTTCCTCCGGCGGCGGCTGGTCGGAGTAGTGCACCTTGCCGCTCTTGTCGACCCATCGGTAGACCGACTGCGCCTGCGCGAGGGCGGGCACGAGGGCGATCATCGCGATCGCGAGCGCGAGTCGCTTGGGGGTGTTCATGGTCTCCTCCGTCTTCAAGCGGTGGCGGTCATCCCATTATGCCGCAGGAGGGCATCCATCGAAGGCTTGCGCCCGCGGAAGGCCACGAACGACTCGAGGGCCGGGCGGCTGCCGCCCACGCCGAGGATCTCGTCGCGGAAGCGCGCCCCGGTTCCGGCGTTGAGCACGCCCTCCTCCTCGAAGGCCGCGAAAGCGTCCGCGGAGAGCACCTCCGCCCACTTGTAGCTGTAGTAGCCCGCCGCGTAGCCACCCCCGAAGATGTGGGAGAACTGGCACGGAAAGCGGTTCCATTCCGGCGGCTGGATCACGGCCACGCGCCGGCGCACTTCCTGGAGCAGGCCGAGCCACGAATCGCGCGCCGGGTCGAAGTCGTGGTGCAGGTGCATGTCGAAGAGCGCGAACTCGATCTGGCGCACGAACTGCATCCCGCTCTGGAAGTTCCTGGCGGCGATCATCTTGTCGTAGAGGGTGCGCGGGATCGCCTCGCCGGTGTCGACGTGGCGCGACATGTGGGAGAGCACGTCCCACTCCCAGCAGTAGTTCTCCATGAACTGCGAGGGCAGTTCCACCGCGTCCCACTCGACGCCGTTGATGCCGGAGACGCCCAGCTCGTCCACGCGCGTGAGCATCTGGTGAAGGCCGTGGCCGAACTCGTGGAAAAGCGTGATGACGTCGTTGTGCGTGAAGAGCGCGGGCCGGCCGCCCACGGGCGCGGCGAAGTTGCAGGTGAGGAACGCGACCGGCGTCTGCACGCGCGAGGCGAGCCGGCGGCGATTGCGCGCGTCGTCCATCCACGCGCCGCTCTGCTTGCCCTCGCGCGCGTACAGGTCGAGGTAGAACTGTCCCACGAGCCCGCCCTGCGCATCCTCGATGGAGAAGAAGCGCGCGTCCGGGTGCCACGTCTCCGCCGTCGTGGCCTTCACCGTCAGGCCGTAGAGTGTCTCGATCACGCGGAAGAGGCCGGCAAGCACGACGTCCTCCGGGAAGTACTGCTTCACCTCGTTCTCGGAGAAGGCGTAGCGCTTCTGGCGCAACTTCTCGCTCACCCACGACACGTCCCAGGGGAACACCTCGTCGAGCCCGAGCTCGGCGCGAGCGAGCGAGCGAACCTCGTCCATGTCCCTCTCGGCGTGGGGCTTCGAGCGCGCAGCGAGATCCTCGAGGAAGGCGACGACCTCGGCGGGCGATTGCGCCATCTTGGTGGCGAGCGACACCTCCGCGTAGGTGGCGAACCCCAGGAGCTTGGCAGCCTCCGTGCGCTTGGCGAGAATCTGGGCGATGAGCGGAGCGTTGTCCCACTCGGGCTTGCCGAATTCGGCCGCTCGCGTGACGAAGGCGCGGTAGAGCGTCTCGCGCAGGGGGCGGTGGTCGGCGTACTGCATCACCGGCATGTAGCTCGGCGCGTGCAGCGTGAACTTCCAGCCCGGCTCCCCGCCCCGCTCGGCGAGCGAGCGCGCGGTCTCGAGCACGTCGGCCGGGATGCCCGCGACGTGCGCCGCATCCGTCTCCGTGTGCGAGAAAGCGTTGGTCGCGTCGAGGATGTTGTCCCGGAAACGCGCCGAGAGGGCCGCGAGCTCCTCCTGCAACTGCTTGAACCGTGCCTTCTCGCCCTCCGGGAGCTCCGCGCCGCCCAGGCGGAAGTCGCGCAGCTCGTTCTGGACGTGACGACGTCGCGCCGCCGAAAGCGTGGCAAACGCAGGCGAGTCCGCGAGGGCGCGGAAGCGGGCGAAGAGCCGCGGGTCCTGTCCCTGCGCGGTGAAGTACTCCGTGACCTTCGGCAGGGCCGTGTTGTAGGCCTCGCGCAGCGTCGGCGTGTTCACCACGGCGTTCAGGTGCGATACCTGCGACCAGGCGCGGCCCAGGCGCTCGTTGGCGTCGTCGAGCGGCTCGACGAAGTTCTGCCACGAAGGCGGCGAGACGTCGGCCACGATGCGGTCGATCCCCGCGCGGCCCTCGCCGAGGAGCTGGTCGATGGCCGGCGCGACGTGCTCGGGAAGGACGTCGGCGAAGCGGGGCAGGGAGGAAAAATCGAGGAGCGGGTTCGCCATGGGAATCCGTTGTCGTGGAAGGAAGGGGATCAGATGGGACGGGTGACGGCAGCGAGGCGAAAGCGCCCGCCTTCGTTCGTGAGCACGAGCGACTCCGCGGGCCCGACCTCGACGAGGCCGCCGGTGAAGTCCGGCGCGATGGGCAGCTCGCGCCCGCCGCGGTCGGCGAGGACGGCGAGCAGGACATGCCGAGGACGGCCGAAGTCCCACAGCTCGTTCAAGGCCGCGCGGACCGTCCGTCCGGAGTGCAGCACGTCGTCGACGAGCACGAGTTCGCGGCCCTCGACGTCGAAGGGCAGGTGGCTGCGGCGTGTCTCGCGCAGGGGCCTCGCGGAGGCCGCGCCGTCGCGGTGCCTCGCGATGGAAAGCAGGCCGAGCGGCGTCGTGATCCCGAGGGCCCGGTGCAATCGCTCGGCGACCCACGCGCCGCCGGTGTGGATGCCGACCAGCCGCGCGTCCGCACCGAGACGGGGCCTCATGGCCGCGACGAGCGACTCGAGCAATCGCTCGGGATCAGGCAGCGGCGTCGCCATGAGCGCTCCTGTCGTCTTTCCCGAGAAGGTCCAGATAGCCCTGCAGGATGAGCGTCGCGGCCAGGGCGTCCACCTCGCCTTTGTCCCGCCGTCGCGAGCCCGCGTCGCGAAGCTGCGACTCGGCCTCGGCTGAGGTGAGCGTCTCGTCCACGTAGGCGACGGGCAGCGCGAAGCGGCCGTGGAGGCGGCGACCGAACCGGCCGGCCAGGCGCGCGATCTCGTGCTCGCCGCCATCCGCGTGGCGCGGCTGGCCGACGACGAAACCCACGGGCCGCCACTCGGCCACGAGCCTCGCGATGGCGTCGAATCGCGCGTCAATCGACTCGGCGACGATGGCCTCGAGCGGGTGCGCGAGCCGCGTCGCACTTTCGCCCACCGCCACTCCCACGCGCTTCTCGCCGAAGTCGAACGCGAGCAGCGTGCCGGCAGGGAGGCTCACGCGGGGTGCCTCATGCAGTCCGCCTCCGAACCGCCATGCAAGCGCTGATCATTTTCTCGTCGGCGACAGCACGCACTCGGCTTGCCGTCGATCCCGCAAG
>Ga0209254_10000544_pt1 | contig 31036 bp, 21 predicted proteins | sample FrelakmetDIP11DI_FD_187148 | JGI IMG/M metagenome (GOLD analysis project Ga0209254, IMG submission 187148) | Freshwater lake sediment microbial communities from the University of Notre Dame, USA, for methane emissions studies - DIP11 DI (SPAdes)... | ecosystem: Environmental > Aquatic >... | reverse complement strand
GCCGGCGGGCTGCGCTATCACGGCATGGCGCCCAGCCTGTGCGCCCTGTACGACGCCGGCCACATTGAGGCGCGGGCCGTGTTACAGAGCCCGGTGTTCCAGGCGGCAATGCAGTTCGCGGCGACCGAAGGGCTGATCGTGGCCCCCGAGTCGGCCCACGCCATCCGGGTGGCGATCGACGAAGCGCTGGAAGCCAAGAAGGCGGGCGAAAAGCGGGTGATCCTGTTCAACCTGAGCGGCCACGGCTACCTTGACCTGGGCGCCTACGACAGCTACCTGGCCGGGCAGTTGACGAATCACGAGCATCCCCAGGATGAGATCGAGGAGGCGCTGGAGCACCTGCCGAAGGTCGGGTAGGTTTAATCACACCCAGGCCCTAAGGGTTTCGGCCCACTCCGCTTCGCTATGGGGTGATAAAAATCCTCAGGGCCTGGGAGGCTAGACTGCTAGACTGCAAATCTATTGACTTCAGCGCAGAGTGTGATATAATGAGATTACGATTGCCGGAGTCTGCCGGTTTTGTCCAATGCGTTGTAGAGAAAGGAGAGGAAAATGACAGAAAGTGTCTACAAGGTCATCGAGCTGATCGGGACCAGCACCGAGTCGTGGGAGAAGGCGGCCGTGGCTGCCATCGAGACGGCCATGAAGACGCTGAAGGACCTGCGCATCGCTGAGGTCGTCGAGCAGGATGTGCAGATCGAGGATGGGGGAATCCACGCCTTTCGAACGAAGGTGAAGGTGTCGTTCAAGTATCACGACGAGGAGGACTGAGCCGGTCCACGCACAGACAAGTTCGATTTGACGGGCGCCTCGGTGGGCGCTTAGGGGGAAGGGCTGCCAGAGACATGCGGCACAGGCGGTCCGCTAGGCACGGCCACGATCCCGATGACGCCCGACCCGGCGTGGACGGCCAGGACGCCTTCTGTCTCTTGCAGCCACATGCGCTCGCGAGGAAAACCGACGCGCTGCGCCAACTGCTCAGCCACCTGTTGTGCAGTGTGCAAGTTGCGAGTGTGCAGCACAGCCAGGTGATCGAGCGGTCCCATCTGCTCGACCAATCCCATCACGCGGGCCAGCGCGCTCTTGAAGGAGCGCGCTGCGCCTGACAGCCGCAGTTGACCTTCCTCCATGTTGATGATGACCTTGATGTTGAGCGCCCGCGCCATCCGGTCGGCGACGGCGATAAAGGCGGCTGCGCGTCCGCCGCGCCGCAGGCTCTCCAGCGTATCCAGCACGATCAGCAGCCTCATCCGGGCTCGCAGACCCTCAAGCAGAGCAAGGATCTCGGACATGGAGCGCCCGGCTCGCGCCGCCTCGGCCGCGACCAGAGCCTGCACTCCTTCACCCAAGGACAGGGAAAGGGAATCAAAGACGGTCACTGCCTCGCCGAAGCGCTGGGCGGCCAGATGTGCGGCGTTGAAGGTGCCGCTATGCTTGCCGGTGATCGTCACGCACAACACCCGCTTGCCCACGGCAACCAACCGTTCAAACACCTCTTCGTAGGCGCCCACGGGGGGTTGGGAGGTCTGGGGGTGATGGGGGCCGGCGGCCTTTTCCCAGAACTCGTCCACCGTCAGCTCCCCATCACGAAAGACCTCTGCTCCAAAGTGCACGGTCAGTGGAACAATCTCGATGTCGAAATCCTGCCGCACCCGAAGTGGCAGGTCACCCCCACTGTCGGTTACGATGCTGATCGCCTGATCCATTTTCGTCTCCTTGTCTGTTTGGGAGATTCTTCGCTACGTTCAGAATAGCAGATCTACTCATCCCCTGAAGGGGGCCTCTGTGAATGACACCAGGTCTAGGCTGCTGTCGGCACGGTGAAACGGAAGGTGGTGCCTTTGCCGGTCTCGCTCTCGACGACGAGCTCGCCGCCGTGCAGGGCCACCAGGCCACGGGTGATCGACACGCCCAGGCCGGTGCCCGGCTGCTCGCGGACCAAGGGCTGGTCGGCGCGGAAGAACTTTTCCTGGAGGCCGGCCAGCTCCTGCGGCGACATGCCGATACCGGTGTCGCTGACGCTGATCAGCAGGTGGCCGGGTGGCGCCTGCTGATCGTCGCGCCCGTCGACGGCGATGCGGATAAGGCCGCCTTTCGGCGTGTATTTGTAGGCGTTGCTCACCAGATTGGTTATGATCTGCACCAGCCGCTCCCGATCACCCATCACCGGTGGCAGGTCGTCAGGGACGGCCACCTCGAGGATGTGGTGGCGGGCCTCGATTTCGGTGCGGGTGTTGACCAGTGTCTCGTCGATCACCTCACGCAGTTGGACCGGCTCTAACCTGAGTGTGGTGCGGCCCGCCTCCAGGCGCGAGATCTCGAGCAGGTCATTGACCAGCTTGCCCATGCGGTCTACGTTGGAGGTGATAACCTGCACGAACTGGGTCTGCATCGGGGCCAGCTCGCCGCCGATGCCCATCGTCAACAGCCGGGCGTAGCCCTGCATCGAGGTCATCGGCTGTTTCAGCTCGTGGGCAACAAAGTCGATGAACTCTGACTTGGCCTGGTTGGCCCGAGCTACCCCCTCGTACAGGCGGGCGTTCTCCAGGGCCGCGGCGGCCTGGTTGGCCAGCGTCTGGACCAGGCTGATATCGGTCGGCGTAAAGGCCCGGTCCTCGCGGACCTGCATCGGCTCCAGCATGCCGACCGCCTCGTCGTGGACAATCATCGGCACCATCAGCAGGTAATGGACGTTCTGGGCCTGCATCCAGCACACCTCGGCCGGGTCGGCGTCTGGATCGCCGGTCCGGATGGCGAGCGGCTGGCGGCGTTCCAGTGCCCGGCGCGATGCCGGATAGTCGGCCAGCGGGTAGACTGTACCCGGCGCGTCGGGTTCCCACTGCTTGGGATCTGGCGAGTAGTCGAGCATCATCACCAGAGCATCCTGCTCCCGGTCCCAGTTCGAGATGGCGCAGCCGTCGGCGCCCAAAATAGCCGTCACCTGCCGGGCGATGATGTGCAGCACCTCGTCTACGTTCAGGGTGGTGGATAGGGCGGCGCTGGTGTCGAACAGAACACTCAGCTCCCTCAATCGCTGCTCGGTTTCCCGGTACAGCCGGGCGTTCTCGATGGCTACGGCGGCGTGGTCGGCCAGGCGCCGGATAAAAGCCAGATGCTCATAGTCAAAAGCGCCTACCTTCGGGCTCTCGACGTCGATGACGCCGACGACCGATCCTTCGCGGCGGATGGGGACGGTGAGCTGGGAGCGGGTTTCGGCCAGGGCCGGGTAATAATCAGGGTCCCGGCTCACGTCGTCGATCAGGGCCGGCTCGCCGGTCCGGATCACCCGCCCGGCGATACCCCGGTCAAGGGGCCACGGTTCCTGCTCGTGATAGCCAGTGGGGAATCCCCGGCTGGCCAGGAGTAACAAACCCTGGCGACTGGCGCCCACTCCGCTGGCGCTCCGGGACTCACTTCGCTCGTCGTGCAGGCCGATCACGCCGACGGTGGCGCCTGTGCCCCGCAGCGCCCACTCGAGGGTCATGTCCATGACGCGGTCAAAGTCGAGGGCGGCGTTCAGCTCCCGGTCGATGCGCTGCATGGTGTACAGCTCTTCGACCCGTTGGGCCAGGGCCTGGTCGGTCATGGTGTACAGGCGGGCGTTTTCGATGGCTACGGCGGCCTGGCTGGCAAAGGCTACCAGCAGGTTGGACTCGCTTAGCTGGAAGGGGGTGCCGTCGCGATGGTTGATCGCCTCGATCACGCCGATCACCCGGTCGCGGCTGATCATCGGCACGCACAGGATGCTGTGGGTGACCAGCCCAGTGTCCTTGTCCACGTCCCGCTTCCAGCGGGGATCGGCCTGCACGTCGTTGACGATCTCTGCCTGTCCGCTCTGCGCCACATGGCCGGCGATCCCAACGCCCAGCGGATGGTGGCGGCCGATGAGCACTTGGCTGCCTCCCGCTCCGCTTGCGCTACGGGACTCCCTTCGGTCGGGAACACCCAGGGCGACCTGGAAAACCAGATTGCCCGACTCTTCGTCCAGCAGGAGCAACGACCCGGCCTCCACGTCCAGGATCTCGACCACCTTGCTCATGATCAGGTTTAGGACATTGTCCAGGTCGAGCGTGGAGTTGATCGTCTGGCTGACCTCGTTCAGTGTGGCCAGCTCAGTGGCGCGGGCTTTCATGTCCTGATACAACCTTATCCGCTCAATGGCCGCGGCTGCCTGGTCGGCGATGGCCAGCATGACCTGAATCTGCTCGGGGGTGTAGCGATAGTCGGGCTGGAAACTGGAGGCGTTGATCACACCCAGCACCTGGTCCCCGGCTATCAGCGGCACGCCCAGCCATGCCTTGCCCGGTGTGCCGCTCGCCGAGACCCCCCGTCGCTGACATTCGGTCAAATAGTCATCGGTAATGATGGGCGATCGCTGGCGGACGATCTCGCTGGTCAGCCCGGTGCCCAACGGCCAGCTCTTGAGCGCAGGCTCGCGGCGTTCCCCCTCTTCGACATAGTAAGCAAAGGTGAACTCCCGGCGGCGGTCATCGTACAGGGCCACGTAAAAGTTATCGACCCGCATCATCCGCTCGGTCTGGAGGTAGATCTGGCCCAGTAGATCGTCCAATCCACGTCGCAGGTCGACCGACTCGCCGATCTGCCTCAAGGCGTCGAGTTGGACAACCCGCCGTTGCAGGTCGGCAAACAGTTGTGCGTTGCGCAAGGCAATGGCCGCCTGGCCGGCGAACAGGGCCAGCAGCCATTCGTCCTCCTGGCTAAAGGTCCGAGCCGGGTTGGTATCGACCACGTCCAGCACGCCCAACACCTGGCCGTGTCCCATCAGGGGCACGCCCATGATGGCGTGAAATTGAGCGCCGGCGAAAGCGTCTGCCTTGCCGCTGAACTGCTGGTAATCGTCCACCCGCACCGGCTGGGCGAGCAGGGCCACCTGGCCGGCTACCCCTTCACCCCGTTGCAGCACAAGGCCGTCATGGGCCCTCCCCAGGTTATGGCTGGCCACCAGGCGCAATTGCCTACCATCCTCTTCGACCAGGTAGATCCCTCCCCCGACCGCGCCCAACAGGCGGGCAGCCCGCTCGATGATCGCCTGCAATAGGACCGGAAGCTCTTGCTGGGCCGAGATGTCGAGTGTGGTCTGCTGGACTGCGATCAGCTCGTCGGCCTGGCGGCGCGCTCCGGCCAGCAGTTGCGCATTCTCCACGGCGATGGCCGTCTGGTCGGTCAATGCCGCCAGGAAGGCGACGTTGTCGGGGCTGTACGGCTCGCCCGACAGACGGGGGCCGAGTGCAATCCAGCCTTGCAGCCGTTCCTTGCCCGCTCCGCCTGCGCTCCGGGACTCGCCTCGCTCGCCACGCAACGGCAAGAACAGGTCCAGGCCCAGCGCTTCTAGCTTTTGGCGTTCTTTATCAGATAGCGTCTGCCTCACCGAACGGGCCTCGTCACCCAGCAGGTAGAGCGGGTGGTCGAGGCTATCCAGCCAGCGGGCCAGGTCGCAGTTCTGCTTGAAACGGATCTCCTCGCCCGGGGTTATAGCGAAACCGCTGGCCTGTCGCAGGGTGTAATGGTCGCTGTTAAGATCGTACAGGAAAACAAGGGCCGGCGCCGAATGGCTGACCGGCTCGATCTGGGCGAGCAGCCGGTTCAAGATGGCCGGCAGATCGAGGGGCATGGTCGCCAGGTCGCGGCTGAAGGTTTGCAGCGCCTGGCGATAGTCAAAGCGGCGCCAGCCCAGCAACCGCTCGGCCAGGTGCTCTGCTCCCTTGCGCAGCGGGGTAAGGGCAAAGAGCAGGATCAGGACCACCAACGCCAGAAGCAGGGACAGCCCATGGACAAGGCCGAGGTTCAACGTCCGGCCCAGCACCGTCAGGGCCAGGAGGTAGGTGCCCACACTGACGGCCACCAGGATGGCATAGCCCAATCCCCGGCTGACCAGCAGGTCCATGCCGAGCAGCCTGTAGCGCAGGATAGCATAGGCGATCGACAGGGGAAAGATGATCAGCGTGGGCAGGTAGACAGTGTCCTGAAAGGGAATACCCACCCCCAGTCCGCTCAGGGCCAGGAAGATGGCTATCGGCACAAAAGCCAGGGCGCTGCCGATCAGGATGATGCGCACCTGCTGGCGCACGATCGGCGACAGGGTGCGACCGCGGGAGTAGAGCAGCAAGATGAAAAAGCTGACCACCGCCAGGCCCATGGCGACATAGCTCCACCGCCAGGTAGGGAGGTAGGCCCACGGGTTGCCGGCGACGTAAAGTCGCCACTGTCCCACACTGGCCAGCGCCACGGCGATCGGGTAGGGGATAAAGCGGACCAGCGGCCAGCGGCGAACCACAGGGCTTTCCTCGGGAAAGACAAGGGCCAGATGCACAAGCGCAGCAGCGATAAAGGGCAGCGACGCCACCCAGATGCGCGTCAGGGTGTGGCTGGTGCTGATGTCGAACAGGGTACCGGTGGCCAGTGCGACAAAGGCGCAAAACATGGCAAAGCTCTGGCCGGGACGGTGATCGCCGCGCAGCAAAAAGACCCATATCCCGATGGCCAGGTAGATCAGGCTGACGCCGTATGGCAGCCAGAACATGGTCAGCCAGTCCCTGAGCCGGAACTGATGGATGGTGGTCTCGACGAAGGTGGGAGATTCGGTGTCGCGCCGCTGGAGGGTCAGCGTGACCTGCTGACCAGGTGATAAGCCACGCAACGCCTGCGAGAGATCCCTGTCGCCGGACACCGGTTTCCCGCCGATGGCCACCAGGTAGGGGAATCCTTCCTGCGTGACGTTCGTGCTCCAGTCTGAGCGGCGGTCGCCACTGACTAGCAGGGTATGCTCAAACAGCAGGTCCGGGAAGGGCAGCCGGGTCCAGCGCCACGCTATGATCGGGGCGGCCAGCTCGACGGCGATCGTTGCACACAACAACAGGGCAATCGCCAGCCAACTGGCTTTTTCGTAGAGCGTTCGCCGGGGATCCAGAACAGCCGCGGGCGGCCCTGCATGGCCCTTTGGTCGCAGGCGGATCATACCATCTATTTCTCCAGCGCCCTGGAAATCTGATGCATCGCCAGGTCGAGGCTCCTCGGCTGGCTGGTCACCTGTTCCAGGGGCGTCAGGGTGATCTTGTTCCCGATCAAGCCGATCATGACGCCACTGTGGCCATCGCGCATAGCATCTACAGCCGCCACTCCCAGCCGCGTCGCCAGCAGCCGCTCAAAGGCGGTGGGCGATCCGCCCCTCTGGACGTGGCCGAGAACGGTGGTCCGCACCTCAAAGCCCAGGTCACTCTCTTGCTCTTCCAGGTAGTTGGCCACCGCCGCCGTGCCCGGCTTGTACCCTTCGGCGACGACGATGATGCAGTGTGCCTTGCCGCGCAGGTAGGCATTGCGCAGGGCGGCGGCCACCTCCTCCAGACTCGTCTCGACCTCGGGCAGGAGGACCATTTCAGCGCCGCCGGCCAGACCGCTCATCAGGGCCAGGTAGCCGCACGCACGGCCCATCACTTCGATCAAGAAGGCGCGCTGGTGCGAGGAAGCGGTATCTCGGATCTTGTCGATGGCGTCCAGCACGGTATTGAGCGCCGTATCGACGCCTATGCACATGTCGGTTCCGGAAATATCGTTGTCGATCGTACCCGGCACGCCAACTACCGGAAAGCTGAACTCCTGCTGGAGCTTGAGCGCCCCCCGAAACGACCCATCGCCGCCGATGACGATCAGCCCTTCAATGCCATGCTCGTTCAGCCTGCGCATCGCCGTCCGGCGGCCCCGCTCGGTCCTGAATTCTTCCGAACGGGCCGTCCCCAAAATCGTCCCGCCCCGGCCGATGATGCCGCCTACTGACCGGGCGGTCAGCTCTTCGATCTCGCCGCTGATCAGACCAGAGTAGCCGTTGCGAATACCCATGACGGTCATCCCGTATGAGATGCCCATCCGCACGACGGCCCGGATACAAGGGTTAAACCCTGGCCCGTCGCCGCCGCTGCTCAACACACCAATGCATTTCATCAATGCCTTCCCCCCACCACGATTCTAGCGATTCTCGATTTTGATTGTCGGAGACCCTCGTTCCAAAATCCGGATAGTCAAGTTTCCTCGATGAGGTCTATCACTTCACCGTGAGTAATGGCTACCAGTTGGTCGAAGGCGATCGGAAAGACGGCATTAGGGCTGCCAGCCGCCGCCCAGACGACCTCGAAGCGGCCCAAGGTACGGTCGATCAGGGTCCGCACTGCCACCCCGCCCGCTTCGCCGACCCTCCGCCCACTCCGCTGGCGCTCCGGGACTCCCTCCGGTCGGGACTCCCTTTGATCGTGGCCGACAGGCGGCACGCCGCCTACTTCAAAACCGATGCTGTCTAGCACCTCGGCGGGCTGGGCGATGCGCAGCCGCTTCTTACTCAACCCCAGCACCGCCCGCAGCCGGCGGACGTCGGCGCGCTGATCGCCGGCCACCAGCACCAGCAGCGGCATCCGCTCCGCTGACGCTCCGTCCACTCCGCTGGCGCTCCGTCCACTCCGCTGGCGCTCCGGGACTCTCTCCGGTCGGGACTCCCTCCGGTCGGGACTCCCTTCGGTCGCCCAATCGGCCAGGAAGACGAGTGACTTGACGATGCTGCCTAGCGGCGCATTCACTGCCCGCGCGGCCGCTTCGGCAGTGCTAGTGTCGGCCGGCAGCTCCCGGACCAGGCTGGGATCCAGCCCACAGGCAGCCAATGCCTGTTTGACCCGTTCGATAGGGGTCGTTGGCTCACTCATCGATTCTTCGCTCCGCTCCCCGGCCCGCCGGCCAGGACGGGCAGAATGACGTGCTCCAGGCAGTTCCTCGCTCCGTGGGACATAAGCTAACCCGCCGGCTCGACGCGGATAGTACCCGCACCCAGCAACGACCGCAACTCTTGCTCGAGGCCCAACGAATGGCGCGTTGTGTCATTGGGGAAATCGATCTGCACCCGCCCTCGCCCTCCATTCTCCACGTACAGACTGAAACGATCATCGCCCGGATGGCTCTGCAGTAGCTCATACACCCGGCCTAACCGCTTGACGACCGATTGCGAGTCGCCGGTGCGTGGGATGGTGATGTGCAGGTGAATCGGACTCCCCCTAACCCCAGCCCTGCCGCGCTCAGCGCGGCGCTGAACAGCGGTCTCCCCCAAGGGAGAGGGAGGTTCTGCGTCAAGGCTCTTGGGTACCACGGCGGTGATCTGGTTGGTGGCCGACTCGACCAGGACACTAGGCTCGCGCCCGCGCAGGCTGACCTTGCCTCGCACCAGCAGAATGCGATCCGCCTCCCAAAGCTCTTTGGTCTGCTCCCAGACACGGGGAAAGATCACGACCTCAATGGTGCCTTGCAGGTCTTCGAGCTGGGCAAAGGCCATCGGCTCGCCTTTCTTGGTGACGATCGTACGCACAAAGTTGACCACGCCGGCCAGCGTGACCTGCTGCTCGGCCATCGTCTCGTCGATCTGGCCGGTCAAGACGGTGATCGCCTTTTCTATGTCGACCCACATCCGCGACAGGGGGTGCTCGGAGACGTAGGTGCCCACCAACTCTTTTTCCCAGGCCAGGATCTCTTTCTGCGGCGCTTCGGGAATCTGGGGCAAATTAGCATGGATGCTGGTGGCTGCAAAGGCGGGCATGTCGAAAAAGCTTGACTGTTGGATTCCGGAGTGGAACTTTTGGCTGTCGCCGATCATCAGGTCGACGGCGGCCAACAGTTGAGCGCGGCCGCCAAAGGCGTTCAGCGCCCCAGCTTTGACCAGCGATTCCAATGCCCGGCGATTCACCTGCCGCAGGTCCACCCGCTGGCAAAAATCATCGACATCCTTGAACGGGCCTCCCTTTTCCCGTGCGGCCAGGATAAACTCCACCGCCGCCTCGCCGACATTCTTGATCGCGGCCAGTCCGAAGCGGATGGCAGATCCAGACACCCCGTCGACCCTGTTCTCAATCGTAAAGTCGATCCCGCTATGGTTCACGTCCGGCGGCAGAATCGGGATGCCCTGGCGATGGGCCTCGGCGATCAGCAGGCCCACCTTGTCGGTATTGCTGCGTTCTACGGTCAGCAGCGCAGTGACGTACTCTACCGGGTAATAGGCCTTCAGGTAGGCGGTCTGGCAGGTAATGACGGCATAGTCGGACGAATGGGCCTTGTTAAAGCCGTAGCGGGCAAAGTACTCAAAGGCATCAAAGATCTTGTTGGCCGCGCCCTCGTCCAGGCCGCTGTGCTTGCGAGCGCCTTTGACAAAGCTGGCCCGGTGGCGGACCAGTTCCTCTTTTTTCTTCTTGCCCACCGCCTTGCGGACCAAGTCGGCGTCGCCAGCGGTGTAGCCGGCCAGATCGGTCAGGATACGGATGATCTGCTCCTGGTAGACGCAGATGCCAAAGGTCTCACCCAAGATCGGTTCCAGGGCCGGGTGCGCATACACGATCTGCTTCTGGCCATGCATGCTGGCGACGTAATCGTCGATAAACTCCATCGGTCCAGGGCGGTAGAGAGCAATGGCGGCGACGACGTGCTCGAACTTGGCCGGCCTCATCGACGTAAGCACTCGCCGCATCCCCGCACTTTCCACCTGAAACAGGCCGATCACATCGCCGCCGGACAGCAGTTGATAGATCTTGGGGTCGTCTAGAGGGATATTCTGCTGGGTATAGCAGATGCCGTGGCGTTCGTTGATCAGATCCGCCGCCTTGCGCAGAATGGTGAGGGTGCTCAGCCCCAAAAAGTCGATCTTGAGCAGGCCGGTGTCCTCCAGCACATCCATGGTGTATTGGACCACCGGCAGCCCCACGCCGTGGTCGGCATCGCGGGTAGGGCGGTGGAGCGGCGTATACTCTACTAACGGCTTGTCGGCAACCACCACTCCTGCCGCGTGGGTGCTGGCGTGGCGCGACACCCCCTCGACCTCGCGCGCCGCATCGACCAGGGTGCGGACATAATCGACGCCTTCGTACATCTGGCGCAGGTCAGGCACATGGTCCAGCGCGTCGTCCAGTTTGACTCCGGGACCGCCCGGCACCAACCTGGCGACCTTGTCCACCTCGCCCAGGGGTATGTCCAGCGCCCGGCCCACGTCGCGGATGGCAGCCTTGGCACCCAGCGTGCCAAAGGTGATGATCTGGGCCACCTTGTCGGCGCCATACTTGTGCAGGGTGTATTGGATCATCTCATCGCGCCGGTCGTCGGGATAGTCGAGGTCGATGTCGGGCATGGTCACCCGGCCGGGGTTCAAAAAGCGCTCAAAGATCAGATCGTGGGCCAGCGGATCGAGGTTGGTGATGCCCAGACCATAGGCGACGATGCTCCCCGCCGCCGAGCCGCGCACGTTCCACCAGATGTCGCGCTGTCTGGCAAACTCGCACAGGTCCCAGACCAGCAGAAAATAGGTGTCAAACCCCATGCGGTGGATGATGCCCATCTCATAGTTCAGCCGGCCCTGCACCCGGTCGCCTTCGAAATCGGCGCCATATAGCCTGCGCAGGCCCTCCTCGGTCAGTTGGCGCAGGTAGGCTTCAGCGGTATAGCCCGCCGGGATGTCGAACAGCGGCAGGTGAAGGCCAGCCTGATCGAGGTTCAGATCGCACCGCTCGCCGATGGCTATTGTGTTGCGCAGTGCCTCGGGCGATTCGGGGAAGAGGGCTGCCATCTCGTCAAAGGAACGCAGGTAGTAGCTGTCGTTGTTCATCCGCAGCCGGGCCGGATCGGTGATCGTTTTGCCCGTCTGGATGCAGAGCAGGATCTCGTGGGCATAGGCCTGGTCGCGCCGAACATAGTGCACGTCGTTGGTGGCTACCAGCGGAATGCCTGTCTCACGGCTCATGGCCACCACGGCCCGGTTGACCGGCCCCATTTCGGGGATGTCGTGATCCTGCAATTCGAGGAAAAAGCCGTGTGGCCCGAATACCTGGCGATACCACTCGGCGGCGGCGCGGGCCCGCTCAGGGCGGTTCTCCTGCAACAGGCGCGGCACCTCACCCGAACCACACGAGGACAGGGCGATGAGGCCCTCGGCATGAGCGGCCAGATATTCCTTGTCCACGCGTGGCTTGTAATAGAACCCATCAAGCTGGGCGGCCGTGGCGATCCGCATCAGATTGTGATAGCCGACCTGGTTCTCGGCCAGGAGGATGAGGTGGTATGGCTTGGTGTCGAGCTTGGGGTCCTTGTCGACCATCCTCCGGGGGGCGATATAGATCTCGCAGCCGATGATCGGTTTAATGCCGGCGTCCTTTGCGGCGTGGTAAAAATGCAGGGTGCCGAACATGACGCCGTGATCGGTCAGGGCCAAGGCCGGCATGCCCATATTGGCCGCCGCCTGGGCCAGATCCTTGACCTTGCCCAGTCCGTCGAGCAGAGAAAAATCACTGTGAACGTGAAGGTGAACCAGGTCAGCCATCGGCTTCACATCCCAGGCCGGATTATACCACACTTGTCCATTTTGGCGAAGAGGCGGCCCGCCCTTTACAAAGTTTTAAGGTCTATGGGAGGTTTGGACAGAATCGGATCCTGGGTTATGATGTGTTGGTCATAGGAGTAGTAGAAAGGGAGGGGTTTATGTCTATCATTCCAGACTTTGTCCTCGAGCGGCTGTACGTCAAGGGCAGCCTGTGCAATACGCCCTTGGGCTGGCAGTTTGAGGTGCGCAACGAGCTGGCACAGGGTTCTGTCATCCGCATCCTCGCGCTGGAGGTAGACGGCGCGGCCCAGCCGTTGGAGGATGTGACCATTCTGTTCCCAGGCAGCAGCCCGCGGCCGGCAACGGCAGTCACGCCGGCGGCACCCCTGCCGTTGCCCATGGGCGTGTCTCTGACCGTGCGTATGGCGGGCGCGGCACTAGCGCCGGGCAAGCGCACGCTCAAGCTCCGGCTCAAGACCCAAGAGATCGGCGATCTGGCCATCACAGTGACAGATGCCGTGCAACAGACAGAGGCGATGCCTACCGCAGGGAGCGCCGAGCCGGCGCCCTCTGCCCGCCCGACAGATCAGATCCGGGTCGCCATCCTGGGCGCGGGCAGCACCGTCTTTGCCAGGCAGTTGATGGCCGACATTCTGTGCACGCCAGGGCTGGCCGGGGGCACATTTGCCCTGGTGGATATAGACACAGAACGGCTGGAGCTGGCCCACGCCATAGGCGAAAAGCTGGTCGAGATGAGCGGCGCCACGGGCAGGTGGCAGGTGCAAGCGGTCACCGACCGCAGGCAAGCACTGCCCGGCTGCGATTATGTCATCAACACCATCGAGGTGGCCGGCCTACGCAACGTGCGCCCCGATTACGACATTCCAATGAAGTATGGGGTGGACCAGTGCATCGGCGACACGATCGGGCCGGGCGGCATTTTCAAGATGCTGCGCACCGGACCGACATGGCTAGAGATCGTGCGCGATGTGGAGCGCCTGTGCCCAAACGCCGTGGTAATGAACTATACCAACCCAATGTCGGCTTTGATGCTGCTGGCGCTGCGCGCCACACCGCTACGGATCGTCGGGCTGTGCCATTCGGTGCAGGGCACGTCGCGCCAGTTGGCCGGATACCTGGATGTGCCTTATGAGGAGCTGCGCTGGCGGTGCGGTGGGATCAACCACCTGGCCTGGTTCACCGAGCTGACCTGGCAAGGCGAGGATATGTACCCCCGCCTGCGCCAGGCGGCGGGCAATCCTGAGATCTATGAGTGCGACCCGGTGCGGTTCGAGGTCATGCTCCACCTGGGCGCTTTTGTCACCGAGTCAAGCGGCCACTTTTCAGAATATGTGCCCTACTTTCGCAAGCGGCCCGACCTGATCAAGCGTTACACGCGAAAGGGGTACCTGGGGGAGAGTGGCTTTTACGCCAACAACTGGCCGACCTGGCGGGCTGCCTCCGCCGAAACGATCCGTGCCGTCCTGGCCGGAAAGAGCGAGATGGCCCTCAAACGCAGCACCGAGTATGCCTCAACTATCGTCGAGGCGATGGAGACAGGCCGGCCGGCCGTCATCCACGGCAACGTGCTGAACGCCGGGCTGATCGACAACCTGCCGGACGGGGGGTGCGTCGAGGTAGCGGTGTTGGTCGACGGCACCGGGCTGCATCCCGTCCACTTTGGCCCACTGCCGTCACAGTTAGCCGCCCTCGACGCGGCGCACATGTACGTCCACGAGCTGCTGGTCAAGGCGGTACTGGAACGCAGCCGGGAAGCGGCGCTCCACGCGCTGCTGCTCGATCCGCTGACGGCAGCGGTGTGCTCGCCTGCCGAGATCCGTGCCATGTTCGACGAGATGTGGGAGGCGGAGCAGGCGGACCTGGCAGCTTTTTGAGCCGGCAGCCTATCCTACTTGATCAAGCCGCCGTGGTAGACGAGCCGGTACACTTGAACGCCGTCGCGCATGATCCGCTCAATGCCGGTGAACGAATCGACGGCGCCTTCATTGCTGTCCACGTAGGTGCTGTCGCCCACGGCGTGCTCGAATCCGCCCAGAAAGCGACCCTGCCGATACATCTCGGACAGGCTCTGCTGGATGACCTGGCCGGTCTCCTGGGCCTCGATCCTGGCCGGCTCCAGGATGCGGCCGTAGTAGTTCATGGCCCACACCGGCCGGCCCTCAAAGTAGACAACCTCCTGGCCGATAAAGTCGGCCCCGCCAAAGTAGCTGTCTAGATAGGAAAAGCTGCCTTCGTGGAATTGGAGATCGTGAGAGCCGGGCCGGTAGGACAGGCTGCGGGTGCCCCCACCCACGTAGGTCGCCGCCTTGGCGTGGACGATAAAGCTGTTCAATTCTTCCAGAGTGAAACCCTCCACTTGGAGCCTCCTCAGAGCTTGGAAACAAGCTCCAGCAACTGGGTATAGAACCGCAGGTTGTGCAGCGTCGCCAGCCGGTAGGCAAGAGTGTCATTTACGTCGAAGAGATGGTGCAGATAAGCCAGGGAATAGTTCCGGCAACAGGGACAGTCGCATGCCGTCGAGATCGGCCCCGTCTGCCGCGTGTGCTTTTTGTCTCCGGCGTACACAAAGTGGTAAAAGCCGGTGGCCCGGACGTCCACCTGATCCAGGCGGGGAGCGTCAAAGGCATAGAGCCGCTGATGGCGCGCATCGCGCGTCGGCAGGACGGTGTCAAAGATACGCCAGCCCATCTGGTAGCAGCGCACGATGTGCTCCGGCTTGCCGACCCCCAGGGCAAACCTGGGCAGCGGATCGGGGACCAGCTTGGCCGTCAGGGCCAGGATCTCCTCCGCCAGGTCCCCTGCGGGCGTGAGCGGCCAGCCGCCAAAGCCAAAGCCGTCGAACCCCAGCGGCAGGATCTCCTCAGCACAGCGCCGGCGCAGCGCCGGATCGTAGCCGCCCTGGACAACGCCAAACAACAGAGGCCTTGGCCCTGTGTCCTTTGTCCGAGCCGACAGACGCAGGTCAAACTCGGCCCGGCAGCGCCCGGCCCACTGTACCGTCCGCTCGACCGAGGCCTCAGCCTCGCCGCGCGACGCGGTTGGGCTGGGGCAGTCGTCCAGGCAGATCATCAGGTCGGTCCCCAGGTCGAATTGCAGCCGGATGCTCCGCTCTGGCGTGAACAGGGTCCGCTCCCGCGTGCCGTCGGCGTCGACGAAATGGATCCCCCGCGTCGAGACTGTGCCGTAGCGGGGGTTCTCGCGGATCATCGACATGAGCTGGAATCCGCCCGAGTCAGAGGCGGCCGGATGATGCCAGCCCATGAAGGCGTGGACGCCGCCGGCGCGCTTGAGCAGTCCGGCGCCAGGATGGGTCGACAGGTGGAAGGCGTTGACCACCACACCCTGCACGCCGCACGCTTCCAGGTCGCGGCTGTCGACGCTACGGACCACGGCCCGTGTTGCGTCGGGAAAGTAGGCCGGCAGGTGTAGGGGACCATGGGCTGTCTCGATCATGGTTCGCTCCCTGTGCCGCATGGTTCTGGCGGCCCTGTGCCGGCAATCACCAGTGTATATTCTCCCTTTGGCGCGTGCTGGCGAAAGTGGGCCAGCAGATCGGTCGCGGTACCCCGCCGGATCTCTTCGTACAGCTTGGTCAGATCGCCACAGATGACGACTGCCCGATTGCCGAACAGGGCTTCTACGTCGACCAGGGTATCGACCAGGCGATGGGGCGCCTCGTAAGCTACTAGGGTATAGGGAAAGGTGGTCCACTCTGCCAGCAGGTTGCGGCGCGCGGCCATGGTGCGCGGCAGAAAGCCGAGAAAGGCAAAACGCTCGCCGGGCATCGCCGCCACCGACAGGGCAGCGCCGAGGGCGGTCGGGCCGGGGATGGGGATGACCTCCACACCCTGTTCCAGCGCGGCCTGCAACAGCTCAAAGCCGGGATCCGACAGGCCGGGCATTCCTGCCTCCGAAACCAGGGCTACGTCGCCCTGCTCCAATGCGGCCAGCACCGCCTCCATCCGGCGTTTTTTCAGGCGCTGGTAGGCGTCGGTGTAACGGGTCATCGGGGTGTGGATGTCGTAGCGGGCCAGCAGCCGTTGCGTCCGCTGCGGGTTTTCAGACGCGATCAGGCTGACCCGGCGCAGGACGTCCAGCGCCCGGGCGCTGATGTCCTCCAGGTTGCCGATCGGCGTTCCGACGACATACAGGGTACCCACTGCACCCGCCTACTTGCTCACCACAAAGATCAATTCGGCCTCAAAGGCCAGCTCCTCTACCCGCCACGGCCGGCCCGCAGCCATTGCCTGGAACTGGCGCCGGTAATGGGCCGGCATCCCCTTCTCCCGCCCGCCCAGGCTCTTGACGGCAAAGCTGACCACGGCATACGGCGTCCGGAGCGCCTCCACCAGCCGCACCGTGGCCCCCTTTTCCTGGCGCTCCAGGGTAGAGCTCGTCTTGAGCAGCAGTGCCACGTCGGCTGTATCCGTTGGCGGATGGGCCAGGACGTCCTGCCAGCGGGCCAGCGGCTCGAACCCTGCCAGTTGCAGGTAGCGGTTCACAAAGTCGATGCCGGAGGCATCGATGTCCAGCGCAACATAGCGGCAGCCGGGAGCCAGCCCCATCCAAGGCAGGGCCACCGGGTTCAGGCCGCAGCCCAGATCCAAGATCGAGCCCGGCCGGCCGGTTATCTGAAAGATCCGGGTGTAGAACTGGTCGAGGATCGACAGCCGCTCACGGGTCGAGCTGTGCAGGGCCAGGGCGCGCCGGCAGGCCGCCTCGATCTCTGCACTGGAACCGCTGCCATAAGCAGTCTCGAGCTGTTGATAAGCGCCTTCATACTCCGGGGCCCGCTCAAATGCGCCGCAGATCTGATGCAGCCCGCGCCTGCTGGCCTTGACCAGGGCCTTGACGCCGGCGTGAGGCTCCGCCGCCAGCTCGCGCGCGGCGATGCGGCGGATGGTGTCTGCACATATGGCCCCGTACCTCTTTGACGAGGCCACAGCAGAGACGACCTGGTCCAGGAGCAGCTCGGTCACGATTCGGGGTGCATCGGATAGTTGGGCGCCTCCTGGGTGACGAAAATGCTGTGGGGATGGCTCTCGATCAGGCCGGCGTTGGTGATCCGCACGAACTGCGCTTTCTGGCGCAGCTCGGCCAGGTTGCAGGCGCCGACATAGCCCATGCCCGAGCGCAGGCCGCCCATCAATTGGAACAGATAATCGGCAAGCGGCCCCTTGTAAGGCACCCGGCCTTCGATCCCCTCCGGGACGTGCTTGCCGCTCCCTTCGCGTAAGCCACGCCCATAGCGGTCGCGGGCCAGGCCTTTCATCGCCCCCAGCGATCCCATTCCCCGGTACTCTTTGAACCGGCGCCCTTCGTAGACGATCATCTCGCCGGGCGACTCGTCCAGGCCGGCCAGCAGGCTGCCAAGCATCACCGCGTCGGCGCCCACGGCCAGGGCCTTGACGATGTCGCCCGAGTAGCGCATGCCGCCGTCGGCGATGATCGTAGCGCCCCGGCGATGTGCCTCCTCAGCGCACACCTGGATGGCGGTGATCTGCGGCGCGCCCACGCCGGTCACGATGCGCGTCGTGCAGATCGAGCCGGCACCCACCCCTACCTTGATCGCGTCGGCGCCGGCGGAGATCAGGTCGCGGGTGCCCTCGGCGGTTACGACATTGCCGGCGACCAGGGGCAGGCGCGGGTAGGCTGCCTTGACTCGCTCGACCGTATCCAACACGGCCTCGGCGTGGCCGTGGGCTGTGTCGATGACCACCAGATCCAGGCCCTTGGCCAGGGCTGCCAGCCGCGCCATCGCCACGTCGCCGACGCCGATGGCCGCGCCACACAGCAGCCGGCCCTGGGTGTCGGTGGCGCGGTAAGGATAATCCCGCTTGTTCATGATATCCTTGACGGTGATCAGGCCCTTGAGCGTGCCCGACTCGTCGACGAGCGGCAGCTTTTCGATGCGATGTTGCTGCAAGATGGCGACTGCGTCGTCAAGCGTGGTGCCCACCGGGGCCGTCACCAACCGCTCGGCAGGGGTCATCAACTGGTGGATCGGGATGGTCATGTCGGTCACAAAGCGCACATCGCGGTTGGTGAGGATGCCCACCAGCTTGTTACCGTCCTGGGTGATCGGCACGCCAGAGATGTGGTATCTGGCCATGATCGCCTCGGCGTCGCCGAGGGTAGCGTCGGGCGGCAGGGTGATCGGGTCGACGATCATGCCCGACTCGCTGCGCTTGACCTTGTCCACCTCTTCGGCCTGCTGCTCGACCATCAGGTTGCGATGCAGCACGCCAATGCCGCCTTCTCGTGCCAGGGCGATGGCCAGCCGCGCCTCGGTCACCGTGTCCATGGCCGCCGACAGGACCGGAATGCTGAGCCGGATGCCCGGCGCCAGCGCGACGCTCAGGTCGACCTGGTCGGGCATCACGGCCGAGCGGCCAGGCACCAACAGCACGTCGTCAAAGGTCAAAGCCTCGTTCATGGCCTAGTACAGGAACATCGGCTTGCCAAGCATGTCGGCGATCTTGGGCCGGTACAGCTCGACGTCATACATCTCGTCCACGTCTACCCGCTTGGTACCCGAGATGACACGGTTGAGCGGGACGTGGGTATAGACGCCATCTCGCAGGGCCACCATCCGCCCCGACCGCCCTTGAGCTATCAGGTCCATGGCCAGCAGCCCGTAGCTGACCGCCACCATGCGGTCTAGTGAATCGGGAGCGCCGCTGCGCATCAGGTAACCGAGCTGCTGGTAGATGGTGTTCTCGCCGGTCAGTTTTTTCAGCTTTTCGCCGACCAGGGCGCCGATGCCGCCTAGTTTTTTGTGGCCATAGGCATCCTCGTCGCCACTATAGTGGATCAGGTCGCCTTCTACCTCCCGCGCCCCTTCGGAGATGGTCATGATGGCATAGTCGCTGGGGTTGGCGTGCTTGTCTTGGACCAGCAACATCGCCAGCTTCTGGACGTCAAAGGGCACCTCGGAGATGATGGCCCGGTCGACGTCGGCCAGGTAGGCCGAGATGAGCGACGTCTCGCCCGAGTTGCGGCCAAACAGCTCGACGACCGCGATCCGCTCGTGGGAGCCGCTAGGCGTGCGTAGAGCGGTGATAAGCTCTACGCTGCGCGTCACGGCCGTGGAAAACCCGATGCAATAGTCGGTGCCATACACGTCGTTGTCCATCGTTTTTGGGATGGCCACCACCGGGAACCCTTCGTTGTGCAGCCGCGCGGCAAAGGACAGGGTGTCGTCACCTCCAATCGGGACCAGGGCGTCGATCTCCATGGCCTGGAGCACCTTGAGGGCGTGGGGCGTAAAGTCATAGATCGCCTGACTGCCTTCGCCTTCGGCGGGTGTGGCGGTCCCTTGCAGGAAATCGGGCACTTCGGACTCCTTGACCCGCTGCGGGTTGGTGCGCGAGGTGTGCAGGAAGGTGCCGCCGCTGCGGTCGATGGTACGCACGATGGTTGGATTCAAGGGAGTAAAGAGGTTCTTGCGCCCGTGAGGGCTGTCAAGGTTGCAGTTCAGCAGCCCGCCCCATCCTCTGCGGATGCCCACTGTCTCCCAGCCTTCTTCGTGGGCTCTTTCGACTACTGCTTTCATGGCGACGTTGAGGCCGGGCACGTCGCCGCCGCCGGTCAGGATGCCCAGTTTTTTCGCTCTAGTCATTTTTGGGTGTTACCTCCGCAAGCGGCGGCGTGACGGCCGCCGCTGTTGTATTTCAGTTTTCGTCGATAGTTCAGTATAGCACACAGCCTGCCTGAAGTCCAACCCGGCCGTGGCTACATGTCAAACGATTTCGCGCAGCCAGGCGATTTCGGCGGCCAGCCCGTCACGAAGGGCAACCTTGGGCGCAAAGCCCAGTACCTGCCGCGCAGCCGTGGCATCGGCCCAGGTGTGATGCTGGTCGCCGGCCTGCCAGCCGTGGAGATCTGCCCTGGCCGGCCGGCCGATCAGATCTTCAAGCGTGGCAATCACCTCGTTTACGGTCACCCGCGACCCGCCGGAAATATTGAACAGACCCCCCGGCGGCGCATATACGGCATGGACGTTCGCCTCGACCACGTCGTCGATGAACGTAAAGTCGCGCGTCTGCTCGCCGCCGCCGTACAGCGGGAACGGCTCGTCGCGCAGCATGGCCCGAATGAACTTGTGGAAGGCCATGTCAGGCCGCTGGCGAGGGCCGTAGACGGTAAAGTAGCGCAGGCTGACAGTCGGCACGCCCCAGTTGACCCGGTAGAGATGGCACAGGTGCTCGGCGGCCAGCTTGGTCACGCCGTAGGGCGACACGGGATGTGGCAGCGTGTCCTCGCGGATCGGCAGCGTCTCGACGTCGCCGTAGATCGAACTCGACGAGGCATAGACAAAGCGGTGCAGGCCGCTGCCCTTGACCGCCTCCAGCAACGCCTGCGTGGCGAGCACGTTGTCGTGGGTATAGACTTCAAAGCTGGTGCCCCAGCTAGCCCGCACCCCCGCCTGGCCCGCCTCGTGAAACACGACGTCGGCGCCGGCAATCAGTGGCGCCAGGTCGGCACTTCCTACGGTCGCCAGATCGACCTCGACAAAGGCAAAGTTGGGATGATCCCTGAATGTCGCCAGGTTCCGCTCCTTCACAGAGCGGGCGTAATAGTCGGTGAAGCAGTCCACGCCGGTCACCTGCCAGCCGTCGGCCAGCAGCCGCTCGGCCAGGTTGGAACCGATGAACCCTGCCACACCGGTCACCAGGGCTTTACTCATTTGCGCGCCTCCTGTACACTTTGGACGACATAGATAATCACGCCGATCAGGCCGGTCAACAGGACGCCGATGTCGTAGGCAGCCGCCAGGGCCAGCGCGTGAGCCTCGTCCACCCCTACCTGGCCGAACAGAAGGATAGTCCCTCCCTCACGGATGCCAAAGCCACCGACAGACGGAACAAGTAACAGTGCCGAGATAATCGGCACAAAAAGAAAATAGGTCCACAGCGATTGGTCAATACCCACTGCCAGGCCCAAGAGGTAATAGGCCAAGATCAGCATCAGGTTAAAAACCACCGAGGCCACCGAAGCCTTGAACAAAGCAACCGGCCCATAGAGGTGGAGCGACTCGTATAGCTCACGCAGGATCTTGATCCGCCCCAGCACACGGCCCACCCCAAGCCTGCGACCCCACCGTTCGATCCAGGTGCGTTGCAGCAACAGCACGATGCCGATCAAGCAAGCCGCAAACACGACGGCGATCAAGATCCGCACCTCAGGAGGCACCAGTTCGTAACCGACAGCCAGGGCCAACAGCGCCATGGCGAAGAGGAAAAAGAGACCAAGGAAGCGGTCCACGAGGACAGAGCTGAGGGCAGAGGCTGTTTGCTGGCTGTCGTGCGCCAGCTCATAGACCCTGATGGCATCGCCGCCCACGCCGGTAGGCAGGATCTGGCTGAAAAAGGCCCCCACGAAATAGAGGCCCACCAGCCGCCACCAGCTCACCTGCACACCCAACGCCCAGACCAGCACCCCCCAGCGATACGCTCGGACCAACATACCGGCCAAATAGAGAGCCATCGCTCCCAGGAAAGGGAGCCAGTCCATGCGGGCCAGGTGTTCCAGTGTTTGGCTCAGATCCACCTTGCTGACGATCACGGCCAGCACGCCCAGGCTGATGACGACTTTGAGGATGTTCGAGATCCGTTTGCGCCGCTTCTTGCGATCGTCCAAATACCACCTCTCTCAGACCCTAAGGGTTTCCCGAAACCCTTAGGGTCTTGGCGAGAGCATAGGCCGCTAACAACTGCCGGGCCGTTTTCTCCCAGGAAAAACAGTCCACCACCCGCTGCCGCAGTTGGGCGCCCAGGCGCCGGCTGCCCTGTGGGTCTTCCAACAGGCGAGAGATCGCCTCTGCCAGGGCCGCTGTGTCGCCGCGCGGAACATAGACGCCCAGGTCGCCCAGGATCTCCCGGCTGGGAGGGGTGTCAAAGGCTACCGTGGGCAATGCGCAGGCCATATAGTTGTACAGCTTGCCGTTCGACTCGGTCTCCGACAGTTTAGGGCCGACGGCCATCTCGCCCAACGCCAGGTAACGGGCGGCCTGGCGGTAATCGATCCGCCCCGGAAAGGCCACCTGCTCGGCTATGCCCAGCTCGGCAGCTCTGGCTCTGTAGTGGTCCTCGTTGGGATAGCCCATCACCAGGAAGTAGGCCTCTGGCACCCGGGCCAGCACTTGAGGAATCGCCGCCAGGAGGTGATCAACCCCCTGGTAAGCGCTCAGCACGCCCAGGTAGACGACGGCCCGGCGGCCCGGCGGCACCAGGGTTCTTAACGCATCGGTATCCACGTCGGGGCGAAAGGCCTGCGTGTCCACCCCATCGAGTGCCAGGATCACATCGCGGACGCCGAACCGCGCGGCCAGCTCGCCGGCCACGTCGCTGCACGAGGCGACGGCCACCTGGGGCAGATGATCGATCCAGCGCTCGTTGTGGGCCACAAAACGGTAGAACCAAGCGTGTTGGCCGGCAAAGCGGTGGGCCTTCATCTCGCCCGAAAGGCTGCCCTGGAAATCGCCGACCACCGGCACGCCGAGCAGCTTGCCGACGGCCCAGCCGATCGCCGCCCCCTCGTGCAGATGGCCGTGGATCACGGCCGGCCGAAATCGCCTGGCAACGGCCCACGCCTTGAGCAGCAGCAGCGGGTCGACGTAGAACTTGTGCCACGACGGGCCGGCCGACAGCTTGTTGTACCAGGGCACGCGCGGCGTGCGATGGATGGACAACCCGGGCCGGTCATCACCCAGATGGTAAGTACAGATCTCGACCTGGCAGCCCAGCGCCTGGAGGGCGCGCGTCTCCTCGTAGATCCGGACGTGGCACCCCCGATCGGCGAAAAAGGGGGTGGGGGCGATCATGAGGACCTTGTAGGCGGCCGGCGGCTCCTCTGCCCCCATTACCCGTCCCCCGGGTCGCCCAGCTCTTCGCGCACGGTATAGATCGACTTGCCCTGGCTCTCGTAATAGGTCCGGCTCGTCAGCTCGGCCAGCAGCCCGGTGGTCACCAGCTGCACCCCGAGCATCGTCAGCAGAATGGCCAGCAGCAGCAGCGGCCGCTCGGCGATCGGCTGCAACAGCAGCAGCCGCACCACCGCCAGATAGCCCAGCAGCACCGCGCCGACCAGGAACGACAGCAGCCCCAGCAGGCCAAAGATGTGGATAGGCCGGGTGGAGTAGCTCATTAGAAAGCGGACCACCAGGATGTCGAGCATGACCTTGAGCGTGCGCGACAGGCCATACTTGGATTTGCCAAAGCGGCGGGGATAGTGATTCACCGGGATCTCGGTGACCCGCCCACCGGCGGCCTGGGCCAGCGCCGGAAGGAAGCGGTGCAGCTCGCCGTACAACTGCACATCGGCCAGCACCTCGCGGCGGTAGGCCTTGAGCGAGCAGCCATAATCGTGGATGTGCACCCCGGTCGCCCAACGGATCAGGCCGTTGGCCACTATGGACGGCAGCCGCCGGTCGAGGAAGCGGTCCTGGCGATTGGCCCGCCAGCCACTGACCACGTCGTACCCCTCGTCGAGCTTGGCCAACAGGGCCGGGATGTCGGCCGGGTCGTTTTGCAGGTCGGCGTCGATGGTGATCACCACATCGCCCTGCGCCCGGTCAAACCCGGCGGCAAAGGCGGCCGTCTGGCCATAGTTGCGCCGGAAGCGCACCACCCGCAGATGCTCGTCCCCAGCTTGCAGCATGCTGAGGATCTCGAAACTGCGGTCGGTGCTGCCGTCGTCGATGATGATGATCTCGTAGCTGTGCCCGGTATTCTGCAGCGCCTCGGTAAGACGCTGGTGAAGGCTTGCGATATTCTCCTCTTCGTTCAGCACCGGCACGACGACCGATAAGTCCAAGAGACCCCCCTGTCCAGGTAGTTGGCCTCCCTAGCTGGGAGTGCCGCCATTATAGCACCGCCGACAGGGGGTGTCAACCGTTGCCAGGGAGTGCGATCCATTGTAACGGACACGACACACAACGACAGCTTCACGTTGACCGCTTGTTCTGTGCTGCCCGGCAGCCTTGGCGGCTGGCCCGATGTCACGAACAGGTGTTCGGTTGCGCCAGCGCCGCCGGAGCGAGAACCGAAGGGGGGATGGCTGGAAGCAGCCACGGGCGTGCCCAGCGCCCAGATCCAGGGGGTGCACCTGCGGTGAAGTTCGGTTTCCAGAACAGGTGTTTGCCCGGAATGGGGCCGGCTCCCAACAGCTCCAGCGCTCGAGGCACGTTAGTGGCACAGCCTGTTCTGCGCCTTAGCCCCCTGCAGTGCGCTTGCATCGTACGCGCCTTTGGAGTACAATAGGCCCAGTCAGAGCGACACACTCAGGGGACTGATCGAGTCCAGATGAAAGGATAGACACAATGCAGGCCATTACCTTCCGCTATAGCATGCCCCGCTTTGCCTTTGCCCGGGTCTTTGGTCTGGTCACGCCGCGCGCCTACGTTAGTTCGGGCGGCCCCACGCAGCTCAAGGAGATCCCAGAACCCACTTTGCTGGGCGACGACTGGACGGTCGTGCGGCTGATCCGCTGTGGAATCTGCGGCAGCGACGTCAAGCAGGTCTTTATGGACGCCCACTTTGACAATCCGCTGACCTCGCTCATCAGCTTTCCCCAGGTACTCGGACACGAAGCCGTGGGTGTCGTCGAGAGGGTCGGCCCAGCGGTGAAAACTTGCCGTCCAGGCGAGCGCGTCGTCGTCAACCCGTGGCTATCCTGCGTGCCGCGCCATATCGATCCGCCCTGCGACGCCTGCCAGCGCGGGCAATACTCCCTGTGCGCCCACTTTACCGAAGGCGCGCTGCCACCGGGTATGCACGCCGGCAACAACCGCGCCGTCACCGGCGGCTATGCTTCCTTTATGCCGGCGCACGAATCGCAGATCTTCCCCATCCCGGAGGGTGTGAGCTTGGACCAGGCCGTACTGGCCGATCCCTTTTCGGTCGACCTGCATGCCATTCTCAAGGCGCCGCCCGCGGACGGGGCATGGGCCCTGGTCTACGGCGCCGGCGTATTGGGGCTCCTGTCGGTCGCCGTGCTTCGGGTCCTTTTTCCGAAGAGCCGTGTGGCCATAGTGGCTCGCTATCCCCACCAGGCCGAGCTAGCGCGCCAGTTGGGGGCCGAGTGCATAATCCAGGCGCGCGGCGGGGCAGAAGTGGTGGAGAGTGTGGCCGAGATGGTCGGGGCGCGGGTCCATCGTCCCGCCCGCACCCTGCCGTGGCTCATGCGGGGCGTCGACGTCATCTATGACACGGTCGGCACCGCCGAGACTCTGGAGATTGGTGTGCGCGTGGCCAATCCGCGTGCACCCATCGTCATCACCGGCGTCGGTGCGCCGGCCCGCTTCGAATGGACGCCGCTCTACTTCAAAGAGGTCGAGCTGCTCGGCTCCAACGCTTTTGGCGTAGAGGAGGTGCGTGGAGTGCGCCTGCACGCCATGGAGCACTATTTGCGGCTGCTGGCAGCGGGCGAGTTCGACCCGACCCCGCTGGTGACGCACCACTTTCGCCTTGAGCAATACCGCGAGGCCTTTTTGATGATGCGGGCCAAGGCCCGCCATCGTGTGGTCAAAGCGGTCTTTGACTTGGGCGCCGCCTGAAAGGAGAATCAATCACACCATGCCATACTCTTTGGCCGAACAGATCGAAAAGCGGCAGGGTGAGCAGTACGCCCTGCACCGGCAATACCTCAACACCAGCCTGGCACGGGCTCAAGCGATCATTGGCTTTGACAAGCTCTATACCCGGGGCGAAGGCGCCTATCTGTGGGATGCCGAAGGGAATCGCTACCTGGACCTGCTGGCCGGCTATAGTGTGTTCAACCTGGGGCGCGGCCACCCTGTGGTCCGGCAGGTCATGCAAGAGGTGCTCGCCATGGAGCGGCCCAATTTGGTCAAGATGGATTGCCCGCTGCTCGCCGGCCTGCTGGCCGAGGAGCTGGTCAAGCGCATGCCACCTGGACTGGACAGCGTCTTCTTTGCCAACTCGGGAGCCGATGCCGTAGATACTGCCCTCAAGTTCGCCCGCGCCGCCACCAAACGCCCACGAACGTTGTTCCTCGACCATGCCTTCCACGGGCTGACCCTGGGCACCCTACCCCTCAACGGAGGGGACCAGTTCCGCCGGGGCTTTGATCCGTTGATGCCGGACTTTGACGCAATGGAGATGAACGATCTGGAGGGTCTTGAGCGCGAGCTGCGCCGGGGCGATGTGGCGGCCTTTGTGGTTGAGCCGATCCAGGGCAAGGGAGTGTACATTCCGGCCGATAGCTACCTGCCTGAAGCGCAGCGCTTGTGTCGCAAGCATGGCGCTGTCTTTATCTGCGACGAGGTGCAGGTGGGCATGGGGCGCACCGGCCGCTTCCTATGCAGCGAGCACTGGGCCTTGGAGCCAGATATCGTCACTCTATCCAAGTCGCTCGGCGGCGGCTACATTCCCGTGAGCGCGACGGTCACCCGCCGTAGCATTCACGACAAGATGTTCAGCCGGCTCGACCGCTGCCAGGTGCACTCGACCACCTTTGGGCAGAACGACCTAGCCATGGCTGCCGGCCTGGCGACCCTGCATGTTCTGGAAGAGGAAAGGCTTATCGAGCGGGCGGCAGTGATGGGGCAAAAGCTCATAGATGGTCTGGCTGCTTTGCAGCCGCGCTATGACCTGATCGCCGACGTGCGAGGCAAAGGGCTGATGGTTGGCATCGAGTTCAGACCGCCCCGGTCGGTGGGGCTGCGAGCTGCCTGGGCTGCCACTGAGGCGGCTCAGAAAGGCTTGTTCGCCCAGTTGGTAGTGATGGCGCTCATGCGCTACCATCACATCCTGACCCAGGTTGGGGGTCCCGGCGTCAACATCATCAAGCTATTGCCCCCGCTTATCATCGGCGACCAAGAGGTCGAGGCCATCGTCGCAGCGTTTGACGCGGTGATGGCCGAGGCGGCGTCGATCCGCGGGCAGGTGTGGAGCCAAAGCGGGCAGCTCGTCAAGCACGCAGTCTCGCAATGAGCCAGATGCTCCACGACGTGCAGGTTCTGGCCGGCAAGATCGGACCACGCGGCACCGGCACGTCCGGTGAGCAAGCGGCTGCGGATTATGTGGCCGAACGCCTGGCGCTGCACCGGCCGGAAGTGGAGCGGCATCTCTTCAGGGCGGTCAGCAGCCAGAATGCCTTTCCACTGGCCATCGACCTGGTGGCGCTCCTCGCCGTTGCCCTGTACTGGGGTGGGGGAGCACCGGGCCGCTGGGCCGGTGCCGTGCTGGCGCTGTGCACGGCGCCCATGCTGTGGCAGACCATCCGCACCTCCACCAGTCCGCTGCGGCCCCTGTTGCCCAAGGTCGCCAGCAGCAGCGTGCTGGCTCGCATCGAGCCACGACGCGAGATCCGCCAACATGTGGTTCTCCTCGCTCACCTCGACACCAATCGCTGCCGGATCGCCTGGCAGTCCTCGACAGTACGATCCCTCGAACCGCTCACCTACCTGACCCTGGCAATGCTTGGGTCGCTGGGTCTACTCCTGCTTGCCGGCGCGCTGCTGGGCGGACCCACGTGGGTGGCGCGGGCCGCCGTTCTCCCGGCCGGCTACTGCGTGGGCACCGTCATCACCTTGTGGAAGGATGAGCTCCAGCCGTACAGCCCAGGCGCGCACGACAACGCGTCCAGTGTGGCCGTGGCGCTGGAGGTGGGCGCCCGGCTGGCGGCTCAAGCGCCCGATGTCACGCAGGTTTGGCTGGCCTTCACCGGGGCCGAGGAGACCGATCACGCCGGACTGTATGCCCTGCTCAGCCGCCATGGTCCAGTCCTGCGCGGCGCGGCCTTCTTCGGGCTGGAGGGCATGGGCAGTGGCGAGCTGGTCTACCTCACCCACCAGGGGCTGTGCGCCCACTATACCCCCGACGCGGACCTGCAGGCCCTGGCGGAAGGCGTCAGCGCGCAGCGGCCCGATCTCAAGGTCCGAGCGGCGCGCATGACTCAAGAGGACGAGGTGGGAACGCTTCGACGGCTCGGCTATCGCGCCATCTGCCTGGCAGGTCGCGATGCGGCGAGCGGAACCCTGCCGCACTGGCACCGGCCGAGCGATACAGCAGAAACCGTCTCAGATGAGTTCATGGGAAGGGCAGCAGACCTGGTCATGGCCCTCGTGGAGGCATTGGACAAGCAGGCGTTAGGGCTCAAGGAGGAAGACTCGTGCGCGCATTCGTGACCGGAGGCACAGGGTTTATCGGCGGAGCTGTGGTGCGGCACTTGCTGTCAGCCGGGCTTGAGGTGCGGGCGTTGGTTCGCCCCGGCGCCGATACCCGCCAACTGGACGGTCTTGCCACAGAGCGGATCGGAGGGGATCTCAGCCAGGACGATACCCTGCGGATGGCGATGACGGGCTGTGAATGGGTCTTTCACGTTGCAGCCCTTTACAGCTATTGGGGTCACCGTTGGGAGGAGTTTCGCCGGACCAATGTGGAAGGCACGCGAAAGGTGTTGGAGGCCGCGCGTCTGGCCGGGGTGGAGCGTGTGGTCTACACCAGCTCCATCGCCGTCCTTGGCGTCCACCGAGATCGCACCCCTGCTACAGAGGACACGCCCAGCTCCCTGGCGGATCGGATCGGTCCCTATCAGCGCAGCAAGTTTCTGGCCGAAGAGGCAGCGCGCGAGGCTGCCGCGCAGGGAGTTCCGGTCGTCATCGTCAATCCCACCTCTCCGGTCGGAGTTGGCGATCACAAGCCGACCCCCACGGGCCAGATTGTGCTTGACTATCTTCGAGGGCGCATGTTTGCTTACACGGACACCGGGCTAAACATCGTGGACGTGGAGGATGTGGCTGCCGGCCATCTTGCCGCTGCCGAGCGGGGTCGCGCCGGAGAGAGATATATTCTGGGCGGCGAGAACCTGACCCTCAAGCAGATCCTGGACCTCTTGTCTCAGATCACAGGGGGGCCAAGCCCTCGCCGGCGCATCCCCCACGCCGTCGCCCTGGCCTGGTCGTTCATAGACGTCACCCTGGCCCGGCTGGACCCGCAGCGTACGCCGGCAGCCACGCCGGAAAAGGTGCGCCTCTCACGCAGGTACGAGTTTTACGACTCGAGCAAGGCAATACGAGAGCTGGGCCTGCCGCAGACGCCCGCCCGTGAAGGGCTGACGAGGGCGGTGGAGTGGTATCGCGCCCAGGGTTATGCCTAGAAGTCACTCTATCTAGGGCTGGGGAAACCAAGCCTGCATTCTTTTCAATAAGGTGGCGTCTCCCGACACTTTGACCCTGCCCGACAGGAAAGCTCTCATGCCGCCTAACCGGCCGGTCACAAGGGCGGCGTAATCCGCGGCGTCCATCCGGATGGTTGCCTCGGCGGTCTCGGTCACCCCCTCGGTCACGCGGCACGTTCCGTCCTGGATCGTCACGTACCAGTTGCCGCCCTCCTGTCCGGAAAGCACGAACTGGATCACCGTGTGCACGCCTTTGGCCCTGTCCGGGCGAAAGATCTGCGGCATCGTCCCGATCAGATACCGGGCTGACGCCCTGTCCGGCGCCGGGGCCTGGTCTGTGGTGGGGCCGGGCAGCTTGTCGACCTCGGAGGGCGCTTCGTCCACCCTGGGACTTGCCTGCCACTTGAGCTTGGGCGAGGGCGGCAGGGTGCGCAGGTGCTCCGAGCGGCGCTGCATTTCTTGCACGTGGCTCACCTGGGCGGCGCTGACGCGCATCGTCGCCGACATCCTCTTGGGCGACCAGCCCTGTTCCAGGCCCCACAGGATCTGGTCCAGAGTCTCATAGTCTACACCCAGAGCCAGCCCGTCCACGATGCCGGGCATCAGGTCGGGGCTGGGCGCCTTGTCCATGATCTTGTCCGACACACCCAGAAAGTCGGCGAGCTGGCGCACCTGGGTCTTGTACAGCGGCAGGATCGGCTCGACGTCGGCCACGTTGTCGCCCCACTTGACCACAAAGCCGGTCGATGCTTCGCTTCTGTTCGTCGTCCCCAGCGCCAGGCGATTTTCCAGGTCGGCATAGTAGTACAACGTGACCATGCGCAGGCGGTGCTTGACGCGGGAATAGGCGTTGCCCGAATCGATCAGATGCTTCTTGTCGCCCAGATCCCTGGTGCCCAGCAGTCCGGCCCGGAACGGCAGCTCGCCCAGCGCCTCGGCCTGGACGCGGTGCTGGTGCTGGACGATGGCCGTTTTCAGCTGCCGTGTCCCCAGGATGCGCAACGGCATCAACCCATACACCCCCATCTTTGACAGCAGCGGCGTGAGGTCGACCTCATGGTGCTGGATGCCCAGCCGGTCGATCTCGACCAGGGCATCGCTTTTGCTATCAGGGCTCGAGTCGCGCTCGGGCAGGATGAGCGCTTTTACCTTGCCGGCGCCGAGGGCGCGCACCGCCAGGCTGGCTACGACTGCGGAGTCGATACCGCCGCTCATGCCCACCACTGCGCCATCCCGCTGGTACTCGTCCAGCTTGCGCCTGAGGAACTCTTCGATCTGGGCAGCCACTTGGGCAGGGTCGATGCGCAGCGAGTCATCGGCCAACATCCTGTCTTCGATCTGGACCGGGTGGAGGGTGAAAAAGTCCAGAGTCATGCGGCCCGTCAGCTCTGGCTGGCTCTGATGGGGATGGTGGCCGCAGTTGGCAATTGGCTTGCCGGTGGCATTGGGCAGCGCGGCGACCAGCTGGGGAAAGCTGTCCGCTTTTTCTATCCGGTCACCGACACCCCACAGAACCAGTGTCTC
>Ga0209254_10000543_pt1 | contig 31050 bp, 34 predicted proteins | sample FrelakmetDIP11DI_FD_187148 | JGI IMG/M metagenome (GOLD analysis project Ga0209254, IMG submission 187148) | Freshwater lake sediment microbial communities from the University of Notre Dame, USA, for methane emissions studies - DIP11 DI (SPAdes)... | ecosystem: Environmental > Aquatic >... | reverse complement strand
ATGGGCATCATGAATGCGCCGGAAGCGATCCGCACAACATTGACCCGCGTCGCCGGCGGGCCCGAAAAAGGCAACTGATCCCTCTCCCCGATATGGAGCAGCCATGAACGAAGCCGTCAGCCCAGCCTCAATCGTCACATGGGGCGGCTTTGTGCTGGCCTTCATCTTTGGTGCAGTGGCCAACAAGACCAACTTTTGCACCATGGGCGCGATCTCCGATGTTGTCAACATGGATCACTGGGGTCGCATGCGCATGTGGCTCCTGACCATCGCCGTGGCCATCATCGGCACCAATCTTCTTTTCTACTTCGGCTTGATCGACCTGTCCAAGTCGGTCTACCAGCGCCCTTCCATCACATGGCTGTCCATGCTGTTGGGGGGCTTTCTTTTCGGCATCGGAATGACGATCTCGGCGGGTTGCGTCAACAAGAACCTGGTGCGGTTGGGCGGGGGCAGTGTGCGCTCACTTGTGGTGCTGGTCTTTCTGGCGATATCGGCCTACATGACCCTCAAGGGCTTGTTCGGCCAGTGGCGTGCCAGCTATTTGGATCCGGTGGCCATCGATTTGGCGTCAATCGGCTTGGCCACCCAGGGGTTGCCTCCGATGCTGGCCAAGCTGGCTGGACTGCCTGAAAAGACCGCTCTGCTGGCGACGCTCGGAACGGTCAGTGTGGGTTTGCTATTTTTTGTTTTCAAGGACAAACGCTTCCGGGACAACCATTCCCACGTCTTTGGCGCGATCGTCCTTGGCCTGTTGATCGTGGCAGCCTGGTACCTTACGGGGCACCTCGGGCATGGAGAAAACCCGGATACGCTGGAAACGGTCTACTTCGCCACCAACACCCGCACCCTGGAGTCCATGAGTTTTGTGGCGCCCACCGCTTACAGCCTGGAATTGCTGATGTTGTGGACCGACAAGACCCTGCACGTGACCTTCGGCATCTCCACGGTGATGGGGGTCGTTGCGGGATCATTCGCCTACGCCGTCAGCACGCGGCAGTTCCGTTGGGAAGGCTTTGCCTCGCTGGAGGATTTGCGGACCCAGTTGGTCGGCGCGGTACTTATGGGATTCGGCGGCGTGACTGCGATCGGTTGCACGATCGGCCAGGGACTTTCAGGCATTTCCACCCTGGCTCTGGGATCGTTCATTGCGCTTGCAGGGATCATCAGCGGCGCGGTGGTCACGATGAAGTGGCAACAACGGTAAAGGGAGCGCTCACGATCCGCCGGATGGATGCGCCGGCGCACGCAGTGATCTAGCTTTTAGGCTTGCCCGCGCGGCGCCTGATTTTCCAGGCCAGGACGTTTGAGACGATTTCCCCCCAGGGTAAATCCAGCAGGCTCGCATCGTTCGCCAACGCCTTGCGCACCATCGCATGAACGTCTGGGGTGGGCTCATTCAGAACCGCCTGCAGGCCGTGAAGGCCGCCGCACTGCAACTGCATTGCCTTTGCATGGGCGATGGGCACCCTCAGAAGGGGCAGGCGAAGTGCAAAAGTGGCACGTTCGCGAAAAAGCCTTGCAAGTGTCGTGCAATTGATCTGGGCCACTTCACTGGAACAAGCCACGAGTTCGCGCTCGGCCAGTGCATGCCGACTGGAAAGCTCGCACTGGGCGCAGTTTGAAAGTATGGCTTTCTCAAACACGCAAGGCACCGGGTTCAGCTGCGGTCGACGTGCGTGAAAGGCGAATTCGTCCACGTCCTGACTCTCAGTCGTCACCCTTGGGACCGGGGGTACGGACCTGGCACAACAGATCTTCCGCTTGCAACTCATCGTCGGCAAACATGATCTTTATTTTTCCCGTCACATCGTTGGGTTGGGCCGCGCGCAACACCTTGGCTTGTGCCGATGCCTCCTTGAAGGCCCCGAACTCGGCGACTTTTTCAAACTGCGAGAACGGCTTGATCCTGTAGATGTAGTAAGGCATGACGGTTGAACTCCATTCAGTCCGGTTCTGGATTTAAATATAGCGTTTGGAAGCCCGCCTGCGACCAGGCAACGCCTTCTGGATGATCACCCCGCGCACGCGCGAGAAATCCTCCAGCGGCACGTCTTCGAACTCAGGGTTCAGCGGATGCAGTACCCACTCTGCGCCAGACCGCAGGAGTTGCCTGAAGGTCCACTCTTCTTGGTTCCATGCCAGAACATACGAGCCCTCCCGTGCCAGACCGTCAGGCTCTATGACGATGATCTCGCCTTCATTGAACTCGGGTGCCATGCTATGCCCCAACACCATCAGGGCGAAGGATTCACCACCGGCACAGTCTGGCAAAGCCGCGTGCGCTTCAGGGGATGATGCGTCGGCATAGGTGCCACCAGGTAGCGCCTCCATGTCTTTGGGCATTGGCATATGAAGTGAAGTGATGGTGCTGATCTAAAGCGCTAAAGCGACTGGGAAAAAATCTGTGCCGCCGCCACCCCTGCTGCACGAAGTTCATCGTGCAGGGTTTTGACAAAATCCTCCGGCCCACAAAGATAAAAATCGCAGTCAATGTCAAACAGATCGGCCCGCATGGCCTGGGCGATTTGCCACGCACCCAGATTTGCATCCGCATGCGAGACCAGTTCATATTCAAACTGGTCCAGGGCTTCAGACCACGCACGACACTGGTTGCTGTTGAAATGTCCGTCACTGCGCGTGGCGAGCCAGAACAAGGTCAGCGAAGGTGCTGCGTCAAGGGACAGTGCATGCTCGATCAGGCTCTTGATCGGTGCGAACCCCCCGTCACAGGCGGCGAATACCAAGGGACGATGCCCATCAGCCAACACAAACTCGCCCGTGGGGCCCAGCACGGTAACGCTTGCGCCAGATTTGATGTCCCCGTCGAGCAGATGCCGCGCAAATGCGTCGGACCCATCACGTGCGATAAAAAAGAGCAGGTTTCGATCGTCGCATGGACAGCTCGCCACCGGGTAAGTCGCATGCACGTCGGCCTGGCCTGGCAGGGTCCAGCCCAGCTGAACAGACTGCCCCGCCAGAAAACGCAGCCTGTGCGTGCGCGGTGTTTGCAAGTGCAACAAGCGGGTATCCGGTGCCAGTGCAGAAACGGCGCGCACCTGGGTCAGGATGAGTTGCTCGGGAATGTCCTGCGGTCCGCTGGCCTCGAGCATTTCCAGCGTCAAATCGCTGCTGGCTGCCGTGTGACAGCACATCAGCGTGTAGCCCTGAGCCTTCTCGGTTTCGGAGAGCGGGTAGTCAAAGTGCTGTGTTTTCACGACATCGCCGGAAATGACGCGCACCTTGCACATGCCGCAGCTGCCGTTGCCGCACCCGTAATTCAGTTTGAGTCCGGCATGCAGGCCCGACTGCAGCAGGTTGGTATGCCCCTCCACCATGAACTCATGCCCGCTGGGGCGCACCGTGACGTGTGATGTCATGACTTTGAGCATATCGTCAAGAACCTCCAGGAAGTCGACTGACTCAGTTGCAAGCGCCTTCGCCAGCCCCTGTGTAACCTGGCGCTCCATCTCCAGCCAGACAGCGTCATCCGGATCCTGTGCGCTGAACTCCCTGATGCGCCGCTGCAGCTCCAGAACCAGGCCGTGATAGCGCTGCAAATGTTTTCGAACATCCGCCAGCTCCTGGCTTTGGGCAAAAAGCCGCTGAGCCAATACCTCCTGACTGGGCAGCATACGCTCCCGCACCCGCTTGCCAAAAGCCTCATCACGGATCTGCGCGACCCGCTCCAGCAAACCTGATTCCTCGAGAACCACGCCGGGGTACAGGCCCATCAGGTCGTCAGTTGAAACCATGCTGTCACTCAGCATCAGGGCGCCTTCACGCACCTGCTGCTGCAAGACCCCCCGGGCTACGCCCACGAGCTGGGCGGCACGCCAAACACTCACGAGATGGGACATTGTGATATTGCTATATTATTTGTAGCTAACAATGCATGGGGATCGGGGGACATCTTCCTATTTCTCCATCAACCCGATGGAGAGGCCCATGACTGAACTTGTGAAGGCCCATCGACCCGATCCAGATAACGGGCCCGGTACAGCAGTCGGGGATGCCGGGGATCGTCCACAAAGGCCGCACGGTCATGCAGCACGTTGTTGCACACCAGCCCCATGCCGGAATCCAGACGCAAGCGAAACACGTGCGGCACATCACTGTCGAGCAGTTGCGAGAGAAACCCTGTAGCGTCGCTCGTGATCTGGTCATCCTTCCACTGGATGCTGCGAGTGCGTGCGGTGTAGCGCATGTGCAGCGCGCCGCTTTCTGCATCGACCGAAAATACAGGCCCGGTCTGCTCGGGGCGCGCGACTCCGTCTTCGTCCAGCCGCGCGGGAATGGTCATGGCATCAGGCGCCATCAATGCGTTCACCCAGTTCGGATTGGCTTCACGCAGGGCAATGTAGGCCATCTCATGATCCATCAGCGCTGTCCCGCCGCCTTCGGAGGCAGCCCGAACGCAATGCAGGACCATGGCATTTATGTGGCGCGAGCCCGGATGGTAGTAACCATCGGTATGCCACTTGATGGCTCGATTGGTATAGGGGATGAACGCTGGCCGATCACCGCCCGACGGCGCCACCGCAATCGGCGAGATGCCGTCTTCATCGGCGAGCCAGTTGGCATCGAGCCGGTGCAGGCCCAGCTGCGCGGCCAGCTTGCGCGGGATGGCCTTGTCATCATTTGTCAGCGGACTTCGGTAGATGGCCATGTTGGCCGTGGCACAGCGTTGCAGCAAAGCCTGGCGCTCGGCGTTGGTCAGGGCGCGCGGGTCGGCCACGTCCACCACCAGATCCTGCGCCTGTACCGGATGGCTGGCGCGCTTGGCATCACGCCAGATCCGGTAAGCGGCGTCATTGTCCAGATCGAATGGATTGCTCATCATGATGACCAGATCAGTCGCCAGAGATCCCTGCACGGGCGCGGCGCGGCGCGCGCGGCTCGGTGGACAGCACGCCCTGCATGGCGCGCCGAAGGATGTCCACCGCTTCGGGCACTTCGGTGGCCATCATCTGATCGATCACCCAGCGACGGTCCTTTGCCGGCATGAATGCTTCAATGCGGTGCCCCAGGTAGCGCATGAAGGCAAAATCCGGCCCGTCCGGCCCGAATCCGAAATCCGCGTAGTGTTCGGCCAACTCGTTGAAAAGATCGATGAATTCGTCATAGTGGCTGGGCATACCCTCGGGCGGCACACCCAGCAGGCTGTCTTCATTTTCCTGCAGTACCTCCGCGACCCGGCGTACCAGCGCCGTGATGAACTCGGCCCGGCCTTCAGGCGCCATGCGCTCGTAGGCCATACGGTCGAGCACCTGCGTCAGAAACACCAGCACCTCGCGCGTGAAAGCGAAATACTGGGGCCCCACCTCGATGTCGAAACGCGCGGAACGCATCTGCTTCAGCGTGTTTTGCGCCACCCTCCAGGCAATAAAGGCCATCGCGCTCGCCATCTGCGCAGGAGTTTTGGCGGTTCCAGTCTGGAACCAGTCGCTCTTGATTCTCAACTTGGCCATGTCAGGCCAGCGCCTTGCCGCTGCGTACAGGGCATTTAATAGCCGCCCTTGCCAAGTGGCTGGGGCAACGCGGCCACCTTTGGCCCCTGCTTGGCAGGCCCGATTGGAAACAGGTCGTAAAGGTACTTGCTGTCCACTTCAGGGCGGATTTCTGCCATACCCTTGAGCATGGCGCGAAAATTCGGGGTGTGACCGTGTTCACGGTATTGATCGCGCAGGTAGTTGATGACCTCCCAGTGCGCATCGGTCAGCGTGATCTGCTCTGCTGCCGCAATGACGCGCACCGCCTCATCATCGAAAACCGGCTCCAACAGGTAACCCTGCTCATCAGCTTCAAGATCCACGCCGTTAACGTTGTACATCATCGCCTGTTCTCCATTTCCGTTGTCAAAAAAGCTATGCGCCCACTGCCGCAGCCGACTTGTGAGGCACGAATATCCCGCATCCCATCAGACGGTGGGATCGCAAACCGCGCTCCTGCAAGCGCAGGGACTGCTCCGGAGGTAACGCATGCAGCATCAGGCTGAAAGTGTCCAGCGAGCGTCCATCGACTTCCATGGCCTGGTGTTTGCCGCAAACGCGCTCACCCCCAATGGCCATCTGTGCCAGTTCGGCAGCCACAGCGGCCATGAACGTGACCTCATCGGCACTGTCCGCAGCCACCCTGTAGGCGTACAGAGTGCTGTGGGGCTGCAGGTCGTGCCGGTGCGGCACCCCCAGGCGCAGGCTGTGCCCCGCTACTTTGAGTTCGAGCCCGGCCAGCGCCACCAGTTCATCCATCCGCCGCGACGCGACGCGAAGCAACAGACGCGCCCGTCTGGATAGCAGGGCCGGCACAGCGCTACCCGGCACCAGCTTGACGGGATGGATGCCAGCCACGGGGTCTGAATCCAGCCAAGGCAATATCGCGCACAAGGCCTGCTGCAAGGCCTGCGCATGCTCGCGCGGCAAGGCCTGTCCTTCCAGCGGGAACACTGCGTCGGTGGCCAAATCGTCGACAGCCATCCGCGCAGTCACGCCGGACCCTCCACCTGAATTGCCGTCGTGGGCTGGGCTCGGGCCCAGTGCACCAGGGCCTCGCCCCATTGCAGCGCGGTTTGAGGGTCAATTTCGAACACCGTGAAGCGACTGCCCTCCCGAATGCGCGTACGCAACAGGCTCATGCCGCCACCGGCATGGTCGAGTTGCTGCAATTCGATGACCTGGCGTCCCAAGGGGCTGGTCATCTTTTCGATCGGTGTAATGGTCGTCATTCAGTCTGCCTGCTTCATTGCCACACATCCGTCAGCGCCAGGGTCGCAAAACCCTTCCTGCCTGCCAAGCGCGGCCTTTCAAGTCGCTATTTAGCGCAATCGCGGGGCACGCCGTCTATAACCGGGTCGGGTGGGGTGATATAGCCCCAATGGGTAGCACTCGATACTCAACGAGGGTGATAGCGCAGCACACCAGCCCAACCGTAATATCCGCTCCAGTGTTGACAGTACACCTGCCGAAAGAAGCGGGCGTCAGCAAGCCCAATCACCGATCGACCCGCCCCGGGTTGCCTTCTGACAGGAGACACTTCATGAGCAAAAAACAGCACGACACCCCGATGCTTGACCAGTTGGAGAGCGGTCCGTGGCCCAGTTTCGTCACTGGCCTGAAGCGGCTGGCGAAGGACAACGACTACATGACCGACCTGATGGGTCAGCTCGAGCACTCCTACAAGACCCGCAAGGGCTACTGGAAGGGTGGCACGGTCGGAGTCTTCGGCTACGGTGGCGGGGTGATCCCGCGTTTCTCCGAGGTGGCCGAAATGTTTCCGGCCTCAAAGGAATTCCACACCCTTCGGGTGCAGCCCCCTGCCGGCATGCACTACAACACCGACGTTCTTCGCAAGATGTGTGACATCTGGGAAAAGCATGGCTCCGGGCTGATTGCCTTCCACGGCCAATCCGGCGACATCATGTTCCAGGGCGCCAGCACCGCCAACGTACAGGGTGCGTTTGACGAACTCAACGAACTGGGCTTTGACCTGGGTGGCGCCGGTCCTGCCGTACGCACCTCCATGTCCTGCGTTGGCGCGGCACGTTGCGAGCAATCGTGCTTCGACGAAGCCCGGGCGCACCGCCAGGTCGTCAATACATTCCTGGACGACATGCACCGTCCGGCGCTGCCCTACAAGTTCAAGTTCAAGTTCTCGGGCTGCCCGAACGACTGCATGAACTCGATCCAGCGCGCCGATATGGCCGTGATCGGAACCTGGCGAGACAACATCCGCACCGACGAAAAACTGGCGCGCAAGTGGTTTGTCAAGCATGGCATGACCGAACTCGTGAACGACGTGGTGAGCCGCTGCCCGACAAAAGCCATCATGCTCAAGGAGACCAAGGACGTCTCCACCGGACCGAAGATCAGCAGCGTGGCTCTCAACGACACCCAGTCGCTGGAGATCAACAATGCCGACTGCGTCCGATGCATGCACTGCATCAACGTGATGACCGGCGCGCTGGCCACCGGGACGGATACGGGCGTAACGGTGCTGATGGGTGGCAAGCGCACCCTCAAGATCGGCGACCTGATGGGCACGGTGGTGACGCCATTCATGCCGATGAAGACCGATGAAGACTACGAGGCGCTGGTCGAGCTTGCCCAGAAGTCCATCGACTTCTTTGCCGAAAACGCACTGGAGCATGAGCGGACCGGCGAAATGATCGAGCGGATTGGCCTGATCAACTTCCTCGAAGGAATCGGTCTGGAAATTGATCCCAATATGGTTTCCACACCGCGAACGAACCCCTACGTTCGTACTGACGGCTGGGACGACGAAGTGGCCAAAATCAACGCCCGCAAAGCAGCGGCTTGAATTCCGTTCAAAGTTTCGACGAAAACAGGAAGACAAACATGGCAACCATGCGCACCCCCATTGAAAGCGGCGTACCGGACAACAAGCAGTACCTGCACCCGCTGATGCTGAAGAACTATGGCAACTGGAGATACCACGACCGGCCCAGACCCGGCGTTCTCCATCACGTTTCGCACACTGGTGACGAAATCTGGACGGTTCGTGCCGGCACGCAGCGCCAGATGGACCTGTACACCATCCGCAAGTTGTGCGACATCGCTGACACCTATGCCGATGGCCATGTACGCTTCACGATTCGCAGCAACATCGAATACATGGTGTCGGATGCGGGTCGGGTGGCGCCGCTTATCGAGGCACTCACCAGCAACGGTTTTCCCGTGGGCGGAACTGGCAACTCGGTGTCCGCCATCGCGCACACCCAGGGCTGGCTGCATTGCGATATTCCGGGCACCGACGCCTCAGGTGCCGTCAAAGCCCTGATGGACGACCTGCACGCCGAATTCATCAAGGAAGAAATGCCCAACCGGGTGCACCTGTCAACCTCCTGCTGCGAGATCAACTGCGGCGGCCAGGCTGACATCGCCATCGTCATCCAGCACACCAAGCCGCCCAAGATCAACCACGATCTCGTTGCCAACATGTGCGAGCGCCCAACCGTGGTGGCACGCTGCCCTGTGGCCGCCATCCGCCCGGCCATGGTCAATGGCAAGCCCTCGCTGGAGATCGATGAAACCAAGTGCATGTGCTGTGGCGCCTGCTACCCACCCTGCCCTCCGATGCAGATCAACGACCCTGAGCACAGCAAACTGGCAATCTGGGTCGGCGGCAAGAACTCCAATGCACGCGGCAAGCCCACGTTCATGAAGATGGTCGCCTCGGGCCTGCCCAACAACCCGCCGCGCTGGCCGGAAGTATCGGCTATGGTCAAGAAGATCCTTTACACCTACAAAGAGGACGCACGGTCGTGGGAGCGGGTGTCTGACTGGATCGAGCGGATCGGCTGGCCACAGTTCTTCGAGAAGTGCGACCTGCCCTTCACCAAGTACCTGATAGACGACTGGCGCGGTTCACGCTCCAGTCTGAACGCCTCGACGCACATCCGGTTTTGATTGATACCAGAATTGACTGCACCATGAAATTCGGTTTACTTGTGAGCGAAGGTCCTTACACCCACCAGGCATCAGACAGCGCGTACCAGTTTGTGGTCGCTGCACTGGCCAAGGGCCATGAAATTCAACGCGTTTTTTTCTACCACGACGGTGTCAACAACGCGACCCGGCTCACCGAACCGCCACAGGACGATCGCCATGTGGTCAACCGCTGGTCAGCCCTCGCGGCCGAACACAAGGTGGACCTCGTGGTTTGTGTGGCGGCCGCCCTGCGCCGCGGCATCAAGGAGGAGGTTCTGGCGCCGGGGTTTCGAATCTCCGGTCTGGGCCAGTTGGTGGACAGTGGCATCAAGACAGATCGCCTTGTCACGTTTGGCGATTAACAGAAGTCAGGGAAGACACCCCAAATGAGTGAACAGCAAGCTATCACGCCCGGCGGCCCGACCGTGAAGAAATTCATGTTTGTGAACCGCAAGGCACCCTACGGAACGATCTACGCGCTCGAGAGCCTGGAGGTCGTGCTGATCACCGCCACCTTCGATCAGGACGTGAGCCTGGTCTTCATCGATGACGGAGTCTATGAGTTGGTCAAAGGACAGCAGACCAAAGGCATCGGCATCAAGAACTTCTCGCCAAGCTACCGCGCGCTGGACGGCTACGACGTTGAAAAGCTGTATGTGGACCAGGCTTCGCTGGAGCAGCGTGGCCTGACCGAGAAAGACCTGCTGGTTCCCGTGGAAGTCCTGGATGCCCAGCAAATGGGGCAACTCATGGCGCAACAGGATGTGATCCTGAGCTTTTGAAGAAAATGAATTTCCATGTTGCACATTGTCAATAAATCACCCTTCCAGACCACGACACTGGACTCGTGCCTGCGCATGGCGCAACCCGGCCACGCATTGCTTCTCATCGAGGATGGCATCTATGCCGCCACGGTTGGCAGCGCTGCTGAAGCCCGTGTTCGCCAGGCCTGCGCCAGCCTAAAGGTCTATGCATTGCAGCCCGACATGGACGCCCGCGGAGTGACCGGCAAGCTGATCGACGGTGTCACGCTGGTCGACTATGCTGGTTTTGTCGATCTCACAGTGGAATACAGCACCTCACATTCGTGGTTGTGAAACCATCACGGTCCGCTACAACTTTTTTATCTGGAGAAAAATATGAGCTTCGAAATCGACGGCAAGAACTACGAAACGGACGAAGAGGGCTACCTTCTCAACTTGGCCGATTGGACCAAAGAAGCAGCCGAACACTTGGCCGAAGAAGAAAAAGTGCCGCTTACCGACAACCACTGGGAAGTCATCAACTTCCTGCGTGAATACTACAACGAGTACCAGATCGCACCCGCCGTACGAGTGCTGACGAAGGCCATCGGCAAGCAGTTCGGTGAGGAAAAAGGCAATAGCAAATACCTCTACGACCTGTTCCCCTACGGCCCGGCCAAGCAAGCCTGCAAGATCGCTGGTCTGCCGAAGCCGACCGGCTGTATCTGAGTCGGACGCCCTGTGGTTCGTGATGCGCTCCTAGACTGCCGGCCCTGTCCATGACGCTGCTGACGATCTTCTATACGGTGTTGTTCTACATTGCCACTGGCGTGTTCGCCATCGGCTTGGTGCTGAAGATCCGTAGCTATGCCAGGGCCCCGGCGCCGCTGAAGATTGCCACGACCCCTGCGCCGGTAACGAACACCGGTGTGGGTTTGCGCATGGCCCGGGAAGTGGTTTTTTTTGAGAGTCTCTTCAAGTCCAGCAAATGGACCTGGGTCTTTGGCTGGACGTTCCATTTCGCACTATTGCTGGTGGTGTTGCGCCACCTGAGGTATTTCCAGGAGCCTGTCTGGTTGCCCGTCGTGCTGATCCAGCCGTTCGGCACCTATGCCGGTTTTGCGCTGGTTGCGGCCCTCGGAGGTTTGTGGGCAAGACGCTGGCTGGTTGACCGCGTGCGCTACATCTCCACTCCGTCGGATCACCTGATGTTGGCGCTGCTGATTTCGATCGGTCTGACCGGCCTGGCGATGCGTTTTGTGGCACACACCGACATCGTGGCCGTGAAGGTTTTCATGCTCGGCCTGATGCGCTTTGACTGGCAGCCGGTGCCAGCCGATCCGGTCCTGCTGGTTCATCTGGCACTCGTTGCCGGGTTGATGATCGTCTTCCCCATCAGCAAATTGCTCCACGCACCAGGTCTGTTTTTCAGTCCGACCCGCAACCAGGCTGACAACGCCCGGGAAGTTCGTCATGTCTCGGCCTGGGCCGCCGCACTGGACAAGCGTCCCTGAGCAACCGCACCTATCATGGCCACAGCCGCGTTTGATACCCCCAAGCTCAAGAGCTATCCGGTCATCCCCCTGGTGCAGGTCGGGGCCATGTCGCACCTCAAGCCCTTTGTGGCGAATGCGCCGATTCAGACGGCGCTCGGCTTTCCCGGCGAGCTGGTGGATGACTGGCAGGACAAAGCCATTGCCAAGATGGGTGAACTGCTGGGCAAATACCGCTCGCTCCAGGTCTACATGGACGCTTGCGTGCACTGCGGCGCCTGCTCCGACAAATGCCACTACTTCCTGGGCACAGGCGACCCGAAAAACATGCCGGTGGCACGCCAGGATCTGATGCGAAAGGTCTACCGCCGTTACTTTACCTTTGCCGGCAAGCATTTCCCCAGACTGGTGGGCGCGGTTGACCTGACCCGCGAAGTACTGGACGAGTGGTACAGCTATTTCAACCAGTGCTCCGAATGCCGCCGGTGCTCGGTCTTCTGCCCCTACGGCATTGACACCGCCGAGGTCACCATGGCCGCGCGCGAGATCATGGCCTCCGTCGGAATGGGTCAGAAGTACTCGAACGAGATCATCGGCAAGGTGCACCGTATCGGCAACAATTTGGGCATACCCGGCCCGGCGCTGGAGAACACACTCGAAGGCCTTGAAGAAGACACCAAGGACGACACCGGCCTGGACATCAAGTTCCCGCTCAACGTCAAGGGCGCCGAAGTACTGCTAATTACGCCGTCCGCCGACTTTTTTTCCGAGCCCCACGTCGAAAGCCTGATTGGCTACGCCAAAGTGTTCCACGCAGCCGGTATCAGCTGGACGCTGAGTTCGCATGCGTCGGAGGCCGGCAATTTTGGGATGTTCATCGGCAACTACGAGCAGATGCGCAACATATCGATGCGGGTGCGCGAAGCGGCGCTGGAACTGGGCGTCAAACGTATCGTTGTCGGCGAATGTGGCCATGCCTGGCGTGTGGCCTACAGCTTCTGGAACACACTGATCGGCCCGTTTGACTACCTTGATCCACGCTACCCGGTACCGCAGCACATCTGTGAAGTGACCGATGACCTGATCCAGCGTGGCGCCCTCAGCTTCGACAAAGACGCCAACGACGACCGGATCATCACATTCCACGATTCCTGCAACGTGGCACGTGCCTCCCGAATGGGCAACATGCCCGGTGGGCAGTTCGTGATTCCCCGCCGGATTATCACCTCGGTTGCCAACCATTTCCATGACATGGCGCCGCAGACGATCCATGAAGGCACCTTTTGCTGTGGCGGTGGGGGCGGCCTGCTGACCGACGACCTGATGGAGCTGCGCGTCAAGGGCGCCTTGCCACGCATGGAAGCCTTGAAGAACGTGGTGGACGACCATGGCGTCAACTTCATGGCCACCATTTGCGCCATCTGCAAGGCCCAGTTCACGAAAGTTCTGCCGTATTACGGCTTCAACATGAGCATGGTCGGCGGTGTGCACCAGCTGGTCAGCAAGGCCATCCGTCTCGGCGACAAGTAGCCCAACCCAGCGCTGCAAATTCATACATCAGGAGACTCCGATATGTCCACCCCCATCGAAAGCGCCACCGCAAAGCCCCTCAATTTTCGGCGTTACAAAGACGGCGACAACAAGGTGCGCTCATTCCAGAAGGACATCTTTGATGCCGGGCACTCGCACAAGTGTCCGACCTATATTCAAAGCACGCCACCCTGCCAGGGGAGCTGCCCGGCCGGGGAAGACATCCGAGGCTACCTCAACATCGTTCGCGGAATCGAGAAGCCTCCCACCGGTATGGCTTGGCAGGAGTACGCGTTTCGTCGCCTGACCGAAGCCAACCCGTTCCCCTCGGTCATGGGCCGGGTCTGCCCAGCGCCATGCGAATCAGGCTGCAACCGCAACCAGGTGGAAGACTTCGTTGGCATCAACTCAGTCGAACACTTCCTCGGTGACTACGCCATCAAGAACCAGCTCGCCTTCCCAAAGCCGACGGTGCAAACCGGCAAGACGGTCGCCGTGATCGGTGGTGGACCGGCCGGCCTGTCCACTGCGTACCAGCTCGCGCTCAAAGGCCATGACGTGACCCTTTTTGACGAGCGCGCGGAGCTTGGCGGCATGATGCGATACGGCATCCCTGGCTTTCGCACGCCGCGCGACATCCTTGATGCCGAGATCCAGCGCATTCTGGACCTCGGCATAAAGACCCGCCTGAATTGCCGCATCGGAACCGACATCAGCATGACGCAGATCCGCGCTGAATTTGATGCCGTTTTCCTGGGGCTGGGCGCGCAAGCCGGTCGGGCACTGCCCGTGGAAGGTGCTGAGGCTCCTAATTGCGTCACCGCAACGTCCTTCCTGAAGGCTTTCAACGACGGTCGCTTGCGCCATGTGGGCAAGCGCGTCGTGGTGGTTGGCGGTGGCGACACGTCCATTGACGTAGCGACCGTGGCCCGCCGTCTGGGTCACATCGACAAGATCCATGAGTCCGATCGCCCGGAGCACGCCATTACCGGTCATGTGGCGCACGATGTTGCCGAGGCTTCAGTCCGCCAGGGTGCGGAAGTCACGCTGACCACCATCTTTGACGTGGACAAGATGCAGGCCACCCGGCACGAGGTGGAACACGCCTTGTCCGAAGGCATCACTATTCGCGGCGGCATGGCGCCGCTCGCAGTGATCCGTAGCGAAGACGGTCGCGCGATTGCACTGCGGATTGTGCGCTGCGAAGCGAAAATCGTCGGCGGACGGCTTGATATCAAGAACATCGAAGGCACGGAAGAAGACATCCCGGCCGACCTGATCGTCTCGGCCATTGGCCAGGCGGTCGATTTCACCGGTTTGGACGAGTTCAACAACGGCAAGGGCGCCATCAACAGCGACAAGAATTACCAGGTGCAGGGGCAGCCCGGCTTCTTTGTCGGCGGTGACGTGGTGCGCCCGCATCTTTTGACCACGGCGATTGGACACGGAGCGATTGCCGCTGATGGTATTGATCGTTTTCTGCAAAGCGAAGCGCTGGAGAAGCGCCCCAAAATTGACGTCCACACCTTTGACCTGAAGCGCAAGATGATCGAGAAAGGCCTGGCCTTCAGCGAAGTACATGAACCGATCCGCGGAACCGACAAGAGCACCGCGGCGATTCACAACTTCGACAACCGCTCGGACCGCTACGTGATTTCGCACAAGGAACTGTTCCTGGGCCATTTCCCCTTCGTCTCGCGCAACCGGCGAGGCATCGTGTCGTTGACCTCCGAGCAGGCGCTGAACAACTTCGAGGAGCGGCTGCAGCCATTGCTGGAAGCCCAGGCCGTGGCCGAGGCCAAGCGCTGCATGAGTTGCGGACAGTGCTTTGAGTGCGACAACTGTGTGGTCTATTGCCCTCAGGTCGCTGTGTTCAAGGTGCCGAAGTCCAAGTCGACGATCGGACGCTATGTGGATACCGACTACAGCAAGTGCATCGGCTGTCACATCTGCGCGGACGTGTGCCCTACGGGCTACATCCAGATGGGGCTGGGGGACTGACTTCATGCGCCCTTTCGCTGGCTTTTCCTTCAGGTCGGTTTGCCGGGCCGCCGCGATGGGCCTGGTGATGGCGACCGCCCTTACCGCCAGCGCCAGCGGGGCAGGGCCCCAGGTCGCAGCGGGACGAGTACCTCAGCCGATCATCGAGAGCGCGCGTGGCGACAAGTGCGTCCAAGATCCCGTCTTCATGCGACGCAATCACATGGAACTGCTCAAGCACCAGCGCGACGACACTGTGCATGGTGGCATTCGAGGCGCAAAGTACAGCCTGAATGGATGCATCGGCTGCCATGCCAGCCAGACGACTGGCAGCGTGGCAACGGCAAGCACCAACTTCTGCCAGAGTTGCCATGTCTACGCCGCTGTCAAGATTGACTGCTTTGAGTGCCATTCCAGCAAGCCAGCACGAACAGCCGCCCATTCCCCGTCACCCCAGGAAAAGCCTGCTCAAACCGCCGTTGCGCCGCAGGTGCAAGGGGTGGCGCTGCAGAAACAGGTCAAGCCATGACGCAGGACACCAAGTCCCCCTCCATCCAGCCACCCAAGTCGACGTCGGGACGGCGAGGTTTCCTGAGCGTCGCCGCAGCCGGTCTTGCGGGCGTCATGATCGCGCCCGGCGTGCGTCTGATCGAGATCGCGCAGGCGGCAACGGCGGACACCGCGCCAAGCCGGGGCGCCAGCAGCAAGGTCCGCTGGGGCATGCTGATCGACAGTGGAAAATGTGCCAGTGGCTGCACCGACTGCGTCACCGCCTGCAACACGGAGAATGGTCTTTCGGGGGAGACCCGAGCGACGGACTCCCAGTGGATTCGCAAGATAGAAATCAAGGAGGTTCGCACGGGAAAGACCCAGTCCCTTCCCATGATGTGCCAGCACTGCGCCGAGCCACCCTGTGTCGATGTCTGCCCCACAGGCGCCTCGTTCAAGCGAGCCGACGGCATCGTGCTGGTCGACAAGCACATCTGCATTGGCTGCCGGTACTGCGTCATGGCCTGCCCGTACAAGGCACGCTCGTTCGTCCATCAACCGCTGAGCAACCAGAAGGCCGACGTCCCCCGGGGCATGGGCACGGTAGAAAGCTGCACGCTCTGCGTCCACAAGGTGGACAAAGGCGAGATGCCCGCCTGCGTGAGCGCTTGCTCGGACGCCGGCCACGGCGCGATTCTTTTCGGCGATCTGAACGACCCGAACAGCGAAATTTCCAGACGCCTGGCCAGTTATCCCTCGCGCCAGATTCGAGAAGACCTCAATCTGAACACCGGCGTGCGCTACAGCGGCATTTGATGCAGGAAGGCATGACCCATGAAAATCACCCTGCGTGAACTGGACGGTACGAGTCGTGGCTACTACCTTTTGCTGGGAGTGCTGGCGCTGGTCACCGCAATCGGCATGGGGGCAGTCTGGTACATCGAGCACAACGGCCATATCGTTACAGGCATGAACAACCAGATCGTCTGGGGCTTGCCACATGTGTTTGCCGTTTTTCTGGTTGTCGCGGCTTCGGGCGCGCTGAACGTGGCCTCGATGGCCTCGGTTTTCGGCAAGACCGAGTTCAAGCCGCTGGCGCCTTTGTCCGGACTGCTGGCGATTGCGCTGCTGCTCGGCGGCCTGACCGTGCTGATGCTCGATTTGGGTCGGCCCGACCGCCTGATCGTGGCCATGACACACTTCAACTTCAAGTCGATCTTTGCCCTGAACATCTTCCTGTACTCCGGATTCATGGGTTTTGTGATCGCTTACCTGTGGACCATGATGGAACGAAGCGCGCAACGCTTTACACCAATGGCGGGTCTTTTCGCCTTTGTCTGGCGCATGGCGCTTACCACCGGCACGGGCTCGATTTTTGGCTTCCTTGTCGCGCGGCAGGCGTTTGATTCCGCCTTGTTTGCCCCCCTGTTCATCGCGTTGTCGCTCAGCTATGGCCTGGCCGTCTTCCTGCTGGTGCTCATGCTGGCCTTCAACGCAAGCAAGCGCCCACTGGATGCCGCCCTTCTGGCGCGTTTTGCACGGCTGCAGGTCATCTTCGTCGCGGCGGGGCTTTATTTCGTGCTGGTCTTTCACCTGACCAACCTTTATTTCACCAAGCACCATGATTTTCAGCGCTTCATCTTGCTTGAGGGTGGCGTGCACACCGCACTGTTCTGGCTGGGTCAGGTGGTGCTCGGCGGAATCGTTCCCATGATCCTGCTGATGCACCCGCGCATTGGCGAGTTGCGCGGCCGCATCGTGGCGGCCACCTTGCTGGTTGTGGGCGGCGGATTTGCCCAGATGTGGGTCACCATCGTCGGTGGCCAAGCCTTCCCGCTGGTGATCTTCCCCGGCCGGCAGGTGAGCAGCAGTTTCTTTGATGGTGTTGTGAACTCCTATACGCCCACCCTGCCGGAGTGGCTGCTTGGCTTCAGTGGCATCGCCATTGCGGGCCTGATCGTCATGCTGGCGATGAAATTCCTGGGTTTCCTGCCGGCACGTCTGGACGGCGCCGAAAAGCAGAGTACGCAACGCGCCGCTGTGGCGGTCTGAGTCCAGGCCGAGATGTCGGGTTTTCTGGTTTCGGCCGCGCACAAATCCTCGGGAAAGACCACCGTCACGGTCGGCTTGTGCGCTGCGCTTACGGCCCAGGGGATGGCCGTGCAGCCCTTCAAGAAAGGACCCGACTACATCGACCCGATGTGGCTGAGCGCGGCCAGCCGGCGCGACTGCTTCAACCTTGATCCGTTCCTGATGACGGCCGGGCAGATCACCGGCTGCTTCAGCCATCACGCCGCCCAAGCTGACATCTGCATCGTCGAAGGCAACAAAGGCCTGTACGACGGTTTGGCACTGGACGGCAGCAACAGCAATGCCGCCTTGGCAAAGCTGCTGGGCCTGCCGGTCGTGCTAGTGCTCGACGCGCGCGGCATGACGCGCGGCATCGCGCCGCTCATCCTGGGCTACCAGGCATTCGATACAGGCATCCACATTGCCGGGGTCATCCTGAACCAACTGGGTGGCGCGCGGCACGAATCCAAGCTGCGTGCCGTGATCGAGCACTACACCGACGTGAAGGTGCTGGGTGCCATCGGTCATGACCCCAGGCTCGCCATCGCGGAACGCCATTTGGGCCTGATGCCAAACCACGAACTGGACGATGCCGAGCAGCGCGTGCGCGCCATGGGAGAGATGGTCGCCGCGCAAGTCGATTTGCCACAGGTGTTGAAACTCGCCGGAAACACTTCCCCCCTGTTGGCGCCAGCGCGCAATGAGCCACCGGCAGATGCGGAGGTCGTCAAGCCCGCGTTGCAGTCACGGATTCGCATCGGCCTGGCACGCGATCCGGCGTTTGGTTTTTATTACCCTGACGATCTCCTCGCCCTGGAAGCAGCGGGTGCCGAGATCATCCCGTTCAACACCTTGCACGACGCGTGCCTGCCCGAAGTGGACGGCTTGTTCATCGGCGGTGGCTTCCCCGAAATTTTCATGGCGCAACTGCAGGCCAACGCAGCACTGCGTCAGGGCATCCGTGCCGCCATCGATGCGGGCCTGCCGGTCTATGCCGAGTGTGGCGGCCTGATGTACCTGGCCCGCACCCTGCAGTGGAAGGGACAGGTCTATCAGATGGTTGGCGCACTTCCGGCGGACGTCGTGATGCACGAGCGGCCGGTGGGCCGCGGCTACGTTGAACTTCAGACCACGGCGGATGCGCCGTGGTCCCCCGGTACGGGCATTGACTCGCAGCCACTGCGCGGGCACGAATTTCACTACTCCAGCCTTGAAAATCTCGCACCGGACCAGAAATTTGCCTACAGAGTCGTCCGCGGTCATGGTGTGGATGGTGAGCGCGACGGCATCGTTCACCACAACGTGCTCGCCTCCTATGCCCATCTGCGCAGCGGAGCGGGATCGGACTGGGCGGCCCGGTTTGTGACCTTTGTCCGTTCAAAAAGTGTTTCTTCGAAACGGCAGACCCAGGCCAACATGCGGACGGTCGAAGTCAATGGCCAGCCTATTGCCACCGACGTCGAGGGCTACCTGAAAAACCTGGCCGACTGGTCCGAGGACTTCGCACGGGCAGAGGCGCAAGCGGAAGGCTTGGTGCTGACCGATGAGCATTGGCAGGTCATCCGTTTCCTTCGCGCTTACTACGATGAGCACCGGGTGCAGGCGCAAGTGCGCGCGATGATCTGGCACTTTGCCAAGGCCTGGGGGCCGAAGCACGGCAACAATCACTACCTTCATGAGCTTTTCCCCATCGGTGGCCCCCAGAAGCAAGGCAACCGCCTGGCAGGACTCTTGAAGACCAAGGGCGAACATTAAAAATTCCGCGGCAAGACTCACCGATTCAAGGTGAGACCTCACTGCCCTCAACAGATCAGGAGCATCGTATGTTTACATTGACCACCAGTGCAGCGCAACAGATCCAGCAAGCGGCAGCGAGCAGCGGGGCCCAGGAGATGGCCCTGCGTATCGCAGCAAAGATTGATCCGGACGGCTCGAAGCAATACGGCATGGGCTTCGACGACCCTACCGAAGAGGACATGAAGCTCGACCTGAAGGGAGTCGCGGTCGTGATTGCCGGCGAGTCGCAGGTGCTGCTGGCGGACACCGTGCTGGACTACGTCGAGTTGAACCCGGGCGAATTCAATTTCATCTTCATCGATGCCCGGGATTTCCAGGACGAGGTCGAGCCGGCACCCAGCGGCGGCTGCGGCAGCGGTGCCTGCGCCACGGGAGGTTGCGCCAGCAAGGGGCGCACCCATTGATGGCCGAAATCAAACCAGCGGTCGGGTCTGCCGGGCGCGTTTATCTGGTCGGGGCCGGCCCAGGTGACCCTGAGCTGTTGACGTTGCGCGCCGTACGGCTGCTACAGCAGGCCGACGTGATCGTCTATGACCATCTGGTTTCCAGCGCTGTACTGGATTTCGTCACCCCGTCGGCAGAGCGGATCTACGCTGGCAAGCGCCGAAACGAGCACACCATGCGGCAGGAACAGATCAACGGACTGCTGGTCAAACTGGCCAGTGAAGGCAAGCAGGTGGTACGCCTCAAAGGCGGCGACCCGTTTATCTTCGGACGCGGTGGCGAAGAATTGCAGGCCTTGGCCGCACAAGGTGTTGCCTTTGAGGTCGTCCCCGGCGTGACGGCGGCTTCCGGCGTGTCCAGCTATGCCGGAATTCCCTTGACACACCGCGACTACGCACAGAGCTGCCTGTTTGTGACAGGGCACCTCAAGGACGGCACCGCCGATCTGGACTGGCACAGCCTGGTCAGACCCTGCCAGACCGTGGTCATCTACATGGGCCTCGGAGGACTTCCGGAAATATGCCGCCAGCTGATACAGCATGGCGCTCCACCTACCCTACCCGTCGCCGTGGTGCAGGATGGCAGCATCTCCACACAAAGAGTCGTGACCGGGACACTTGCCGACATTCCTGAAACGGTTGTGAAGGCGGGCCTGAAGTCGCCGTGTCTCACGATCATCGGCGAGGTCGTCAAGCTGCATGATTCACTTGCGTGGTTCACGCCAGCAACCCAGGAAACGACGACCTGATCGGTCCACTGCAAGAACGGATCAGCTTCGAGCTTTGTGCGCCGACGCATCGGCAGCCTTGGTGCCGTCGGGGGAATGACGGTACTCGTAGGCAAAGACGGCCGCCTCGACCCGCGAGCGCAAGTTGAGCTTGTCCATGATGTGCCGCACGTGCAGCTTGACCGTGTTGTGACTGATGTCCAGCGCCTGCGCAATGACCTTGTTGCTCTGCCCTCGCGCGACATGGTCCAGTACCTCGCGCTCCCGCTCGGTAAGCGATGCCACGAGGTCCCCCATGACCGACACTTTGGGTCCGGACTGCAGGATCTGCGCGAGTTTCAGCGTCATGGCCGATGCCACGACCATCTCACCGCGTGCCGCCCTGCCAATGGCGTCAATCACCTCCTCCGGCTCCATGTCCTTGAGAAGATAGCCACGAACACCAGCGCGCAGGGCTGCCGCCAGATCGTCCTCGCTGTCACTCATGGTCAAAATGACAACCGGGGTTTCGCAGCCTTCCGAACGGATCATTCGAAGCACACTCAAACCGTCCGTCGTCGCCAAGCGCAAGTCCAGAACCATCAGGTCCGGTTGATGCTCGCGCAGCATCGGCACGACCTGCGCCGGATCACCGGTGGCCATCACGACGGTCATGTCACCGCGGTGTTCCAGCAATTCGGTCAGGCCACTGCGACACAGCGCATGGTCATCGACCAGCATCACACGGGTGCGTTCCGTCATGCGTGAACCTCCACCGCCAAGGATCTCACCGGAACCACCAGTCGCACCCGGGTGCCGCCGCCTTCGTTTCTCCCCACCTCGATGCTGCCGCCCAGCCGCAAGGCGCGGCCCCGCATGATCTCCAGGCCAAAGTGCCTTGAAGCGCCTAGCCCCGTGGCGGCGGTGACAATCGTCGAAACGAATGGCTCGGTCATTCCCAGTCCGTCGTCTTCGATCAGGAACTCCAACCGTTGGGAATTCTTGTCAATTGTCACGAAGGCCCGGCGGGCCATGGAGTGTTTTGCGATATTGGCAAGCGCCTCCTGAACGATGTGGAACACCTGAACCTCCTGCTCATCTGTCAGGTTCAGATTCTGCGCCGAATTCCGGATTTCCAGTTCAATGCCGGTACGGTCAAAAAAACCCTCTCCGATGCCGTGTAGCGCATGAAGCAGGCCGAGCGGATCCATTCGCGTGCGGAAATAGGTCATGACTTCGCGCAGGTTGTGATGCACCTCGCCCACGGCCTTCTTGACATCCGAGAAATACTTGATTGAAAGCGGGTCGTCGTGCGCCAGCATCGCATCGTTGAGCAGGGGAAGGCGCATTTTCACGTAGGCCAGCGTCTGCGCGAGGGCGTCATGCACTTCATTGACCATTTCCTGACGCTCTCTCATCACCGTCAGGCGCAAGCGCTCGCGCTCGATCCGGGCATTGTGCAGTGTCAAGCCCAGCAATTGCCCGATCAACCGCAGTATCGCCTCGGTCTGCGGCGGAATGGTCGAGTCAGATTCAAAAAACAGGTTGTAGATCCCCAGCACCTCGTCGCCGTGAGGCATCGAGATCGCGAGCACGCGATGGCACTGCAGTCCGAAATAGGCGTCCGACCCGTGGCGGGCACAGGAGCGGACATCGTCCACCCAGCCCAGAACGTCTTTGCTCACGGCAATGCCACACATGCCGCAGTTGCGTTCCACCAGGCGCTCGTTCATCAGCACGTTCGGTGGCAGGCCGAGTTGCCCCACCAGACGCATGTGCTTTCCGTCATCGGTGAGGACGCGGACTGCCCCGGCCTGCGCACCTGCCAGGGCAATGATGGAAACGAGAAATCGTTCCAGCAACTGCTCGAGATCGCTGCCGCCTGCCAACTCCGCCGACAAGTCGGCCACCACATTCCCCGCGTCCATCGGGGTCGCGGGGTTTGAGGGCGCAATGTGAGAAGGGTTCTTTTTCATGTCCATGCAACGAGCGTGCCATGCTAATCCATTACCTATCACTGATTTATCGTGAAAACCCGAAGCAGGCTGAAAATCGGCCTGTCCAGTGCCCTCTTTTTTCTGAAATCCTGACTTTAGCGCCCAAAATGGCCGCGCTACCCATTTGGGTAACCCCGGATTACCCGCAGCGGCTATAGACGGCACGACATCCCCTTGTCTTTAATAGGGTCACTTCGCAACTGAAGCCTTGGCATTCCTGTCACGGACTTTTTCCGTTTCCTTTTGTTGTTCCGTCAGCGAGAAAAGCGCCCATTGCATGTCTGTCACACCGCTTCATGATCCCACCGCCGCGCCTCTGCCCGGGGCCATCACCGAGACACGCAACACAACCTGCTACATGTGCGCCTGCCGGTGCGGCATCCGGGTGCATTTGCGTAACGGCGAAGTTCGCTACATCGAGGGCAATCCGGATCACCCGCTGAACCAGGGCGTCATCTGCGCCAAGGGCTCCTCCGGCATCATGAAGCAGTACTCCCCGGCCCGGCTGACCAAGCCGCTGCTGCGCAGACCCGGCAGTGATCGGGGCGAGGGACAGTTCGACGAAATCGAGTGGGAAGCGGCCTTCTCGATGCTCGAGGAGCGGCTCAGGAAGATCCGGTCCACCGACCCGAAAAAGTTCGCTTTATTTACCGGGCGCGACCAGATGCAGGCCTTGACCGGGCTGTTTGCCCGTCAGTTCGGCACGCCCAACTATGCGGCGCACGGCGGCTTCTGCTCGGTCAACATGGCCGCCGGAATGATCTACACCATCGGCGGCTCGTTCTGGGAGTTTGGCGGCCCCGACCTGGAACGCGCCAAGCTGTTTGTGATGATCGGCACCGCAGAAGACCATCATTCCAACCCGATGAAGGCGGCCCTCAGCAAATTCAAACGCAACGGCGGACGATTTGTCTCGATCAACCCGGTACGCACCGGCTACTCGGCGATTGCCGATGAGTGGGTGCCCATCAAACCCGGAACCGACGGCGCCCTCCTGCTGGCCTTGATCCACGAACTCATCCGGCTGGGCCTTTATGACCGCGAGTTTCTGGCGCGTTACACCAACGCCGGTCAGTTGGTGAACCAGGCTACCGGCAGTGACGACTTCGGCATGTTCCTGCGCAATCCCGAGGGCGACATCGTGAACCCTCTGCGCCCGGCCAACTTTCGTTGGTGGGACCGACTCACCGAGCAAGGCGTCGCCGACCATGCCGACGGGGCTGACCCGGCCTTGCTGGGTCGCTTCAAGCTGCCCGATGGCACCGCTGCGGTGCCAGCGTTCCAGCTGCTCGAAGATCGCGTCAAACCGTATACCCCAGAGTGGGCTGAAGGCATCACCGGTATTCCTGCGACCACCATCCGGCGCCTTGCCCATGAGATGGGCATCACGGCACGGGACCAGAAGATCGAACTGCCCATCACCTGGACAGACAGCTGGGGCAAGCGCCACGATTCGGTCACGGGGAACCCTGTCGCCTTTCACGCCATGCGCGGCCTGGCAGCGCACTCCAACGGCTTTCAGACGATCCGCTCGCTGTCCATCCTGATGTCGTTGCTGGGCACCATCGACCGACCTGGCGGATTCCGCCACAAGGCGCCCTACCCTCGTGCGGTGCCGCCCAACGCCCGTCCGCCCAAGGGGCCGCAGGCCGTGAAGCCCGATACGCCCCTCGACGGTGCCCCGCTGGGCTGGCCCGAGAGTCCCGACGATCTCTTTGTCGATGATCAGGGGCAGCCGGTGCGCATCGACAAGGGCTTCTCCTGGGAGCACCCACTGTCCGCTCACGGCCTGATGCACAACGTCATCACCAACGCCTGGCGTGGTGACCCCTACCGCATCGACACCCTGCTGATCTTCATGGCGAACATGGCGTGGAACTCCACCATGAACACCTCCGAAGTGCGCAGGATGCTCAACGACAAGCATGGGGACGGTGAGCACAGCGGCGAGTACAAAATCCCTTTCCTGGTCGTCTGCGACGCGTTCCAGTCCGAGATGACGGCGTTTGCCGACCTGATCCTGCCCGACACCACCTATCTGGAGCGCCACGACTGCATGTCGATGCTGGACCGCCCGATTTCAGAGTTCGACGGGCCCGTGGATTCCGTGCGCATCCCGGTGGTGGCCCCGAAGGGCCAGTGCAAGCCGTTCCAGGAAGTCCTGGTGGAACTGGCCGGTCGCCTCAAACTGCCGGCCTTCACCCTGCCTGACGGCACACGAAAGTTCAAGGGTTACACCGACTTCATCGTCAACTACGAGACCGCCCCGGGATCAGGCATCGGCTTTCTCGCCGGATGGCGCGGCAAAGGCGGGGAAAAATCGATGCGCGGCGAGCCGAACCCCAAGCAGTGGGAGATGTACGAAAAGAACAACTGCGTCTTCCACTACGAAATGCCCCCGGAACACCAGTACATGCGCAACTGGAATCGCGGCTACATGGAATGGGCGCAAAAGGTGGGCATACGGCGTGACAACGATCCCGTCGTCATCCACATCTACTCGGAGTTCCTGCAGGGCTTCCGTCGTGCTGCCCAGGGCAAGCGACCGGGCAAGCAACCACCGGACCCACTGCGCAAGCGCGTAGAAACCTATTTCGACCCCCTGCCGTTCTACTATGTCCCCCTCGAAGAGCAGGCCACCGACACCGTCCGGTATCCGCTCAACGCCATCACCCAGCGCCCGATGGCGATGTACCACTCCTGGGACTCGCAAAACGCCTGGTTGCGCCAGATTCACACGCACAACTACCTGTTCGTCAATCCCAAAACCGCCAGCAATGAGGGTATTGCCGATGGCGGATGGATGTGGGTGGAGTCGCAGTGGGGCAAGGTGCGTTGCATGTGCCGCTATTCGGAAGCCGTGGAGCCCGGCACCGTCTGGACCTGGAACGCCATCGGCAAGTCCGCCGGTGCTTGGAACCTGACGCCGGACGCCAACGAATCCCAGCGGGGCTTCCTGCTCAATCACCTGATTTCCGAGGAACTGCCGGCGTCTGGCGCTGGCGCCCATCTTTCGAACTCGGATCCCATCACCGGCCAGGCAGCGTGGTACGACGTAAGGGTGCGCATCTACAAGGCCGGGGAAGACGAGCCGCAGCAAACCTGGCCGCAGTTCAAGGCGGTACCGGCAGCGCCGGGCGTTCAGGCCGTGCTGCCACGCTGGCAAGCCTGGTTTGCCGGCCGGGGAGATCGCAAATGACCCAGCTCGATACCTTGGAGCGCTCGCTATGACACAGCTCGCGTTGGTCATCGACCTCAATGTCTGCGTCGGCTGTCATGCCTGTGTGACCAGCTGCAAGCAGTGGAACACTTCGGGCACTGCGGGCTCGCTGGTGGATCTCAACCCCTATGGTGCGGAGCCGAACGGCACCTTCTTCAACCGCGTGCAGACCTTCGAAGTGGGGGAGTACCCCAACACCCAGACGGTGCACTTCCCCAAATCCTGCCTGCATTGCGAAGATCCGCCCTGCGTGCCGGTCTGCCCCACCGGGGCCAGCTACAAGCGTGCCGAGGACGGCATTGTGCTGGTGGACTACGACAAGTGCATCGGCTGCAAGTACTGCACATGGGCCTGTCCCTACGGCGCGCGCGAGTTTGACGAGCAGCGCAAGGTCATGACCAAATGCACCTTGTGTGTCGACCGTGTCACGGACACCGCGCTTCCCGAGCGCGAGCGCAAGCCCGCCTGTGTTCTGGCCTGCCCGTCGAACGCCCGTCTTTTTGGTGACGTGCACGACCCGGAATCGGTGGTCTCCAAGGCCATCGCCGAGCGGGGGGGCTACCAGCTCATGCCCGAATGGGGCACCCGCCCCGCCAATCACTACCTGCCGCGGCGCAAGACAGAAATCCGCATTCACCCCGAAGACCTGGAGCGGGTGGACAACCCCCTGAAGATCGACGGCAAACAGCCCGAAGCCGGCCATCGCGCCCCCGGCCGGGAAGACTTCGCCACCTAGGACCGCGGCATGCATCCCCCCTTTTCAGCGATTTTTCTCACCACCCTCATTGGCGCGGGACAAGGCCTTTTCCTGGTGCTGTTTGGTACTGAACTGTGGTTCGGCCCTTTGGCGCTGACGCCGCAGGCCCACCAGTTCCTGAGCTTGGGCAGCGCGGTCTCGCTGCTGCTGACCGCCGGCGGCCTTGTGGCGTCATTGTTTCACCTGGGCCAGCCGCAACGCGCCTGGCGCGGCATGGCCATGTGGCGCACGTCCTGGCTGGCGCGCGAAGGCATTGCCTTGCCGGCCTTCATGGCGGGCGTTTTCGCTTACGGTGTGGCGCACTGGCTGGGCGCAGACGCAACGCGATGGATCGGAGCGGTCACCGCCCTGCTGTGCCTGACGCTGTTTGTCTGCACCGGCATGATCTACGCCTGCATCCGCTTCCTGCAGGAATGGGCCAGCCCGCTGACGCCGGTGAACTATCTGCTGCTGGGTTGCGCCTCGGGAGCCACCCTTGCCACACTGCTGGCCGCCCTGGGCGCGCCCGGCTTGGTCCCGGCCTACGCCCAAGTCACGATCCTGCTGACACTGCTCGGCCTGGTCACGCGCAGCGCCTCCCTTGTGCGTAACGCCCGGCTCAAGCCCAAGTCCACGTTGCAAAGCGCCATTGGCATCAAGCACCCCCGCATCGTGCAGAAAGCACAGGGCTTCATGGGGGGCTCCTTCAACACCCGTGAGTTCTTCCACGGCCGCAGCGCCCAAATGCTTCGTTCGATCAAGTGGGTTTTTCTGATCCTGGTGTTTCCGGTGCCGTTGCTGTTTCTGGCCCTGGGGGTGTCAGCTTCGTCCCCGGCGCTTATTTTTGCGGCCTTTGCACTGCAATACATCGGCCTGCTGGCCGAGCGATGGTTCTTTTTTGCCCAGGCCAACCACCCGCAGAACCTGTACTACCAAACCATATCGTGATGAGGACTCCCATGAAGCTGATCCTTTCCACCATCGCCGTACTGATGAGCTTGAATGCCGTCGCTCAAGATGCACCCTGGCTGACCGATGCACGCAAAGTCGCTGGCAGTGTTCCGCCCAAGCTGCTGCAGGTGCTCAACGAGGAAATTGCCAAAGGCGGACCAGAATCCGCGATCACGGTGTGCTCGGAAAAGGCACCGCAGATGGCCAAGGCCGCATCCGAACAGAGCGGCTGGGCCATCCGGCGCGTCAGCTTGCGCAACCGAAATCCCAAGGCCACCCCCGACGCCTGGGAGCGGGCCACACTGGAGGAGTTCGATCGGCGCGCCGCAGCCAGCGAGAGTCCGGGCAGCCTGGAAGCTTTCACCGTCGTCGAGAAAGGTGATGGCAAGGAGGCCCGTTACATGAAAGCCTTGCCCGTCCAGCAGGTCTGCCTGGCCTGCCATGGCCCTGCTGAAAAGCTCACGCCAGAGGTAACAGCGAAGCTTCGCGCCCTGTACCCCGAAGACAAAGGTGTCGGCTACAGCATCGGTCAGATCCGCGGCGCCATGACGATTCGAAAGGCGATGTAGCCTGGCTCATGCGAATCCGCTACGCCTTCACCACCGACCATGCCACTGCCTGACCGATCTCCGATGACGGCCTGGCGCCCGACTCTGGCCTTAAAATTTCTTTGGCTGCTGGTCCTGCTGCTTGCCATGCCCGCGTTTGCGGGTGACAGCGTGGTGCCCTCGAGCACTTTGCCTTGGTGGTTCTGGCCGCTGGCGCTGTTCGTCACCTGCTTCCTGATCGGCATCGTGGCGGTACCGGCAGGCATCGGGGGGGGCACCTTGTTCGTGCCGATCATTGGCGGTTTCTTTCCCTTTCACCTCGACTTTGTGCGGGGTGCAGGCCTGCTCGTGGCCCTCGCCAGCGCGCTGGCCGCCGGGCCCGTACTGCTGCGCGGAGGGCTCTCCAGTCTGCGCCTGGCCTTGCCGCTGGCGTTGGTGGCCAGCATGAGTTCGATCGCCGGGGCCATGCTCGGCCTGGCCTTGCCTGCGTCAGTGATACAGACCGCCCTGGGATTGATCGTTCTGGGCATTGTCGCGCTGATGCTGGTCTCGAAGAAATCAGAATTCCCGCAGGTGGCGCGGCCTGATCGCCTGTCGTCGGCGCTCGGGATTCATGGCGTCTTCATCGACGGCGCCTCCGGGCGAGCCATCGACTGGCAGGTTCATCGCACACCGCTGGGTCTGGTGCTTTTCCTGGCGATCGGTGTCATGGCGGGCATGTTCGGCATTGGCGCGGGCTGGGCCAACGTGCCTGCCTTGAACCTGCTGATGGGCGCGCCATTGAAGGTTTCCGCGGGCACCTCCGGCCTGGTGCTGTCGCTGGTGGATTCGTCGGCCGCGTGGGTGTACCTGAACCGCGGCGCCGTGTTGCCGATGATCGCCGTGCCCTCGGTGGTTGGCATGATGCTGGGCGCCCGCATCGGCGCACGCTTGCTGCATATCCTCAAAGGATCGGTGATCCGCAAGATGGTGATCACGCTCCTCTTGTTTGCAGGCATTCGCGCCCTGCTCAAGGGTCTGGGGATCTGGGTCTGAAAGTGAGTCATCAATGAATACGCCCACCAACGCACGGCAACAACTGGACGAGGCCTTTCGCTATGCCTTCCTGCTGGACTGGGGCACGCGTATCGGACTGGTGGCGCTGGTGCTCAGTTTTGCCGCCTACCTGTCCGGACTCCTGACACCGCATGTGCCGCTGGATCAGTTGCCCAGCGTCTGGAACCTGCCGGTGAACACCTTCCTGGAACGCACCGGCACGCCCACGGGCTGGGGCTGGCTGGCTTTGGCACACAAGGGCGACCTGTCGAACCTGATCGGTATTGCGCTGCTCGCCGGCTGTTCGCTGCCGCCGTTGCTGGGTTTGGTCCCGTTGTACCTGAAGCGTCGCGACACGGTGTATGCCGTGATTTGCGCCTTGATCGCGACCGTCCTGGTGCTGGCCGCATCCGGAATTCTGAGCGGAGGTCACTGAGCATGGCGCACCTGTTCAACCGCCTGCTTCTGGCCACCGAGCACAGCGAATTCGACACCGGCGCCGAGGCCATGGCTTTCGCGCTGGCCCAGCGCTGCCAGCTGCCGTTGGCCACCGTGCTGCCGCTGCTGAGCAATCCCGAGTACGAGGCGTTGGCGCCGCAAATTGCCGCAAAGGCCGAACAGGAAGCCGCCGTCAAGATTGCCCGGCTGCGCGAACAGGCGGCCGGCGTGGGTGTGACGATCGATCTGCGCCTGCGCCGGGGCGAAGAGCCTTACCAGGAGATCGTGCAGGAGGCGATGCAACAGGGCAGCGACCTGATCATCATCCGCCGCCGAGGCAAACGCGGGTTTCTGGCGAATCTGCTGGTCGGCGAAATGGTGAGCAAGGTGGTGACCCATGCCCCCTGCCATGTGTTGATCGTCCCGCGCGGGGCACACCTGTGGAGCCAGCGCGTGCTGGCAGCGGCGGAGCCTACGGCGCAGGGGCGGCGCATCGTCGCCACAGCGACCGCCGTTGCCGTCGAGTGCGGCCTGCCCCTGCATCTGGTGAGCGTTGTGACCGCCGAGGAAGAACGCCCACAAGCCGATGCGTTTGTCGCCGAAATGCTGGGTCAAGCCCGACAGGCGGGTGTCGCGGCGCAGGGGGAGGTCCGTAGCGGCAAGCCGTTCACGGAGATTCTTGCCGCCAGTGCGGCTTGTCACGCTGACCTGATCGTCATGGGCAGCCGCGCAGACAACCGCATTGGGCGTGCGCTGGTCGGCGGTGTTGCCCAAAAAGTAATGGGGCTCGCCGAAATTCCCGTGATGGTCCTCAATTTTCAATAGTCAAAGGACAACTTCTCCATGAGTGACGCTCTCAACTACCTGATCAAGGCCCGGCCTGAAGCCATGGGTCACTATTTCGCCTTTCTGAAGGACGCCGGCAAGCATCTCGACCCCAAGACGAGGGACCTGATTTCTGTCATCACCAAGGTCCATGCACAGACCGAGCGCGGCTTCCGACAGTACGTCGGACGGGCCTTGCGCGAAGGCTGCACGCCCATGGAGGTGGTCGACGCACTGCTGATGGCGTTCCCGGCCCTGGGGCTGGCCAAGATCATCTGGGCCGTGGACATCATTCTGGAAATGAAAATCCCCGGCTTCCAGCCCGAGGCGCTCACCAGCCCGCCCGCGTGGCGTGACGTGATGGCCAGCAAAGACATCCCCGATGGACAGGTGACACGCACGGAATGCGACGGGCGCGGCCTGTTCATCTACCGCGAGAAGAAAGCCTTTCAGGTGTTTGACAGCCGCTGTCCGCACCAGAGCACCGACATCCCGGAACTGGCACTGACTGGAAAAACCTTGATCTGCCCCAAACACCAATGGGAATTCAATGCACATACTGGAGCGTGCATAAAAAAAGGCAACAGCCCGCTCAAACGCAT
>Ga0209254_10000542_pt1 | contig 31068 bp, 30 predicted proteins | sample FrelakmetDIP11DI_FD_187148 | JGI IMG/M metagenome (GOLD analysis project Ga0209254, IMG submission 187148) | Freshwater lake sediment microbial communities from the University of Notre Dame, USA, for methane emissions studies - DIP11 DI (SPAdes)... | ecosystem: Environmental > Aquatic >... | reverse complement strand
AGGAAAGGACGGCTGACATTGCGAATGGAGATGATAAGACTCTGCACAGTCGGTGCTTGTGGACAAGTCTGTGGATGAACGCGGGGCATCTCTGTATTGCACGCAGCGCAATGAGAAAGGGCCGGCGAGAGCCGGCCCTTCAGGCAACAGGCGCGAGCCAGGCTCAGTCGACGGCAGCGACCACGACCACGGTGACTTCCGCTTGCACATCGGTGTGCAGCGACACCTTGATCGTCTGCTCACTGACGGTCTTGATTGGGCCATGCGGCATGCGAATGCCAGCCTTGGGCAGATCGAAGCCCAGCTTCTTCAGGCCTTCGGCGATGTCGGCGTTGGTGACCGAACCGAACAGGCGGCCATCGACGCCCGCCTTCTGCGCGATTGAAACGGTCTTGCCGCTCAGCTTCTCGGCCTGCGCCTGCGCGGCGGACAGCTTGTCAGCCGCGACCTTTTCGAGCTCGGAGCGCTTGACTTCAAACTCCTTGATTGCGGACTCGGTTGCGCGGCGTGCCTGACGGGTCGGGATCAGGAAGTTGCGGGCAAAACCGTCTTTGACCTTGACGACATCGCCCAGGTTGCCGAGGTTGGCGACTTTTTCCAGCAGGATGATTTGCATGGTGTGTTGCTCCTCAACCCTTGTGCTGATCGCTGTATGGCAGCAGCGCGAGGAAACGCGCGCGCTTGATCGCGGTGGTCAGCTGGCGTTGAAAGAAGGCGCGCGTGCCGGTCAAGCGGGCCGGCGTGATCTTGCCGTTCTCACCGACGAAGTCGCGCAGCGTGTCGACGTCCTTGTAGTCGATGCGTTCGACACCGGCTACGGTGAAGCGACAGAAGCGTTTGCGCCGGAACAGCAACGATTGCGTGTTGCGCTTGGGTTTGCGGTCCTTTGAGAACCGGCCTTTACCACGTGGCGGGGGCATAGTGTGATCTCCTGAGAATCTGAAATACGAACAGTTCGGGGCTATCTAGGCGAGGTCGAGCGCGGTGATGTGCAACACGAGGCCGCGGCCGTTGCGGGTGGCACCGAGGAAGCCGGCAAAGGTCGCCATGCTGCCCAGTGCCATCGCGCCCGCGGGCCGTGTGATTGCCCCTATCGCCACCGCCTTGATCTCGAGAGAGACTTTGCGCGGCAGGCCGTCTTCACTGACCTCGGACTCGTGCTTGAGCAAGACGTCCAGGGCCGGCAAGCCGGCGGGGGTGTACCTCACGGCGCCACGTTCAACCAGCGTTGCCGCCAGAACCAAACGGTTCACGGCGTGCCGCCGGTCAACGCGGCCGGCATGTCAATCAGGCGCTTGCCTCCTGTTGCTGCGGCTGCGGCTGCGACTGATGCTGCGGTTGATGCTGCGGTGACGGGCTCTTGCGAGCTTCTTCGCGCTCGACGTGTTTCATCATTGCCGACGGCGCGGTTTCAGCCCGATCCGTTGCCACCGTCAAGTGACGCAACACGGCATCATTGAAGCGGAACCCCGTCTCCAACTCAACCAGTGTTTCATTGCTGCACTCGATGTTCAGGCACAGGTAGTGCGCCTTGCCGAGCTTCTGGATCAGGTAGGCCAGCTGCCGCCGCCCCCAGTCTTCGACCCGGTGCACCTTGCCGCCGGCGGCCGTGAGCAGGCCCTTGTAGCGTTCCAGCATGGCCGGAACCTGTTCGCTTTGATCGGGATGGATCAGCAGAACGATTTCATAGTGACGCATTTGGACTCCTTATGGTTTCCAGGGGATGGAAGCCACCCTGCGGCGTCATAGTGCAGGTGTGGCAAGGGAAAAGCCTGCGATTGTAGCAGCGCGTGCGGGATCGGTCAGCGCCGCGCCAGGCGCAGCCAGGTCTCGACCACGGAGTCGGGATTCAGCGAGATCGAGACGATGCCCTCCTGGGCCAGCCAGTCGGCGAAATCCGGGTAGTCGCTCGGTCCCTGACCGCAGATGCCGACGTACTTGCCAGTGGCGCGGCAGGCTGCTATGGCGCGAGCGATCATGGCCTTCACGGCAGGGTCACGCTCGTCGAAATCGCCCGCCAGTTGCTCGAGGCCCGAATCACGGTCCAGCCCGAGCGTGAGCTGCGTCAGATCGTTCGAGCCGATCGACATGCCGTCGAAGTGTTCGAGAAACTGCTCGGCAAGGATGGCGTTGCTCGGCACCTCGCACATCATGATCAGGCGCAGGCCGTTGACGCCGCGCCCGAGGCCGCGCTCTGCCAGCATCGCAACGACACGTTCGGCCTGGCGCACGGTGCGCACGAAGGGCACCATGATTTCGACATTCGTCAGCCCCATGTCATTGCGCACGCGCTTGAGGGCTTCGCACTCCATGCCAAAGGCGTCGCTGAACTCCCCGCTGATGTATCGACTGGCGCCGCGGAAACCGAGCATCGGGTTCTCCTCGTCGGGCTCATAGCGGGCGCCGCCGATCAGCTTGCGGTACTCGTTGCTCTTGAAGTCCGACAGCCGCACGATCACCGGCTTGGGCCAGAAAGCCGCTGCGATCGTGGCCACCCCCTCGGCGATCTTGTCGACATAGAAGGCGCGCGGACTGGCATGTCCGCGGGCCACCGACTCCACCGCCTTCTTCAACTCCGGATCGACATTCGGATAGTCGAGGATCGCCTTCGGGTGCACACCGATGTTGTTGTTGATGATGAACTCGAGCCGCGCCAGACCGACGCCCGCGTTCGGAATCTGCGCGAACTCGAAGGCCAGCGAGGGATTGCCGACGTTCATCGTGATCTTGATCGGGCAATACGGCATCTCACCGCGACGCACTTCGCTGATTTCTGTTTCCAGCAGGCCGTCGTAGATGAAACCGGTGTCACCTTCGGAGCAGGCCACCGTGACCAGCGCGCCTTCGTGCAATGTGATGGTGGCATCGCCGCAGCCGACCACCGCAGGAATGCCGAGCTCACGGGCGATGATGGCGGCATGGCACGTGCGGCCGCCGCGGTTGGTGACAATGGCCCCGGCACGCTTCATCACCGGCTCCCAGTTCGGGTCGGTCATGTCGGTGACCAGGATGTCACCGGGCTGCACACGCTCCATCTCCGCGATCGACGAAACCACCCGCACCGGGCCGGTGCCGATCTTCTGGCCGATGGCGCGGCCCTCTGCCAGCACCGCGCTGTGGCCCTTGAGCTTGTAGCGGTGTTCGACCTGTCCTGCGCCCTGGCTCTTCACCGTCTCGGGCCGCGCTTGCAGGATGTAGAGCTTGCCGTCGTTGCCGTCGCGGCCCCACTCGATATCCATCGGTCGGCCGTAGTGCTTCTCGATGATCAAGGCGTACCTGGCCAGCTCGGTCACGTCGGTGTCGGTCAGCGAATAGCGGTTGCGCAATTCGGCCGGGTTGTCGATGGTCTTGACCAGCTTGCCATCCAGCGCCTTTTCCGCTGCGGTGCTGAACTCCATGCGGATCAGCTTGGAGCCCAGGGTGCGGCGGATCACCGCCAGCTTGCCGGCCATCAGCGCCGGCTTGTGGACGTAGAACTCGTCGGGGTTCACGGCACCCTGCACCACCGTCTCACCCAGGCCATAGCTCGAGGTAATGAAGACCACGTCGGTGAAGCCACTTTCGGTGTCGATCGTGAACATCACGCCGGCCGAGCCGACATCCGAGCGCACCATGCGCTGCACACCGACCGACAGCGCCACCTCGGCGTGGGCAAAACCCTTGTGCACCCGGTAGCTGATGGCGCGGTCGTTGTACAGCGACGCGAAGACCTCGTGCATGTGCAGCAGCACCTCGTCGATGCCGTGCACGTTCAGGAAGGTCTCCTGCTGGCCGGCGAACGACGCGTCGGGCAGGTCTTCGGCTGTCGCCGACGATCGCACGGCGAAGGTCGCGGCCGTGTCGCCGGCGACCAGGGTCTCGAAGGCGGCGCGCACCGCCGCCTCCAGGTCGGCCGGCATGGGGGTGTCGAGAATCCACCGACGAATCTGCGCCCCAGCCTCGGCCAGCGCACGCACATCGCTCATGTTGAGCTGGGCCAGGCGCGCCTCAATCCGCTCGGCCAGCCCCTGGTGCGCCAGGAAGCGGCGGAAGGCAAACGCGGTAGTGGCAAAACCGCCGGGCACGCGCACGTCCGAGGCCGCTAGCTGGCTGATCATTTCACCGAGGCTGGCGTTCTTGCCGCCGACCGCCTCGACATCGGTCATCCTCAGATGTTCAAACGGCACGACCAGGGCGGTCGCCAGATTTGCAGGGGACATGGGAAAGCTCCGTGATGATGGGGAATCGGTGCTTTCGCGGGCTGGGCCGGCGCTCGAACTTCCGCCCGCGTCAGGCGTTGTTCATGGCAGCGGAAGGAGCGCATATCAGCCGGGCCGTCGAAGGGGTTACGTTCGATTCTACGGGCCGGCCGCCGTCTATGATGACCCACTCCCGCAGACGAGCGCCCCATGCCCAACCGCACCGTGTTCTTCGTCTCTGACGGCACCGGCATCACTGCCGAGACCTTCGGCAATTCGATCCTGGCCCAATTCGGCGCCCGTCCACGTCATGTTCGCCGCCCCTTTATCGACAGTGTCAACAAGGCGCTGCCCGTGGTGGCCGAGATCAACCACAGCGCGGAGCGCGAAGGCCGCCGGCCAATCGTCTTCATCACCCTGGTCAACGACGAGGTGCGCCACGTCCTGACCAGCGCCGAATGCAAGGGCCTGGTGCTCGACATGTTTCGCAGCTTTGTCGAACCCTTGGAGGTCGAGTTCGGAGTCAAGAGCAACCACCGCATCGGCCGCTTCTCCGACGCAGCCAAGAGCGCCGAGTACAACGACCGGATCGAAGCCATCAACTTCTCGCTGGCCCATGACGACGGCCAAAGTGCGAAGAACCTGGCCAGCGCCGACGTGATCCTGGTTGGGGTGAGCCGCAGCGGCAAGACCCCAACCTCGCTGTACCTGGCAATGCAGCATGGAATCAAGGCTGCCAACTATCCATTGATCCCGGAGGACTTCGAGCGCGGCCACCTGCCCTCGTCGCTGGCGCCGTACAAGAAGAAGTGTTTCGGCCTGACCATCGATCCCGAGCGCCTGGCACAGATTCGCCACGAACGCCGGCCCGGCAGCAAGTACGCCTCACTCGCAAACTGCCGCTACGAGGTCAACGAAGGCGAGCGCATGATGAAGCGCGACGGCATCGCCTGGCTCAGCTCGACTCACAAGTCGATCGAAGAGATCGCCACCACGATCCTGCGCGACATTCGCCCCGATCGACTGATCTATTGACTATCGCCGCGTGGCCGGCCCGGCCACATAGAAGCCACGCGTCTTACGGTTGAAGGCGATGCGATGACCGTTGTCGCAGGCGGCACACCACCACACGGCCAGGGTGCCGTCGGGCTCCAATGCCAGCGCAGCGAACGCCGTGCCAGCGTCGGGCACCTCGACCAGGAAGCGCATGCGCGGTCGATCGCCAGGCCGATCAGTGATCGCGACAAACAGGCCGCGTTCGCCGTCGCAGCGGCGGTAAGCGCCGACGAATGCTGTCTGCAACTTGCCACTGCCGTCAAAAGATGCGTCGATAGAAAACACCAAACCGTCGAGCGCACTGCTGCCGGCCGGGCCCAGCAGTTCTTCGCCGAACAGTTCTCGCGTGAACGCTTCAGCCGCGCACCAGGCGGGCTCGAGTCGCTTGATCGGCATGCCGCGAACGACGGTGGCCCGCGGCGCGAGTGTCGCGCGCTGCCACCACGGGTCGCGCGCTGGCTCGGGCCGCACCGTCAGCACGGGTGACGGTGGGGGTGCAGCAGGTGCCTGTCCCCTCACGCCAGTTGCCACGACGGCAGACCACAGCAGGACGACGAGCGCGAAGCGATTCACCGCCAGCCTCCGCTGCGTCGCGTCGCATACAGGCAGATCGCGGCTGCGGCCGCCACATTCAATGACTCCTCGCCGCCCGGTTGCGGAATGCGCAGGGTCTGTGTGCAGCGGGCCAGCAGCGCCGGCGCAACGCCCTGCCCTTCATGGCCGAACACCCAGGCGCAGGGAAACGGCAGCACGGCGTCGTCGAGTGTGCTGTTGGCGTGCGAGCTGCCAGCAAGCAGCGGCAGTGCCAGTCCGTCGAGGTCGCTCGCCGCCAGGCCCTCGCACATTTCGAGGGCAAAGTGCGCGCCCATGCCCGCCCGCAGCACCTTGGGCGACCATAGCGCTGCACTGCCTTCGAGCGCCAGAACTTGCGCGAAGCCGAGCGCCGCGGCGCTGCGCAGGATGCTGCCGACATTGCCGGCGTCCTGCACGCGGTCGAGGACCAGGCTTGGCACGCCCGGCCTCACGGGCGGAGTTGCCGGCGCGTCGATGACAAAACCAATGCCCGCGGGTGAGGCGAGGCTGCTGACGCCAGCGAATAGACTGTCCGGCACCCGCGCGACGAATGGCGCCCAGTGGGCCAGCTCGCGCAAGGCCGGCTGTTGCCACGCCGAGTCGCTGACCAGGGCCTGGGCCGCCGCACGGCCACGCGCGCGCAGGGCCTCGCACAGGTGCGCCCCTTCGAGCCACACGGCTCCGAGCTTGCGGTACGCGCCCGGTGCTCGCGCCAGTTTGCGCACGCGCACCAGCAAGGCGTTGTCGCGCGAACTGATCTGGATTGCCTCGGTCACGGCGCACCTTCGATCACAGCGCGCACCGGCGCGAAGCTGCGCCGGTGCGCGCTGCAAGCGCCATGCAGGCGCAAAGCCGCCAGGTGTTCCGCCGTCGGGTAGCCCTTGTGCGCAGCAAAGCCATATGCCGGATGCTGCTCGTGCAGCGCTACCAGCAGCCCATCTCGGTGGACCTTGGCGACGATCGATGCGGCCGATATCGCCGCCACCTTGGTGTCGCCCTTGACGACCGCCTCGGCCGGCATGGTCAGCAGCGGTAGGCGATTGCCATCGACCAGTACCAGCGCTGGCAGCAGACGCAAGCCTTCGACCGCGCGTCGCATCGCCAGCAGCGTGGCTTGCAGGATATTCAAACGGTCGATCTCCTCGACGCTCGCCAGGCCCACGCTGCAGCACAGCGCCTTGCCCCGCACCTCCAGAGCCAGGCGCTCGCGCGTGACAGGCCCCAGGGTCTTGGAATCGCGCAGGCCCTTGATCGGCTGCAGATCGTCGAGGATCACTGCGGCCGCGACCACCGGCCCCGCCAACGGACCGCGGCCAGCCTCGTCGACGCCCGCGATCAGGCCTCGCGAGGTCCAGATCAGCCCAGGCTGTTCAGGCCTGGAGAGTCTTCGCGATCGCATCGGTAGCGGTGCGAGCGGTGTCGCGACGCAACAGGTGGTGCAGTTCAGTGAAGCGCACCTTCAGCGCTTCGGCACGGGCCGGCGCATCGAGCCAGGCCAGCACATCGGCTACCAGCGTGGCAGGGTCCGCGTCGCCCTGGATTCGCTCGGGCACCACGAAGTCGCGGCACAGAATGTTGGGCAGACCGACCCAGGCTTGGTATTGCATGCGCCTCATCATCTGCCAACTCAAGGCATTCATGCGATAGGCGATGACCATCGGCCGCTTGAACAGCGCCGCTTCGAGCGTGGCGGTACCGCTTGCGATCAGGGTCACGTCGCAGGCGGCAAGCGCCTCGTGCGAGCGACCGTCGAGCAGCGTGATCGGCGTCGCGCCCGCATGGGCTTCGAGCATCGACTGCACCAAGCCGAGCAAGCCCGGCGCCACGGGCAGCACAAATCGCAATGCGGGCCGCTGCCGGTGCAGGCGCGCTGCGGCCTGCAGGAACAAGGGTGCGATGTACTCGATCTCGGAGCGCCGACTGCCCGGCAGCAATGCCACCACCTGATCGCCCGCGCCAAAGCCGAGCGACTGGCGTGCAGCGGAGCGCGGCGCCACGAGCGGAATCGCGTCGGCCAGTGGATGGCCGACATAGGTGGCCGCGATGCCGTGCCGGGCCAGCAACGCCGGCTCGAACGGGAACAGGCAGAGCACATGGTCCACGCTGTTGGCAATCTTGCTCACGCGCTGGCCGCGCCAGGCCCAGATCGACGGGCAGATGAAGTGGATCGTCTTGGTGCCCGCAGCCTTGATGCGGGCTTCGAGGTCGAGATTGAAGTCGGGCGCATCGACGCCGATGAAGACGTCAGGGCGCTCGTCGAGCAAGCGGGTCGTCAACTCACGCCGGATGCGAGCGATTTCCCGGTAGTGGAGCAGCACCTCGACATATCCGCGCACAGCCAGCTTGTCGCTTGGCCACCAGGCCTCGAAGCCCTGAGCCGCCATCTGCGGGCCGCCGATGCCTGCCGCCGCCAGGCCGGGCCATCGCAGCTTGAGCCCCTGGAGCAACAGGCCGGCAAGCAGATCGCCAGACGCTTCGCCGGCCACCATCGCCAGGCGCATGGGTTAACGTGCGATGCCGCGGGTCGAGGCCGCGAGGAAGTCGAGCATGGTCTGCACATCGGTGTCGCCTTCCGACACCGCACCAAGCAATGCTGCGACAGCCACGGTTGCCTGCTCCAGCGTGAGCCCGTCCCGGTACAGCAAACGGTGCATCTGTTTGACCTGGGTGATGCGCTCAGGCGAGAAGCCGCGCCGACGCAGGCCTTCGATGTTGAAGCCACGGACCGCGAGCGGGTTGCCGTCCGCCATCATGAACGGCGGCACGTCTTGCGAGACGCGGCTCTGGAAGCCCATCATGGCGTGCGCGCCGATATGGCAGAACTGGTGCACCCCTGTCAGACCGCCGACGATGACCCAATCGCCGATGTGCACGTGGCCGGCCAGGGTGGCGCTGTTTGCCAGGATGGTGCGGTGGCCGAGTTGCACATCGTGCGCGATGTGCACGTAGGCCATGATCCAGTTGTCGTCGCCGATGCGTGTCACGCCACTGTCTTGCACTGTGCCGCGGCTGAAGGTGCAGAACTCCCGGATCGTGTTGCGATCACCGATGACCAGCTGGGTCGGCTCGCCGCGGTACTTCATGTCCTGCGGCGCACCACCAAGGCTGGCGTGGGCATAGATACGGTTGTCACGCCCGATCGTGGTCGGGCCTTCGATGACGGCATGGGCGCCAATCGTGGTGCCCTCGCCAACCTCGACATCGGCGCCGATCACGACATAGGGGCCGACCGTGACCGAACTTGCCAGCGCGGCGGCCGGGTCGACGATGGCCGTCGGGTGAATCAGACCCATGCCGTCAGGCGATCTTGCGCATGGTGCACATCAACTCGGCCTCGAGTGCGGTTTCGCCATCGACGCTGGCCCGCGTCTGGTACTTGTAGATGCCGCCCTTGACGCGCACGATCGTCGCCTCGAGGATCAATTGGTCGCCGGGTTCCACGGGGCGCTTGAAGCGCGCGCCGTCAATGCCGACGAAGTAGACCACGCTGTCGTTGCCAGGCTCCGTGCCCAGGCTCTCGAACGACAACAGCGCCGAAGTCTGCGCCAGCGCTTCAAGCATCATCACGCCGGGCATCACCGGGCGTGCGGGAAAGTGGCCCATGAAGAACGGCTCGTTGATCGTGACGTTCTTCAGCGCCTTGATGCGCACGCCGCGCTCGATCTCCAGCACGCGGTCGACCAACAGGATCGGGTAGCGGTGCGGCAGCTTGTTCAGGATCTGGTGGATGTCGAGCACGGGCACAGTCAAAGTTTCTTCTCCAGTGCACGCAACCGACCACGCAGAGCGTGCAACTGGCGCAAGGTGGCGGCGTTCTTTTCCCAGGTGGCATTGTCGTCGAACGGGAACACACCGCTGTAATGGCCCGGCTCGCGAATCGAACGTGTGATGGTGGTCACCGCCGACACGTGCACATGGTCGGCCAGCTCCAGGTGCCCGAGCACGTTGGCCCCGCCGCCCAAGGTGCAATGCGCGCCGATCCTGGCGCTGCCGGCGACACCGGCGCAGCCGGCTATGGCCGTGTGCGCGCCGATGCGCACGTTGTGGCCGATCTGCACCAGGTTGTCGAGTTTGACGCCGTCCTCGATCACGGTGTCGCCGATCGCACCGCGGTCGATGCACGTGTTGGCACCGATTTCGACGTCGTTGCCGATGCGAACGCCGCCGAGCTGTTCGATCTTCTCCCAGCGGCCTGCCGCCGGCGCGAAGCCGAAGCCGTCGGCACCGATGACGGCACCCGGGTGCACGATGCAGCGCTCGCCGATGTGGCAATCGTCGGCCACGACCACGCGGGCACCGATTCGCGTATCGGCGCCGATGCTCGCGCCGGAGCCGATGCTGGCCAATGGTCCGATGCTCGCGCTGGCATCGACGACCGCGCTGGCATCGACCACCGCGCTGGGGTGAACGCCACGCGGGGCAACGGGGCGCAGGTGCTCGACCCACCACTGTGACAGGCGTGCGTAGTAGATGTAGGGGTCGGGCGTGACGATCACCGCCCCCCGGCGGGCGGCTTCATCGCGCAATGCCGGCGCCACGATCACACAACCCGCCTGAGTCGTGGCAAGTTGAGCCCGGTAGCGCGGATTGGCGAGAAAGCCGATCGAGGCCGGCGTCGCAGCTTCGAGCGTCGCGATGCCGTCGATCGGCAATGTGGCATTGCCGACGCACTCACCGCCAAGGCGGGCCACGATGTCGGCGACGGTAACGCGCATCGCCGCGCCTTCAAGTGATTCGCTGGGCTGGTGCGGTCGCCGTCACTTGCCGGCATTCAGCGCGTCGATCACCTTCTTGGTGATGTCGACACGCGGGCTCCAGTGCACGGCATCCTGCAGGATCAGATCGTACTTTTCCGCATCGAAGATCTGTTTGATGACCTTGTTGGCGCGCTCGACGACGCCAGACAGCTCTTCGTTCTTGCGCTGGTTCAGGTCTTCCTGGAACTCGCGGCGCTTGCGTTGGAACTCCCGGTCCTGCTCAACCAGATCGCGCTGGCGGCGCGACTTCTCGACATCGGACAAGGTCGGGCCGTCCTTGTCGAGCTTGTCGGCAGTAGCCTTCAATCGGCTGGCCACTTCGGCAAGGTCTTTCTCGCGCTTGCCGAACTCGGCCTCGAGCTTGGCTTGTGCCGCCTTGGCAGGGTTGGCCTCTTTCAGTACCCGCTCGCTGTTGACGTAGCCGATCTTGATGTCCTGGGCCTGCGCGGCGACCGATGCGACCACCAGCATCGCTCCAGCGGCGAGTGTCTTCATCATGTTCATCAGAGGGCAGTCCCGATCTGGAATTGAAACCGTTGGATTCTATCGCTGGGCTGGCTGCGCAACGGGACACCCCAACTCAGCTTCAAAGGGCCGACCGGAGAAATCCACGACAAACCGATACCTGTCGATGCACGCAGGCTCTGGGCTGTGATCTTTTCCGTCTCGCCCCACACGTTGCCGACGTCCATGAATCCAAAAAGGCGCACCGACTTGTCGTTGCCGCCACCGGGAACGGGCACGTACAGCTCGGCGTTGACATTGAGCCTGCGGTTGCCGCCGATGTAGTTGTTGGTCACGTCGACGACACCCAGCGAACCTTGCTCGAATGTGCGCACGGAACCCAGGCCGCCGCCGAAGAAGTTCTTGAAGATCGGGTACGGTTTGTCACCCAGGCCCAAGCCCCAGCCGAGCTCGCCGTTCAGCCCCAAGGTGAAGCGGTCGATGATCGGAAACCACTGTTGATACTGCAGGTTGGTGCGCAGGTAACGCACATCGCCGGCAATCGACCACTCGAGGTTGATGCGCTGGTAGCTGCCGCCGGTCGGCGCAATGGCGCTGTCGCGGCTGTCGCGCGCCCACCCAAGCGTCAGCGGGACCGCGCTGCTCGTCGCGCCGTAGAGCTCGCGGTAGTCGCGGTAACTCTTGTTCGTCGGGTTGCCGTCGATTGTGGTGGCCTCGATGCCGATCCCGACAAAGACGGTGTCGAACTCCGTGAATGGCAGACCCAGGCGTACCGTCCCGCCCGGCGTGATCAGCTCGTATTCCTCGCCCTGGCTGTTGATCGGCTTGGTGGTACGGTAAAAGAGGTCGATTGCGCGCGAGATACCGTCGACCGTGAAGTAGGGATCGACGGTGGACAGCACAAACAGGCGATTCGACTTGCTGGTGTTGACTTCGATGCCCAGGTAATTGCCACTGCCGAAGATGTTTTCCTGCTTGATCGACGCGGTGAGCGATATCTTGTCGGTGTTCGAGTAGCCGGCGCCGATGAGCAGATTGCCAGTCGCCTTCTCGGTGACCTTGATGGTGACGTCAACCTGATCCGCCGTGCCTGGCACTTCCTCGGTCTCGACCTCGACGCCCTGGAAATAGCCCAGCCGGTCGACACGGTCGCGCGAGAGCTTGATCTTGCCGCCGTCGTACCAGGCTGACTCGAACTGGCGGAACTCGCGGCGAATCACCTCGTCGCGCGAGCGGTTGTTGCCGGCCACGTTGATGCGGCGAACGTAGACGCGGCGTTGCGGCTCGGCCGCCAGCACGACGACCACTTGGGCATTGGCGCGGTCGATCTCGGGTCGCGCCTGGGTTCTCGCGAAGGCATAGCCGTAAATGCCATAAAGGTCGCCAAACAGCTTGGTGGTCGCGGCGACGTCCTCGCTACGGTAGGCCTCGCCGGGCCTGATGCGAACCAGGGCCCTGAACTCTTCCTCCTTGCCAAGGAAGTCGCCTTCGAGCTTGACAGCAGTCACGGTGTAACGCTGTCCCTCGCGCACCGTGACGGTGATGCTGATGTCCTGCTTGTCGGGCGAAATCGTGACCTGGGTCGACTCGATCTCGAATTCGAGGTAGCCGCGGTTGGTGTAGTAGGCCCGGATCGTCTCCAGATCGGCATTGAGCTTGCTGCGCGAGTAGCGATCCGACTTGGTGTACCAGGTCAACCAGCCGTCAGTGGTCTGCTCCAGCAGGCCGAGCAAGGTCTTTTCCGAGAACACCTTGCTGCCGACGATGCGGATTTCCCTGATTTTCGCGGCATCGCCCTCGGTCATCGTGAAGCTGACGTTGACGCGGTTGCGCTCCAGCGGCGTGATCGTCGTGACCACCTCGGCGCCGTAAAGGCTGCGCGTCAGGTACTGGCGTTTGATTTCTTGCTCAGCGCGGTCGATCAGCGCACGGTCAAACGGCAGGCCCTCGCCGATGCCAGAGTCTCTCAACGCCTTGGTCAGTGTGTCGGTGTCGAACTCCTTCAGCCCGACGAATGTCACGCTCGCAATGACCGCACGCTCTTCGACCACCACCACCAGGACCTTGCCATCGACTTCGATGCGTACGTCCTTGAACAGGCCGGTGGCGAACAGTGCGCGCAGCGCCGCGGCGCCCTTGTCGTCGCTGTAAGTATCGCCGACCCGAAACGGCAGCGAGGCGAACACCGTGCCCGGGTCGGTGCGTTGCAGACCCTCGATGCGTATGTCGACGATCGCGAAGGGGTCTGCGGCGCGAGCGGCTGGCACGGCGGCCATTGCGCCGATGGCCATGACCACGGCGGCAACCGGTCGCAGCGGGCTGGTAGCGAAGGGAAAATGCATCGAGGATGGGCGCGAGCAGTGGCGTGTCAGTGCAGACCCAGCAGGCGGGCCACGTCGTTGGAAAGGGCGAGGGACATCAGCAGCAGCATGACCAGCGCGCCGCCGCGCTGGAGCCACTTGAGCCACAGGTCGGAGACCGGGCGGCCGGTGACGGCCTCGAAAAGATAATACATGAGGTGCCCACCGTCGAGCATCGGCAGCGGCAGCAGATTCAGCACCCCCAGACTGACACTGACCAGGGCCAGGAAGCCGAGGTAGTAGGCCAAGCCGAGTTGCACGGACTGGCCGGCGTAGTCAGCAATCGTCAACGGGCCCGACAGGTTCTTCAACGAGGCTTGGCCGATCAACATGCGGCCGAGCATCTTGACGGTCAGCACCGACACCTCCCAGGTGCGAGTGAAGCCCTGCGCCAGCCCGTCGATCGGTCCGTGTTGCACCGTGACCATCTCGGGCACGCGGCCGACAAAGGCGTCGATACGGCCGAAGCGCTGGCCACCGTCACTCATCACACGCGGGTTGACGCGAATTTCTCGCGTCGTGCCTTCGCGGTCAACCTGCCACAGCATCGGCGCAGCTGTACCGTCGGCAGCCAGCTGTCGGATCCGGTCGCGCAATTGCTGCGCATCGCTGACCGCCATGCCATCGATGCGTTGAACGAGATCACCCTTCTTCAGCCCGGCTTTGTCGGCCGGACCATCGGCCTTGACGTCACCGAGCACAGCCTCGCTGTAGGGCGTCCCCAGGCCGACACGCTGCATCAGCTTGGCGTCGACCTCCACACTGCCGATGCGACCGAGTTCAAGCGTCAACTCGCGGCTGCCGTGGCCCGCCGCGTCACTGACTGTCAACCAAATCGACTCGCCTTGCAAGACCGCCTGGGTGATCTGCCAGCGCAGGTCAGTCAGCGACCGAAGATCCTGCCACTGTGCACCGTCGCGTGACCAGGCACGGACCCAGTCGCCCGAGCGCATGCCGGCGCGCTCTGCGGGGCTGCCGGCCGCCGGCGTGCTCAGCACGGCCTTCGGCTCGTCGACGCCGATCCAGTGTGCGGTGGCGTACAACAGCACGGCCAGCAGCAGATTGGCCGCCGGCCCTGCCGAGACGATGGCCGTGCGTTGCAACAGCGACTTGCGGTTGAATGCCTGATCGCGCTGCGTCGGCAGCACGTTGTCTTCACGCTCGTCGAGCATCTTCACGTAGCCGCCGAGCGGCAGCGCCGAGACCACGAACTCGGTGCTGTCGGGTGTCGCCTGGCGGCGCCAGACGACTCGGCCGAAGCCGACCGAGAAGCGCAGAACCTTGACGCCGCACCAACGCGCGACCTGGTAATGGCCCCATTCATGGATCACGATCAGCACGCCGAGCGTCAGCAGGAAGGCCAGCACAGTGGTGATCACCGCGCGCGCTCCGTGACAAGGCGCTGCGCGTGGCGGCGGGCGCGGGCGTCGAGCGCCAGCAGATCGCTCAATCCGGCCTCGACTGGCAGGTCAGGCAGTACGGCGTCGATGGTGTCGGCATTGATCTTGTGAATGTCGGTGAAGCGGATGGTTCCGCCCAGGAACGCGGCCACGGCTTCCTCGTTGGCGGCGTTCAACACCGCAGCACTGCCTTCGCGAGCGCGCAGTGCGTCCCACGCCAGGTACAGACCCGGGAAACGCGCACGGTCGGCAGGCTCGAAGCTGAGGTCCTTCAGCGTCTCGAATTCAAGCCTCGATGCACCTGACGATATCCGCTCCGGAAACGACAGACCGTAGGCGATCGGGACGCGCATGTCAGGAGTGCCCAGCTGCGCCAGCACGGAGTGGTCTCGACAGACCACCATCGAGTGGATGATGCTCTGCGGGTGAATCACGACACGGACCTGTTCGGGCGAAAGGTCGAACAGCCAATGTGCCTCGATGACTTCGAGCGCCTTGTTCATCATCGTCGCCGAGTCGACGGAAATCTTGCGCCCCATGACCCAGTTCGGATGGGCAACTGCCTGCTCGGGCGTGATGTCGTGCAGCGACGCCGGGTCGCGGCCGCGAAACGGGCCACCCGAGGCGGTGAGCACAATGTGGTCGATGCGCTCGGGCCAGCTCGTGCGGTTTTCCGGCAGGCATTGGAAGATCGCGGAATGCTCGCTGTCGATCGGCAGCAGCGTGGCGCCGCCGTCGCGGACTGCGTTCATGAACAAGGCGCCGCCAACGACCAGCGCTTCCTTGTTGGCCAGCAGCAGGCGCTTGCCAGCGCGGGCAGCGGCCAGGCACGGTGCCAGCCCGGCAACACCGACGATGGCCGCCATCACGATGGCCACATCCGGATGCGCCGCCAGCTCGCACAGCGCGGCCTCGCCGGACAAGACTTCGGTGGCCACTCCTTGCGTGCGCAGGCGCCGCTGTAGTGATTTTGCCGCCGTCGCGTCGCCGAGCACCGCGTAGCGCGGCCGCCACTGCAGGCACTGTGCCTCGAGTTCCTCGACGCGGCTGTGCGCCGTCAGAGCGAAGACCTCGAAGCGCTCAGGATGACGCGTCACCACGTCGAGCGTATTGACACCGACGGACCCCGTTGCGCCGAGGATGACCAGGTTCTGCTTCATGGGTCAGGCCACGCCGGCCCGTAGCCTCGCGCCATGAGCGCCGCCGGGGCGACGTGACCACAGTGCGCGCGGGGTCGCCATTTCACAGTGTGGCCAGCGCCATCGCGATGGGCAGTACAGGCAACAAGGCGTCGATGCGATCAAGCACGCCACCGTGGCCCGGCAGCAGGCGACTTGAATCCTTGGCACCCGCGGCGCGTTTTACCAGCGACTCGAACAGGTCGCCGACAACGCTGAAACCTGCCAGCAGCACAAGCAGCGGCACCAAGCCGAGCCATCCGAATTGCTCGAGCAACTGGGTGTAGAGGCTGGCCGAATCAACAGGCCACTGGCGGTCGATCACCAACACCCACAGCGCCGCCAGCGCCAGCACGCTGACCACGCCCCCGGCGACACCCTCCCAACTCTTGCCTGGGCTGATGCTCGGCGCAAGCTTGCGGCGGCCGAAAGCCCGACCGGCGGCATAAGCACCGATGTCGGCGGCCCAGACCAGGCACAACGCCGAAAGCAGGAAGTTGACCCCGATCGAGCGCGCCTGCGCCAGCGCCAGCCAGGCGACCCACAAGGCGAGCAAACCGATCGCGAGCCTGACAACGGCAGGCCAGCGGGGCCAGCGGCTGGGCCCACCATGCAGGGCCAATGCGCCGATCACCAGCCAGGCCAGCGCAGTACCCCACCAAACGGCCAACGGCACTCGGCTCACGCTGCCGTTGTGGACCGCCAGTAGCCCGGCCACCGCCAGCAACGCGCCCGGGCCGAGCGCGGCGAACATGGCCACGCCATTGAGCCTCGACCACTCCCACCCTGCGGCCGCGATCAACAGCAGCGACAGCAGTGCAAAGGGCCATGGCGTTGGCGCAAACAACGAAGGCAGCAGCAGCGACAAGAGCGCCACGGCAGTGATCACGCGCTGCAAGAGCATCGAGGTCCGTGCGTCAGGCGATCACAACCTGCGGCGCAGGCTCGAGCTGCACGCCACCGAAGCGGCGGTCGCGAGCACGAAAGGCGGCCAAAGCCGCATCGAGTTCGGCGTCGCCGAAGTCGGGCCACAGGCAGTCGGTGAAGTACAGCTCCGAGTACGCCACCTGCCAGAGCAGGAAGTTGCTGATGCGCACCTCGCCGCCGGTGCGGATGAAGAGGTCGGGGTCGGGCGCGTAGCTCATCGCCATGTGCCGGTTGAGCGAGTCCTCGTCAAGGTCTTCGGGCTTGACGCCGGCAGCCAGTGCGCAGCGCGTCGCCTGCACGATGTCCCAGCGACCACCATAGTTGAAGGCCACCGACAAGGTGATGCGGCTGTTGTGCGCCGTCGCGCGCTCGGCGTGGGCCCAAGCCTCGCGCACTTTGTCCGACACGGCGCTGCGATCGCCGACGATGCGGATGCGCACGCCTTCCTTGGCCAGTTTCGTCAGGTACTTCGACACTGCCACCAATACCAAGCCCATCAGGCCCGAGACCTCGTCGCTCGGGCGCTTCCAGTTTTCCGACGAGAAAGCAAACACCGTCAGGTACTCGATGCCGCGGTCAGCACAGGCCTGCACGGTGCGCACCAGCGCATCGACGCCCTGCTTGTGGCCGAAAAACCGCGGCATGAATCGCTTCTTGGCCCAGCGGCCATTGCCGTCCATCACGATGGCCACATGGCGTGGCGGGGCGGGATCTCGCTGCACGCTATGAGCTGCTAGACCGCAAGAATCTCGGCCTCTTTGGCGTGGATCAAGCGGTCGATCTCGGCGATGACGCGGTCGGTGAGTTTTTGCACCTCATCCTGCGCGCGGCGCTCTTCGTCTTCGGTGGCCAGCTTGTCCTTGAGAAGCTTCTTCAGGTGCTCGTTGGCATCGCGGCGCAGGTTGCGCACGGCGACCTTGGTGTCCTCGCCTGCGTGGCGCACGACCTTGGTCAAGTCCTTGCGGCGCTCTTCGGTCAACGCCGGCATCGGCACGCGCAGCAGGTCGCCCTGCGCCGCGGGGTTCAGACCCAGGTCACTCTCGCGGATGGCTCGCTCGATCTTCGCGCCCATGCCCTTTTCCCATGGCTGTACGCTGATCGTGCGGGCATCGAGCAGGGTCACGTTGGCAACCTGGCTGATCGGGACCAACGCGCCGTAGTAGTCCACCTGCACCTGGTCCAGCAAGCCGGGATGGGCGCGGCCCGTGCGCACCTTCTGCAACTCACTCTTGAAAGCCTCGATGGACTTGCCCATCTTGGTCTCGGCGGTCTTCTTGATGTCGGCTAGCGGCATGGCGTCCTCACGTCATCACACATGGACCAGCGTGCCTTCGTCGCCGCCCATGACAACGCGCTTCAACGCACCGGGCTTGTTGATCGAAAACACCCTGATGGGCAGCTTCTGGTCGCGACACAGCGCAAATGCCGTGGCGTCCATCACCTGCAGGTTCTTGGCGATGGCCTCATCGAAGCCGATGGCTGCATAGCGTGTCGCTGCCGGATCCTTGTTCGGGTCGGCCGAATACACACCGTCGACCTTGGTTGCCTTGAGCACGATTTCGGCGCCGATCTCGGCACCACGCAAGGCGGCGGCCGTGTCGGTGGTGAAGAACGGATTGCCGGTGCCGGCGGCAAAGACCACGACCTTGCCCTCTTCGAGGTACTGCAGCGCCTTGGGTCGTACGTAGGGCTCGACCACCTGCTCGATGCCGATGGCGCTCATCACGCGGGCGACCATGCCTTCCTGGCGCATCGTGTCGGCCAAGGCCAGCGCATTCATCACAGTGGCCAACATCCCCATGTAGTCGGCGGTGGCGCGGTCCATGCCAACCGAGCCGCCAGCCACGCCGCGAAAGATGTTGCCCCCGCCGATGACCACCGCGACCTCGACGCCCAGTTCGGTGATCTCCTGCACCTCCCGGACCATGCGCACGATGGTCGCACGGTTGATGCCGTAGGCATCTTCACCCATCAGGGCTTCGCCCGAGAGTTTGAGCAGGATGCGTTTGTAGGCCGGCATGCGGCAGATCTCCTCAGGCAATCAACGGGCTGGAGTTTAAGGGGCCGCGCAAGCGGCCCAGTGTCTTGATGAAGCTTTACTGTGTCTTGGCAGCGGCAACTTGCGCCGCGACCTCAGCGGCAAAGTCGTCGACCTTCTTCGCGATGCCCTCGCCGACAACGTACAAGGTGAAGCCCTTGACTGTGGTCGCGCGCTCCTTGAGCATCTGCTCGACGGTCTGCTTGTCGTTCTTGACGAAAGTCTGGCTCAGCAACGAAACCTCCTTCAGGAACTTCTGCGCCGAGCCTTCGACGCGCCGGGCAACGATCTCGGGCGATTGCGCCGGCTTGCCTGCGGCAACTGCCGCGGCCGAGTCTTCGGCAGCCTTCTCGGCCGCGATCTTACGTTCCTTGTCGACGAGCGCGGCCGGCACGTCGGCGGGCGACAGCGCTGCCGGCTTCATCGCCGCCACATGCATCGCCACGTCTTTGGCAGCGACTTCGTCGCCGTCGAACTCGACCACCACGCCGATGCGCGTGCCATGCAGGTAGCTGGCCAGCTTGCCGCCGCCGGCATAGCGCTGAAAGCGCCGGATCGCCATGTTCTCGCCGATCTTGCCGATCAGGCCCTTGCGCACGTCTTCCAGCGTCGGGCCGAAGCCGTCCTGCACGTAGGCCAGCGCCGACAGCGCCGCAACGTCGACTGGGTTTTGCTCGGCGACCAACTGCGCGCAAGCCTTGGTGAAGGCCAGAAACGACTCGTTTTTCGAGACGAAGTCGGTCTCGCAATTGACTTCGACCAGCGCCCCGGTGTTGCCACGGATGGCTGCGCTGACGACGCCTTCGGCAGTCACGCGTGATGCAGCCTTGCCGGCCTTGCTGCCGAGCTTGACGCGCAGGATCTCCTCGGCGCGCTCAGCATCGCCTTCGGCCTCGGTCAACGCCCTCTTGCACTCCATCATCGGTGCGTCTGTCTTGGCGCGCAGTTCGGCCACCATGCTTGCGGTAATTGCGGGCATCTCAAGTCTCTCCGTTGTCAGGAAAAAAGGGGCCTGTCGCAGCCCCTTCATCAAGTTTCGCTGCTGCGGACCCCTCAAGCCAGCACCGGGCCGCTGCATGCAGCCTGGGTACCCCTTGTCAAGAGTCGCGCGCGCAGCGCGCTCGGGCAGGTCATCTCAGGCGTCTTCGCTGACCTCGACGAATTCGTCGCCGCCGGCCGAAACGGCCTGCACCACATCGCTGCCGGCATTGGCCTTGCCTTCGAGCACGGCGTCGGCGATGGCGCGCGCGTACAGCGCCACCGCCTTGGCCGAGTCGTCATTGCCGGGGATCACATAGTCGATGCCGAGCGGCGAGTGGTTCGAGTCGACGATGCCGATCACCGGGATGCCCAGCTTGATGGCCTCGGCCACCGCGATCTTGTGGTAACCGACGTCGATGACGAACATCGCGTCGGGCAGTGCGTTCATGTTCTGGATACCGCCGATGTCCTTCTCGAGCTTGGCAATCTCGCGCTGGAACATCAGCGCTTCCTTCTTGATCGATGGCTGCGTGTTGGCATCGACCTGGGCCTGCATCTCTTTCAACTTCTTCAGCGAACCCTTGACGGTCTTGAAGTTGGTCATCATGCCGCCAAGCCAACGCTGGTCGACGTAGGGCATGCCGGCGCGCTTGGCCTCCAAGGCAATCACGTCTCGCGCTTGGCGCTTGGTACCGATCATCAGCACCGAGCCGCGCTTGGACGCCAGCTGGCGCACGAACTTCAGCGCGCTCTCGAAAAGCGGCAGCGTCTTCTCGAGGTTGATGATGTGAATCTTGTTGCGATGGCCGTAGATGTAGGGAGCCATCTTCGGGTTCCAGAAGCGGGTCTGGTGTCCGAAATGGACGCCGGCTTCCAGCATTTCGCGCATGGTGACAGACATGGGTAACTCCAAAAAGGTTGGGTCTAGAATCCGGCGCGAATCGCAACAAGACGGCCTGTTTGGCCCCCGTTGCGACACCTTTCGATTGCCGGACTCGCGAGTGGTTCTCTCCGCCGTGATTCGTTGCTAGCAACGAACTTCGAATCAGCGCCAGGAAAAACCCGCAGATTGTAGCAGCCGCGTCACCATGCCGATCGACTTGACCCAGGCCGCCGCTGACATCGCCGCGGGGCGCCAATGCGCGCAAGCCGCACTCGAAGAAGCCCTGGCGCAGTCCACCAGCACTGCCAATCGCCACACCTTTATCCGTCGCTTCGAGACGACCGCGCGCGCCACTGGCCGGGCCATCGACGTGGCGCGCGAATCCGGCGCACCCCTGCCACCGCTGGCCGGCCTGGCGGTGTCGATCAAGGACCTGTTCGATGTGGCCGGCCAGCCGACGACCGCAGGTTCTCGGTCGTTGCAGGACTCGGCACCTGCGGCGGCGGACTGCCCGGCCGTGGCCCGGCTACGCGATGCCGGCGCCGCACTGGTAGGCCACACGAACATGACCGAGTTCGCGTTCTCGGGCGTGGGCATCAACCCGCACCACGGCACGCCCGCAAATCCGGCCACGGTGCTTCTCGACCCCGCGCCACGCATCCCGGGCGGCTCGAGCTCCGGCGGCGCGGTGTCGGTGGCCACCGGGGCGGCGTGGGCTGCGCTCGGCTCCGACACCGGGGGCTCGATCCGCATTCCTGCGGCGCTGCAAGGCCTGGTTGGTTTCAAGTGCACTGCACGGCGGGTGCCCACCGTGGGCGCAATTCCGCTCTCGACCACGCTCGACACCGTCTGCGCGATCACCCGGTCCGTCCGCGACGCCGTGGTGGTCCATGAAGTCCTGTCAGCGCGTCACGTCTTGCGCGAAACACGGCCCTTGTCGGCGTGGCGTTTGGCTGTGCCGCGCACGGTGATGCTCGACGCGCTCGAACCGGTCGTGGCGGCAGCCTTCGAACGCGCACTGGCGACCCTTCGCACAGCCGGCGCGCGCCTTGACGACATCGACCTGTCCACACTGGCCGAAACCGCCGCGCTTCAGCGCAACGGCGGCCTCGCGGCAGCCGAAAGTTGGGCCTGGCACCGCCACCGACTGGCAACACGCGGGGCGCAATACGACCCACGCGTGGCGCTGCGAATTCGTCGTGGCGACGGCGTCAGCGCTGCCGACTACATCGACCTGATCAACGCGCGCCACGCCTGGATCGCGCGCATGGAGGCCGCACTGACCGGCTTCGATGCAATGCTCTCGCCGACCGTGCCGATCGTCGCGCCGCCCTTGCAGCCGCTGATCGACAGCGACGACGACTTCTTTGCGGCCAACGCGCTGTTGCTGCGCAACCCCTCGCTGATCAACCTGCTGGACGGCTGCGCGCTGTCGTTGCCCTGCCACCGCGAAGGCGACTGGCCCGTCGGCCTGATGGTCTGGGGCCCGGCGATGGCGGATGACCGAGTTCTCAGCGTCTCGCTCGCGATCCAGCAGGCGTTGCAGGGCTCCGCATAGTGCGCGTTGCCGTCATCGGGGCCGGCATCGTCGGTGTCACGACGGCCTACGAGTTGCTCTGTGATGGCCACCAGGTGACATTGTTCGAGCGCAGCGGCAGCGTGGCCGTGGAGGCCAGCTTCGCCAATGCCGGCGTCCTGGCGCCGGGCTATGTCACACCCTGGGCTGCGCCAGGCATGCTGCGCAAGGTTCTCGGCCAATGGGGGCGGCGCGACGCAGCGGTGCGCATGGCCTCGCTGCCAGGGCCAGCCTTGGCCAACTGGCTGTGGCGTTGGTGGCGCGCCTGTGCGGCGCCGACCTATCTGGCCAATCGCAGCGCCATGTTGACCTTGGCTACCGTGAGCCTGGCCCGCGCGCGCGAACTGGCGACTGAGCTGTCGATCGAGCATGAACGTGCCCAGGGTCTTCTGGTGCTGCTGCGCAGCGAACAAGAGCTTGCCCTGGCACGCCCCGGCCTCAAGCTGCTCACCGATCTGGGGGTCGGATTTCATGTCGTCGATTCAGCGGTCTGCCGTCGCATCGAGCCGGCTCTGAACGAGTCGACAGCGATTCGCGCAGGGATTCACCTGCCCGGAGCCGACGTCGGCAATTGCCGCCAATTTGCGCTCGGCCTGAAGAGCGAACTGCAGCGCCGTGGCGTTGAGTTCCGCTTCGGCCACGCCGTGCAACGATTGACGTCCGGCACGACGGTCAGCGTCGAGAGCCTGGCCTTGGCCACCGACGCCGAGTCGACCTTCATCGGTTCGGGCAACAGCGGCAGCGCCCACACCGAGCGCTTCGATGCGGCGGTGGTGTGTGCGGCCGTCGATAGCTGCGAACTGTTGCGCCCACATGGCCTGAGGTTGCCGCTGCAGCCGATCTACGGCTATTCGATCACGCTGCCTGTCCGCCACTTCGAGGCCCACCCCGATGTGGGTCCGCGGGCAGCGATGATGGACGAACGCTTCAAGGTCGCCATCAGCCGCCTTGGCAACCGCGTGCGGGTGGCCGGTGGCGCTGAATTGGCAGGCACACCGACCCGCATGGCCGCGGCACCCATCGCCACACTGCACCGAGTGCTGCAAGACTGGTTTCCCAGTGCCGCGCGCCACGCCAAAGCACAGACCTGGAAGGGCGCGCGCCCGATGCTGCCCGATGGGCCACCGGCCATCGGTAGCGCCGGTGTACCCGGCCTGTGGCTGAACACCGGGCATGGCTCGAGTGGCTGGGCGCTGGCCTGCGGCAGCGCGCGGCTGGTGGCGGATGCCATTGGTGGCCGCGCGCCGGATGTCGATCCGGCGCCGTTCTCGCCACAGCGTTTTCGCTGACAGGCGACAATCGACATGCCATGAACGGCCCGCATCGCATCGATTTCTCAACGCCAGTTTGGCCACTGCATGACAGCGCCACGTCGAGGCGGATCGAGGTTGCGGCCGCAGCAGCGCTGCCGGAACACACCTTGATGCGGCGCGCCGGCATCGCCGTGGCCAAGCTGGCACTGGCACTGACGCCCAATGCCGAGCGAGTCTGGATCGCTGCCGGGCCGGGCAACAACGGAGGCGACGGCTTCGAAGCGGCGCTGCACTTGCAGCGGGCCGGCAAGCGGGTTCAGGTCAGCGTTGTCGGCGATGCGGCTCGGCGCCCTGCCGACGCGACCGCGGCGTTGGCGCGGGCACAGGCTGCGGGTGTGGCCATCGAAACCGGCCTGCCCGCGGGCATTCAGGCGGACCTCAGCATCGACGCACTGCTCGGCATGGGGCTCGCGCGGCCTGCGCAGGGTGAACTCGCGGCGGCCATCCTGCAGCTCAATGGTCATCCAGCGCCGCGGCTGGCGATCGACCTGCCCAGCGGCCTCGATGCCGACCATGGCGTCGCCCTGGACGGCGTTGCCGTCGAGGCAACGCATACGCTCGCGCTGTTGGCCTTGAAACCCGGCCTGTTCACGAGCCAGGGTCGAGGCCTGGCCGGCACGATCTGGTTCGACGACCTCGGGGTTGGCGACCCGACCCAGACCTTCCCGCCACGCGCGTTGCTGGGCGGCGCCGCTGCTGCAGCGCAGTTGCGACCGCCGCGCCGCCACACCCAACACAAGGGCAACTTCGGCGACGTCATCGTGGTTGGCGGCGCTTCAGGGATGGCCGGCGCAGCGCTCCTGGCCGGCCGCGCCGCGTTGGCGGCGGGGGCCGGGCGCGTCTATGTTTGCGTGCTCGACCCAGCCGCACCCGCCCTCGATCCGCTGTGGCCGGAGTTGATGCTGCGGCCGGTCCCGTGGCTTGACGCGGCCACCATGCGCAATGCCACCGTGGTCTGTGGGTGCGGCGGTGGCGACGCAGTGCGCGAAACGTTGCCACTTCTGCTGGCACGTGCGCCACGGCTGGTACTCGATGCCGATGCGCTGAATGCCGTTGCCGCCGACAGCAGTTTGCAAGCACTGCTGGCGGCACGTGAGTCGCGTGTCGGCCAAGCGACGGTGCTGACGCCGCATCCGCTCGAAGCGGCGCGGCTGGCCGGCGTGGCCGATGCGAGCGCCGTCCAGGCCGATCGGCTGGGCACCGCCGAACAACTTGCTTCGCGCTTCGGCTGCGTGGTCGTGCTCAAGGGCTCTGGCAGTGTGATCGCCGCGCCGAAGCAACTCAGCGTGATCAACGCCAGCGGTAACGCCCGGATAGCCAGTGCCGGCACTGGCGATGTGCTGGCCGGCTGGCTCGGCGGGCTGTGGGCCGCGGCACAGGCGCAAACGACAGCGCCGTCGGCCGCGACTGTGGCACTCGGCGCAACCCGGCTGCATGGCGCCGCCGCAGACGGGGGCGACCTGGGCGTCGCGTTGACAGCATCGGCTCTGCTGCGCCGGCTGGCCGGCAACGAGTGACCAGCACCGCTTGATCAGCGGCGTTTGCTGGCCCGCGCTGTGCTCTTGGTCGCGCCGCGACTGGCACGCGCCGCCACTGGGGACTTGCCGACGCCGCTACTCTCCTGGCGTTTGCGGGTCGCCTTGCGGATGACACGGTCGCTGTCTCTCACGGTGGCCAATTCATCCACCGCGCTGGCAGCACTGCGTCGGGCGGCCGGCTTCTCGCGCTGGCCTTTGCTCAACAGGCGCTCCTCCTGGCCCTCGGGCACCAGGCGGAAATCGATCTTGCGGCCGTCGAGATCGACTCGGCTGACCTGGACCCGCAGGCGCGCACCCGCGCCGTAACGCACCCCTGTGCGCTCGCCACGCAGTTCCTGACGGGCTTCATCGAAGCGGAAGTACTCGCCGCCGAGTTCAGTGATGTGCAGCAGACCTTCGACAAACAGTGCATCGAGCTGCACGAAGAGACCGAAGCTGGTGGCGGCAGTGACGGTGCCGGCGAACTCTTCCCCCAGACGGTCACGCATGAAACGGCATTTGAGCCAGGCCTCGACATCACGCGACGCTTCGTCCGCACGGCGTTCGTTGGCGCTGCAGTGGGCGCCAGCCGCTTCCCAGTGTTCGCCCTCCTGCGCATGCGCCTTGGGCGCCTTGCCACCCTTGCGGATCTTGGGCAGCTCTTCGAGCGAACCGCTGTCGATGTGATAGCGCTTGCCGTGCAGGATGGCCTTGATCACGCGGTGCACCAACAGGTCCGGGTAGCGCCGGATCGGGCTGGTGAAATGCGTGTAGGCGTCGTAGGCCAGGCCGAAGTGACCGGCGTTCGTGGCGGTGTAGATCGCCTGTTGCATCGAGCGCAACAGCATGGTGTGGATCTGCAGCGCGTCGGGCCGGTCCTTGGTCGCGTCAGCAATGGCCTGGTACTCGCGTGGCTTGGGGTCGTCGCTGACCGCCAGGCCCAGGCCCAGGGCCTTCAGGTAGTTCTGCAGCGTGACCTTCTTCTCCGGAGTCGGCCCCTCGTGCACCCGATACAGCGCTGGGTGCTTGGCCTGGGCAATGAAGTCGGCCGAACAGACGTTCGCCGCCAGCATCGCTTCCTCGATCAGGCGGTGCGCTTCGTTGCGCGTGCGCGGAATGATCTTCTCGATGCGGCCGTTGTCGTCGCAGACGATCTGAGTCTCGGTGGTCTCGAAGTCGATCGCTCCACGCTGACTGCGTTGCTTGAGCAGGGCGCGATAGACCTCGTGCAAGTGCACCAGATGCGGCACCAACGTGGCCCGCCGTGCCGCCTCCGGCCCGCGCGTATTGGCCAGAATCGCTGCCACCTCGGTGTAGGTGAACCGCGCCTGCGAGTGAATGACTGCGGGGTAGAACTGGTAGCCCTCGATTTCGCCAAGCGAGCCGATGACCATGTCGCAAACCATCGACAGCCGGTCTTCTCCAGGGTTTAGAGAACACAGGCCGTTGGAGAGTTTCTCCGGCAGCATCGGAATAACGCGCCGCGGGAAGTAGACCGAGGTCGCGCGTTCGTAGGCGTCTTCGTCGAGCGGCTCGCCGGTCTTGACGTAGTGGCTGACATCGGCAATCGCGACGATCAAACGCCAGCCGGCCTTCCTGGCCCGGCCTCGACCGGCGGCGAGCGGTTCGCAATACACGGCATCGTCGAAATCGCGCGCGTCATCGCCATCGATCGTGACCAGCGCCACATCGGTCAGGTCGATGCGCTGCTTGCGGTCCGCCGGGCGCAGTCGCTCTGGCAACGCCGCAGCCTGCGCGACGGTCTCGGCAGAGAAGCGGTGCGGTACCTCGTACTTGCGCACGGCAATCTCGATCTCCATGCCCGGGTCGTCGATTTCGCCCAGCACCTCGGTGACGCGGCCGACCGGCTGCGAGAACATCGATGCCGGCTCGGTGAGCTCGATGGCGACCACCTGGCCGGCCTGCGCGTTGGCGGTGGCATTCTTCGGGATCAGGATGTCCTGCACATAGCGCTTGTCTTCGGGTGCGACAAGCCAGACACCGCTCTCGTGCAACAGCCGGCCAATGATCGGCGACTTGCGTCGCTCGAGGATGTCGAGCACATGACCTTCAGGGCGACCACGGCGGTCGTAGCGCACGATGCGCACGCGGACGCGGTCACGGTGCAAGACCGAGCGCATTTCCTGTGGCGAGAGGTAAATGTCGATGGCGGCGCGCTCATCGCGGATCACGAAACCGTGGCCGTCGCGGTGACCCTGAACGGTGCCCTCGACCTCGCTCATCAGAGCGGCGCCGAGCATGGCAGGCGCCTTGGGTGCAATGTTTTTGATGATAAAGTCCTGCTTCCTGAGATGCCCAGATGGCGGAATTGGTAGACGCACTAGTTTCAGGTACTAGCGGGTAACTCCGTGGAGGTTCGAGTCCTCTTCTGGGCACCAAAAGAATGTTTGAGGTAGAGCGGGCCTGCACTTTGTGCAGGCTTCTTTGTTTTGCTTTTCAGTTGCGCCACCGCGCTTTGCGCGACCCTGTGAGCATGAACCGGACTCTTGCTCGGCAGACGCCGCAGATCCGGCTTTGCCGGTCCGCTGGCGTCGCCCCCTTGAGGGGGAGCGGCGCAGCCGCGTCGGGGGTGGTTCACGTCAAATCGCGAACTTCTTCGCGAGAGCATCCGGGCGCAGGTTGTCGTACTCCTCGAACGGCTGGTGAATCCACGGACTGGTGGGCAGCTGTTCGACAAAGTAGTCGGGCGTGTAGCTCGATGCACCCTTGGTCCAGAGCACGGCCGAGCGCAGCTCGCTGATCGACGCCATGCCACGCAGCCGGTCGACGACCGCCCTGAGCGTGACACCGGAGTCGGCCAAGTCATCGACCAGCAGCACCCGCCCAGCGAGTTCACCCTTGGGCAACGTGATGTACTTGGCCAGATCGAGCCGGCCCTGGATGGTGCCGGCCTCGGCGCGGTACGAGCTGGTGCTCATGATTGCCAGCGGCTTGTCGAACACCCGCGACAACACGTCGCCAGGGCGCATGCCACCGCGTGCCAGACAGAGAATTTGATCGAAGTCCCAGCCGGAGTGCGCGACCTTGAGCGCCAGGCGCTCGATCAGCATGTGGTACTCGTCCCACGAAACGTAAAGGTGTTTGCCGTCGTCGGTGAGCATTGCCGGATTCTCCTCAAGTCTTGTAAGGGTGGCGCAGCAGGATTGTCTGTTCGCGGTCGGGACCGGTGGACACCATGTCGATCGGCGCGCCCATGCATTGTTGAATTCGCTCGAGGTAGCGCCTGGCATTGAGCGGCAACTGGTCCCACTGTGTCAGGCCCACGGTCGGCTCGGTCCAGCCCACGAAGCTCTCGTAAATCGGCTGGCACGCGACGATGTCGTCGGCGTCGAGTGGCAGGATGTCGATTCGCTGGCCGCGCAACTCGTAGCCGACGCAGATCTTGATCTCGGCCAACCCGTCGAGCACGTCGAGCTTGGTGATGCACACGCCCGAGATGCCGTTGATGATCATCGAACGCTTCAGCGCTGCCGCGTCGAGCCAGCCGCAGCGGCGGGGACGGCCCGTGACGGTACCGCGTTCCTGGCCGACGGTGGACAGGTGATGCCCGACCGTGCCCGGCACGTCCATCGGCAGTTCGGTCGGGAACGGACCTGAACCGACGCGGGTGGTGTAGGCCTTGGTGATGCCTAGAACGTAGTGCAACTGGTCGGGGCCAACTCCGGCGCCGGCCGCGGCGTTGCCGGCCACGCAGTTGCTCGACGTCACGTATGGGTAGGTGCCGTGATCGATGTCGAGCAAGGTGCCTTGAGCGCCTTCGAACAACAGGTTGGCGCCAGCACGTTGGGCACGGTGGATGCAGTAGCCGACGTCGGCCATCATCGGCTTGAGTTGTTCGGCCACGGCCATCGCGTGGTCGAAGATCGGCTGGTAGTCGAGCGGCTTGGACTTGAGGTAGCCATTCAGCGCGAAGTTGTGCAAGTCGACCAGCTCGCGCAATTTCTGCGCGAAACGCTCGGGATGCTTCAAGTCCTGCACGCGCAGCGCGCGTCGCGCCACCTTGTCTTCGTAGGCCGGGCCGATGCCTTTGCCCGTGGTGCCGATCTTGCCAGCGCCACTGCTCTCGCGCAGCGCTTCGCGCGCCTTGTCAACCTCGACATGGAAGGGAAGGATCAGCGGGCACGACTCGCTGATGAACAGCCGCGAACGCACCTCGACACCGATCTTCTCGAGCCGCTCGATTTCGGCCAACAGATGCGACGGATCGACGACCACGCCGTTGCCGATATAGCAGGCGACACCGTCGCGCATGATGCCGCTGGGGATCAGTTGCAATGCGGTCTTGACGCCCTTGATGACCAGCGTATGGCCGGCGTTGTGGCCGCCCTGGAAGCGCACGACGCCCTGTGCGTGGTCGGTCAGCCAATCGACGACCTTGCCCTTGCCCTCGTCGCCCCATTGGGTGCCGACGACGACGACGTTGCGGCCGTGGCCTTGCCCGCTACTTTGTTGCATGGTGATGGAAATCCTCGAACTCGTTGCTTTGTCAAATTGCGCGAAGCACCCATCGACCACCGGCTTCTATCAACTCGCGGTCGCAGTCGTACTCCTGCGCTTCGTGCTCATGGCCGGGTAGCGTGCACACCACGATCTGGCCTTGCTCGCGCAAGCGGCGCACCGCTGCGCGCAACTCGGCGCCCTCGCCCCACGGCGCTCGGATCGCAGCTGTCACAGGCCGCTCGGCCGCTGCCAAGGCGAGCGCCTTGACGTCCAGACTGAAACCCACCGCCGGTCGGTTGCGCCCGAATACCGCGCCGACCTCGTCGTAGCGCCCACCGCGCGCCAGTGCCGCGTTGGCGGTAGCGCCGTAGAGTGAGAACCGTGCGCCGCTGTAGTAGGCGTAACCGCCGATGTCGGACAGGTCGAATCCAATGCGCACCGCTGGATGCGCAAGCTGCACATGGCTGGCCAGCCACGCCAGGTCGTCGAGTGCGTGACCGATGCCTGCATCGGCCGGCAACTCGGCACGCGCGGCACTCAACACCTCGGCGCCACCATAAAGGCGCAGCAACGCGGCCAGGCCTCGCTGAACGGGCGCCGACAACGTGCGCGACAAGTCGGCCAGCGCCGAAGCGTCCTTGCGCGCCAGCGCGCCGGTCACCGCCTCGTCCGCCGCCAGCCCATCCAGCACGGCTCGCACGATGCGCGCATCGCCCAGATCGAGCAGGACATCGTCAACACCCGCCGCGTGCAAGCCGTCGAGCGCCAGGTCGATGACTTCGAGATCGGCCTCGAGTCCGGCGTGGCCATAGATCTCGGCGCCGAACTGAAGCGGCTCACGCGTGCTCTGCGCGTTGTCGGCCCGGGTGTGCAACACCGGGCCGCAATAGCACAGGCGCGCGACGCCTTGGCGGTTGAGCAAATGTGCGTCGATGCGGGCCACCTGCGGCGTGGTGTCGGCGCGAAGGCCGAGGGTACGGCCCGAGAGCTGATCGACGAGCTTGAAGGTCTTCAGGTCGAGCGAGTGGCCGGTGCCCGAAAGCAGCGATTCGAGGTGCTCGAGCAGGGGCGGCATCACCAGCTCGAAGCCGTAACTGCGGGCGCCGTCGATCAGGGTGCGCCGAAGCTCCTCGATGCGTCGAGCCTGACTCGGCAACACATCGGCAATCTGCTCGGGCAACAGCCACGCACGCGACATGGGACAAAACGCAGCGTTGTTGAAAGCGGCATTGTACCGACCGCCTCTGTCCACTACGTCCGCCAGATCGCCAGCAGCACCAGGCCGGCGACCAGACTGATCAGTCCGATGAAGCGGATCTGGCCGTCACTCATGCGCGTCGCCCGCTCGAACACCTCGCGCCAGGTGGCGGGGCTCAGGAACGGCAACAGGCCCTCGGCTACGAGC
>Ga0209254_10000541_pt1 | contig 31106 bp, 34 predicted proteins | sample FrelakmetDIP11DI_FD_187148 | JGI IMG/M metagenome (GOLD analysis project Ga0209254, IMG submission 187148) | Freshwater lake sediment microbial communities from the University of Notre Dame, USA, for methane emissions studies - DIP11 DI (SPAdes)... | ecosystem: Environmental > Aquatic >... | reverse complement strand
CCGTGGCGCGCATCGTCCTCGGCATTACCGGTGGAATCGCCGCCTACAAGGCGTGCGAGATCATCCGCCTGCTCGTCACCGCCGGGCACGACGTGCTCCCGGTTCCCACGCGTGGGGCCGAGAGGTTCGTCGCAGCGGAGACCTTCTACGCGCTCGCGCGCGTCGCGCCGCCGAGCGATCCATACCCGCATCTCCAGCGCGCCGATCTGATCGTGATCGCGCCGCTCACGGCGCACACCATGGCCCGGCTCGCACACGGGCTCGCCGACGACGTCCTCACCGAAGCTGTCCTCGCACACGACGGCCCGGTGCTCGTGGCGCCCGCCATGAACACCCGGATGTGGGAGCACCCGGCGACACGCGCCAACCACGAGCTGCTGCTCGCACGCGGTGTCGAGATCGTCGGGCCCGCGAGCGGCGAGCTCGCCGAGGGTGAGGTCGGCGTGGGGAGGATGGCGGAGCCGGACGAGATCGTCGCCCGGGTGGAGGCGGTGCTGCGCACGTCGCACGCGTTCGAGGGCGTCCACGTGGTCGTGACGGCCGGTGGCACCCGCGAGCCGATCGACTCCGTCCGCTTCATCGGCAACCGCTCGTCGGGGCGGATGGGGCTTGCGCTCGCCGGCGAGGCCCGCCGGCGGGGCGCCCGCGTCACGCTCCTCGCCGCCAACGTGACGGCGCCGACTCCCGCGGGCATCGAGGTCGTGTCCACCCCGACCGCTGCAGATCTCGAGCGCGAGGCGCTGGCGCGCGCCGATGCAGACGTGATCCTGATGGTCGCGGCCGTCGCCGATTACCGGGCGGCCGCGCCGGTGACGGGAAAGCGGCCGAAGGACGACGCCGCCTGGCAGATCGAGCTCACGCCGACGACGGACATCGCACACGCGCTCGGCCAGAGCCGACGTGCGAGCCAGGTTCTCGTCGCGTTCGGCGCCGAGCACGGAGCCGCAGGGCTCGAGCGCAAGCGGGCCATGCTCGGCGACAAGAACGTCGATCTCGTCGTCTACAACGATGTGGGACGCACGGACATCGGCTTCGACAGCCTCGAGAACGAGGTCACGCTGATCACCGCCGACGGCGACCGTCACGTCCCTCGCGCCCCGAAGCGCGAGATCGCGGCTGCCGTTCTGGACGAGATCGAGCGCCTCCGCGAGGGTCGCTGATGGAGCGCGTCACGGCACCGGAGCCCTTGCCCGCGGCCGCCGCGGCCGATCTCGCCGACCGGGTCGTCGCGGGACTTGCCACCGTCATGCACGCGCCCGCCGAGACGCTCCGGCTGCCGCTCCTCTGTCTGCTCGCCGAGGGCCACGTCCTCGTCGAGGACGTCCCCGGCGTCGGCAAGACCGTCCTCGCGAAGGCGCTTGCCCGCACGCTCGACCTCCGGTTCTCGCGGCTCCAGTTCACTCCCGACCTGTTGCCGTCGGACGTCACGGGCGTGAACGTCTACGACCAGCAGGAGGGAGCGTTCCGCTTCCGACCAGGCCCCGTGTTCGCGAACGTGCTCCTCGTCGACGAGATCAACCGGGCCTCCCCGAAGACCCAGTCGGCGCTCCTCGAGGCAATGCAGGAGACACAGGTCACGGTGGACGGCGAAACCTATCCGCTCGAGCGGCCTTTCCTCGCCATCGCGACGCAGAATCCGGTCGAGTACGAGGGCACCTATCCGCTGCCCGAGGCGCAGCTCGACCGGTTCGCGATCAGGATGTCGATCGGCTACCCGCCGCTCTCGGAGGAGGCCCGGATGCTCGCAGAGCAGACCGGCGAGCCGCCGCTCGATCAGCTGGTCCCCGTCGCCGCCCGCGCCGACCTCGTTGCAGCGATCTCGGCTGCGCGCGACATCTTCGTCGAGGAGAGCGTGACCCGCTACGTCGTCGCGCTGCTCCGCCACACGCGCGCGAACAGGCACCTGGCGCTCGGCGCGAGCCCGCGCTCGGGGATCGCGCTGCTGCGGCTGGCGAAGGCCCGCGCCCTGGTCGAGCGCCGCGAGTACGTCACCCCCGACGACATCCGCGAGATGGCGGAGCCGGTGCTCTCGCATCGCCTGCTGCTGGCTCCGCAGGCGCGCTCGGCTGGGCTCGGCCCTGTCGATGTGGTGCGCGCTGCGCTCGACGACACGCCCGTCCCGGTGTGAGACGGAGGAGCTCCGGAGCCGTCGGGCTCGGGCTCGCAGCCCTCGTCGCCTCCTGGGCATTCGGCTCGACGCCGCTCGCGGTGGTGGGGCTCGGACTGGCCCTCGCCGGCCTGCTCTCGCGCGCCTGGGTCAGAGCCGCAGCCGGGGCGGTCGTGGTCGAGCGCACCCTGCTGCCGGGTGAGCGGATCGAGGGAGGCGAGCTGGTCGTGGACGTGCACGTCCGGCGTCGTGGCCTCGTCGGCGGGTCGATCGTCGTGCGACAGCGGCTCGGCGGAGAGGAGCGCGAGGTGTCGTTGCGTCGCTCGAGCGCGGAGATCGTCTTCTCCGAGCTCCCCCGGGGGCGCCACCTGCTCACGCCGCTCGAGATCGTGTTGACCGACCCGCTGGGGCTCGAGCGGGTTGAGCAGCGGCTCGCGGAGCAGGAATCGATCCTGATTCGGCCGCGGGTGCCCGTCCTGGAGTTCCTCTTTTCCACGCACGGAGCGCGCGATGCGGGCGCGGCCCGGTCGAGCTTCCGCCGGCCGACGGGCTTCGAGATCCACGCGATCCGCGACTACGCGCCGGGCGAGCCCCTGCGCGCCGTGCACTGGCCGAGCACTGCCCGTCGCGGCCGCCTGATGGTGAAGGAGCTCGACGATGCACCGCGCGACGACATCGCGGTCGTCCTCGACCAGGATCTCGATGGCGTCGCCGGCCCGCTCGGGCGCTCGAGCTTCGACGCGGCGGTTCGGGCCGCCGGAGCAGTGGCGCTCGCGCACGTTCTCTGGAACCGGCGTGTCGCTCTCGTCGGTACCGCGCCGGCCTCCGAGGCGGTCCGCGTCCACTCCGTCGGCCACGACTGGGAGATCGCACTCGACGCCCTCGCGGAGGTGATGCCCGAGGCCGGAGCCCACGCCGACCGGGCGCTGCGCTCGCCGGCAGCGGCGGTCTCTCGCGCCCGTGAGATCGTCGTCGTGACGAGCCGGCCGGAACGCGTCGTCGACGCGCTGCTCGAGCTACGGCGCGACGGCCGCAGCGTGTCGCTCGTCGTGGTCGCCTCGGAGACGTACGCGGGGCGGCCCCGCAACGCGCCCGACGTCGCCCTCCTCCGTGCCGGCGCCCTGGGGTTGCCGATGACGGTCGTCGCGGCAGATCGGACGATCGAGTCCGCCCTCGCAGGGCAATTCGAGGAGATGGCCGGTGCCTAGCGGCGCTGCACGCCGGCTGACGGCGGCGGTGCTACCCGTGGCGGCCGTCGCCTTCGCCTGGGGGTCCCTCGCGAGCCCGCTGCGGCCGGAGTCGTTCGTCGCGGTGGCCGCGGCGGCACTCCTTGCGTCGCTGCCGACCCGGCTTCGCTCGAGGGTCGCGGTCGCCGTTCTCGTCCTCCTCGGTCTGACCACCGCGGTTGGGGGCGCCACGCCCGCTGCGGTCCGCGACGTCATCCGGCGCGGGGCGCAGGACATCTATGCGGTCGCACCACCATTCGACGCCGTCGCGCATCCCGAGCTCCACGCGCTCGTGCTGCTGGCCGCCGCGGGATTTGCTCTCGGCATCGCGGTCACGGCAGGCAGCCGGCCGTTCGTCGCCGCCGCCGTCACCGCGGGGGGAGTCGGCTGGGCGGCGACGATCCTGCCCGCACGGAACACGGTGGGAATGGGCGCGCTCGCGCTGCTCGCCGCACTCTGGCCCATGGTCGTCTGCGGCGCCCGCGATCGGCGAGGCCTCGTTCCCGGCGCTGCCGTCCTGGCGGGTGTCGTCGTGGCCGCGACGCTGATGGCCGGCGCCGGCGCACGACCCTCGATCGCCGCGGTCGACTGGAAGAGCTGGGACCTGTTCGGCGAGTCGCGCGTAGGGCGAACGGTGGCGCTCGTCTGGAGCTCGAACTACGGCGGCATCGACTTCCCGGCCACCAAGACGACGGTTCTGCGGGTCACCGCGCCTCGCCGTTCGCTCTACTGGCGGGCCACGACCCTCGACAGCTTCGCCGGTGACCGTTGGATCGAGTCGCTCCGGACGACGGGCAGCTCCGACGCAGACGGGCCGCTGCCCCGGGACCCGCTGCTACCTGCTGCGGCCGCGTTCCGCGCCGGCTGGGTGAAGCAGGAGGTCGAGATCCAGGCCCTCGTCGACGACCACGTCATCGCAGCCGGGCAGCCGATGGAGATCGCCGGCGACGACGACCAACGGATCCGCACCCTCAGCGGCGGCATCATGCTGGCCGTGGGCGACCGCCGCCAGATGCGGCGCTACACGGTCTGGAGCTACGCACCGGCTCCCGCGCCCGCCGTGCTCGTGCGCTCGCGACCGGTCTACCCCGACTCGCTGGCTCGGTACCTGGACGTGGGGCGGACGATCGTGCCGCCGTTCGCGGCACCGCAGCGCGAAGCCGCGGTTGCGTCGATCTTCGACGACGACCGCTACCAGCAGATGTGGGCCTACGAGGGGGTGTGGCGCGAGGCCCGCCGTCTGACCGTGAAGTCCGGGTCGCCCTACGAGGCGACGATCCGGATCGAGCGGTGGCTGCGCTCGGACGGTGGGTTCAGCTACGACGAGCGCCCGCCGCTGTCCGCCGACGCCCCGCCGCTCGCGGACTTTCTTCAGCGGACGAAGCTCGGCTACTGCCAGCATTACGCCGGGGCGATGGCCCTGATGCTGCGCTACCTCGGGATCCCGTCCCGCGTCGCCGTCGGCTTCACGAGCGGAACGTGGAAAGACGGCCGCTGGACGGTGACCGACCACGACGCGCACGCCTGGGTGGAGGCGTGGTTCGCGGGCCACGGCTGGCTCGCGTTCGACCCGACGCCGGGGCGCGGCACGCTGACGGCCGAGTACACGAACGCTTCGGATTCGGCCGACGCAATCGCCGCACTCGGGGCGGGCCGCTTTCTCGGCCTCGACAGCCAGGGCAGCGCGCCCTCACGGAGGCGAGTTGCCCCGCCGGCGCAGCCGACCGGCCGAGACGTCCCGTGGTCGGCCATTGCGCCGTTCGCAGCGCTGGCCGCCGCCTTGCTCGCCCTCGCCGTCGTGAAGGGCGTCCGACGGCATCGCCGCTCCGCCACGCGCGATCCGCGCGGCCGGGCCTCGGCGGCACGCGCCGAGCTGGCGGCATTCATTCGAGATCAGGGAGCGCCCGTGGCCGGCACGGCCTCCGTCGCCGAGGTCACCGCCGAGCTCCGGCGTCTCGGAGTCGGCGGCGACGCATTTGCGGCCGCGTTCTCGCGTGCCCGCTATGGCCCGCCGGAGGTTGCCTCGATTGCCGCCGACGACACGTGGCGGGAGCTGCGGCGGGTGATCTCGATCCTCCGCAGTCGCCTCGGGCCGGGGAGGAGGATCCGTGGCTTCCTGGCGCTCCGCTCGCTCCGCAACGGTTGACGGATGAGGCACCATAGGAGCGTGAGCCAGGCATACGACCTCTACCAGCTCGGCCGAGCCCGGTTACGCGAGGGCATGGCGGCCCAGGCGACAGTGCCGCTCGAAAAGGCGCGGCGGCTCGAGCCGGACAAGGCGTCGATCCGCGAGGCGCTCGGGATCGCCTACTTCAGGATCACCGACTGGCACGCTGCAGAGCGCGAATTCCGCAAGGTCCTGGAGCTCTCGCCGGTCGACGACTATGCGCACTACGCCCTCGGGCGCTCGCTTCTGCAGCAAGGCCGGCGGGCCGAGGCGTCCACGCATCTCAAGCTCGCCCGCTTCCTGCAGCCCCGGCCGCCGGGTGAGCCGTCGCTCGACGACGCCGGCTGACGCTCCCGCAGCCCGCTACGGCTCGTCGAGATCCGCGAGGAGCGTGGCGTAGCGGCGATACCGGCGGGTGGCCGCGCGGGTGAACTCGGCCGCGTACTCGGCTGCTGCGGCCTCGTCCAGCGTGCTCGCGTAGGACTCACGGATGTCGAGCAGTCGGTCGGCGATCGCGTCGACGACGAGCTGGTAGTCCCCGTACGCCTCCTCCGCCTCGCCGGCCCCGGCCGCGTTCCAGGCGTCTTCCGCCTCGGCCGCCTCGGCGAGCAGGTCGACATCGTCGGTCGCGAAGAGGTCGAGCTGCCGCTCGACGAGATCGTGGAAGCGGCCCCGGCGACCGAATCTCACGTGAGCTCCTCGTACAGCGACACGTGCTCGGCCGCAGCCCGGTCCCACGTGAGCGCGGCCCGGGCCCGGGCCGCCCCTGAACGTGCCTCCGCGAGCCCGTCGGGGTCGTCGAGCAGCTCTCGCAGGGCCCGCTTCAGGCCTTCCACGTCCCCGGGCGGGACGACGCGGCCCGCGCCGAACGCGTCGACGATCTCGCCCAGGCCTCCGACGTCGTAGACGACGGCGGGCAGGCCGGCTCCGAGCACCTGCAGAAGAGCACCGGACTGGTCGAGCTCCGCGGCGTAGGGGAACACCGCCACGGTCGCGGCGCCGAGCGCACGGAGCAGCTCCCTCTCGTCGAGGTACCCGAGCCGCCACTCGGCCCGGTCGCCCGCTGCAGCCCGGAGCGCGTCGAGAGGGATCCTGGGATCACCCGCGATGAGGAGCCGGGCGCCCGGAACCCCGAGCACCGCCTCGATCGCATCGGGCAGGCCCTTGTAGGGGCGGATCACCCCGAGTGCGAGGACGGTGCGGCCGTCGTCGTTCCGGATCGGATCGCTTGCGAAGGCGGGATGCGGGATCACGCGCAGCTTCGCCGCGGGGACGCCGAACTCGGCCAGCGTGTGGCTGCCGCGCTCGCTGTGGGTGACGACCCGGTCGAAGCGCTCGAACAGCCGCTTCCAGGTGCGTTTGTGCCGGGCTGTGCGGCGCGGCAGGAGGTCGTGCGCGGTGAAGACGAGCGGACGGCGCGTGTGCAGGAGCCAGGCATCGGCCTCCGGAACCGCGACCCACTGGAGATGGAGGACATCGCACTCGGCGGCCGCGAGCCGGAGGAGCGCGCGTGGGTGGCCGAGCGCCTTGGCGGCGAGACGGCCAGGGCGTGAGCCGATGCCGGCCGACAACCCGTAGAGGGTGTCGTCGACCGTGTACCCGGCAACCGGTGGCACGGCCCCGTAGCGGAAACGGGAGGTGAGCAGCCCGACGTCGACTCCCTGCCGCACGAGCGCCGTGGCGAGCGCCGCATCGTACGGCGGCGTGTAGGCGGGAGGGTCGGCGATGACGACGCGCATGTCCCGTCTAGCGTAAGGGACGTGTCGGTGCCCCTTCCCGCACGGCTCGCCGGCTCTCGCGTGCAGAATGGGCCGATGAAGTCCTTCGAGCAGGCACGCGCCCAGTTCCCGGTGCTCGAGCGGATTGCGTACCTGAACGCCGGCACGTTCGGGCCAATCTCGTCGGCGACCCAACAGGCGATGCTGATGGAGCTCGAGCGCGACTTCGACGACGGCCGCAGCGGCATGCCGTACTTCCAACGGATCCTGGAGTTGCGCGAACAGGTGCGCGCGCGGCTTGCGTCGCTCGTCGCGGCCGACCCGCTCCACGTCGCGCTCACGTCGAGCACCACGGACGGCTGCAACATCGTGGTCGCGGGCCTCGGGCTCGGCCCTGACGACGAGATCGTGACGACGACGGCCGAGCACTTCGGCCTGCTCGGGGCCCTCGGGGCGTCAGGCGCCCGGGTGGTTGTCGTCGAGCCCGAGCCCGACGCAATCCGTGCTGCGGTGACGCCGCGAACGCGCCTGCTGGCGCTATCCCAGGTGCTCTGGACGACCGGGCGGGTGCTCCCGGTTCGTGAGCTGCGCGCGGAGACCGGCATTCCGGTGCTCGTCGACGGAGCGCAGTCGGTCGGGGCGATCCCCGTCGCTGCGGCCGGTCTCGACTTCCTCACGATCTCGGGCCAGAAGTGGCTCTGCGGCCCGGATTCAACGGGCGGCCTCGTCGTCGCCGACCCCGAGCGGCTGCGGGTTGCGGCGCCGAGCTACTTCGCCCAGGCCGGCTACGAGATGGACGGGACTTTCGCGCCGCGCCCCGGTGCGGCCCGCTTCGACCCGAACTGGTGGGCGGCATCGTCGCTCGTCGGCCTGCTCGCCGCGCTCGACGGCAGGCCGGCCTGGGGCTTCGACCATGCCGCCGCGGTCGCCGAGCGCTGCCGTGAGCTTCTCGCGGCCCGGGTCGAGGTCGTCAGCCCTGCCGAGCGCTCGACGCTCGTCGCTTTCCGCGGGCCTGGGGAGACCGCGGAGCTCGTCGAGTCGCTGCACCGCGAAGGCGTCCACGTGCGGGACATCCCGGGCACGGGGCTGATCCGGGTCTCCTGCGGCTGGTGGACGTCCGACGGCGACCTCGAACGCCTGCTCGCCGCTCTACCGGCGTGATGCGGCACGGCTCCTGCCCCTGCGGCGCCGTCCGCTTCTCGATCGACGGCCCCGTGCGGGACGTGATCGTCTGCCACTGCGAGGCGTGTCAGGAGGCGAACGGAGGCGAGCCGTGGGAGGCGTCCGCCGCGTACCGTGGCGACCTCGTCGTGGACGATTCAACGCTGTGCTGGGAAGACGCCGCGGTCTCCGAGCACAACGCGAGCCGGGGCTTCTGTCGAAGCTGCAGCGCCTACGTGTTCTGGGACGCGCCCGCGCGGGAGACCATCTCGTTCTCCGCCGCGGCACTCGGTGAGGACGGGCGGGACCTCGAGGTGGCGGCGCACATCTGGCTGGGGGACGGGCAGGGGTTGCCGGAATCCGTCAGGACGAACTGGCACGATGGAACCCCGGCGTCCGGCTGAAGCCGGACACCACGGCACCCCACTGAGCTACCCCGCGACGGGCAACCCGAGGTCGCCGGCGATCGGCTGCAGGGCGGCGACCACGTTGGTGATGTGCACGTCGAGCTCGAGGCCGAGGCCCTCTGCGCCCGCGTAGACCTCGTCGCGGTGGACACCCGCCGCAAACGACGGCTGCTTCAGCTTCTTGCGCACGGACTTCGGCTCGAGGCCCTCGAGCCCGGTCGGCCGCACGAGGCCGCAGGCGTGCACGAACCCGGAGAGCTCGTCGCACGCGAAGAGCGTCCGCATCAGGAGCGTGTCACGCGGGATCGCCAGGTGCTCGGCGTGCGACAACACCGTGTCGATCAGCTCCTCGGGATAGCCCTCCTGGCGGAGGATCGGGGCGCCGTCCTGGGGATGCTTGTCGAGCGTCGGGTGGATCTCGTAGTCGAAGTCGTGGAGCAGGGCGGCACAGCCCCAGAACTCCTCGTCCTCGCCGAAATGCCGCGCGTACCAACGGGTCGACGCCTCCACGGCCAGCGCATGCCGGAGCAGCGACTCGCTCTTCGTATAGCGGGTCAGCGTCTCCCACGCTCTCTCACGGGTCACATCCACGGCACGGGTACGATAGCGCCCGCCTCATGCAGTCGTTCGTCATCCAGGGCGGTCGCCCGCTCTCCGGCACGATCCGCGCATCCGGAAACAAGAACGGCGCTCTGCCGATCCTCGCCGCGACCGTGCTCGCCTCGGAAGAGGTGCTGGTGTCGAACCTGCCGCGCATCCGCGACGTCGAGATCATGGTCGAGCTGCTCGCCGACCTCGGAGCCGACGCGACGTGGGTCGGCCCGAACGAAGTCCGCGTCGACAGCTCCGGGATCTCGAAGACCGAGCTCGACCCCGACCTCTGCCGTGAGATCCGCGCCTCGTTCCTGCTCGCGGGGCCATTGCTTGCCCGCTTCGGCCGCGTCGTCGTGCCGCCACCCGGCGGGGACGTGATCGGGCGCCGGCGCCTCGACACGCACATCCACGCCTTCGCCGAGCTCGGCGTCGAGGTCGAGATCAACGGCGCCTACGACCTGCGCACGGAGCGGCTCGTGGGAACCCGGATGTACCTCGACGAGGCATCCGTGATGGGGACGGAGAACGCGATCATGGCCGCGGTGCTCGCCGAGGGGGAGACCGTCGTCGGCCACGCCGCCTGCGAGCCGCACATCCAGGATCTCTGCCGCTTCCTCGTGGCCCTCGGCGCGGAGATCGAGGGGATCGGCTCGAACGTTCTCCGGATCCAGGGGGTCGACACCCTCGGCGGCGGCACGTACCGCATCGGGCCGGAGCACGTCGAGGTGGCGAGCTTCGCCGCTCTCGCGGCCGTGACGGGAGGGGATCTGACGATCGAGGACGTCGAGCCCGACGACCTCATCTCGATCGTGCCGGCGTTCCGGAAGCTCGGGATCGCGTTCGAGGTGGGGGAGACGACCCTGAGGGTTCCGCCCGGACAGGCGCTCGGCGTGGTGGACGACCTCGGTGGGCAGATTCCGAAGATCGAGAGTGGCATCTGGCCGGCCTTCCCGGCCGACCTGACCTCGATCGCCGTCGTCGCCGCAACCCAGGCGACGGGCACGGTGCTCGTCTTCGAGAAGATGTTCGAGAGCCGCCTGTTCTTCGTCGACAAGCTCGTCTCGATGGGCGCGCGGATCATCCTCTGCGACCCGCACCGCGCGGTCATCACCGGACCGGCGAGGCTCTTCGGTCAGCGGCTCGAGAGCCCCGACATCCGCGCCGGCATGGCGATGGTGATCGCAGCCCTGTGCGCCGAGGGCCGGTCGAGCATCGGCAACATCCGCCAGATCGATCGTGGCTACGAGCGAATCGACGAACGCCTCCGTGCGCTGGGCGCCGATATCGAGCGCGAGGAGCTGTGAGCGGCGCCCGGCTCACACCTGGCAGCGGCCAGGTGAACGTCGCCACGGGCGTGCCGGTGCTCGACCACCTGCTCACCGAGCTCGCGCTCGCCGGACGGTTCGACCTCTCGCTCGAGATCGAGCCCGACGAGCCGGCCGCCGAGGTCGACGCGGCCGGAGTCGCGATCGGACGCGCCCTCGTGCCGCTGCTTCGCGCGGGCGCGCACGGCAACGGTGTGATGCTCTCGGCGGAAGCGCTCGCCATGGTGGTCGTCGAGGCCACCGGCGGTTCGCTCGTCGTGTCGAATGCGGACCTCACCGGCGCGGGAGGTCTTCGCACCGATCTCGCGGCACGGTTTCTCGGCTCACTCGCCGACGCGGCCGCGCTCTCGCTGCACGTGCGGCTGATCGAGGGCGAGAACACCGATCATGTGCTCGAGGCCATCTTCAAGGCGCTCGGCGTGGCCCTCGCCGAAGCGCTCGACCGCTAGGAGGAACACCGTGGAGAAGATCGTGATTCGCACCGAGAAGGCACCTGCTCCGTTTCAGGGGGCGCCGTACAACCAGGCGATTCGCGCCGGCGAGCTCGTGTTCGTCGCCGGCCAGGTCGGCCTCGCACCCGGCCAGACGGCCGTCGAGGGCGACATCGCAGCCCAGACCGAGCAGGCGCTCCGCAACCTCGCAGCCATCCTCGAGGAGGCCGGCAGCTCCCTCGACAACCTCGTCAAGACCAGCGTCTTCCTCCAGGATCTCGGCGACTTCGCGGCGATGAACGAGGTCTATGCCCGGCACGTCGGCGAGCGCCCACCGGCCCGTTCCACGTTCCAGGTCGCAAAGCTTCCCGCCGGCGCCCTCGTCGAGATCGAGGCCGTCGCGCACCTCTAGGAGGACTTGCCGACGATGCCGACCGAGATCCGCTCCTACGTCCGCTCGCTCGGCATCGACGCCTACGTCGTCGGCGGGGCAGTCCGCGACGAGCTGCTCGGGCTTCCGCATGCGGACGAGGACTTCCTCGTGCCCGGCGTCGACCAGGCCGGGTTGAGGGCGCTGCTCGAGCCCCACGGCCGCGTCGAGGACATGGAGGTGCACGGCCAGCTCGTCGGCGTGCGCCTCTTTCCGAGCGACCGCGCAATCCGGGCGCTCGTACCCGCCGGCATCGAGCTGACGCCGCCGCGTGCCGAGAGGTCGACCGGGCCCGGCCACCGCGACTTCGCGATCGCCAGCGGTGCCGACATCGGGCTCGAGGAGGACATGGCCCGTCGTGACTTCACGATCAACGCCATGGCGCTCCCGCTCGACGGCGGCCCCATCGTCGATCCGTTCGGCGGCCAGGAGGACCTCGCGCACCGCACGATCCGCACCGTCGGCCCGACGAGCTTCGCCGAGGATCCCCTCCGCATCGTGCGTGCGCTGCGGTTCGTATCCCAACTCGGGTTCGACCTCGCACCGGAGACCCTGGCCCAGATGGAGGCCGGGGCAGCGGGCCTCGCCCACGTCTCGGCCGAGCGGATCGGAGGCGGCATCACGGCCGACGGGCAGGGCGAGCTCTCGAAGCTCCTCCTCGGACGCGAGCCCGCCCGGGCGTTGCGCCTGGCGCGCGACACCGGAGTGCTCACCGGGATCATCCCCGAGTTCGCTCCCACGGTCGGCTACTCGCTCGATTCCGGGCGGCAGCCCGTCGCGCTCGAGGAGCACGCCTTCGTCGTCGTGCAGAAGGCCGCGGACGCCGGCACCACCCTCGAGGTGCGGCTGGCGTGCCTGCTCCACGATCTCGGCAAGCCACAGGCCGACAGGGACGGGCGCAGCCACGCAGCCGTCGGGGCCGAGATCGCCGACCGCATCCTGAAGCGGCTGCGGTATCCGACCCGTGTCCGGCACCACGTCGTCCGCATCGTCGCCGGCCACGCGTTCTCGCTCGACGGAGCGTTCGACGAGCGCGCCGCCCGCCGATTTCTGGCAGAGCACGGTGACGGGCTGTCCGCCGACCTGATCAGCCACAAGACGGCAGACCTCGCTGCGAAGCAGGTTCCGGTGCACGAGCTCGAGTGGGTCGCGAAGATGAGGGAGATGGTCATTCGCGAGAGCACGCAGCCGCACCGGATCGCCGACCTGGCCGTCACCGGTGACGACCTCAGGGTGATCGGCTTCGACGAGGGGCCCGAGCTCGGCCGCGTCCTGCAGGCACTCCTCGGCGACGTCGTCGACGACCCCACGCGAAACGACCGTGCCTGGCTGCTCGAGCGCGCCGCCCGGGAGCTCCCGTGAACGCCGACGCTGTCCGCGAGGCCTACGAGGCCGTCTGCGCCGAAGCGGGAGCGGGGGTGACCGTCGTCGCTGCCACCAAGTACGTCGCCGCCGAGGACATGGGCGTGCTCGTCGACGCGGAGATACCCGTCGTCGGAGAGAACCGGGCCCAGGACATGCAGCGGAAGCACGAGGACTTCGCCGACAGCTTCCGGTGGCACTTCATCGGCGCCCTGCAGTCGAACAAGGCCCGCGTCGTCAACGAGATCTGCGAGCTCGTCCATGCCGTCGACACCGACTCCGCGGCCCGCCGGCTCACCGTGCCCTGGCTGCTCGAGGTGAACCTCGCAGGTGAGGCGTCGAAGAGCGGCGTCCCGGAGAGCGAGATCGAAGTGTACGCGGAGCGCTACCGGCTGCTCTGCGGCCTGATGACGATGCCGCCGTTCGCCGACGATCCGGAGGCCAGCCGACCGATGTTCCGCCGCCTCGCCGGGCTCGCACGCGACCACGGCCTCGAGCACCTTTCGATGGGCACATCCCAGGACTGGCGGGTCGCCGTCGAGGAAGGCGCAACCCTGATCCGCGTCGGCAGCACGCTGTTTCATCCGGCGTCGCGCCGCCGCGTGTGAGGAAGAAGGCTGTCACACGCTTTGGCGCAACGCCGTTTCATCCAGCGTCGCGCCGCCGCGGGTGAGGCAGGCCGGAGCGTGTCACACGCTTTGGCGCGACGCCGTCCGCAACTGAGATCCGACAGCTGGGATACCATCCTCGCGTCATGGGCTTCTCCGACGTCTGGAACCGCACGCTCGTCTACTTCGGCATCGCCGAGGACGAGGAGTGGGACGAGGACGGCCTCGAGACGCAGGAGGAGCTCGAGCGTGAGTACCGCTCCCGCTCGACCCGGCAGAACGTGCGGCGGCTGCCACGACGCCGCGAGCCCGACGGGTGGACCGACGACAGCATGAGCGCCGAGGCAGCGCCCGCCGCGGTCGCGGCGTCGTCGCGATCGTCCTCCCGGCCGACCCGATTGCGGTCAGCGGACACCGGCAAGGCAAGCGTGCATCTCGTGCTCCCGCGCAGCTTCAACGACGCCCAGCAGATCGCCGACAAGTTCAAGGACTCCGTCCCGGTGATCCTCAATCTCCAGAGCGCCGACAACGAGCTGTCGAAGCGGCTGATCGATTTCGCGAGCGGCCTCACCTACGCGCTCAACGGCAGCATGCAGCGCGTTGCCGACAAGGTCTTCCTCCTGACCCCGCGGAACGTCGAGGTGTCGGCCGAGGAACGAGCCCGCATGCTCGACAAGGGTGGCTTCTTCAACCAGGCGTGATTGCGTTGCAATCACGCTAGATATCTAGCGCGGGTCGTTCCCGCAGGGAACGACGCGCGCTTGGCGAAACCCCCGACTGTGGGCTCAGCCGACGCATTTTTCGTGCTCGCCGACACGGCCTCGTCCGTGCAGCGATTCGTGTCGGTGTTCTTCCAGGTCTATATCCTTCTGATCCTCGCGTATGTGCTCACCTCGTGGATCCGGATGCCCTATGCGCTCCACCGGGTGCAGCGGTTTCTCGATGACGTCTGTGAGCCCTACATCCGCATCTTTCGCCGTATCTTGCCGTCGCTCGGGCCCCTCGACCTGTCCCCGATCGTCGCCGTCATCACGCTCGTCGTCGCCCAGCGTGTGCTGGTCGACCTGATCGGGCGCCTGCTCTAGGAGAAGGGAGTCACCCATGGCACTCACACCCGTCGAGGTTCGGCACATCCAGCTCAAGCGAGGCCTGTTCGGCTACCGGAAGGCCGCCGTCCACCGGATGATGGACGACATCGCCGACAGCTTCGAGACCGTCTGGCGCGAGCGCTCGCAGCTCGTGGAGCGGGTGGAGGAGCTCGAGACCGAGGTCACGCGCCACGTCGAGCTCGAGGGCCTGCTCCGCTCCACGCTCGTCTCGGCCGAGCGCGCCTCGCAGGACCTGAAGGAGGCCGCCCGCCGCGAGGCCGACGTGATCGTGACCGAGGCGAACGCCGAGGCCCGCAAGGTGCTGCGCGACGCGATCACCGAGAAGGAGCAGCTGATGGGAGACGTGCGACGCGTGCAGGCGTTGCTCCGCTCCGCGCTCGCCGTCGTCGACGAGACGCCCGCGGATGCCGCCCCGGCCGACGATGCGGCCGACACGGTCGAGGCAGCCGCCGAGGGCGAGCCGCCGGGCTGGTCGATGACATCCCGCGGATCGCAGAGCCCCCCGGTGGCGTTGCCGCCCGCAGCAGCGGAGTCGGAGGGGATCCGGAAGCTCGCCGGCTAGTCCGTCTATCCTTGGGGCATGGAGCCCCGTACGATCCGCCTCAACCTCCGTGTCTCCCCCGGTGCCGGCCGCTCGGCCGTCGTCGGGCGCCATGGTGACGCCTGGAAGCTGCGGGTCGCCGCAGCCCCCGAGCGTGGACGCGCAAACGCGTCGGTCGTGGACCTGCTCGCGACGTCCCTCGACCTGAAGCGCCCCGACGTGCGTATCGTCGGCGGCGCAGTGTCGCGTGACAAGGTCGTCGAGATCGTCGGGCTCACCTTCGAAGAGGCGGAGCGGCGCCTCACCTCGGCCCAGAAAGGAACACCATGACCATCGACCTCGCGCTCCGGCGCGCGGAGCTGCTTCGACTTCGCGAACGCATCCTGCGCGCCGCTGCAGACCTCGCAGCGGACGACGAGGGCGTGGGTGAGCTCAGCTCCGCTGCGGGCGACCAGCACATCGCCGATCACGCATCGGATCTCGTCGATCTGGAGGTCGACCAGTCGCTGGTCGTGAACGCCGACAACGTCATCGTCGAGATCGACGACGCTCTGAGGCGCATCGAGGGTGGGACCTACGGGCTGTGCGCGGTCTGCGGCGCGGCAATCCCGGAGGAGCGGCTCGAGGCAGTCCCGTACGCCACCCTCTGCCTCGACGACAAGCGACGACAGGAAATGGGGTGAGCGAGCCCGTACGCGCAGATCCGCCCCGTCGAATCGACGTTCGCGTCGGCTCGTCGACGAACGCCCTCCAGCCGATCTCGAGCGCCGAGCGGCGGCTCGGGGCCGGCCTCTCCCAGTGGATCGCCCTCGGGGTGATCGCGGGAACCGCGATCGTCGCGGATCAGCTCACCAAGTCGATCGTCTCGCTGCGGCTGCCGACCGGCGAGGCGGTCGCCACGCTCGGCCCGTTCAGCATCCACCACGTGCAGAACACCGGCATCGCCTTCGGCCTCTTCGCCGACTCGACGACGGCCGTGATCGTACTGACCACGACTGCCGTGGCCGCGATGCTCGTGTTCTTCGGACGGACGGCCCAGCGCCACCCGTTGCTCCCGGTCGCCCTCGGGCTCGTGATCGGCGGCAGCATCGCGAACCTGATCGACCGCGTCAGGCTCGGCCACGTCACGGACTTCCTCGATTTCGACTACTGGCCGGCGTTCAACCTCGCCGACACCTTCATCGTCGTGGGCGTCGGGCTGCTGTTCGCCTCGTTCGTGGCATCCGACCGGACGAGCCCCCGCCTTGGCACTGCTCCGCTTTCGCGTCCCTGAGGATCAGGCAGGCGCCCGGCTGGACCGCCTCCTCGCGGAGCGCCCCGAGCTCGACTCGCGCGCACTCGCCGAGAAGCTGATCGCCACCGGGGCCGTCCTCGTCGACGGTGAGCGCCGGGCCAAGAGCTTCCGGCTCGAAGGCGGGGAGGAGGTCAGCGCCGAGATCCCCGAGCCGACGCAGCTGCAGGCAGAGTCGCTGGAGATTCCGATCGTGTGGGAGGACGAGCACCTGATCGTCGTCGACAAGCCTGCCGGCCTGGTCGTGCATCCCGCGGGTTCGACGCGGACAGGCACCCTGGTGCAGGGCTTGCTCGCGCACGGCGCCGAAGGAGGCGACGACGACGACCGACCCGGCATCGTCCACCGTCTCGACCGCGACACGTCCGGTCTGCTCGTCGTGGCGCGGTCTGCGGAGGCCTACGAGCTCCTGCAGGAGCTGATCCGCTCGCGCGAGCTCGAGCGCACCTACGCGGCGCTCGTGCGCGGCACGCCCCGGTCGGCGTCGGGGCGAATCGAGGCGCCGATCGGCCGCGACCGACGCGACCGTACCCGCCACTCGCTGGACACCCCGACGCCCCGCGAGTCGATCACGTGGTTCGAGGTCAGAGAGACGATGTCCGAGCACGCGCTGCTCGACGTCCGGCTCGAGACCGGGCGGACGCACCAGATCCGGGTGCACCTGGAGGCGATCGGGCTCCCCGTGAGCGGCGATCCCGTCTACGGCGTGGCAGGCGACCTCGGGCTGGAGCGCCAGTTCCTGCACGCCCGGCGGCTCCGGTTCACGCATCCGCTGACGCAGGCCGAGATCGACGTCTCGTCCGAGCTCCCGACGGACCTGGCCGCCGCGCTCGCGCTTGCCCGCGGCTGAATCAGCCACCTGAGCCGGGGCGGACGTCCGGTATCATCGATCGTCGAGTTCCATTCACCTGTTCCACTACCCGGCGATCAGCGCCTGGGGCGGTGGTGCCGCGGCCCCGCCATCGGAGCCCGGTTCCGTCCCGGCCCGCCGGAGCACGACATCCGAAACCACACTGAAAGGGGCTGGTCCCGTTGGCAGTCGTCTCCATGAAGGAGCTACTGGAGGCTGGAGTTCACTTCGGCCACCAGACACGTCGCTGGAACCCGAAGATGAAGCGTTTCATCTTCACCGAACGCGGCGGCATCTACATCATCGACCTGCAGCAGACGCAGCAGCTGATCGAGGACGCATACGACTTCGCGCGCAACATCGCCGAGCGCGGCGGCACGATCCTGTTCGTCGGCACGAAGAAGCAGGCCCAGGACGCCGTCCGCACCGAGGCGACGCGCGTCGGCATGCCGTTCGTCTCGAACCGCTGGCTCGGCGGCCTGCTCACGAACTGGCGCACCATCTCCGACCGGATCGCGTACCTCCACGACCTCCGGCGCCTCAAGAACGACGGGCAGCTCGCCCTCCTGCCGGCGAAGGAGCGCATCACGATGGAGGCCGAGCTCGAGAAGCTCGAGGCGAACCTCGGCGGCGTCGCGGACATGAAGCGGCAGCCCGACGCGATCTTCATCCTCGACCTCAAGAAGGAGGCTCTCGCCGTCCGTGAGGCGCAGCGCCTGCACCTGCCGGTGATCGCGCTCGTCGACACGAACTGCGATCCCGACGAGGCCCAGTTCGTGATTCCGGGCAACGACGACGCCATCCGCTCCTGCTCGCTGATCGTGCGGGCGCTTGCCGACGGCATCGCCGCCGGCCAGAGCAAGGTGGCGGAGAAGGACTTCGCCGCGAAGGCCGTCGCGGCCGAGAAGGCCGCCGCGGCCGAGGCCGAGGCCAAGGCGGCTGCGGAAGCCGGTCCGGTCGAGCCCGTCACCGAGGAGCCTGCAGTCTCGAGGACGGGCGACATCGAGGAGATCGAGGGCATTGGCCCGGCCTACGCCGACAAGCTGAGGGCGGCCGGCGTTTCGTCGACCGATGCACTGCTCGAGCAGGGTGCCTCGGTGGAGGGCCGTGCCACGATCGTCGAGCAGACAGGCATCGACGCCACCAGGGTGCTGCGCTGGGTCAACCACGCGGATCTGATGCGGATCGTGGGCGTCGGCCCCGAGTTCGCCGAGTTGCTCGAGGCAGCTGGAGTGGACTCCGTGCCCGAGCTCGCACAGCGAAATGTGGAGAACCTCGGCACGGCGCTCGCCGAGACGAACGAGGCACGGAGTCTCGTTCGCCGCGTGCCGAGCGCGGACGAGGTGGCCGACTGGATCGAGCAGGCGAAGGCGCTTCCGCGCGTCGTCGCTCACTGAGAGGAGAGAACGTGACCGAGATCAGCGCAGGACTCGTCAAGGAGCTCCGTGACCTCACGGGTGCCGGCATGATGGATTGCAAGCGCACGCTGCAGGAGACGGACGGCGATCTCGACGCCGCCCGCATCCTGTTGCGCGAGAAGGGCCTGGCGCAGGCCGGCAAGCGGGCGGACCGCGCGACCACGGAAGGGCTCGTCGGCACGATCGTCGAGGCGGGCGTCGGCACGATCGTCGGCGTCGGCTGCGAGACCGAGCCCGTGTCGAAGAACGAGGAGTTCCAGGCGTTCGCGGAGCGCGTCCTCCGGGCCGTCCACGAGGGCGGCGTCGCGGCGGCCGCCGCATTCGACGACGAGCGCATGGAGCTGATGGGCAAGCTCGGCGAGAACATCGTCGTCGCCGGAGCCGAGCGCTACGACGACGGCGGCACGCTGGCCGCGTACGTCCATCCACCGGCGAACAAGATCGGCGTCCTGGTCGACCTCGACGGCGGTGACGAGGCGTTTGCGCGCCAGCTTGCGATGCACATCTCGTTCGCAGCGCCCGAGTGGGCGACTCGCGACGACGTCTCGGCCGAGGCGATCGAGGCCGAGCGACAGGTCTACCTCAACTCCGACGAGGTGCTTTCCAAGCCGGAGGCTGCGCGTGAGAAGATCGTCGACGGCATGCTCGGCAAGCGCTTCTTCGCGGCGTCACCCGGCGGCGTCCTCGTCGACCAGGCGTGGATTCACGACCAGTCGACGTCGGTCGGGGCGGCTCTCGCCGCCGCGGGTGCGGCCCTGAAGGGCTTCAAGCGGGTCTCGGTCGCCGGATCGTGAGCGCTCGCACCGAAGACGCGGTGGGTGACGCGCCGGACGGCGCCGATTCGACGTTCCACCGCGTCCTGCTGAAGCTCTCGGGCGAGAGCCTGATGGGCGACCGGGACTACGGCGTCGATCCGAGAACCCTGTCGGCGATCGCCGCCGAGGTCGCCGAGGTGCGCCGGAGCGGCACGGAGCTCGCGATCGTCGTCGGGGGTGGCAACTTCTACCGCGGCATGGCTGCTGCGGCGGACGGGATGGACCGGGCCACTGCCGACTACGCCGGCATGCTCGCGACCCTTCTCAACGCGCTGGCGCTGCAGGACGCGCTCGAGAAGGAGGGCGTGCAGACGCGGGTGCAGTCTGCGATCGCCGTCTCGGAAGTGGCCGAGCCGTACATCCGGCGACGCGCGATGCGGCATCTCGAGAAGCAGAGGGTCGTCATCTTCGCCGCAGGCACCGGAAACCCGTTCTTCACGACCGACACGGCCGCCGCGCTGCGCGCGCTCGAGATCGGGGCCGAGGCGATCCTGATGGCCAAGAACGGCGTCCGGGGAGTGTACGACGGCGACCCGCGTACCGATCCGGCAGCGCGCTTCCTGCCCGAGCTGACGCACCTCGAGGCGATCGAGCGCGGCCTGCGGGTGATGGACACCACCGCTCTCTCCCTGTGCATGGACAATCATGTGCCGATCCACGTCTTCGAGCTGGCGGCGGGCAACATCGTCCGCGTCGCCTCGGGGGAGCGAATCGGCACGATCGTGACGACGCCGAAGGAGGCCTGAGTTGACGGCAATCGAGGAGTTCCTCACCGACTGTGAGTTGCGGATGCACAAGTCGATCGATGCGACCCGGACCGAGTTCAACAGCGTGCGGACGGGGCGTGCGTCAGCGGCGCTGCTCGACCGCATCACGATCGACTACTACGGCACCCCGACACCACTCAACAACATGGCCACGATCTCGGCCCCCGAGGCGCGCCTCCTCTCGATTCAGCCCTACGACGCGAGCCAGATCAAGGCGATCGAGAAAGCGATCCAGGAGTCCGATCTCGGCCTGACCCCGTCGAACGACGGCAAGCTGATCCGGCTGCCGATCCCGTCCCTGACGGAGGAGCGGCGGAAGGAGCTCGTCAAGGTCGTGCGCCGCTACGCCGAGGACGGCAAGGTCGCCATCCGCAACGTCCGGCGCGACGTGATGAAGCACCTCGAGGAGCTCGTTCGCAACGGCGAGGTCGGCGATGACGAGGAGCGCCGGGCGGAGGCACAGGTGCAGAAGCTCACCGACGACAACGTCAAGGCGCTCGACGACCTCCTGAAACACAAGGAAGCCGAGATCATGGAGGTCTAGATGGTTCTCCTCCCGGCCTCCCTCTTACCGTGAGCACGGCAGCGAAGACCGACTCCCCGGCGACGCCGACGGATGGACCCGTGGCCTGCACCGTTGCGATCATCATGGACGGGAACGGTCGCTGGGCTGCAGCACGAGGGCTGCCCGCCGAAGCGGGCCATCGCGAGGGGACGCGGGCCCTGCGCCGAACCGTCGAGGCTGCGATCGACCTCGGCGTGACAACGCTCGCCGTCTACGCGTTCTCGACGGAGAACTGGACGCGCCCGCCCGACGAGGTGGCTGCGCTGCTCGAGATCCTCGGCGAGACGATCGAGAAGGAGCTCCCCGACCTCGCTCTGCAGGGAGTGCGGACGCGGTTCGTCGGCCGGCGCGACCGGGTGCCGCCCGACCTGCGACAGCGGATGGAGGAGCTCGAACGCTCGACGGCCGAGCTCGACACGCTCGCCCTCTGGATCGCGTTCGACTACGGCGGCCGGGCCGAGCTGGTCGAGGCGGCGCGCCGCTGTGTCGCAGACGGCCTGACCGTCGACGAGATCGACGAGGCGGCGGTGGAGGCGCGGCTCTATGCGCCGGAGATCCCCGAGATCGACCTTCTGATCCGCACCTCCGGCGAGTTCCGGATCTCGAACTTCATGCTCTGGGAGACCGCGTACGCGGAGTTCGTCTTCACCGACACGCTCTGGCCCGACTTCGACGCCGGCGACCTGCGGGCTGCGCTCGACGCGTTCGTCGCCCGAGACCGGAGGTTCGGCGGCCGATGAGCGCCTTCTGGTCGCGAATCGTGGTCGCGCTGGTGCTGTTGCCACTCGTGCTCGGCGTCGTGTGGCTCGGCGGCTGGTGGCTCTTCGCGGTCGCTCTCGTCGGCGGCCTGATGGCGCTGCACGAGCTGTACGTGATGGGACGCAGCCTGCGGCCCCTCGTGCTCGGCGGCTACGTCGGCCTCCTCCTGACGCTGCTCGGCGCGGAGGTGGGGGGGATCTCCTGGATGGTCGGCGGGATCTTCGCGACCGTGCTCGCCGCCTTCGTCGTGTTCGGGTTCTCCGACGCACGTCCGTCGGCGACGGCTGCGATCTCGCTCACCCTGCTCGGCGTCGTCTGGGTCGGCGGAGGGCTCGCGTCGCTGCTGCTGCTCCGCGAGATCCCGGAGAACGGACGGCTCGTCATCTTCACGGTGCTGATCGCGGTCTTCGCGGACGACACCGCCGCGTACTTCGTCGGCCGCACGATCGGGCGGCACAAGATGGCACCGACGATCTCCCCGGGCAAGTCGTGGGAGGGGTTCGTCGGCGGCACCGTCGCGGCGATCGCGGTCGCGTTCTTCGCGATGTACGATCAGGGATTCCTCACGAACGTCGAGGCGATCGCGCTCGGCGCGGCTGTCGCCTTCTCGTCGACGCTCGGCGATCTCTTCGAATCCGCGATCAAGCGCGACCTCGGCGTGAAGGACTCCGGGCGCATCCTGGCCGGGCACGGAGGCGTCCTCGATCGCATCGATTCCATCCTCTGGGCGGGCCCGGCCGCCTTCTACGTCGTCCTCGCGCTCGCCTGACCCCCGTCGGTTCAGGCACCCTGTTCCCGTGCAGCGCGTCGCTCTTCTCGGTGCTACCGGCTCGATCGGCCGCCAGGCCGTCGAGATCGTGGAACGGAACCCCGAGCTCGAGCTGTGCGCGCTCATGTCGGGAGCCCGCCCTCTCGCCGACCTCGCGGCCGCCCACGGGGTGGAGCATGTCCAGGTGGGCGGCTCGGCGGCTGCGCTCCTCGACGCGAGCGGGCCCGACATCGTCCTCAACGCAATCGTCGGCTTCGCCGGCGTGGAGGCGACGCTGTGGTCGCTCGAGCGCGGGATCACGCTCGCGCTCGCAAACAAGGAGAGCCTCGTCGCGGCCGGCGAGCTCGCGGTTGCCGCACACCGCCGCGGTGGTGGCCTGCTGCTTCCCGTCGACAGCGAGCATTCCGCGATCTTCCAGTGCCTCGAGGGGCGTGCCCCCGAGACGGTCGAGGAGATCGTTCTCACCGCCTCCGGGGGGCCGTTCCGTGGCCGCTCGCGCGCCGAGCTCGAGCACGTCACGGTAGCCGAGGCCCTCGACCACCCGACCTGGGCGATGGGGCCGAAGATCACCGTGGACTCTGCGACGCTGGCCAACAAGGGGCTCGAGCTGATCGAGGCCCACTGGCTGTTCGGCATCCCCTACGACCGGATCGGCGTCGTCGTTCACCCCACCTCCGTCGTCCACTCGCTCGTCCGCTTTCGCGACGGTGCGCTGCTCGCGCACCTCGGCCGTCCCGACATGCGGGTGCCGATCTCGTTCGCGCTCACCTATCCCGAGCGCGCCGCCGTTCCGGCCGCACCGCTCGATCTCGCCGCGGGGCTCGACCTGCGGTTCGAGGCGTCCGACGACGAGACGTTCCCGCTGCTTCCGCTGGCACGCGTGGCGGGTCAGCGAGGCGGGACCTTCCCGTGTGCCTACAACGCTGCGAACGAGGTAGCGGTGGCGGCGTTCCTGGACGGGCGAATCCGGTTCCCCGAGATCGCGGACACGGTCGCGGACGCGCTCGACCACGTCGACGGCGCGGCGGCGCGCGATCTCGACGACCTCGTCGCGGCCGACGCAGACGCACGGCGCGCTGCCGAGCGGAGGCTCGTTCCGGCATGACGATCTTCATCGCCATCGTCGGTCTCGGGCTGCTCGTCTTCGTCCACGAGCTCGGTCACTTCCTCGCATCGGTGGCCCTCCGGATGCGCCCGCGGAAGTTCTACGTCGGTTTCCCGCCGGCGGTCGTCAAGCACACGCGCAACGGGATCGAATACGGCATCGGGATGATCCCGCTCGGCGGCTTCGTCAAGATCCCCGGGATGCACCGGCCCGCGCCCGGCGACGTCGACCCGGTCTTCGGGCGGGCGATCGAGGAGCAGCCCGGGCTCTCGCCGGCCGCAGACCGCCTGCGGCAGTCGCTCGACACCGGCGACCACGACGCAGCACGCGACGCACTCTCCTCCTTTGCCGAGCTGGCCGCGCAGCGGTCGCTCTCGGAGCACGCCGCTCACGGTGTCGAGAAGGGCGTGACCGACCTCGGGGACGCCCTCGGCCCGGACGCCTACTGGCGGGCCCGTACCTGGAAGCGGGTGCTCGTGATCTTCGCCGGCCCGGCGGCGAACATCCTCCTCGCGCTCGTGCTGTTCACCGGGCTCTACATGACCTCCGGCGGCAAGGCGACGACCACCGTCGACACCGTTCGTGCAGGGTCGGCCGCAGCTGCGCTCGGAATGCTCGCGGGCGATGAGATCGTCTCGATCGACGGGATACCAATGACCGGTGCCACCATCTCGCGGACGATCTCGGAGTCGAACGGCAAGCCGCTGACGGTGGTCGTCCTTCGCGACGGCTCGCGCGTCACGCTCGGGCCGCGTCCGGCCGAGAACGACCAGGGCGTCTATCGGCTCGGCTTCGTTCTCAGTGGCACGGGGCTGTCGGGCCCGGCGGCCGCACGCGAGTCGGTGCGGGTCACCGGGGAGGTGTCGAAGGAAATCGTCGCCTCGCTGGGCAGACTCGTCACCGGCGAGGGCCGGAAGGACATCTCGAGCCCGGTCGGGATCGTCCAGGGCTCCTCCGACGCGGCAAAGCAGGGCACCGACAGCTTTCTGTGGGTGCTGGGCCTGATCTCGCTCTCGATCGCGCTGCTCAACCTCCTGCCGTTCCTGCCGCTCGACGGCGGGCACATCGTCTTCGCGCTGATCGAGGGCGTCCGCGGCCGTACGGTCACCCGCGAGGTCTACGAGCGCGTCTCGATCGTCGGGATCGGGCTCGTGCTGCTCCTGTTCGTGATCGGCCTCACGAACGACATCGGCCGGCTCTCGTAGGGCGGGCGACAGGCTTCAGCCTGTCTGCCGGGTCGCGACTCTGCCATCCTCGAACGCAGCCGGGAGCCCCAGCGCCAGGTCGAGCCGGTGGTGGTACTCGCCTCTCGTGAGCTCGACCGCGCCGAGCGAGGCAAGGTGTGGCGTCGCCCACTGGACGTCGAGCAGCCGGTTGCCGCCGGCCGCCTGAAGACGCCCGATCAGGCCTAGGAGCGCCGCCTTGGAGGCGCCGCTGCGCCGGTGGAACATCGACTCGGCCGCGAACAGCCCCCCGCAGGCGACGCCGTAGAGCCCGCCGGCGAGCCCTTCGTCGTCCCACGCTTCGACCGAGTGGGCCCAGCCCAGCTCGTGCAGGCGAATGTACGCGGCGATGAACCCGGCATCGATCCACCCGTGCGGCCGTGCCGGATCGGCGCAGCCGTGGATCACGTCCGCGAAAGCGGTGTCCACCCGGATCTCGAAGCCGCGGGCCGCCCGGCGGAGTGACCGGGAGGCCCGGAAGCCTGCGACGGGGATCACGGCCCGCCGCACGGGCGACCACCAGACGAGGTCTCCCTCGACCCGCATCGGGAAGAGGCCAACGCGGTAGGCGGCGAGCAGCGTGCCGGGCTCGAGGTCGGCGCCGAGCGCCCAGACGTCGTGGGGATGATCGGCGGACGGGCGCGTAAGCGCCCAGATGGTGGGCGGGGGCTCGATGGGCATGTCTCTACACTTGGTCGCGATGGGCAGTCTCGCGCAGATTCGCGTCGGCGACGTCACGATCGGTGGCGGCGCTCCTGTCGTCGTCCAGTCCATGACGCTGACGAAGACCCACGACGTCGAGGCGACGACGGCCCAGATCGCCGCTCTGGTCTCGGCCGGCTGCGAGCTCGTGCGCTGTGCCGTGCCGAAGATCGAGGACGCCGACGCGCTCGAGAAGATCGTTCGCTTCTCGCCGATTCCCGTGATCGCGGACATCCACTTCAACGCATCGCTCGCCCTGAGGGCGATCGACGCCGGCGTGGCGGCCGTGCGCATCAACCCCGGCAACATCGGCGGCCCCGACAGGGTCGAGCTCGTCGTCAAGGCTGCCAAGCAGGCGGGCGTGGCGATGCGGATCGGGGCGAACTCGGGATCGCTGCCGGCGCACCTGACGGAGCTCGCCCAGCACGATCAGGCGGAGGCTCTCGTCGTGGCTGCGCTCGAGGAGGTGGCGATCCTGGAGCGACTCGACTATCGCGATTTCAAGATCTCGGTCAAGGCGACGCACGTGCCGACGATGATTCGGGCCTACCGGATGCTCGCCGACCGGGTGCCCTACCCGCTGCATCTTGGCGTCACCGAGGCGGGCACGCCGTTTGCAGGCGCGATCAAGAGCGCCGTCGGGATCGGCTCGCTGCTCGCCGACGGCATCGGTGACACGTTCCGCGTCTCCCTGACTGCGGACCCGGTGAAGGAGGTCGAGGTCGCCTGGGAGATCCTGAAGGCGCTCGGCCTGCGGGAGCGCGGCCCGGTGATGATCGCCTGCCCGTCCTGCGGCCGCGACAACGTCGGCGTCGAGAGCCTGGCGGTCGTCGTCGAGGAGCGCCTGAAGGCGTATCCCGAGGCGTTCGAGGTGGCCGTGATGGGCTGCGCCGTGAACGGGCCGGGGGAGGCGGGCGACGCCGACTTCGGCATCGCGGGCGGACGTGACGTCGGCTTTCTCTACGCACACGGCCGGGTGCTGAAGAAGGTGTCGTCGGACATCCTGATCGACGAGCTCTTCCACGAGATCGACCGCTGGATCGAGGGTGGCATGCAGCGGCCGAAGCGGCTGAAGATGGCGAAGCCGGCGGCGCTCGCGATGGCCGAGGCCTCACTGATCCCGCTCGACTGAGGCCGCGTTGCCAGTTCCGGTAACCTCAGGAGCCATGGTTCGCCGTCAGTCAGAGCTGTTCCTCCCGACCCTCCGCGACGACCCCGCGGATGCGGAGGCGATCTCGCACAAGCTGCTCGTTCGCGCCGGGATGATTCGCCAGGTCGGCGCCGGGCTCTGGAGCTTCCTACCGGCCGGCTGGCGCACGCACGAGAAGATCGTGCAGATCGTGCGCGAGGAGATGGACGCGATCGGCGGTCAGGAGATGTCGATGCCGGTGATCACTCCGGCGGAGCTGTGGGAGAAGACCGGCAGGGCGAACATCCCCGAGCTCTTCAAGCTGAACGACCGCGCCGGCCGCGACTTCGTGCTCGCGATGACGCACGAGGAGACGGTGACCTTCCACTTCTCCGAGCTCGGCTCGTACCGCGACCTGCCGAAGATCCTCTACCACTTCCAGACGAAGGGCCGCGACGAGCCGCGCCCCCGCGGCGGGCTGCTGCGCGTGCGGGAGTTCGTGATGAAAGACGCCTACACGTTCGACCGCGACGAGGCCGGGCTCGACGTGGGCTTCCAGAAGCACGCGGGCGCCTACGAGCGGATCTTCGACCGCTGCGAGCTCGACGTGTACGCCGTTCAGGCGGAGTCGGGGATGATGGGCGGTAGCGAGTCGATCGACTACCTGGCGCCGTCCGGTTCGGGCGAGAACACCCTCGTCACCTGCGCGAGCGGCGACTACGCCGCCGATCTCGAGATCGCCCGCGGCGTGCCGCGCGCACCGACCTTCCCGGAGCGCCTCGACGGGCCCGTCGAGGTCGCCACACCCGGGATCGCGACGATCGACGAGCTCGCAGGATTCCTCGGCATCGATCCCGCGGCGACGTCGAAGGCGATGCCCGTGACGAAGGACGACGGGACGGTCGTGCTCGCGCTCGTCCGCGGCGACGACCGGCTCGAGGAGGCGAAGCTCGCCGCCGCGCTCGGTGCCGCGTTCACGCTCGCCACGGAGGAGGAGATCCGCACCGCGTTCGGCGCCGACCCGGGCTCGCTCGGCCCCGTTGGCTTCACGGGGGAGATCGTGGCCGACGACGCGCTCCGCGGGGGGCAGTTCGTCGCGGGCGCCAACCGCACCGGCTGGCACCTGCGCGGGGTCGAGCACGGCCGCGATTTCACGGCCCGGTTCGCCGACATCCGCCAGCCCGTCGAGGGCGACGCGTGCCCGACCTGCGGCGGGCGTCTCGGATTCCAGACCGCGATCGAGGTCGGTCACATCTTCAAGCTCGGCACCAGGTATTCGGCGCCGCTCGGTGCAACGTTCCTGGACGAGAACGGCGAGGAACAGCCCGTGCTGATGGGCAGCTACGGGATCGGCCCGGGCCGGATCATGGCTGCCTCGGTCGAGCAGCGCCATGACGAGCATGGCATCGTGTGGCCCCGGCCGCTCGCGCCGTACGATGTGCACGTGCTCGCACTGCACGGCGCCGCCGCCGAGGTGCTGGAGCCCGCAATCGAGGTGGCGGAGCTGCTCTCGAGCGGTGGCCTCGACGTGTTGCTGGACGACCGGGCACAGCGCCCGGGCGAGAAGTTCGCCGACGCAGACCTGCTCGGGGTGCCGATCAGGGTCACGGTCGGGAAGAAGACACTGGACGACGGGGCGGTCGACGTGCGCATCCGGGCAACCGGCGCCGACGAGCGCATTCCGCGTGAAACCGTTCTCACATGGATTGGGGAGCTCTAGTGGCAAAGCGGCGTGCGTACTCAGACGATGGACTCGGCCCGACGATGGAGCGACTGATGGCCGAGACGGGCCTGACCTACAGGGCGCTCGCCGACAAGACCGAGCTCTCCGCGGGCTATCTGAACCACATCGTCCACGGCAATCGGCCCGTCCCGTCGAATGACGTGCTGGCGCGCCTCGCGGCGGCGTTCGGCGTCAAGCCGGAGCACTTTCGGGAGTACCGGATCCGGGTGATTACGGACAAGCTCGAGCAGATGCCCGAGCTCGTCGACCGGCTGTACAAGAAGCTCGGCTGAACCGGGGCGCCGTCCCCGTGACGGCGCTCAGGTTCCCGATCGCAGGATCCGCGCGTCCCCACCCGGGATGTAGACCGACTCGTGGCCGTCGTCCTCCCAGCGGACGCGGAAGTGCTCGTGCCCGGGCTCGCCGCGGACGTCGAGGATCTCTGCCCTGCGCGGGCTGCCGCCGACCACCTGGCCCGTGATCTCGATCACGTCGCCGACCTCGGCCGGCAACCCGCGGACGGGGCTTTCGGGAGCCGCTGCCCTGGTCTTCCCGGAGTCCCGCGGCGGCCCGAGCGGCAGGCTGAGCGCCTGTGCGATCTCGCGGTACATGTCGCGCCCGGGGAGCACGTAGCGCTCGTCGAAGTCGATCGCGCCGTTCACCTCCAGTACCACCCAGCCGCCGTCCCACGGGAGCAGATCGACCCCGGCGAGGTCGATCGCAAGCGCCCGCGCCGCCTGCTCGGCCTCCGCGACGGCCTCGGGTGGCGGCTCGGCACGTTCGAGGTGACCGCCGACCGAGACGTTCGTGCGCCACTCGCCGGCCGCGGCGACGCGCGCGGCGCTGCCGACGACCTTGCCGCCCGCGACGAGCAGGCGCAGGTCACGGCCCGCCGGCGGCACGAGCTCCTGCACGAGTGCGCCGTGGCGCGCCCACCATCGCCGCGACGAGACGCGTTCGAGAGCCTGGTCGAGCTCTTCGCTCGTCGTGCAGAGCATGACGTCGGTGCCCCAGCTGCCGAACCGCGGCTTGACGACGCACGGCAGTGGGAGCTGTCGGGGGCGGTGCTCCCTGGTGATGTGGACCGTCTGCGGCTGACGCAGGCCCGCGATGGTGAGCGCTTCGGCCGTCAGTAGCTTGTCGTGGGCGGCGAGCAGCGCCTGCGGGCGGTTGAGCACACGCACGCCGCGCTCGTCGAGTTTGGCGGCGGCATCGAATCCTGGCTCGATACCGTCGAGCGTGGGGAGCACGTCGAGCCGGAGCAGTGCCACGTCGCCTGCCTCGAGCGTCGTGAGCGCCACGGCGGGGGAGACGAGGGCGGCGTCCATCCCGGCCGCCTGCCAGGCCTCCACCAGCTCGTCGGTCGCCCGGGTCGGGTTTCCCACGACCGCGACCCGGGGCTCACGCGTCACCTCCGCGGGCTCCACGGCCGGCGAGGGCGTCGACAGGTCGGCGATCGTGCTCATCGTCGCCTTGATCGTCCGCCCGGCGAGTGCGGGTCGCATCAGTGGCTCCACCGATAGCCGTGCGCCATTCCACGGAGCCGCGTGCCGTGACGCCGGGAGTCGCTACGGCACGCGCAGCGGCTCCCGGAGCGCGTCACCGGCCACACCGCTGCCGATCCCGGTCCGCCTCCGCTCTCCCTTGACGGTCAGCACCACGCTCGCGAGGCCGACGACGCTGAAGCACGAGACGACGATCGCAACCGGCACGGCCGTTCCGTCACCGACCACACCGGCCAGTGGAGCTGCGAGTGCCCCCGTCGTGTACTGCATGATGCCGACGAGCGCCAGGGTGGCACCGGCGACAGGGGCGTAGTCACGCACCGCCAGGGCTGTCCCGTTGGCCGAGATGAGCCCCCAGCTGGCAATGAGCACGATGAAGCACGAGGCGTACACCGGCAGGCTCAGCCGGCCGACCGTGAGGAGGGCGAGTGCGCCCACGGCGTTGGTCGCGAGCCCGGCGACGAGGAGCCGTCGCGCGCTGAACGACCGCAGCAGGCGCCGGTTCAGCACCGTCATGAGGACGACTGCGACTGCCCCGGCCGAGAACAGGAATGCAAACGCCTGGGTCGAGGCGTCGAAGCCGTCCTGGACGACGAACGTCGACCCGGTGACGAGAGCGGTCAGGGCCCCCGTCCCGCACGAGAGCGTCACGCAGTAGCCAAGGAATCGCCGGTCCCGGAAGAGCCCGCGGTACGTCCTGCCGGTGGCGCGAATGTTCCCGGGCCGACGACGGGCGGCCGGAAGCGACTCCGGCAGCCTGAGCACGACCACGGCCAGCAGGGCCGCGCCGAGGCCGAACAGGATCACGAAGATCCCGCGCCAGCTCGTCAACCCGAGGACTCGTGTCGCAATCGTGGGAGAGACGACGGCCGACAGGCCGACGATGAAGATCAGGGTCGAGTAGTGACGCGCCACGTTGGCGCCGGTGTAGAGATCGCGGATGATCGCCCGCGAGAGGACGACGCCGGCGGCGGCAGCGAGGCCCTGCACGAGCCGCGCCCCGGCGAGCACCTCGATCGACTGGGCCGTCGCGCAGGCCAGCGACGCCACCGTGAACAGCACCACGCCGACGAGGAGGGGTCGGCGCCGACCGAGGACGTCGCTCAGCGGCCCGACTGCCTGGCCGATCGTGATTCCGACGAGGTAGGCCGTCACCGTCAGCATCACCGCCGAAGGGGAGACCTGCAGGTCGCGGGCCGCGGCAGGCAGGGCAGGGAAGAACATGTCCATCGATACCGGTCCCATCGCCGCGAGCCCGCCGAGCGCGAGGAAGAACTCGATGCGCTGCCGCCGCGACCG
>Ga0209254_10000540_pt1 | contig 31182 bp, 22 predicted proteins | sample FrelakmetDIP11DI_FD_187148 | JGI IMG/M metagenome (GOLD analysis project Ga0209254, IMG submission 187148) | Freshwater lake sediment microbial communities from the University of Notre Dame, USA, for methane emissions studies - DIP11 DI (SPAdes)... | ecosystem: Environmental > Aquatic >... | reverse complement strand
GTCCCGGTGATCACCGACGCCGGGACCCCGCCACCAGCCAGGTTTTCGGCAATCTGGTACAGGTCGGTGGTGCCTGAAAAACCATAGATCAGGCTGAAGCCGTACAGCATCACAGCAGAGGTCATGGCCCCAAAAAGCAGGTACTTGAAACCCGCTTCAGATGAGCGGTCGTCCTTGACAATGAAGCCGGCCAGGATGTACAGCGGTATCGAAGTGGTCTCGATTGCCAGATAAAGCATCACCAGGTCCGAAGCCGAGGCCATGAAACACATACCGATGGTGGAGATGATCATCAGCAGGTAGAAAGCGCCCCGCTCACCAATCTCGCGATAATCCATGGCGAACAATGCGGTAATGCCGGCTCCAAAAATGAACAGCATCTTGAAAGTGTAGGCCAGCCAGTCGTGCCGTACCATGCCGCCCCAGGACAGTTCGGTCGACTCACCTGGCATGCCGGGTATGCTGAACAGCATGACCAGGAGCATCCCAAAAGCAGTCACCCAGCCCAACAGGCGGTGCTGCTCTTTCGGCAGTATGAAATCCAGCAGTAGCACCACCCCACCCAACACCAGCAACAGGATTTCCGGTAAGACCGCTAGAAACTTGGCAGCATCGAGAGTCATAATCAGGCACCTCCCAACAGGCGCAGAACATTATCGACCCCTGACTCGACCAGCGGCGCCATGATCTGCGGATAAACGCCTACTATCACCAGGATTGCAGAGAGGAAAACGAGGGCCACCTTGTCCAGGGCACTGACATCATGCATATGACCGCTGAATTCTTCCGGCACCTGTCCAAAGAACACCTTGCCGATGATGCGAATAATATACGATGCTGTTATTACTATGGAAATCGCAGCAATAATAGCAACCCAGGCATAAGAGCTCCAAAGCTGAGACGGTTCGCCGTCCCACAGGCCCATGAAGATGGGAAATTCGGCGATAAAACCCGAAAAACCCGGCATGCCCATCGACACCAGCCCGCCTATGATGAAAGCGACGGTAACCAGCGGCATGACCTTGCGAATACCTCCCAGGCGAGGGATCTCACGGGTATGTGCCTGGTCGTAGACCATGCCGACGACAGCAAAGAAGAGAGCCGTCATCACGCCATGCGAGAACATCTGCAGGCCGGCGCCCAGCATCCCAGTGCGGTTGAGGGTGGCAAAACCCATGGCCACCAGCCCCATGTGGGAGACGGAAGAAAATCCGATCACGTACTTAAAATCGCTCTGCACGCTGGCGATGAAAGCGCCATAAACGACATTCACCAGGGTGAGAATAATAATCCAGGGCATATGAAATTTAGCCCCTTCCGGCAGCAGCATGATCCCCACTCTCAAAGCGGCGAAGGCGCCCAGCTTCATCAGCACCCCTGCATGGAACATCGAGACGGCGGTGGGCGCTGCCACGTGGCCGTCGGGAGACCAGTTATGAAAGGGGAAAATGCCTCCCAGTACGGCGAAACCGAAGAACACAAACGGGAACCAGATGCGCTGGAAAGTCGGTGAAAACCCGGCCGACTCGAGGGCGATCATGTCGAAAGTCCCCATCCCCGAGACGAAATACATCGCCAGTGCGCCGACCAGGGCGACCACAGAACCGATGAACAGGTACAGTGTCAGCTTCATGGCCGCGTATTCACGAGTCACTTTCCAGCCCCAGATTGAAATCAGCAGGTACATCGGGAAAACCGCAATTTCATAAAAGAAGATCAGCATGAAAAGGTCGAGAGCCACGAAGACTCCGAACACACCGGTCGCCAGGATGAAGAGGAAGGCGAAGAACTCACGCGGGCGGTCATCGATACCCCAGGAAATGAGCACACCGGTAAACATGACCACGCCGGTCAGCAGCAGCAGCGGTGCGTTCATCCCATCCACACCCACGTAATATGAAATCCCGAGCGAGGGCAGCCAGGAATATTTTTCGACGAACTGGTAGCCGCCCGCAGCAACATCGTAAGCGAAATACACCCAAATAGAAAGCGCCAGGGCCAGCGCACCGGCTGCCAGGGCGGCCACGCGTGTTTCGGCCTTACGGTCTGCCGGGATCAATAAGATCAACAGGCCCGTGACGATTGGTGTAAATACGATTACACTCAATATCGGAAATTGCATCGGTCACCTCGAAATAATAACGATCCCATATCAGAAAAGCCCAGCTACAGCTCGATTAATCACATCCAAAATCCAGGCCGGCCAGACGCCGATCACCAGCATCAGAACCATCAGCGGCACAATCACAAACAGCTCGCGCGCGTTGATTTCTGTCAGGTGGCCGACCCAGTGCTCGTTCAATGGGCCGTGCAGCACCTGCTTGAGCCCTTTTAGGATATAAGCACCCGTGAAGAACAGACCGATCATTGCCAGGGCCGTATAAACCGTGAAAATTGGCCAGGAACCTCTGACCACCAGGAACTCGGAGATGAAGCCGTTCAAACCGGGCAGACCCAGCGAAGCCATCGAGGTAAAAATCAGGATGCCCCCATACACCGGCACCAGCGGGAACAGACCGCCGTAATCATTCAGGTTGCGGGTGTGGGTGCGCTCATAAATCACCCCGACCAGGAAGAACATCCCGGCTGCTGACAGGCCGTGGTTGAACATCTGCAGGACTGCTCCGTTCAAGGCGATATTGGCGTCCTGCGTGCCGGAAGCGAAGGCAGCAGCAGCGATACCCAGCACCACGAAACCCATGTGGTTGACCGACGAATAAGCCACCAGCCGCTTGAAATCGTCCTGCCCATACGATGCCAGAGCTCCGAAGATGATCGCCATCACAGCCAAAAAGGCCAGTGCGCCCGCGTACCAGCGCGCCTCCACCGGGTACAGCGGAAGAACAAGGCGCAGGAACCCGTATGCTCCCAGCTTCAACAGCACGCCAGCCAGGATCATCGAACCGGCAGTAGGCGCTTCGGTGTGGGCGTCTGGCAGCCAGGTGTGAAAAGGCCAGACCGGGACTTTAATTGCGAAAGCGATGACAAATGCCCAGAAGGCGATCGACTTGACCACGTTGATTGGCATGCCAAAGAGAGTCCCGCTCAAGGAGGTCCAGTTCTGCAGCAGCTCGGGAAAATCGAAGGTGCCGCTCACCACACCCAGCATCTGTATGGCGAGCAGTAAACCCAACGAGCCAGCCATGGTATAGATCATGAATTTAATGGAAGCGTAAGTCCTGGCGCGAACTTTCTGACCACCCCAAATCTCGCGCTCACCCTTCTCGCTTCCCCACTGGTTGATCAAGAAATACATCGGAACCAGTCCGAATTCCCAGAACACGAAGAACAGCAGCAAGTCAAGTGACAGGAACACCCCCAACATGCCCATCTCCAGCAAGAAGAAAAGGAACATGTACGATTTCACGTGTTCCGCAATACTGAAGGAGGCCAGGAGGGCCAGCGGCGTTAAGAGCGTCGTCAGCAGTACCATAGTCAGCGAGATCCCATCGACTCCCACGTGATACGACGAGCCAATGGCAGTGTACCAGATAGCCTGTTCTTGAAACTGGAAACCAGCCTGGGTCTTATCGAAAACAAACCAAAGGATCAGTGAAAAAAACAAGGGAATGAAGCTGAGTATGAATGCCACCCAGTGGATCAATTTCACCTGATTTCCCGGCAAGATAAATACAACCAGCGCCGCAAAGACTGGTGAGAACAGAATCAGGGTAAGCAGATGGTCAAGAATGAATTCCATATTTGTCTCTTTTGTGCTTATCTTTTAAGGGACCAGGAAGAAGAAATAATAGAATACAACGCTGAAAAACACCATGCTGATCAAAGCCAGGATCATGTACTGTTGGATCCTGCCGGTCTGGATAGCCCTGAACCAGACACCGATACGCTTGGTAGATTCACCCACGAAATCTCCGAACCCGTTTACTACCGGTTTATCAAAATAATCACGCAAGGAATTGCCAATCACACCCGTGATGTATGCAAACCAGTGCAGTATCCCATCGATCACTTTACGGTCCATCCATACCGAGGTAAAGACTGCCGCCATCCAATAAGCCGGGCGCACGAACAGGAAATTGTAGAGTTCGTCGAAATAGTACTTGTTCTTCAGCAGCTTATGCAGCGGTCCCAATGCCTTTTCCAGCGGATCGCTTTCACCAGCCTGGACATTACGGTACACCCAGGCGCCCAGCCCCAACCCGCCCAGGGCGACCACCATCGAAGTAAGCACCGGGATGATATTAACTTCGACAGCCTCCGGGTGCTCGAGCAGCGTACCGCCCACAAACTCGTGGAACCAGTTGGGGAGCGCCCCGGCAGTAATCCATGCGGGGAGACCAATCCACCCGGCGCTGATGGCGAAGACCGCCAGGATGACCAATGGCATTGTCATCGTCCATTTTGATTCGACTGCGTGCTCGGCTTCCTTCGTGCGGGGTGCGCCGAAAAATGTCAGGCTGATCTGGCGCATGGTGTAGAAAGCCGTGATCAGGGCTGATAAGGCTAGCACCAGGAAAACAACCAGGTGCCCATGACCGAATGCATCCGCCAGGATTTCGTCTTTTGACCAGAAACCGGAGGTCACGATCGGAAATCCAGCCAGCGCAAAGCCCCCGATCAGAAAAGTAAGGAAGGTCAAAGGCAGCTTCTTGCGCAGCCCTCCCATGTTGTACATGTCGTTCGGATCGATATGCTTGCCGGTATGCAGGATGCCGTGTTCCATCCCGTGGATCACCGAGCCAGAACCCAGGAACAACAGCGCCTTGAAGAAGGCATGGGTGAACAGGTGAAAAGTCGCCGCCACGTAGGCGCCGATTCCCACTGCCGCGACCATGTAGCCCAACTGTGAGATAGTCGAATAAGCCAGGACGCGCTTGATATCATTTTGGGCCACTGCTATGGTTGCGGCGAACAGGGCAGTAAAGGTGCCGATGAAAGCCACCACCGTCATGGCCGTGGTCGGCTCCCCATGTTCCATACCGGCAGAAAGTATAGGAAAGATGCGGATTACCAGGTACACGCCGGCCGAGACCATAGTGGCGGCATGGATCATCGCTGAAACCGGGGTGGGGCCTTCCATCGCATCCGGCAGCCACACATGCAGCGGCCACTGCGCAGATTTCCCCACCGTGCCGATAAAGAGCAGGATCCCGATCAAGCCGGCGATAGACAACCCAAGAAATCCCGAGCTGGTTTCAGCCAGATGCTGCAGAGTCTCCGGGTTGTAGAAAATCTCACGATAATTCAGCGTGCCGGTTTCCGAGTATAGATAGACAATGCCCAGCAGCATAAACACATCACCGACGCGTGTGGTCATGAAGGCTTTGATCATCGCAGCCCGGGCGGAGGTTTTTCCATACCAGAACCCGATCAGCAGGTAGGAGCACAGACCCATGATTTCCCAGCCCACAAAAAGCGTCAGCAGGTTGTCCGAAATCACCAGCGTGTACATACCGAACGCAAACAGGCCGATGAAAGCGAAAAAGCGGGCATACATCGGCTCAATCGATGGGACCTGGTGCGTGTGGGAGTGGACATCGGTGACTGCAGCCCCATGTGGCGGGAGACCAGGCCGGTCATGCTCCCCCTTTGGCTGGCCGAAATTGTGGTAGCCAACGCTGTACAGGAAGATCATCAACACCGTCCAGGCGACGAAGAACAGTGTGACCGCCGATAACGGGTCGATCTGAACACCGATCTCAAACCAGGTATCACCGAGCGGCAGCCATGGGATTTGAGAGACAAACGGATGCTCGCCTAAATGCTCGACCTGGATAGCAGTAAAGAAAACGATCATACTTCCTAGCCAGGAAAGTAAGGCAGCTCCAACTGCAATAGAATGGCTGAACCGGTTGCTGCGGTGAGCAAATAATATGATAAAAAAGAACGCCAACAGGGGCGGTAGAGGGATGAGCCAGATTAAGGTCTCAATCGTCATAACATTCCTCTCTCAGCGATTTCTGCTTGCATGCTATTACCATTTTAGTAGGTCTATCTCATCCGCCGAAACTGTATTCCGCAGCCTGTAGACGGAGATAAACAAAGCCAATCCTACTGCGACTTCAGCAGCAGCAACGGCAAAAACAATGACTGCAAATACCTGTCCGGCGATATTTTCGGGCGTGCGGTAGCGCCAGAACGCAACCAGGTTCACGTTAACCGCATTCAGCATTAATTCGATACCCATCAGAATCGCAATGGCATTCTTTCGGGACAATACACCGAACAAACCTATTCCAAACAGTGCAGCAGAAAAAGTAAGAATCCAGGACAGGGGTATCATTCCGGCTTACTTCCTTTCCCAGGCGATGACAATCGCGCCGATCAGCGCAGCCAGCAAAAGCACGGATGCAATTTCGAACGGCAGCACAAACCCACCCGGTGCAACCAGCGCTAACCCAAGCTCTCGCAAAGGGTCAGAAGCTGGATTCAAGGCAGCAGCTGGTTCGTCGATCCCGGGCCAGCTGAACAGCATCCAGGTCAATCCTGCGAAGACGACCACTGCCAGGATTGCAGCCCAGAGCCAATTGGCGTTGAAGCGCGGGCCGGCATCTTTGGCAATCCTGCGCGTTAACATGATGGCGAAAATCATCAAGATCGCAATCGCACCGATGTAGATCACCACCTGCACCACAGCCAGGAAGCCAGCATTCAGCAAAGCGAAGACCACTGAAACTCCAAACAGCGCACCTACCAGCCAGAATGCCGAATGGATCAGGTTCGGAGAGGTGACCACCATCAATGCCGCTCCCAGGGTGGCTCCAGCAATAAGAATAAAAATGATTTGTAAAGCCATAGATAACTTCCCCGAAATCTTTCAGACTGGTTTATGAATTGTTATGTGCCTACGGTCCCGATAATGTCGGGAGAGGCGACCGGCTTTGGCTCAGCAACACGCCGCCTTTCCGTACGGGCATAGCGGCGCAATAACAACAGGGTAGTCCAGATAATGACAAGGTTGGCAGCAAACATGACCAGTACGTATCCCAGCTGTGAAGCTCCGACACCCACCAGGATTTTATCCAATAGCGCAACCACCACAACTGTTGCCAGAGCCAGGGGAGTCAAAAGCTTCCAATTCAAAATCATCATATGATCGATGCGGATGCGTGGGACAGTATATTTAATCCACATGATCACCCAGTATATGAAGAATGACTTGATAAGGAGCCACAGCACACCTAATATTGGGAACTGTTCCGCAGCAGCCAGGCGCCAACCGCCTAGAAAGAGCGTCGAGAAAATCGCACCCATCGTCAGGGCATGCAATAATTCTCCAGCGTAAAATAACCCGAACTTCATACCTGTATATTCAATGTGGTAACCAGCCACAATTTCCGACTCGGCTTCGTTTAAATCGAAGGGAGAGCGTCCGAGCTCGGCAATCGCAGTGATCAAAAAAACGAAGGCTGCAACCGGCGCCAGAACGATAAACCAGACATTCTGAGACTGGACAATCGTCTGCAGGCTCATGGAACGCGCCAGAATGACCGGCACCAGGAGAGCGATGACCATGGGAACTTCGTATGCGACCAGGACCGCTACCATGCGCAGGGCACCCAGGAGAGCATACTTGTTGTTAGAAGCCCAACCCGCCATTATGATGCTCAGCGTGCCGATCGCACCGATGGCTACAATAAACAAGACGCCTACATTCAGATCAGCTCCCAGCATAGTGGATGAAAATGGTATCACTGCCCAGATGGAGACCACAGTTGCCAGGGCCAGGATCGGTGCCAGGTTAAATAAAATCTTATCTGCCCCCACAGGGGTGATATCTTCTTTTATCAACAGTTTTATGATATCGGCAAATGGCTGGATCAATCCGAACGGACCCAAACGATTGGGGCCCAGACGATCCTGAAAGCGCGCCACCACTTTTCGTTCCACCCATACCAGGAAAATATCCATCACCAGGACGAAGGTGGCTGTCACCACCACACCGATGACAGCTAAAATCAGGTTCACCCAGGTTGGAGATAATCCCCAGCCCGCCAGCAGTTCAGAGAGCCACTGAGCAATCGAATTTACCGGATCAAACATCACCAAACTCCCATTTTGAAATGCGAAATCTCGGCCTTCGTCAAGCTAATTTATGCACTTCATCGAAAAGGCTGAAAAATTAACTCTTCAGCCTTTACTTTTGTAAAAATTCACTCATCCATGAGATCTAGAGACATCGAAGCTACATCCACTTCAATGCACCTTTTCGCCAGGCATAGACCAGACCCGAGACGAGTATCCCAATAAACAGGAACGCTTCCATAACCGCAAACAGGGGAATTTGATCAAATGCCGCTGCCCAGGGGAAAAGGAAAACCATCTCAACATCAAAAACCAGGAATATGAGAGCAAAAATGTAGTATTGTACATGGAACTGTACCCGCGCTTCACCGACAGTCTCCATACCGCATTCGTAGGTCTGGCTTTTTGCCGGGTTCGGTTTACGCGGAGCGATGATCCGCGGAATTAGAAGTGCAGCAGCCGGAAATATGGGGGCAAGTAACAGGAATACCCCAATGTAAATCCATTCGTTTCCTGGCATGTCTTCTCCTCAATCGCACATTGGATAAGATGTCCATAGGACGCGCCGACAATTCCCATTTTATCCAGGACAGTGGGGAAAATTTTACCATACAACCAATCGTAAGGACCTCGTTATGTGTCATAAATCAAGGAGATATTGTCACTTGAAAAAGCCAAATATCGCAATGCTGAAAAACTGATAAATATCCATCCTTTCAATTGGTTTTCAGTGTAAACTGAACCTGATTTGCTAACAGGCTGTAATACCTTAAGTGAAACACCATTTTAAACAGTCGTTTATAGGTCACGATAAGCCACAAATATGATTAATAACAACAAGCGCACTCGCTGGTGGGATGCTCTGGCTGGATTTTTCCTGTTTTTCGCACTCTTCACCGCCGCTTCCAGGTTAGTTGCCACCGGCTGGAGCAGGGATTTATCCGTGGTCCAGACTCTGACCTTTTTCGGAGTTGTAATTGGTCTGGCATTAGGATACAGTCGTTTCTCTCCTTTCGTTGCATTTCTCCTGGCAGCTGCCTATGGCTTCATCGCGATTCCCTGGCAGCTGGGGAGCCTCTTGCGTGACGACTTGCTCTGGCTGGAACGTGGAACCATTCTGATCAACCGGTTGGGGATCATCCTGTTTCAGATTCTGCACCGCGAAGTATTGCGCGATTCATTACTCTTCCTGGTCATAATGTCCATTCTATATTGGGTGCTGTCTGTCCAGGCAGGGTACTGGATGGTGCGCTATGGACACTCCTGGGAGGCGGTGCTTCCGGCAGGGATTTGCATTTTTGTGATCCATGCTTTCGATCCCCTGGTTTTTCGCCGTGGGCTTTACCTGGCGTTTTTCTTCGCCTTCGCCCTGATTTTTGTCTCCAGGATGATCTATATTCAATTTCGCAATCGATGTGAAACAAGTCACACCGCCCTTCCACCCCAGCTGGGATGGAATTTCTTCCGTTTTACCATCGTGGCAGTTTTGTTGATTGTGGTTTTTGCCTGGACAATTCCAGGCTTAGCGAATGCAGCTCCTGTAGCACAGCAAGCCTGGAAACCGGTGTTGCGCTTATGGGACAGAACACGAGACCAGTTTGAAAGCTTTTTCGCACCGCTTAGGTCGACTGCGGCTGGTGTCACCACTTTATACGGTGAGAGCACAGCTCTTGGTCGAGGCAATCCCCTATCCGACAGCCAAGTTTTCTCAGTGGAAGTCCCAGGGAATATTCCTCCCGGAATTCGCCTGTACTGGCGGGCTCGTGTCTATGATTTTTATGAGGACGGGCAATGGCTTAGCACTCTTGGAAATGCGAATGCCTACGATCCACAGCGCACAAACATTCGAACACCAATCTATTACGGACGCTGGCTGGGCTCTTTTGAATTTACTGCAGCCAGCAGTATTTCATCTCTGTTTACACCCGCCCTTCCACTTTGGGTGAACCAGGACGGATGGGTTGAATACCTCGAAACACCAGATGGTACCGCTGATATCTCCACTTTTCGCCCCGACCCTCCCCTGGAGTTTGGACAGGAATATAAATCGCAATCGGCTGTAAATTATGCCACCGAAGCCCAGTTAAGATCTGCTGGTACAGAATATCCCGAATGGATCACCAATCGGTTTTTACAGTTGCCGGATACCATCACTCCGCGTATGGTCGAGTTGGCTAAAACTCTAACTGAGAATAAACCGACAGCTTTTGATAAAACCGTCGCGATCACAAATTACTTGCGCAATAATTTTGAATACAACGACACGATCGAAGGTGAGTTGCCATCTGAAGGCGAGATCATTGATTGGTTCTTATTCGAACACAAAAAGGGTTTCTGCAATTACTATTCAACAGCGCAGATCCTTTTGCTGCGCGCAGCAGGAATCCCAGCACGCTGGGCGGTCGGCTATGCCCAGGGTGATCAGCTGGAAGGAGACAGGACCAGCGGCCAACCAATTCAAGAAAACATCACTTTCCTGGTCCGCCAGAAAGATGCACATGCCTGGCCCGAAGTCTTTTTCCCGGGCATCGGTTGGGTGGAATTCGAACCGACCGTCTCCCAACCGGATATCGCCCGCATTCCGGGAAATATCAGCGAAACTGAGCAAGATCCACTAATTAATCAATTTGATCCCTTATCCAGAAGGGATATGGAACAAGATCTCGCCGACTTATTGAACGAGAGGAACCTGATTCCATCCGAATCCGAAATAGGACCGAAACAGTCGTACATGGTATACTTGATTGGTCTGGTTATTGTCGGCATCCTCGGAATACTGTTTGGGTTTTGGCGAGCAGGCTGGCTGTCTTTCGCCTGGAGAGGAGGGATGATTTACATTAGCTGGCGGAAGCGCCGCCAATTGATCATACTGCCTTTACCGATTATGCTAGAAAACACCCTGCGAAAAATTGGGATCCAACCTCCTGAAGCTCTAAAGGTCATGTCCAGACGGGCATTACTCTCTCCTATCTCCAAGGCATACCTGCAAATAAACATAGCATTGGAAAGATTAGGGGCTGATCCACAACTAAACGAGACTCCCTCGGAGCGAGCACAACGGTTAGGTATTATTGTGCCCGAAACTGAAAGAGCCGCGCAACGCCTGGTAAAAGAATATCATCTGGCTACATTTAGCAGGAAACCGGCCAATTTAGTGATTGCCTGGAATGCAGCTACTGAAATCCGGGATATTACCCGGAAAGCGTCGTACCGGATGAGCCGGAGAAAGTAATCTAACAGGATCAAGAAGATTTTCCTGCACACAATCAGGTGAGAATAACACATGGACTTGAACCGATCTGAAAATATCCTGGCTTTGACGGATGTGATCCAGGCCATTAACTCTTCGCTAGAGTTAAACGAAGTACTGCGGATAGTAATGGACACTATCATCCGTTTGACCAAAGCTGAACGAGGGTTCCTGATGCTGCGTAATGAAAACGGAAAGTTCGTGAATTACATTGCCAGAAACTGGGAACAAGAATCGTTGGACCCTTCGGAAAGCGCAGTCAGCCAGACGGTGATCAACCGTGTGTTCAGCGATGGTGAACCTGTATTAACCACTAACGCCCAGGAAGATCCTCGATTCGGCGGCCACCAGAGTGTGATCATACACAACTTGAGGGCGATTCTGTGCGTCCCCTTGAAAGTCAAAGATGAGATCACCGGTGTGATATATACAGATAACCGGATACAGGCCGGAATTTTTACTGAATCCGAACGGGATTTACTGATTACGTTCGCAAACCATGCAGCTGTAGCTCTTGAAAATGCGCGTCTATTTGAATCCCTCAGACACACGCTTGCTGAAGTCACCGAATTAAAGAACCTGATGGATAATGTGTTTGCATCGATGGCCAGCGGAGTAATCACGGCTGACACGCAATCCAAAATCTCTTTATGCAATCGCGCCGCTCAATCCATTTTGGGACGATTCGATGAAAATTTAATTGGTCTTCATCTGGAAGAACTTCTCCAGACTCGTGAGAATGATCCCGAAAATTGTGAGATTTTCGAAGAAATAGACCGGGTTCGACAATCCGATAAACCAGTCACCGGGAAGGAACTTAAAATTAACGTTCCTAATCGTGGTTCCGTCACATTAAGCTTGAATTTCTCGCCGCTAAAAGACGGCTCATTGAACACCCAGGGCGTGGCCATTGTCCTGGACGATTTGACAGAGAAGAAGCGCCTGGAAGCGCAGAGGCGGCTCTTTGAAAGAATGGTCTCGCCCGCGGTCATCAACCAGCTCGACCCGGATAAACTACAGCTTGGCGGCGTTAGAGCGGAGATCACTTCATTATTTTCCGATATCCGCGGATTCACCAGGATCAGCGAAGGGCTGGACCCGGTCACTCTGGTTTCTATATTGAATCGCTACCTGGCGGAGGCTGCAGATGCTGTGCTTAACCAGGAAGGGACCATCGATAAGTTCTTAGGGGATGCCGTCATGGCATGGTTCAATGCTCCGATCCCTCAGCCCGATCACACCATGCGTGCAGTTCGAGCTGCATTGAACATTCGTTCAGCAGTACAGAGGCTGCACGAAGAACTTCCCAGCGAATACCATCTCTCTTTTGGGGTCGGTATCCATTACGGTGAAGCGGTTCTGGGACTCGTGGGTACTGAAAAACGCCTTGAATATACAGCAATTGGGGACAGTGTAAACACCGCAAAACGTATCCAGGAGAATTCGGCGGCGAACCAGTTACTAATCAGCGAAGCTGCTTATGCTTTTGTCGCTGACAAAATCCAGGTCAATTCATTGGGAAAAATCCAGATGAAAGGTAAAGCAGAGCCGATGCAAGTATATGAAATCCTGGGATTGAAGAGCTGAAATTCCGGGTTATTCTAATTGGCGGTAGCGGTCAGCAAATAAGGCCGGCGTGCCTCCAGTATGCCAGAAGAGCACCGTTTCTCCCTTTGAAATGCTTCCCTGTCTGATCATGTCCAGCATTCCAGCAGCGGCGCGCGCTGTATAAACTGGATCAAGTAAGAGCCCCTCAGTCCTGGCAAAAGTCCGAATTGCTTCGACTTCCGATTCCACCAATACCCCATAACCTGGCCATTGGTAATCATCATTAACCCCGATTTCACCCGGGGAGATTTCCAGCTTTTCCGATAAGAAATCCGCAGTTTCAACCGCCAGTTTTGCCACTCTTTGTGTCAGTACCGCTGCAGTCTCGTCGACGCTGATCCCTAAAATTTTCCCCTTAAAGCCAAATATCCGGGCGCCTGCTTCCAGGCCTGCATGGGTGCCTCCAGAGGAAGACGGAAAAATCATCCAATCCGGATGGATGTCTTGACCCAGCAGCTCCTGGACAGCATAGGCATAGGCGCTTGCTCCAGCAGGACTTGAACCACCATATGGAATCAAGTATGGACGGCGACCCGCGTCCCACGCTGACTGAAAAACCTCCTGCAGGTTCTTATCGCGCGATTCCCACTCCGACCAGATTATCTCGGCGCCAAAAATACGATCTAGCAGAAGATTGCCCGACAGCGGCTGGTTTTGGCTCGAAGTTAAATCTTCGCCTTTTGGAACAATTAGAATCAGGATGCAATCAAATCCAAACCGCCTTGCAGCGGCAGCCGTCTGCCGGCAGTGGTTGGATTGTACGGCACCTGTAGTGATTAAGGTCTTTGCTCCATTCGCTCTGGCTTCAGCCAGCAGGAACTCGAGTTTACGTGTTTTGTTCCCACCAAGTGCCAACCCGGTCTGGTCATCTCGCTTTGCAAACAACCTGATACCAAGTTGCGCAGATAAGCGGGGTAAATATTCAACAGGTGTGGGTAAGATTGCAAAACGAAGTCGCGGAATTTCTTTCATTATTCCCTCCGAATGATTTGTCCAGTTCAAGCCAGCTGCCGGCGTGCGCGTGATTTTCCACGCCAGCGCATCCAATCGACCAATGCAGGCAGAATCTTCGAATACAAATAGAACTTAGAATTACTCAACGGAAGATCCCATGCTCCGATATGGCGAACAGTCACTCCACCCAGGCCTTCTTTGAAACGGTACACACCCCAAAGAGGATCCGTCTCATTAAACTCATCCGGAGCACCCCACAAATCGTAGATTCTGCAACCTTTGTCCTTAAGACTTAAGATCAATTCCCATTGCAATAAATAGTTAGGCATTTTCTCTCGATCTTCGGACCCCGACATCCCGAAAAAGAACCAGGCTTTGCCAGCGAATCGAAACAGGATCACACCAGCTATCGCTTTCCCATTCACTTCAGCGATAAATACATCCGCCAGGTCACTACCGAGGAACTTCAACCACAATTCCTGGTAATAAGCCTGTTCTCGAATCACGAAGTTATCTCTCACCGAAGTTTCGAGGAAAAGTCGGTAAAGAATGGGAATATCATGAACATCTCCCTTCCGGATTTTTACTCCTTTGCGTCCCGCCAGGCGAAGATTGTAGCGGGTCTTTGGTTTCATCCTGGCGAGCAGTTGATCCTGGTCGAGCGAAAGGTCAATTTGTACAGTATTCTTGAATTGGACCTGCTCATGGGAATACCGCCATCCCAACGCTTCGAGATCGCTCACTACTTCATACCCGGTTTTGTCACCGAGGGAGCCCAGCAACATGGGTTGTCCGGTGCCTGATTGCACTTCCGGATCAATTTTGATGAATATGGCCCTCCGATTTCGAGCGATCATTTCCAGGTCCCGTAAAACCTGCAGGCGCAGTGCCGAATCAGACCAGTCAAGCAGTGGTCCTTTTGGGACATATAAGAAGCTCAATATTCGCGATAGAATCGGTACCGTGATGCTGCGGGACAAAAGCATGGCTGCCGCTCGTATGTTCCCATTTGAATCCTTCCACACAACTGGCAGGCACTGCCAGCCAAATTGGCTCTTGATTTGACCCCACTCGGCAGTCTGCATTACATGCACGTAAGGCAGCCCGGCAATCAAATTGTTCCACTGATGATGATCAAATGCTTCCGGATTAATGAGCTCAAAAGAGAAAACAGTCATGGGATTTAGCGCTACCCCGCGTTCTCATTCCTGGAAGACCTGAGCAGCGTCCAGATCCGGTAGAAATTGTACAAGAGTGGGAGATAAACACGGTCCCACGGTCCTACCGCTCTACGCAATTGGCCACCAAACCCACGCTTGAAACGATACACACCCCACAAACCGCCAGAACGATTTGAAAACTGGGATTCGAGAACCTCATTTTCGTAATCCGGAACACCCCACAAATCATAGATACGGCAGCCGCGCGCTCTTGCCCAGCGCATTGCTTCCCACTGCAGCAAATATGCAGGCATCAGATCACGGTGTACATCCGCTGATGCGCCATAAAAATACCAGGCACGTGGTCCACACGCAAACGCCATCAAACATGCGATCGGCAGTCCTTCATATTCTGCCTGGAATAATTCACATTGACCAATTGGGTGGAAAATCTCATAAGCGTTTTGATAGTAAGCCTGGCTGTGCACTGGAAACCGATCTCGTTGCCCGGTATCACGCATCAACCGGTGAAACGTATCGAGGTCAGCGCTGGTGGAGACAACGATACCCTTCTTTTGAGCAAGCCGGATATTGTAGCGGGTCTTTTGTTTCATCCGCCCGAGTATCCCGCTCTCTTCCTCTCCGATATCCACTAAGATTGTCCGTGGGGGTTGTATGCTGTGCTCACTTACCCGAAAACCAGCCGGCGTAGACCTGGTGGAAGCGTTCATCGAACCCGCAGCAACAAATTCTGGTTGCAGCAAATCCGGCTCAATTTTTAGAAATATCGCCCGTTGATGCCGGCAAATGGAATCGATTTCCCGCCAAAGCGCTTCCCAGGCTAACTTGTTATCCAGAGACCCTTTTTGATCCACCGGTCCTTTCGGAATGTAACCGATAGAATATCCAAGCGGAATTGACCTGAAAAGGATCTGAACTCCAAACTGTTGCGTCGGATCGGTTGCAGAAGACCCGGCAATAACACGGGTGGCTTTCCATCCATATTTCGACTTCAGGTCTCCCCACTGCCTGGTCTGGAGAATGTGTGCCTCAGGAAAGGCGAGAAGGAAATTCTCCCACTCCTCTGCATTAATTTCTGGCATTTATGGAACCATGATTCGTATACAGGTCAGATTACTGTGTCCGATGGGGAAAAACAGGCCTCATTCGCCGCAGGCAGGACCTATAGAGATCTGAACACCCTTAGATGAGCGCCTTCAAATCGGGCGGCGGTGCGCTTCGAACTGCAGCTCCCGGGATACAATCATCCAGGATGCGTACGATGGTTGTTGGATCGCCTTCTCGCGAAAGGTGAATCAACTCATCCACCGTGCGCATCAGCACCGGCCCAGATAGTAGGTCTTCATCCTCCAACAAGACGATGTCTGGATGTGCGGTTGGCTTATATGTGACCCATTGGTCCCACAATTCTTCGCTTAACTTCTCTCCTGGGCGAATACCGGTGAACACGATTTGGATATCTTTTCCTGGCTCCAAACCTGAAAGCCGAATTAAATCCTCGGCTAAATCGAGGATACGCACCTGTTCACCCATGTTCAGCACAAAAACTTCTCCACCCAGACCCATAGCAGATGCCTGTAAAACCAGATGAATTGCTTCGGGAATGGTCATAAAATAACGTTTCATGTCAGGGTGTGTGATCGTCAAGGGACCACCCTGTAATATCTGCCGTTTGAATATGGGTACCACGCTGCCCCTGCTGCCCAATACATTTCCAAAGCGCACAACAGAGAAGGGTAAGTCAGTACGGCCGGAGGCGTCCAAAACCAGCATCTCGGCCAGGCGCTTGGTAGCACCATAAACACTCACTGGGCGAATGGCTTTATCGGTAGAAATCATGACCATGCGTTCAGAAGTGAAGTTCAAAGATGCTTCGACGATATTTCTTGTACCAAGTACATTATTAGTTATCGCTTCTTCTATGTTGATTTCCATCATCGGGACATGCTTGTGTGCCGCAGTGTGGAAGACCACCTGTGGGCGGTGGTTTTCGAATACAATATTCAATCGGTCGATATCGCGGACGTCGGCTATGACAGGATGAACAGGCAATGATGGAAAATTTTCTTCCAGCTCCAAAAGTGTTTCGAAAATGCTGTTTTCACCGTGACCCAAGAGCAGGAGTGTTTCCGGCATCCAGCGTGCGATCTGGCGGCACAGCTCCCGGCCAATGGAGCCACCCGCACCTGTCACCAGAACTCGCCTGCCTCCCAGACTCGATCCTACCATCTCAGTATCCATGCGTGTCGGTTCACGACGGAGTAAGTCGGTGATTTCGACATCTCTCAGCCTGCTTACATTAACCTTTCCACCAAGCAGTTCATAGATTCCAGGCATCGTCCGGAATTGAATTCCCCGTGAACGGCAGACTTCGGTGACATTCCGAATGACCTGACCAGAGGCACTGGGAATTGCGATAATCACTTCGTGGATGCGCCTGAGGGTTAAAGTGCGTGCCAGGTCGGATAATGTGCCTACGACTGGAATTCCATGGATCTGCTGCTTGAGCTTGCCTGGATCATCGTCGAGAAATCCAACGGGTTTTAACCGCAGCTGGTTATTCTTCTGCATTTCGCGCACTACAAGGGCGCCAGCATCTCCAGCACCGATGACCAACACTCTCCGCAATCCCCTGGATGACTCATCGGCTGGAGAGCGGTTCTCTGCCAAAATCCGCAAAGAAAACCTGAATCCCCCGATCAAAACCAGGGTTAGTAGCCAATCAATCGGAAGGGTGCTGCGGGGAAAATAAGGCAAGACTTGCAACACCCGTAGCAAAACAATCACTAAAGATACGATCACTGAAGCAGTTGTGATCGCTATAATGATAAGTTTCAGCTCTTTTATACTAGCATACACCCACAAGCGACGGTATAAACCAAATAAGGCAAACACGATCGGTTTAACTACCAGGCTGATGGCGATCAGCCAGATGGCCTGGGGAAGGTAATAAATGAAAAGCGGACCCAGATCCGTCCTTAAAACGAAGCTGCCGATTCCAGCAACCGTTATCAGGAAGAGGTCAGTAATCAGGACGATCTCGTTGCGAAATCGTGGGTAAAGCCGCATTTTCACCGCCCCCGAAAACCAAATATAGTGGCAGGAGTCCTGAGGAGGATTAACAATTCCATCGACAGGGTTCGATGTTTGATGTAATAAAGATCATATTCAAGCTTCATCATGGTTTCATCAACAGATGAAGCATAGCCAAAATTGACCTGAGCCCAGCCGGTAATCCCTGGTCTGACCAGTAAGCGAGCGCGATAGAAAGGTATTTGCTGCTGATACATCAAAACCAGCTCCGGGCGTTCAGCTCGTGGGCCGATCAGGCTCATTTCGCCGCGCAGCACATTGAAAAACTGTGGAAGCTCGTCGATGTGAGTCTTTCTTAACAAACGACCCACGCGAGTTGCACGGGCATCATCTTTATTTGCCCAGCGTGGGACACCGTCGGCCTCCGCATCTTGATGCATGGTACGGAATTTTAGAATAGTATAAGTTATCCCGCCTTTACCAGAGCGTGTCTGAGTATAAAATATAGGCCACCCATCATCAATTAAGATCAATATACTGATGATTGGTAATAACAACAGGAAAATTGTTAAACCAATTAATGCTCCAAAAATATCAATCAATCTCTTCGTCAGCTCGAAGAAAACACTGGCGCGTGCCTGGTCGGAGAAAGTTCTGAGAATCCAATCAGCTTCCAAGGATTGAATCGGAACCCGGCCCAGAATCTCTTCATAGGCCGTCTCCATGCGTGTGATTTGAATGCCGGATTCCTGGGCGTCCAACAATGACTGGAAAAGACAGCCTTCCATTTCACCCATAATTGCTACAATAACCTCTGAGACTTCATTCGCCTGTACGATCTTGTGGATCTGATCACTCGTCCCGATTACCTGGTACCCGTCGATGTTCGTGCCTAATTTACGGTGGTCGTCGTCGATAATTCCGATCAGATCGAAGGGTTTTACTTTTAAAGTATTGATTTTCTTTAGAAGCAATGAGCCGGTTATACCGCCTCCTATCAGCAAAACCCGCCGCATAAACTGCCGCGCGGTGAAAATCTGTATATACAACCACCTCCACGCCAGGGTAAGCACAGCTGCTGCAACAACAAAACTCGCAACCCCACGCCGTGGCAAAGACGATCTGGGAGGATCTGCATAGTAAAAATATAGTAGTAAGTACAATGTCAAACCAACAGCAGCGGCGACAGCCACTCCCTGAATTGTCCGCCGCCAGTCATTTGCACGGTGGACATCATAGAGTTCTACCATTAACAACAACCAGATTAAAGGCAGAAAATAGAACCAGACCGGTACGCGTCTCTGGAGAAATTCCAGCGTAGGACCCAGGAACCTTTCGGTCGACCCCCAGTAATAAAGCGATAATCCAAGGGAAGCAACAGCCATCAAGAAGTCGCCGATTATGAGTAAAGACCGCCGCTCACCAAGGCGCAACTGCCAGAGTCGCATGGAATATTTACGGCCCGACTTATTCATTTAGTACATACGCTCCAAATAAATGCACTCCCCCAGGAGAAATGCATGGTCGCGATCGCCAGAGGAACGCTAAACATCAACGAGAAATCTTTCTTTTTTTTTGCGGAATGGAAACCGGCAGCCAATAATATTATCGAGTAGGAAAGTAATTCTATCATGAATATCCTGGTCGCAAAAAACCACGCAAAGGACAGCAAGAAAAGAAGAAAAAAGTTGAAGATCATAAGAGGTGGAATTGCCTGTCTCCAGCGGATTGTCTCTGGATATCGGCGAAGCATCCGTGCCTTCCAATATCCATAACGCCAGTATTGTTTTGCCAGCTCCTTGATTGAAGAGCGCGCATAATACACAGATCGAATCTCAGGATCCAGCCAGACTTTCCCACCAGTTTTCCGCAAACGTACATTGAACTCATAATCCTCATTGGTCAACAGAGTCTCATCAAAATAGCCGATTCGTTCCAGCAGCTGTCTACGAAAAGATCCAAAAGGCACCGTATCAACAAGTTTTGGCTGTTCTGCGTACCTGTAAAATGCATCGCCTACTCCAAGCGGATGAGAAGCAGCTGCCGCAATTCCACGCGCCAGCCAGGTGTCTTTACCAGGATGTATCTCCCAGACGCCTCCCACATTATCACCTCTCCCTGCTTCGATGGATTGGACACAGCGCGAAACATATTCTGGATAAGGAACCGAGTGTGCATCCAGGCGAACGATTATCTCGCCAGTCGCGGCTTTGAGCGCAAGGTTTAAGCCAGCAGGGATTGTCTTTTGGGGATTTTCAATGATCGTAATCCGCAGATCCGGGTGGACTTGCATAAATTCCCGGATGAGCTGTGGGGTGAGATCTGACGATATGGCATCCGAAATGACTACTTCCATATCCTTGACTGGATATGTTTGCTCAAGCAGAGCCTGAAGTAAGAAGAGAATCCTGTCCTGCTCATTGCGGCACGGAACAATAACAGAAACGAGAGTCATCTGCTCAAGATCTCCCCATGAAACCTGTGCTTGAAGTAGGATTGGCTCCCTTCGGATTTGAGGAGTCCTTTCTTTCCGGATAGGTAAGCGGTAACCGCACTATGAATTCACAACCAATAACAGCAGAATTGGATTGGTCGATTTCCTGGCTTGCCGAACTTACAGCTGGTTTGTTTTCCACGAAGATCGAGCCACCGTGAGCCTGTACGATTTCGCGCGCGATAGCCAGCCCTAATCCCACACCACGCTGGCTTCCGCCAGTGCGAGATTTATCCAACTGGTAAAACCGTTCAAAAACCCTCTCGACTTCTTCGGGTGGGAGGCCGGGGCCACTATCAACCACCCTGATCTCAACCCATCTTTCTTTCAAAAGAATGCCAACCTGGACATTCCCTCCAGCCGGCGTGAATTTCAACGCATTTTCAATCAGGTTTGAAAAAACCTGTTTGAGCCGGTCAGCATCGGCGATGATCATCACAGGTTTCCCGGGAGTCGATCCATCCAATGAGCGTTCCGTAGAAGCACTCACCGGTATTATCTCGGCAGCGTCGCTTTCGTAATTTAGATTCACCTGCAACTTGCTTGCAACAGGCTCGAACTCTTCAACAACTTCAAGCAATAAATTTTTGACATCAACTTCGGAAATCTCGAGTTTTGCCATCCCTGAATCGTAGCGAGCCAGTTCCAGCAAATCCAGCACCATGCGGTGCATACGTCCTGCTTCATCATAAATAATTGCTGCTGCCTGCTTACTAGCATCCGGACCTTCAGCGGTGCCATCCATAATCGCCTGCGCGAATCCCTGGATCGAAGTGAGTGGGGTTTTTAGATCGTGCGAAACATTCGCGACGAAATCCTGCTGTGATCTCTGGTAGGCTTGAACTCGTTCACCCATTTCGTTGTAAGCCTTAGCCAGTTCCTTGATTTCACGGGGACCTTCCAGCTCGACCTTACTGAATTGCTGCACTGAAATATCCATCGCGGCTGCAGCCATTCTTTTCAAAGGAGCTGAAACCCATTCGGAAATCCATATAGCCATAATCAGGGATAAGATAAGCGCCAGCAGCACTCCCCTTCCAAAAGGAGGTAAAATTTCATCTCGGACTACCGTCCAGATCGGATATCGAATCCGTGGCAAAGCCAGGAACAAATAATCACCGCTTTCTACCGCTGTGACTACGAACAACCACTGCCTCCTGCTTGAATCACGAAAGCTGGTGGTATTCAAAGAGGAAAGATAATTCCAAGTCGGCAGATCTGCAGCCAAACCCAGGCGGGAATCAGCCAACAGGTCGCCATTCGCACTAAACACCGCTGCACGTACTCCCAGCTGCCGGTCTACCCTCTCAACTGCCTTCTGCGCACTCTCAATTGAGTCATTATCCAGTGCCTGGAAGAAATTTGCGCCCCGGTTTTCGAGTAAATCTGAAATTACTCTTAACCTCTGCAGCTCGCGACGGTCAGCAGACGGATTTCGAATCAAGTATATGACCATCACAATGCCGGCAATACCTACGACAATCCCCGCAATAAGAAGATATGTCAGCCAAAGGCGAAAACGCAGGCTCGAAAACATCAGGCTACCAATTTGTATCCAATTCCAGTTATGGTTTCGATCCGCACCCGGCTGGCAGCCAGTTTTTTACGCAGCTGCCCGATATGGACGTCTACTGTGCGGGTCTGGCCAAAATAATCAAATCCCCAGGCTTTTTCCAGCAGCTGCTCCCTGGAGAGAACCAGCCCTTTGTGTTCCGCCAGGGTGAGCAACAAATCGAATTCCTGGGTGCGTAGATCCACGGGTTGCCCGTTCACACTCGATTCGCGGCTGGCAGGATCGATAACCAGGTCCCCAATATGAATGGCAGATGTATTGCGGGAAGCCGAATGGTCAGACCGCCTCAAAATTGCTTTCACCCGCGCCACCAGCTCGCGGGGATTGAAAGGTTTGGTCAAGTAGTCGTCTGCACCCATCTCTAATCCCAGGATTTTGTCGATATCCTCATCCCTGGCAGTCAGCATTACTACCGGTACACGGTTGTTTTTGGCGCGCAGCTTCCGGCATACCTCGATCCCGTCTATTTCCGGGAGCATGATATCGAGGATAACCAGCGCGGGTTTCTGAAATTCGACTGCTTCCAAAGCGGATTTCCCATCTGCCCTGAAATCAACCCGGAATCCTTCCCGTTCCAGGTACAGGCGCGCTAACTGGACGATATTCGGCTCATCGTCGACGACCAGGATTAATTCCCCAGACATGCAACCGCTTCTATTTCCACCAGCCCGTTCTTGGGAAGAGCTGTGACTGTTACGGTCGATCGGGCAGGAAATTCTGAAACAAAGAATTCCGCGTAAACCGCATTCACTTCCCCGAAATCCATCATATTCCTTAAGAAGATGGTGGTTTTAAGTACATTACCCAGGGATGAACCGGCGCTCTCGAGGATATTCTTCAGGTTTATTATTGCCTGGCGAGTTTCCGCCTCCACCCCTCCAGAAACAATATTCCCGGTTAATGGATCCAGCCCCAGCTGGCCAGCCGTAAAAACCAGATCGCCAAAACTCGTGGCGACAGAATATGGCCCAATAGCCTGGGGTGCATCTGGAGCTGTCACAATTCTCTTTGTAGACATTTGATTTCCTTTTACCATCACGAACAATTCCAATTTTTAGAAATTTCGGAATGCCAATTGCTTAGAAGGAATGATTTACTATTAAATTCTAATGGAAGTCGAAGAAATGGTCAAACGAGTCGGTTCCACCTGCCCTGCAGGCTAATTTTCAATACCAAGAACTGCTTTATTCTCCGGCTCACAAAACGATGTTTACCAGTTTGTCGGGGACCACGATCACTATACGCGGCGAATTCCCTGCCAGGATTTTCTGGATCGACGGGCTCGCCAGGGCCAGATTACGTGCTTCGTGCTCGTCGATCCCAACTGGAACGGGAATACGGTCACGAACCTTGCCATTTACCTGGATAACCAGCGTGACAAGCTCCTCTGCGGCAGCAGCCTGGTCGACTTCCGGCCAGGATTGGATGTGAATGGAATACGGCTTTCCCGCTGCTGCCCACAGCTCTTCGGCCATGTGCGGTGCAACAGGCGCCATCATCCGCAGATAGATATCCAGGGTTTCTTCCCATTCAGGCGTTCCAGCTGCGCCATTTTCACGTGCCCTGTACATCTCGTTAAGCAGCTCCATCAGGGCAGACACGATGGTGTTAAATTCGAAGGATTCGAAATCATGTGTCACCTGGCGCAGGGTCTGGTGCAGTCTGCGACGGAGATTCCGGATGGTTTCAGGATTGGGTTCTCGTCGCATCAATGGTTCGTTATACAGCGCCCATACCCGCCGCATCCAACGTGCCGTTCCTTCTATTCCACTGCTGTTCCAAGGACCTCCCATATCCCAGCGAGCAAAGAACATTAAATAAGCCCTTACCGTGTCTGCTCCATACCTGTCAACCAGGGTATCAGGAGAGACAACGTTTCCGCGGCTCTTGGACATCTTTTCAGAATCTTCTCCCAGGATAATGCCCTGGTTCCGGAGCTGCAGCATCGGCTCCGAGCCCTTCATCACACCCATATCTCTCCCGGCTTTATGAAAGAACCGGGTGTAAATCAGATGCATGGTGGCGTGTTCAATTCCCCCGGTGTATGTGTCCACAGGCATCCAATATTCATATTCCTCTGGATCAAACGGACCATTTGGATAATCTGGACTCAGATACCGCAGGTGATACCAGGATGAGCACATAAAAGTATCCATGGTATCAGTCTCGCGCACTGCAGGCTGTGAACAGTGCGGGCAGGTTGTCATTTTCCAGGTGGGGTGAAGTTTCAGCGGGCTTTCGCCGGTGGGAAGCCATTCAACATCATCCGGAAGCAGCACCGGAAGCTGTTCATCTGGCACGGGAACCGCTCCATGCTCCGAGCAGTAAATGATTGGAATGGGTGCACCCCAGTAACGCTGCCGGGAAATCAGCCAGTCACGCAGCCGATAATTGATAGTAGAATTACCGATCTCCCTGGACTGCAGCCATTCAGTGACCGCAGCTTTTGCAGTCTCACCAGCCGTACCGCTAAATTCTCCCGAGTTAATCATCGTACCATAATCTGCATGATACAACGCTTCCCGATAAAATTCCTGGCTCCACAGCAATTCCATCAGAGTTCGGAAATCCCCGAGTCGCGGATCGACTTCACGGCATTTTTCCAGGATCACGCGCTCACTTTCGACCGAATCCCAGGATAATTCACCATCCGGGAACATGAATATCCACTGCGAGCCGACGATTTCAATTTTCTTTCCCGGTTGGATATGGTGGTGAACCAGCTCGCGAAAATCTGGAATATCATCTGGTGGGATAGTCAAATAGAAATCACCTTGCTGTTTGAGGGCTTCGATATTCGTTTTCTGCAGCGCTGCTTCCCAGCCCACACTCAAGCTGCCCTGGCGAACGATCGATTTGGTTAAACGATCCGGCCGGTCGATGACTGGCAGGATTGGCAATCCAAATTTAAGTGCAAAGTCGAAATCACGCTCATCATGGGCAGGTACCGCCATGATCGCACCGGTTCCGTAGGTCATCAACACGTAGTCAGCTATCCAGACTGGGATGCGTACACCATTGACGGGATTAATCGCGTACCCACCTGTGAAAACCCCGGTCTTTTCCTTGTCGGTGGATTCACGCTGGATGTCGCTCTGACGCTCAGACTGACGGATGTATTCCTGCACAGCCTGCCGCTGGTCGAATGAGGTGATTTTTTCAACCAGGGGATGCTCCGGAGCCAGGACCATGAAGGTCGCACCCCATAGTGTATCCGGCCGCGTGGTGTACACCTCCAGCGGATCGCCCTGCTCCAGTTTGAAAATCACACTGGCGCCTTCCGATTGCCCTATCCAGTTGGTTTGGAGCAGCCTTACACGCTCCGGCCAGTCTAAACCGGAAAAATCCTGCAATTCCCGGGCGTAGCTCGTGGTGCGGAAGAACCACTGTTCCAGGTTCTTTTTGATTACCGGAGTCCCGCAGCGCTCGCAATGTCGGTCGTCACCCCACACCTGTTCGCGAGCCAGAGTAGTATTGCAGTTGGGGCACCAGTCCACAGCGGCTTCCTTGCGATACGCCAGGCTATTGTGAAATAATTTAAGGAAGAACCATTGTGTCCACCTGTAATATTCCGGGTCAGCGGATACAGCCTCGCGCCGCCAATCGAACATCGCACCCATGCTGCGCAGCTGCTGGCGCATGCGGTCGATGTTGGCATAGGTCCATTTGTGAGGATGGATGTTGTTCTTGATGGCGGCATTTTCGGCCGGCAAGCCAAAGGCGTCGAACCCCATCGGGAACATTACGTTATAACCGCGCATGCGCTTATATCGTGCTCGGGCATCCGAAGGTGTCATGGCGTACCAATGGCCGATATGAAGATCACCTGAAGGATATGGTAGCATTGTCAGAGCATAATGTTTCGGCCGCCCAGGCTCGACATCAGAATGGTAAAGCCCATCTTGTTCCCAGCGCAACTGCCATTTTTGCTCTATTTCTGCTGGAATATATTGCCGCAATCCATCCATTTTTTTCTCCAAAAGTAACTATGATTTCCGATTTCCAGGATGACTAATCCGTCACGATATTAACGACTTTACCTGGAACCAATATTACTTGAGCAACGCCACGTCCCTGGAGATGCAGGCGAATGCGCTCCAGGGATAAAGCCAATTCTTTTACCTCGTCCTGTCCCGCATCGACTGCCACTTCGATCACATCCCTTACACGTCCATCGACCTGTACCGGGATTTGAATGACTTCATCGTGCGCCAGCTCCTCGTTCCAGGTTGGCCAGGTCTGCTGGTGCACACTTCCCGCATGCCCGGTGCGCTGCCACAATTCTTCGGTGAAATGCGGAGCGACCGGTGCCAGAAGCAGAATGGTAGTATCTAGAGCCTGGTGGAAGGTGCCCGTTCTCCACGCATCCGCCTGGTATCGTTCATACAGGATGTTTACAAACTCCATGAAGGAAGAGACCATGGTATTGAAGCGGAATCTCTCGATCCGCTCTTCAATCTTCCTGATCGTTTTATGCAACATCTTTAATAGATTTGCATCTTCACCCGAATAGCTTTTACCTGCCATATATGTATCGGAAAACAAAATCCACAGGCGGTTTAGAAATCGCCACGCTCCACTGATACCCTCAGTCCTCCAGGTTATATCCTGCTCAAAGGGCGCCATGAACAGCTCGTATATACGCAGGGCATCTGCGCCAAAAGTCTTCACTGTTCGGTCGGGAGTAATCACATTACCGCGCGACTTGGCCATGCGCTGGCCATCGGGTGCCAGTAGTTGTCCCTGGTTCAGCAGCCTGGCAAACGGCTCGCGAAACGGAATTAATCCCGCATCAGCCAGGACCATGGTCCAGAAACGAGCATAGAGCAGGTGAAGTACGGCGTGTTCGGCTCCGCCAACATAAAGATCGACCGGCATCCAGTAATTCACCGCTTCAGGTGAAAAGGGCGCCGAGTCCTGGTGGGGGCTGGTGAAGCGTAAGAAATACCACGAAGAATCGACAAAACCGCCCATGGTATCAGTCTCACGCAAGGCGGGCTCGCTGCAGCTCGGGCATGAGGTATGCAAGAAATCCGCCTGCCGGGCCAGTGGCGAGCGACCGCTCCCATCCGGCTGGAAATCATCCATCGGCGGCAGTAAAACGGGAAGCTGGTCCTCGGGCACTGCCATCTCGCCACAACTCTGGCAGTAGACGATCGGAACAGGTGTACCCCAGTAGCGCTGCCGGCTAATCAGCCAGTCGCGCATGCGGTAGTTGACCCTCGGCCCGCCGGCACCGTTCTCTGAAAGAAAGGTACCTATCTTCCCGGACGCTTCCTGGCTTGACATCCCCGAGAAATCCCCGGAATTCACCAACAGGCCCTTTCCGGTATATGCATTTGCCAGGTTCTCACCTTCTGCAGTATCTTCTCCCGGTGGCAGGACTACCACACGCACCGGCAGGTTGAAATGGCAGGCAAATTCCAAATCACGCTGGTCGTGCGCCGGCACACCCATAACCGCGCCGGTTCCGTAACCAGGCAGGACATGATCCGCGATAAAAACCGGGATCATCTCGTTGTTGATTGGATTAACAACATAACCGCCTGTGAATATACCAGTTTTTTGCCGCTTTTCTTTCATACGTTCAATTTCGCCCTGACGCTTTGCTTGTTCGATGTAAGCCTCCACCTGTTGGGCATTCTCAGGGGTAGCTATCTTCGTCGAAAGAGAATGTTCTGGTGCCAGTACGAAGAACGTGGCACCAAACAGCGTGTCCGGCCGGGTTGTGAATACCGGTACGGCCTCACCACCCGTGGTGCGGAAGATGATCTCACAGCCTTCAGAACGGCCGATCCAGTTGCGCTGCATGGCTTTGATGGATTCCGGCCAATCCACGATATCGAGGCCAGACAGAAGGTCTTCGGCGTAGCTGGTGATGCGGAAATACCAGGCTGGAATCTCCCGGCGGGTGATCTGGCTGTGGCCACGCCAGCACACCCCTCCCGCCACTTCGTGGCTTGATAATGTGGTCTGGCATACTTCACACCACCACTGCCAGTTGGTATCACGGTACGCCAGGCCTTTCCTGTATAGCAGCAGGAAGAACCACTGGTTCCAGCGGTAATATTCCGGCTGCGATGAATCAATCTCCCGGCTCCAGTCGTAGCTGGTGCCGATCAGCTTCATCTGTCGTCTGTAATTGGCTTTATTGATATCGGTGGTCAGGCGTGGATGTACGCCCTGGCGTACGGCGTACTGTTCAGCGGGCTCTCCAAAGGCATCCCAGCCCATAGGATGCAGGACGTTAAAACCCTGCATGCGCTTGTAACGAGAGAGCACGTCCGTAGGGATGTAATTGCGGCAGTGTCCGACGTGCAGGCCTTCGCCAGAAGGGTAAGGGAAGAAATCCAGGCAGTAGTACTTTGGCTTTTCGCTGTTATCCCGCGCGTGATGATAGCCACTCTCTTCCCAGGCTGACTGCCAGCCTGGCTCGAAAGATTGAGGGCGGTATTCTCCCCATTGATTTAATTTCCCGACCATTCTTCACCTCCAAGAGGTGAGAAATCCTCCCACTACCAATAAATAAATCCTTCGCCCATCAGGGACGAAGGATTGCTCCGTGGTACCACCCTGCTTGCCGGTTACCTTCCAAATGACAGGAATGCCAGGCCGCTCTGGTTCGCGCTATCGGGCGATCCCGTTTCCGGCTCAGGGGGTTCCGTTTACCGGAAAGGCCTGCTAATTACAGCAACAGGCGAGTTGAGCCCAATTCGGACGGTGCGTGACACACCGGGTGCTCTGATGGGCACCATACCGGGCTCGCACCTATTTCTCCCGAATCGCTGGCAGCATGGCTTACTACTCCTGTTATGACCTTCGAGTGGACCCAGAGGGATTCGAACCCTCGACCTTCTCAATGCCATTGAGACGCGCTCCCAACTGCGCTATGGGCCCGGTAAAGACGCGCTATATTTTACCTGCGATGCGAAATCCCGTCAACCAGTGGTTGCTTCCTTCCCAGCCTGCCTGCTCTCCGCCCACAGTGCCGCTCCGATCACACCGGCGCTGTTTCCAAGCTGTGCCAGGACGACTTCTACCTGCTCCACCGGCATCACGTGCACGCGTTCACGCAGTGTACGGCGCATCGGCTCGAGTAACAAGTCCCCGGCTTGCGAGACACCTCCTGCCAGGATGATGCGCTGCGGGCCGAGTGCCACACAGATGCTGGAAGCTGCCACACCCAGGTAGTAGCCGGCCTGGGCATATATCTCACGTGCAATCTCGTCACCGCCTTCGGCAGCCTGGGCGACCAATTTGGGGGTGATGCGGTTCAGGTCGTAATTGCACAGCTCTGCGATCCTGGTCGCGAAGCCCTGCGCAACGGCTTTCATCCCCATGGCGGCGATCGCTGGACCAGAAGCATAAGTCTCCAGGCAGCCATGGTTGCCGCAGCCGCAGCGCGGGCCATTAAAGTCGATCACCATATGCCCCAGCTCCGCGGCTGTTCCGCCAAACCCGAGGTGTAACTGCCCATTGATCACCAGCCCACCTCCTACGCCTGTGCCGATGGCATAAACTGCCAGGGTATCCACATTCTGCCCGGCGCCGAAACGCCATTCGCCGAGGGTGATCGAGCGCACATCATTCAGGATGGCTGCCGGTAACCCGGTCAGTTCGGTGATGGTTTTTCGTAAGGGGACATGCGGCCAGGTCCCGGGCAAATTGGGTAATAAAAGTGTTTCTCCACTCTCCAGGTCCAGCGTACCCGGCAAGCCGATTCCGACCCCTCGTATGTCTTCCTTACGGATTCTGGCTTCCTGGATGATGCGCATGAACAGGTCTGACATCCGCTGCATGACCGCCGTAGGACCTTCTCGCGCCAGGGTTGGGATCGTTGAATGCTGTAATACTTTGCCCGTTTCAACATCGACGATCGCGGCTCGTAAATTGGTACCACCCAGGTCGCAACCGATATAGAGTTTCATATTAATCCCATCTACTCAAAATCTGCTTAGATACACACGTTCTAATGGATGAAGGGCTTCAATACATCGCGGGACAGGTAGAACCCGCGCTTGACCAGCTCTTCGCTGCCTTCAAAGACGCGGTCTTCGTGTTCGATGCTGACCACTCCGTCGTAACCAGCAGCGGTCAGAGCAGCGAAGAATTTTGGCCAGTCCATATCGCCCAGGCCCGGGATGCGCGGCACCTGCCAGCCCATGCCCTGTGAAAGAACACCGTGGTTATACAGTCCTTCACGATCGATGTGCAGGTCCTTGGCATGGACGTGAAAAATCCTGGATGCAAACTCGCGCACAACGCGCTCGTAATCGATCATCTGCAAGATGAGATGCGAAGGATCGAGGTTCAAACCGAATCCCTCATCGGGGATGATCTCCCACATCTTGCGCCAGATGGCAGGGGTGCTGGCCAGGTTGTTACCGCCAGGCCATTCATCATAGGAGAAGAGCATCGGGCAGTTCTCGATGGCAATCCTGACGTCGCGCTCTCTGGCGAACTTAACAACCGGCGGCCAGATATGTGTATAGTCCTCAAGGTTCTGTGGGATGGTTTTATCCTTGTCCTTTCCGATGAATGTACCCACCACGGGAACTTCCAGCAGAGCCGCGGCCTCGATCACCTTTTCTAAATGACTGATTACTATCTCGCGATGCTCTGCCTGTGGATGGAGTGGATTTGGGTAGTATCCAAGTGAAGAAATTACCAGTCCATAACCGACCAGCATTTTTTGAATGCCTGCTGCCTGCTTTTTATCCAGCGCGGTTACATCGATATGCGTTACACCTGCATAACGGCGAGACGCTTTTTCTTGAGGCCAGCAGGCAATCTCGATGGCCTGGAAGCCGCTCTCCGCTCCCCACCTGGCGACCTGCTCCAGGGTGCTCCCAGGAAATGCGGCCGTGAAGAATCCGAGTTTCATGAATTTTCTCCTGTTATTTTTCTATTTTAACCCACGCCTGCTCTTTAGCGCTGCGCTCGATGGCTTCGCAGAGCACCATCTCGTAATGTCCATCAGCAAAAGTCGGGAAATCAGGCTTCCGAGAGAAATCGCCCTGGAAAATGTAATCGTAGACCTTTTTATACAGTTGTTTGAAGGTGTCTGGGAAGCCTTCACCGTGGCCGCCGGGATAAGACGCCG
>Ga0209254_10000539_pt1 | contig 31190 bp, 39 predicted proteins | sample FrelakmetDIP11DI_FD_187148 | JGI IMG/M metagenome (GOLD analysis project Ga0209254, IMG submission 187148) | Freshwater lake sediment microbial communities from the University of Notre Dame, USA, for methane emissions studies - DIP11 DI (SPAdes)... | ecosystem: Environmental > Aquatic >... | reverse complement strand
GTCCTTCGTCGCGATGTCGTCGTTCTCGATCGCGGTGCTCGCGCCGGAGGCGCCGAACCAGCCGCCGGTGATCAACGGCGCGCCGCTCGCCTCGATCACCGCCGGCCAGGCGTACTCGTTCACGCCCACTGCGAGCGATCCCGAGGGCCAGCCGCTCACGTTCTCGATCACGAATCGGCCCGCCTGGGCGATTTTCGACACGGCCACCGGCCGACTGGCCGGCACGCCGGCCGCGGAGCACGCGGGCAGCTACGCGGGCATCGTGATCAGCGTGAGCGACGGGCAGGCCAGCGACTCGCTCGGACCGTTCTCCATCACCGTCAATGCGACCAACACGCCGCCGTCACTCAGCGGCAGCCCGCCGAGTTCGGTCACGGTCGGGGAGGCCTACTCGTTCACGCCCGTTGCGCACGACCCGGACGGCCAGACCTTGAGCTTTGCAGTCAGCCGCAAGCCCTTGTGGGCGAGCTTCGACAGCACGACCGGCCGGCTGTACGGCACGCCGGGCGCGGAGCACACGGGCACGTATACGGGTATCCGCATCTGGGTGACCGACGGCGTGGCGTTCACTTCGATGTCGCAGTTCACGATCACGGTCACGCCTGCGACGGCGCCGGGTGCCGCGACGGTGTCGTGGACGGCGCCGACGACGTTCGAGGATGGCACGCCGCTCCCCAACCTGGCGGGCTACCGGATCGTCTACGGCCGATCGCTGGGCGATCTGTCGAATACCGTCAAGATCCCGAGCCCGGTGATTACCTCGGCGATGATCGAGTCGCTGGCGCCCGGCACCTGGTACTTCGCGGTCAAGGCCTACACGACGGCCGAGATCGAGAGCGACCTGTCGCGCGTGGTCGCGCAGACCATCGAGTGATGCTGGCCGCCGCCGCGCGTGCACCGGCCGCGGCCGCAGTCAGGCGGGCGCGGGGTCACGGCTTCGGCTGCTCTGCGGGCTTCGGCGCCACCGGCAGCCTGCCGAACCCGCCCTCCGCCTCCGCCGCCAGGTAGGCGATCGCCGCGAACGCCGCCACGTTCTGCCGCACCAGCGCCGGGTCCACCTTGTCGAAGGTGTCCTCGGCGGTGTGGTGCAGGTCGAAGTACGGGATCGCGTCGGTGTCGAGGTCCATGACCGGCATGCCGAGTTCGCGCAGCGGCCCGAGGTCCGCGCCGCCGCTGGCCTCCGTGCCCGTGTAGGCGACGCCGAGCGGCTCGAGCACCGACTGCATGGCACGCACCAGCGGCAGCCTGTCGGGCCCGACGCGGGCACTGAGCCCGAAGGGCCGGAACGCGCCGAGGTCCGACTCGAGGCCGAGCACGTGCTTGTCGATCGCGCCCTGGTAGGCCGCGGCGTAGGCCTTGCCGCCCGACAGCCCGAACTCCTCGTTGGCGTACAGCACCACGCGCAGCGTGCGCTTCGGGCGCTGCTTCAGGTCGCCGATCAGCTTTGCGGCCGCGGTAACGATGGCCACGCCCGAGCCGTCGTCGTGCGCGCCGGTGCCCAGGTCCCAGGAATCGAGGTGCGCGCCGAGCAGGATCACCTCGTCCTTGTGGCTGCGGCCGGGGATCTCGCCGATCACGTTGGCCGACTGCGCCTCGCCGTCCCAGCGCGAGGTGTTCACGAGGCGCAGCCGCACGGGCTGGCCCGTGGCGAGCTGCCGCTCGAGCATGTCCCCATCCGGATTCGAGAGCGCCAGCGCCGGAATCGGCGGGATGCCGTTGGCGACGCGCTGCGCGCCGGTGTGGGGCGTGCGGCCGGACGAGGTGCCCGCGGAGCGCATCACCATCGCGACGGCGCCGAGCTTCGCCGCCTCGGCGGCGCCGGTGCCGCGCGGGGGCACGGTCTTGCCGTAGCCCGACCCGTCCTGCGAGCGGGCCATGCGGCCGGTGAAGAACACGATGCGACCCGCGATGCGCTCGCGCGGCTGGGCCTTGAGGTCGTCGAGCGAGGTCACAGGCACCACCTCGGCCTCGAGGCCGCCCTCGGGCGTGGCGACGCTGCCGCCGAGCGCCGCGACCATGAGCGTCTGCGGCCAGGGCGCCACGATCTCGGCGCGGGCCTCGCCGCGGATCCAGCGCGGCACGGTGACGGGCTCCGCGCGGACGTTGGCGAAGCCGAGGGCCTTCAGGTTCCTCACCGCCCATTCGACGGCGCGGGCGTCGCCGGGGGAGCCGGCCAGCCTTGGGCCCACTTCGGTGGTGAGCGAGCGGATGAGTTCGTAGGCCGTGTCGTCATTCAACGCGCGTTCGCGGAGGGCGCGGGCTTCGGCGAGGGCGGCGGGGGTGAGAGGAGCGGCGGGGTCGGATGGGCTGGGAGCCGCGGGTGGGCTGACAGCGGTGGCCGGCAGGGCGAGCAGGCCGGCGGCGAGGAGGCCGAAGAGGCGGGACAGGGGCATGGGCATGGGCATGGGCGAGGCGGCTCCGGGTGGGGCGGCGGGAGGCGGGGATTCTAGAGGGGGCGGACACTTTCCGTGTCACGAGTCGGTTGAAGTTGTTTGGACTGCTGGCCGTCAGCCTGGTGACGACTCCCGCGATGGCGGCCACCGTCCTCTACCAGGGGGTCCCCGGTGATCGGGCCGCCTTTCTGGCCAGCGTCGGCGCGTCGGTGACCTACACGGAAACGTTCGAGACTGTTCCCGTTGCCAAGGACACGGCGGTAGCCACTTTCTCGCAAGGCGGGATCACCTACACTCGCGGCACGGCGGCGGACAACGTCTGGGTGACCGGGAAGCGCTATGACAACTTTGGCGTGGGCGTGGGACCTGTCATTACCAGCGTGCTGACCGCCAACGGCGACGAGCGCTTTTCAGCCACGTTCGCGACGCCCGCCGACGTGGTGGCGATGGACGTGTATCTGAATGGACTTGGGCCGCTGTCCATCAAGTTCTACAACGGGGCCACGCTACTGGGCACCGCCTTGTGGAACACCGGGAACGACATCCGGTTCCTCGGATTCAAGGACGCCCTTCCGGTGACACGCTTTGATTTCTTGAGCACACGAGGCGCGGAAAGGAATACAGGCATCGACAATCTTGCTGTCGCAAGCGTCGCCCCCGTGCCGCTCCCCGCCGCCGCATGGCTGCTGCTCGGGCCCTCCGGGGTCGGCCCCAAGCTGCTGATCGTCGCTGAACTCGGCGATCTGCCGTTCGGTCGCGATGAGGCCAACCTGTTCTTCACGGGCGGCAAAGTCGCCCGGCCGGGCGCACGAGCAAGAAGCCCGTCACGAGGACGGGCTTCTTGATGCGTTGGCAGCGGACGCTCAGGGAGCTTTGCGTCGGCGGCCCAGGCCCAGCCCCGCGAGGCCGAGGCCGAGCAATGCCAGCGTGCCCGGCTCGGGCACGCCGGTCGCGGCTTCCTCGTAGTACGTGCGGAACGAGAAGTCGAAGTTCGCGAAGCAGCAATCTATGTTATCGACGACCAAGGTGGTCGGGTTGTAATTGTATGGACGACCGTTGGCATAGGGCGCAGCGCCGCCGTCACTGGTGACGACCGGTTCGACGCGGCCGCCAGGCGGCACGCCACCAATACCAATCGGCACGTCACCGGTGGTGACTGCCAAGTAGTACGTCTGGCCCGCGATGACGCTCGTCGGCGCCCAGAACGCGTCCAGCCAGCCGATTGCCGACAGCTCTACGATTGCGCTCGCGATCTGCGAGCCGGTCCCGGGCAGGCCGTTCCAGAGTTCGATCCTCATGTCGATGGGGATGGTCGCGCCAGTCGACTCTTTGAAGAGATCAGAGAAGTAGAACCCCCCGCCCGCCACGTTGCTTGCCGTAGGTTCAAACGACTGCATCTTTCCGGACAGGTTGTTCACCCCCGACTGCCGGACGCTCGTGTTCGGCTGCGACTGGTCGATCGGCAGCGCGGCCGCGATCCCGGACGCGAAGACCGATCCAAGGACCAATATCCGTATTCCTTGCTTGATCATACCTTCACCTTTCGATTGTTGGTTCTCAGGACATCGCGCGCCGCGCACGCGAAGCACGCCGGAAGAAAGAAAGCAAAAGACATGCCATTCTGAAAAAATGAGTCGCCTCAAATAGATAGAATTTCCAGTCAAGCGCTCGACGCCATTCTTGTAAAGAAAATCGGCACACGAACAGCGGATGGGGGACGCGCCGAGTGCTGCTCGTCCTGGATCGACTCGGAGCGCTTTCCGAAAAGGTCAAGCGGGCGCTCAGGGTCTTCAAGAGCTTCTCGATCACGGTCGGACCGGATGGCAGCCTCTCGGGCGGCATCAATGTCGACCCGCATGCAGAGCGTCTGTTCACCTTCCCGGTGGTCGGTCCGTTGGCACCCGATGAAGCACGGCTGGCCGTGACTCGGCCGGCTGAGGCGGCCGGCGTGGCAGTCGAACCGGCTGCCGTCGAGCAGATCCTCGCTCACACGCGCGGCTACCCCTACTTCCTCCAGGAATGGGCGTACGAGACCTGGAACGTTGCCGATCAAGGCCGCATCACGCTTGCGGACGTCGATCGCGCTGCGCCCCGGGTGATGGACAAGCTCGACACGAATTTCTTTCGAGTCCGCTTCGATCGACTCACGCCGACCGAGAAGAAGTACCTGCGCGCCATGGCTGAACTCGGCCCCGGTCCGCACCGCTCTGGCGAGATCGCGCGCGAATATGGAGCCAGGGTGGAATCGGTTGGTCCGATGCGAAATGCGCTGATCAGGAAGCGAATGATCTACAGCCCGTCCCACGGCGATACGGCCTTCACGGTCCCGCTCTTCGACGAGTTCCTGAAGCGAGCCATTCCGCGCGCGGTCGCTCAGGCGACCGATGACGCCGGCAAGTCCCAGCCGGGGAAGACCAGCACCGCCGGATGACACTTCAGGGCACGGGCAAGGACCTTGGCCCGCTCGACGCCCAGCCGTACGCGTTCGTTCTCGATGGCCGAGATGGTCGTCTGCGGGATGCCGGTCAGCTGCGCCAGCTGGTTCTGGCTGAAACCCTGCAACTCTCGAATGATGCGCACGGACTCGCCGACCGACACCTCGACGCGGCGCCTGGCGGCACGGTAGGACTTCATCCTCAACTCCTCCGGTAGTCGTGCGGCGTGACCGACTCGACCTGGAACCACTGCTCAGCCGTCTCTACCCGGTAGATCACACGATACTGCAGGCTCGAGGTCAAACGCAGGGCCTCGCTTCAGCCCGAGCGCCGTCCGCGGGAGCGAGCCGCCTTGATCAGGCCTCCCAGCGCCTCGTTGACCGCCTCGCTGGTCGGAAAGGCCGCAGCGATGTCCGGGTCGAGACGCACGATGTTCGTGCCCTCCGACACGCGCTGCGCGTACTTGCCGCGCACCAGCCCGCCCGGGAAGTCCGCGCGTGTGTACTCCTTGCGCAGCGTGCCATTCGGCGACTTAGATTTCTTCATAGACATGCGTCTCCCGCCGGGTCGTTGGCCGGGTGACCGGGGACATGCCTGTTTTCTCGATAGGAAACTGAGAATGTCCCCACCTTAGGCATGTCCCCTGTTTCTGCGGCGGGCACCCGGTCAGGCCATGATGTCTAGCGCTCTGAGTACTTGTCGACGTAGCCATCGAGCAGTGTTCGAATCATCCGCTGATACGGCACCTTCGAGGCGGCTGCGTGCGCCTTGAAGAAGTCCACGCTCTTCTTGCTCAGAGAGAGCGTGACCTTCACACCGTCTTCCCGCAGGACCAGTCGATCGGGGGGGGGCAGGAAGTCTTCGACGACTTCGACGCGCCCCAGCGGCTCATTGGTGTACTTTCGAGTGCGCTTCATAGAGCTTCTTGCCTCTGCGCCAATAGCCGGCGCCAATGATTCGAATGACGGCTCCGCGATACGTGAAGCGGACTGTCATGACACCGTCGCTCACGCGACCGAAGCAGTAGAAGCGGGGCTCCGTCTGGCTGTGCTGGGCATCCCGGGCGATCACACGGTTCGGGTCGAGGAATGCAGCCTGTGCCTCTTTGAAAGAAACGCCATGCTTCCGGTGGTTCTCCGCGTCCTTGGATGGATCCCAGTTGAAACCGGCCCGCATGGCCAGTTTTGTAACACTAGCATGGCAGTCTTGCCGTATCAAAATATGGCAGTAATGCCAGAAATGACCTCGCCGATGTCCGTCGCCCCAAGTCGCTGATCAGGTTGCGGATTTCTTGGCATTCGGGAGCGGCGGCGAGCCCTGACCTGGACTTCATGCGGCATTTATGCTGCAATGCAACAATGATTACGCGAATCCTGGCCCTCGCAGCGCTGCTGGTCGCCGCCCCGACCGGCCAGAGCCCGCTATTCACCGACACGCTGCCGGACTGGATGCAGCAGGGCCGCGTGTCCTGGTACGGGCCGGGCTTCCACGGGCGCCGTACGGCCAACGGCGAGACCTTCGACACGCACGAAATGACGATGGCGCACCGCTCGCTGGCCTTCGGCAGCGAGGTCCGGGTCGTCAACCTCGAGAACGGTCGCATCGTCGTGGTGCGCGTGAACGACCGGGGACCGTACGTGCGCGGCCGGATCGCGGACCTTTCGCACGCGGCCGCGAGCGAGCTCGGGTTCGCGGACGACGGCGTGGTGCGGGCGCGGATCGAGCTTCTGTAGGCCGCCGCCGCGCCAGATTGGGCGTAAATGGGTGTAGTATTGGTTCATGCTGCGAACCGACACCCTCCAGATCACCCCGGAGATCCTGAGCCTCATCGCCAGCATCGACGAGTTCAAGGGCGCCTGGCGCGCATTGGGCACGCTCGCACCGGACCGCCTGTCAGCCCTGCGGCGGGTGGCCACCCTCGAAAGCATTGGTTCCTCCACCCGCATCGAGGGCAGCAAGCTGTCCGACCGGGAGGTGGAGCAGCTGCTGTCGAACCTGGAGATCAAGTCCTTCGCCACCCGCGATGAGCAGGAAGTGGTCGGCTACGCCGAGCTGATGGATCTGGTGTTCTCGTCCTGGCGGGACATCCAGTTCACCGAGAACCACATCAGGCAACTGCATCAGGTCCTGCTGCGCTACAGCGAGAAGGACACCTGGCATCGCGGCAACTACAAGACCAGCTCGAACAGCGTCGCGGCCTTTGACGAAACCGGCGCGCAGATCGGTATCGTCTTCCAGACGGCCACGCCATTCGACACGCCCCACCTGATGACGGAACTCGTGGCCTGGGTGAACCAGGAGCGCGAAACGGCCCGACTGCATCCGCTGCTGATCATTGCCCTTTGCGTCGTCGTGTTCCTGGGGATCCATCCTTTCCAGGACGGCAACGGGCGTCTGTCCCGCGTGCTGACCACGCTCCTGCTCCTGCAGGCCGGCTACGTCTATGTGCCGTACAGCTCGCTGGAAAGCGTGATCGAGCAGAACAAGGAGCCCTACTACCTGGCGCTGCGCCAGACACAGGGCACGATCCGCACGGAGTCACCGAACTGGCAGCCGTGGCTGGTGTTTTTCCTCCGCTCCCTCTCCGAACAGGTGCGGCGACTGGAGAAAAAGGTCGAGCGGGAAAGGATCGTGCTGGCGGCCATGCCTGGACTGCAGCTGCAGATCGTGGAGTTCGCCCGCGAGCATGGCCGCGTCACCATGGGCGAGGCGATCAGGCTGACCCGTGCCAGTCGCAACACGCTCAAGCAGCATTTCCGCGCTCTGGTCGAGCGCGGCGCGCTCAACCAGCACGGCAGCGGCCGTGGGGTCTGGTACGAGCTGCATTGAACGGCGCTCAGGCAGGCTTTACGACTCAAGCGCGCGCCGGGGTCGCTGCTAGCGATCTTCTCGCGTGTGAAACACACGCAGGATGAAGATGTCCGACCCGGCGACCTCGTAGCGAATCTCGTATTTCTGCACGAGGACGCGCCGCACTTCCCGGTCCTCGAATCCGCTCACTTTGTCCCCGAGCCGCGGCTGTGCAGGGATGCGCCTCACACGTGCGACCACGGCACTCACCGAGCGCGCCGCGGCAGCCGGGCTCACCGGCTCCAGGAATTGGTGGATTCGCTTCAGGTCGCCGTATGCGGCCTGCGTCCAGCGCAGTGCCACGCCGTCAGCCGGCGCGCTTCACGGGCGGCCTGGATTTCCTGCCACCGCCCAGGCCCTGGACCCAGGCCTCGACTTCGCCATGCTCTACGACTCGACCGGCATCGACTTCCTCGAGTGCCGCCATCGTCTCGCGCCGCCGCTCCTCGGCCAGCCCCACATAGGCCTCGACCGCTTCCTTGACGAGCCAGCCGCGCGGACGATCCAGGGTTTCGGCCAGGCCATCCAGCTTCTCGGCAAGCTCCTTGGGCAGATGGGCCGTGACGACTCGGGTGCTCATGGAAGCAATCCACTCCAATCAGATTGATTGGAAGCGTACCTCGCGACCGGCCTCGACTCAAGCGCGCAATCGCCGGACGGCACCGCGGTCGGCCGTTGCAGCCGCCAACCTCGAGGAAGAGGCATGTCCCCCCTCCTGGCGCATCAGCGTGCTCTTGCCGAACAGCGACTCGACGAGGTCCACCGCGAGCGTCGCGGTGCGGTTGCGCACGTCGAAGGCCGGGTTGAGCTCGACGATGTCGAGCGAGGCGAGCCGCCCGGTGTCGGCGATCATCTCCATGCAGAGCTGCGCCTCGCGGTAGGTGGGGCCGCCGGGCACGGTCGTGCCGACGCCGGGTGCGATCTCGGGGTCGAGGAAGTCCACGTCGAAGCTCACGTGCAGGTGCGTGCCGGCATCGACGCCGGCGAGCGCGGCCTCCATCGTGGCGCGCATGCCCTCCTCGTCCACGTAGCGCATGTCGAACACCTCGATGCCGTGCTGGTGCACGAGGCGCCGCTCGCCCGGGTCGACGCTGCGCACGCCCACCTGGCGCACGCAGTCGGGCGCGATCGCGGGCACGGGGCCGGCGACCGCGAGCAGCTCGGGCGGGCCGACGCCGCACAGGCAGGCGAGCGGCATGCCGTGCAGGTTGCCGCTCGGGGAGAGCTGGTGGGTGTTGAAGTCGGCGTGGGCGTCGAGCCACAGCACGCGCAGGCGGCGGCCGCTGGCGCGGCAGTGGCGCGCGACGGCGCCTATCGAGCCCACGGCGAGCGAGTGGTCGCCGCCGAGCAGCACCGGGAGGCGGCCGTCGCGCAGTTCCGAGTAGACCGCGTCGTGCACGAGTCGGTTCCACTCCACGACCTCGGCGAGGTGGCGGTAGCCGCCCGCCGGAGGCAGGACCGGGTTGCCGGGCCCGGCGAGGTTGCCGCGGTCAAGGACGCGCAGGCCGTATTCCTCGAGCCGCCGCGCGAGTCCGGCGACGCGCAGCGCCTCGGGTCCCATCGACGCGCCCCGCTCGCTCGCGCCGACGTCGGTCGGTGCGCCGATCAGGACCGCGGTGCCGGGCGCGCGGGCGCTCACGGCAGGGCCCGCAGCTTCGCGACGCCGCGCACGGCGGCGGAACGCGCACCGAGCAGCGAGTACAGGTCCTTCGGGTTCGCGAGCTCGGGGACGAGGTCGATGGTGGCGCGACCGGCCTTGTCCTCGCGGTGCAGACGGTGCAGGTAGCGCAGCGCCGAGAAGTCCTCGAGCGCGAAGCCCACGGAGTCGAAGATCGTCACCTCGGCGTCGTGGATACGGCCGGGCGCGCGCCCCGCCACGACCGCGGCGAACTCGGTGACGGGGAAGTCGGCCGGCATCTGCTGCACCTCGCCCTCGACGCGCGACTGCGGCTCGTACTCGACGATCACCCGCGCGTCGGGCCGGCGCAGGATGTCGCCCGCCAGCTCGGTCTTGCCCGGGCAGTCGCCGCCCACGGCATTCAAGTGCATGCCGGGCTTGATCATGTCGGGCGTGAGGATGATGGCGTTGCGCTTGTCGGCGGTGACGGTGGTGACGATGTCGGCGCCGCGCACGGCCTCGGCCACCGACTCACAGCGCACGACGCGCAGTTCCTTCAGGCGCAGCGCGGCGAGGTTGCGCTCGAGCTTGATCGTGGCGTCCACGTCCACGTCGTAGAGGCGCAGCTCGCGGATGCCGAGCAGGTGGTGGAAGGCGATCGACTGGAACTCGCTCTGCGCGCCGTTGCCGATCAGCGCCATGCGACGGCTGCCCCGGCGCGCCATGTGGCGCGCGGCCAGCGCCGACATCGCGGCGGTGCGCAGCGCGGTGGTGAGCGTCAGCTCGGAGAGGAGCAGCGGGTAGCCGGTGTCGACGTCGGCGAGCACGCCGAAGGCGGTGACGGTGAGCAGCCCCTTGGCCGTGTTCTTCGGGTGGCCGTTCACGTACTTGAACGAGTAGAGGCGGCCGTCGCTGATCGGCATCAGCTCGATCACGCCCACCGGCGAGTGCACCGCGTGCCGCGGCGACTTGTCGAACTCGTCCCAGCGGCGGTAGTCCGCCTCGATCTCGTTCGCCAGCGCCTCGATGAAGGCCGCCGTGCCGGTCCGCGACACCAGTTCCCGGACGCGCTCGATGCCTGTGAAATCCACCATGACTCTCTCCCGAGGGGACACTCTTTCCGAAAACCAAGAATGTCCCCGATTGGCGGCCAGAGAAAAGACAGAAAGCTGTACAATTTGCGCTCTGTAATGATCATTTCGCCAGCCTCTGCTGGCGCTATGACCGATCCCCTCGGGAGAGCCCCCATGGACGAACTCGACCGCCGTCTCGTCGCCCTGCTGCGCCACGACGCGCGCGCCACGATCGCCTCGCTCGCCAAGGCGCTGGGCGTGGCGCGCGGCACGGTGCAGAACCGCATCGCGCGGCTCGAGGCCGACGGCACGATCGTGGGCTACACGGTGCGGCTGAAACCGCAGGTGGAGGAGCACCGCATCCGCGCGCTGATGACCATCGCGGTGGAGGGCAACCGGACCGATGCGGTGATCCAGGCGTTGCGCGGCGACCCGGCCGTCGGTGCGCTGCACAGCACCAACGGCCGCTGGGACATCGTCGCGGAGCTGCGCGCCGACAGCCTGGCGTCGTTCGACCAGGTGCTCGGACGGATCCGTCAGCTCAACGGCATCGCGAGCACCGAGACCAGCCTGCTGCTGTCGACGTTCAAGCTGTGACGGCCGCGCGCAGGCCGGTAGTGCCCCGAGGCATGTCTCCTTCCTAATCCGACAGCAGCCGCCCGCTGCGCACCGCCTCGCGCCCCGCCACCTTCGCGATGCGCGTGCCGGCGAGCACGAACCGCCGGCTCTCGCGCGCATAGAGCAGGCCGTCGGTGGGGCTCGCGAGCGCGGTCACCACGCCGCTCTGCGGATCCACGATCTCGACGAGCGGCTGGCCGCGTCGCAGCACCGCGCCGAGTTCGGCCACCCACACCAGCACGCCGCCGTGCGGCGCCTCGACCGGGATCGAGCCCGCGAGCGGGGTGGGCTCGCACTGCAGCGCCGGCAGCATCGCCGGCGCGCCGTCCACGAGGCCACGTACCGCGAGGTACTGGAGGATCTTCCCGGCGTCGTCGGCGGCCAGCTCGTGCCGCACGTCGGCCTCGCCGCGCAGCTCGACGGTGACGGCCGCGCAGGCCGGCGGCAGCGTCACGGTGCGGCCGAGGCGCCTGGTGAGCTCGGCGGCGATGCGCGGCCACACCAGCGAACAGGCCTCGTCGAAGGGATCGTCCCCCGATCCCTCAGCCACCAGCACGGCGCGCGCGCCCATCAGCCGCGCGAGCGGCTCGACGTCCGCCCACAGCTCGGGCGTGGTGTAGAGGTGCAGCAGCGCCTCGTTGTCGCAGTGCAGGTCGAGCACGAGGTCGGCGTCGATGGCGAGGCCGAGCAGCGTGCGGCGGAGGCTGTCGAGCTCGGTCGCGGCCGGGAGTTCCGCGCAGGCCTGGCGCAGCGCCTCGCGGACCACGGGCACGCTGGGGCTCGACCCATCGCCGAGCTTCGGCACCAGCAGCTCGCAGGCGCGCGGCACCAGGTCGGCGTAGCGGCGGTTGAAATTCTCGCCGGTCGTGAGGTCGAAGCGGCCCTCGACGGACTGCAGCACGCGTTGCGACAACCCGATCGGGTTCGCGAACGGCACCAGCACGATCTCACCCCGCAGTGCGCCGCGCGCCTCGAGCTCAGCGAGCCGGTGCCTGAGGTGGTGCGCGACCAGCAGGCCCGGCACCTCGTCGGCATGCAGCGAGGCCTGGATCACGGCCTTCGGGCCGGTGCCCGCGGGGCCGTAGTGCAGGCTCAGGAGTTCGCGGGCGGTGCCCGGCGACGGCGACACGAGGGCGTGCTTCGTCTCGATCATGTCGGTCTCGTGCAGGCTGCGTGCGGCATCAAGGCTTCCATGGCAGGTACAGCGGTTGCGCGACGCGCACCGGCGTGACGTCGAGCCTTACGTTGGCCACCGTGTAGGCCTCGCCGCCGTGATCCGCGGTGAACCAGCCCGTGGTGTCGGGGCCGCGGGCGAAGCGGAACTCGAAGCCGAGGTCGCGCGGCGCGGCGGCGTCGGGGCGGGCGTCGAAGGCGAGGCCACGCACCTCGGGCGCCGGTCCGTCGAGCACGTGCGTCATGGCGCGCAGGACCGCACCGTCGGCGAGCACGTCCAGCAGGAACGGCGTGTCCTCGAAGTACGGCTCGAATCCAGGCGCGCTCGGGTCCACGCGCGTGCCCCGCGCCCTGGACGCGGCGGGCGTAAGCGCGCGCGTGCGCAGGTCGAGCCGGTCGCCGTCGCCGAGGTAGGTGAGCCGCGCCCCACTGAGGTTGAACGCGCCGAGCTTCGGATCGGTGGTGGCCTGGGCGAGGTCCACGAACAGTGCGCCGCCGTCGCCGACCACCTCGACCGCCTGGCCGCGCAGGATCACCGCGCTGTTCTCCTCGACGCCGATGCCGAGCTCGAGGCCGCGCGCCTGCATCAACGGCAGCATGCGTCCCAGCCGCCCGCGCCGCAGGAAGTGCTGGTCGACGAACAGCTCCGGCCCGGCGAACCCGAGGCCGCGGTCCAGTTCCTGCCCGTCGCGCAGCTGGCCCTTCATGACGGCCGTGACGTCGGTGGCGTCGCGGAACATCACGCGGCTCATCACGGCCGCGCCCGCGGACGTGCCGGCCACCACGCCGCCCCGGGCCAGCACGTCGCGGATCGCCTCGAGCAACGGCGAGGCATGTCCCCCTGCCTGCAGCGTGTCCACGATGCGCTCCTGCGCGCCGCCGGTGAAGAAGACGCCGCGGGCGGCTGCAACGCGCGCGATCAGTTCCGGGTCGCGCACCGCGCGCTCGAGGTCGACGTCCTTCAGGCGCGGCGCCACGGGCAGGTGCTCCGCCCTGGCGCCGTGCGCCTCGAGTGCGGCCACGGCGCTGGCGGCGGAGCGCTCGGGATTCCCGGCGGCGGTCGCGAGCACCACGAAGCGCGCGCCGGGCCCGCCGGCCAGCGTCACCAGTCGCGACCACACGGCGGCGTTGTCGTAGCGCAGTGCGCCGCCGATCGCGACGACCGCGCCGCCGGCGTCGGTCGCGGGGGTGGCCGTCGCCGCGGTGGCCGTTGCGGCCGGGCGCGCGCGTAGCGGCATCGCATCGGCCTGCGACGACGGCGCGCGGATCGCGAGTGCCAGCGCTGCGCACAGCACGGCGCCCCATCGCATCGGTGTCTCGTCGCGGGACGTGATCGGCAGGGCGCGGGCGGGCATCGGCATCGGCAGTTCCACAGGCATGTCCCCTCTCCCGGCGATCATGCCATCATCTGTTGATGCAACCCATCCAGGGCGAAGTCGCCGAGTTCACGCTCAAGGCCGTCGCCGTCGGCATCGTGCTCGGCCTGGTGTTCGGCGCGGCCAACGCCTACCTCGGCCTGCGCGTCGGCATGACGGTGTCGGCCTCGATCCCGGCGGCCGTGATGACCGTGGCGGTGTTCAGCCTGCTGCGCTCGCGCGGCACCATCCTCGAGGCGAACCTGTCGCAGACGGTCGCCTCGGCCTCGACCTCGCTCGCCACGGGCACGATCTTCACCATCCCGGCGCTGTTCCTGTGGGGCGCGGTGCCGCCTTACCTGCAGGTGGTGGCGCTCGCGTTCCTGGGCGCCGTGCTCGGCATCGCGGCGATGGTGCCGTTGCGGCGCCTGCTGATCGTGCGCGAGCACGAGCAGCTGCCCTACCCCGAGGGCACCGCCTGCGCCGAGGTGCTGCGCGCCACGACGCACGAGTCGGGCGGCGCCGCGAGCGCCAGCGCCTGGATCTTCCGCGGCATGGCGGTGGGCGCCGCGGTGAAGCTGCTGGTGTCGCTCGTGTACCTGATGCCGGGCGAACTCGCCATGGCGGTGCCGGTGCTGCCCAAGGCCGAACTCGCGCTCGAGATCGCGCCGGCGCTGATCGGCGTGGGCTACATCCTGGGCTACCGGCAGTCGGCGGTGTGCGTCGCGGGCGCGATCATCTCGGCGCTCGCCATCACGCCGCTGATCGCGTGGATGGGCGCATCGATGACGACGCCGCTGTTCCCCGAGACGACGCGACTGGTGTCGGACATGTCGGCGGGCGACATCTGGTCGAAGTACGTGCGCTACGTGGGCGCGGGCGCGGTGGCGACCGCCGGCATCCTCACGGTGGTGCGCGGGCTGCCCACCATGGTGGACGCATTCCTCGCCGTGGCGCGCGGGCTCGGCGGCGGCGGCGCGGCCGGCTCGGGACCGGCAGAGCGCACCGACCGCGACGTGCCGGGCGGGTTCGTGCTGGGCGGCATCGCGTTCGTGGTGCTGACCGCGGCGCTGGTGCCCGGCGTGTTCGCGGGCGAGATGGGCGCCGTGCAGCGCGCCGTGCTCGCGGCGGGCGTGGGCGTGTTCGGCGTGCTGTTCGTGACGGTGGCGGCGCGCATCGTGGGCATCGTGGGCGTGTCGTCGCAGCCCACCTCCGGCATCACGCTCGTGACGCTGCTCGGCACGGCCTCGGTGTTCGCGGCCGCGGGCTGGGTGGACCCCGGCGCGCGCGCCGGCGTGCTCACCGTGGGCACGATCGTCGCGGTCGCGGCGAGCAAGGCGGGCGACATCTCGCAGGACCTCAAGACTGGCTGGCTGGTGGGCGCCACACCCGCGCGGCAGCAGCTCGGTCAGCTCATCGGCGCGGCCTTCGCCTGCTGGGCCGTCGCGGCCACGGTGATGCTGCTCGGCGAAGCCTACGAGTTCGGCTCGAAGGAGATCCCCGCGCCGCAGGCCACGCTGATGAAGACCATCATCGAGGGCGTGCTGTCGGGCGCCCTGCCCTGGGACCTCGTGCTGACCGGCGCGGGGCTCTCGATCGGCGCGATGCTCTGCGGCGTGTCGGGTCTCGCCTTCGCGATCGGCGTGTACCTGCCGCTCGCCACCATGGCGCCGCTGTACGTCGGCGGCTGCGTGCGCGCGCTGGTGGAGCGCGACCGGCCACCGCGCGCCGAGGGCTCGAGCGATCCCGGCATCCTCGCGGCATCGGGGCTCGTGGCCGGCGAGGGCCTCGCGGGCGTGGCGGTGGCGGGACTGGTCGCCGCGGGACTCGCGCCCAAGGCGATGGATCCAAGGCTCGGCGGGCTCGCGGGCGAACTCGTCGCGCTGGCCGTCGCGGTGGCGATCTGCGGGTTCCTGCTCCGCGGCGGCCGCAGCAAATAGGGGACATTCTCCTGCACGGCTCGCCGTTCTGTGCGGCACCGTACCCGGCAGCGCTCTGTACGCTGCCGAACAGACCCAGACGCCAGCACGCGTACTCTTACGGATATCGACCGCAGAGACCGTTTCGGGAATTCGCCGCGCGCCACTGACACGGACGGTCGTGAAGCGCTGGTGCCGACCGTCAAGTCAGGAGAATCGAGATGTTGTGGACTATCGCAGTCGTATTGATCGTCCTCTGGCTGCTGGGGCTGGTCAGCTCCTACACCATGGGCGGATTCATCCACATCCTGCTGGTGCTCGCGATCGTCGTGGTGCTGGTGAACGTGATCCAGAGCCGAAAGGCGTAGGGACGCCGCTGCTCGACCTGCTCCACGACGACCCGGCCGTCCGCGTCCACGGAACACGCGATAGCGGTTGCCGTCCGGGCACGAGGCGATGTAATCGTCAGCGCCGTGTTGAAGGGCGCTGACAACCTGACCGCCGGACAGGCCCTGCACTGCGATCTTTGCGGTGAGGTCCTTTGCGATCGGAACGAGCGACGCGACGCGTGATGCACGTCAAGCGTCACTATGCGGCCAACCTCCTGAGCCAAGCGGCGCGCTGCCGGGATGCCAGCATAGCCAACGCCTCTCGACGCGTCTGCTTGAGGAATCGCGGGGCGCTGAAATCTCAGGTCATTCTCAGACGCGAATCAGCTCCGTTCGTGTTTCAGCCGAACCACGAATCGTCTGCCTTGCCTTCCCAGGCGGCGAGCTGCTTCTCCGCCTCATCCTTGGCGATGCCGTAGCGCTCCTGGATCTTGCCGGCGAGCTGGTCGCGGCGGCCGGCGATGACGTCGAGGTCGTCATCGGTCAGCTTTCCCCACTGCACCTTTACCTTGCCGGTGACCTGCTTCCAATTGCCTTCAATGCGGTCCCAGTTCATGTGAATCTCCTTCTGGTGTCGGGTTGAGCCCTCGCGCGTTCGCGTTCACGGGCTGGCGGTGATCTCGTTCTGGTCCAAATGGCCATCGCGCCACTCTAGACGCCGCGGCGCGTTCGGTCGGTGCGGTGGCGCACCGAGCCGCGAGTGGCATGATTTCGCAATGGCGAAGCGACTCGTGACCCGAAGCCTGGCAACGCGACAGTGCCTCGGCCACCGCGCTCAGATCGGTGGGCCACCGAACAGACCCGGCCCGGCCGTCCCGTCATGCTGCCTCGCAGGCACACCCCCAGTTCGTGATCGACGAGAGAGTTGCCGTGCAAATGCCAAGACCGGCTCCCGCGAGCAACCTGCTGCTGGCGGCCCTGCCCGGCCGGGACCGCAGCCACTTGCTGGATCGCTGCGAGCAGGTCGAGCTCGGGTTCGCCGACGTGATCTACGAGCCCGGCGACCGCGTGCGCCACGTTTTCTTTCCGACGGCCGGATTCATCTCGCTGCTCACCCCGATCGGCGGCCACGACCGGCTCGAGGTCGGCCTGGTCGGCGACGAGGGCATGCTCGGCGCCTCGCTGGCGCTCGGCGTGGATCTCGCGCCCACGCTCGCCCTGGTGCAGGGCGCCGGCGCAGCCTGGCGGATGGAGGCCGGGTCGTTTCGCGGCGAGCTTCCGCATAGCGCCGCCCTGCAGAGGCGAGTGCACCGGTACCTGTACGTCGTCATGTGCCAGCTGGCCCAGACGGCAGCCTGCACGCGCTTCCACGTCCTGGAGGCGCGCCTCGCGCGCTGGCTGCTGATGACCCGCGACCGGGCGCACTCCGACGAGTTCCACGTCACGCACGAGATGCTCGCGCACATGCTGGGCGTGCGCCGCGCGGGCGTCACCCGGGCAGCCAGTGCGCTGCACGATCGCGGGCTCATCCGCTACAGCCGCGGCGACGTCACGGTGGTCGACCGGCGCGGGCTGGCTGGGACGGCCTGCAGTTGCTACGCGGCCGACCGGGAAACGTACGCGCGCATCCTGGGCTGATCCGCGGCCGCTCGGTCCAGGACGGAACGAACGCCTCGCGTCTGATCTATAATTTTCGCGTATTGTCAGTCAGCAGGGCCGCCGTGAACCGCTCCCTCACTGCCGCGCCAGATTCCCCCGCGCCGCAGCAGAATCGCCTGCTGGCCGGGTTATCGCCAGAGGAGCGCGAGCGGATCTATCCGCACCTGAAGCTCGTCCCGATGCCGCTCGGGAAGGTGCTGTACGAGCCCGGCGCGGTGCTGCGCAGCGTCTTCTTCCCGACCGACTCCATCGTGTCGCTGCTGTACGTGCTTGAGAACGGCGCGTCGGCGGAGATTGCGGTGGTGGGCAACGAGGGGCTCATCGGGATCGCACTGTTCATGGGCGGGCAGACCACCCCGAGCCGGGCGATCGTGCAGAGCGCCGGCCACGCGTACCGGCTGGTCGGCCGACGTCTCGAGGAAGAGTTCCACCGCAACGGCGGCCTGCAGCTCATGCTGCTGCGCTACACGCAGGCGCTGATCACGCAGATGGCGCAGACCGCGGTGTGCAACCGTCATCATTCGGTGGACCAGCAGCTGTGCCGCTGGCTGCTGCTGTCGCTCGACCGCCTGTCGTCGAACGAACTGATCATGACGCAGGAACTCATCGCCAACATGCTCGGCGTCCGCCGTGAGGGCGTCACCGAGGCCGCCGGCAAGCTCCAGAAGCTCGGCGTCATCCGTTACAGCCGCGGACACATCACGGTGCTGCACCGGCCGAGGCTGGAGGAGCTGAGTTGCGAGTGCTATGCGGTCGTCAAGAAGGAGTCCGATCGCATCGGGAACCTTTCCGGCGTCCGCGGTCCGGGGCCTCACCGCACTCCCGGCTGACGATCCGTCGTGGTGCTGTGGTACAAGTCGACGCCATGACCTCCGCCAACGAGATCGAGGAAGCGCCCGCCCACCTCGAGTCCGCGCGCCTCGAGACGCTGGAGTTCAAGATCGCCCACCTCGAGCGCGCGGTGCAGGACCTGAGCGACGTCGTCTACCGCCAGCAGCAGCAGCTCGACGGCGCGCTCGCGCTGCACCAGCGCCTGCGCCAGCAGCTCGAGGAGTTCGAGGGGCGCACCGGCGACGCGACGCCCGTCGAGATTCCGCCGCATTACTGAGCGCCGCCCGAAAGCGCGTTTTCGACGAACGATCTCGACTTCGGTATTATCCAGTCATACCGACATCTGGACACCCGGCATGCCGCGCAACACTCCGAACCTCTCCGTCAAGAAGGCGATTTCCCTGCCGCCCGACCTGGCGCGGTTCGCCATGGCCACCGCCCGCGAGGAAGGCAAGACCCTGAGCGCCGTGGTACAGGACGCCATGCGCGCCTACCGGCTGTCACGGCTGCGGAGCGAATACGGCGACCTGCAGGGCTACTGGTCGCAGCGCGCCCGCGAGAAGGGCGTGCTGACCGAGCGCCAGCTCAAGCGCTACCTGAAGCGCAAGGACTGATGCGGCCGTGCGAGTCGTCCTCGACTCGAACATCTACGTCTCCGCGCTCACCCTTCCCGGAGGCGCAGCGGACGCCGCACTCACCGCGCTGCTCGACGGTTGGTACACGGGATTGCTCTCGGAACCTGTCCTCGGCGAGGTCCTCGGCGTGCTGGGGCGGAAGTTCTCCCGCGACACCGAGGAACTCGCACGCATCGCGCTGTTCCTGAGCGAGCTGACCGAGCACGTCGCGCCGCGCTCGCGTGTGCGGGCCCTGGCCGACGAACCGGACAACCGCATTCTCGAATGCGCGGTCACCGGCCACGCGGACCTCGTCGTCACGGGCGATCGTGCAATGCTGCGTCTCGGCACGTTCCAGGGTGTCGAGATCGTCTCCCTGCGCGCCTTCCTCGGCCGGCTGCAGGCCCGCGGCTGACGATTCGTCGTGCCCCTGTGGTACAAGTCGGCGCCATGATCAGGAAGGGCTGGACGGCCTACGCCGCGTTCCTCACCGTTGCGATCGTCACGGGCGAGGTACGCAACCTCGCGCACGGCGCCACGGACGCGCGCACCTTCGCGAACTGGGTGCTGACGCTGGTGCTGCTGCTCGCCACCTGGGGTTACGCCCTGCGCCGACCGATCGGCGCGCACCGCTACTGGGGCCCCGCGTTCTGGGTAGTGTTCGCCGCGACGATCATCACGATGATCCCGGCCGCGATGGCCGGTCGCGATGCGATCGCTGTCATCGCCATCATGCTGCTGCTCGCGGCGCCGGCGTTCTACGCCGCGTACCGCTACGCTTTCCACTCGCCCGAGGTCTGGCAGACGAAGGAGACCATGCGATGACTGCTCCGAACACGATGTCGCCCACGGTGATCCAGCAGCTGATCGCGCCGCAATTCCCGGGGCTGCTGGGCGTCGAACTCGTGGAGACGAGTGCCGACCGCGTGGTCGGGCGGCTGCCCGTGAAGCCCGCCATCTGCACGGTGGGCCGCATCCTGCACGGCGGCGCGGTGATGAGCTTCGCGGACACGCTCGGCGCGGTGGGGACATTCCTCAACATGCCCCAGGGCTGGACCACGACCACGATCGAGTCGAGTACGAAGTTCCTCGCGGCCGCGCCCGAGGGGCAGGTGCTCACCGGCGAATCGGTGCCGCTGCACAGGGGCCGCACGACCATGCTGTGGCAGACCTCGGTCCGCCGCGAGGACGGGCGCCTGTGCGCGCTCGTGCTGCAGACGCAGCTCATGATGGAACCGAGGACGGCGCCGAAGGCGTGACCGGACGCCGGGACCGGCCCAGCTTGCCCCAACGTCGCAGCGCCGCTAATATGCATCGCAATTGCATCGCATGCGCGAGGGATTCCAGGTCATGAAGACGAGCACACTGCCGCCACTGCGGGTCTCGCCCGAACTGCGCGCCGCGGCAGAGTCGGTGCTGGCGCCCGGCGAGTCCCTGTCTGGGTTCGTGCACGACGCCGTCACACGGACGGTCGAGTACCGCCGGGCACAGCAAGAGTTCGTGGAGCGGGGGCTTGCGAGCGCCGCGAGGGCCCGGCGCACGGGGCGTTATGTGTCGAGTGACGCCGCCCTGAAGGTTCTCCGGCACCAGCTCGAGAAAGGTAAGCCTCCCGGCACGAAGTTGTGAGCCGCTACCGTGTCCGCCTGACGCCCGAGGCCGTCGAGGACATCGAGCGCCTGCAGGCCTTCCTGATCGAGCAGGACTGGTCGGCTGCTGAACGCGCCCTGGACGCCATCGAGGCCGCTTTCACGCTGCTCGAACACTCCCCGTTCTCCTGCCGCAAAGCCTGGCCGGGTGACCGGCCGCTGCTGCGGGAACTCGTCATTCCATTTGGCGATGCGGGGTACGTGGCACTCTTCGAGATCGACGACCCGCGCCACGTCTCGATTCTCGCGGTGCGTCATCAGCGCGAGGAGGACTATCACTGACCCGACCGTTCCAGGGCGATCGAGTGCCAGGGCAGCAATGAGCAGTCGCTGCGGCGCTGCAGCGAGTCGCCACCATAGACGATGCGGGGTCCGCCGCTCGTGCGCTCGCCAAGGAGCGAGATCGCGCTGGATCATTGCCGCAGCGCACATGCAGTATCAAGCTGATTCAAGATTTGTTTTTGAAATAGCTTATTTGGACTTCCCCAAGTCTCGGCCCTTCGGCAGCCGCAGGCCGCGCTACACACCGCTCTCCGCCTGCAGTTCCATCCCCGTCCGCAGCCGCTCCCCCGCCCCGCCCACCACGATCAGGTTCTGCCCGAACGTCACCCCGCGCAGCGCCGCGTCCCAGCGGTAGGTCCTGAGCGTGCGCAGCGGCTCCTCGCCCTCCACCGTGCCGGTGGCCTGGTCGGTGGTGGTGATGCTGCAGCGGGTGCAGGGCTTCACGCGCCGCAGCCGCACGGCGCCGGCCACGAGGTCGTGGAGCGCGTCCTCGCCGTAGGGCGGCAGCCCGTCGAGCACGAGGTTGGGCCGGAAGCGGTCCATGGGTAGCGGCTGCGCGAGGCGGCCATTCAGGTCGGCGAGCGAGGCGCGCGAGATGGCGAGCATCGCGAAGCCATCCGAGAAGCGGTTCAGGGCCTCGAGGCCGCCGGTCCAGGCGAGGTCGCTCGGGCGGCGGTGGGCCGGGTCGAAGCGCACCAGCCGCAGCGGGCGGCCGAGCAGGTCGCCGAGCCACGCGGCGGCGGCCTCGCCCTGGTCGAGCGCGCGGCAGCGGTCGCGCCAGACCGTGACCTCGACCGGTGTCCCGGACGATTCCTCACCCGACGCCCCGGTCGCGAGCGGCACCCGGACCGCCCCCGCTCCGGCGGCCGCGAGTTCGAGCACGCCGTCGGCCAGGCCGACCTCGACGAGCGCGAGCCGCGGCTCCTCGCGCTGCGTGACGAAGCGCCCATCGGGGGTGACGATCATCCACTCGCGGTCGTGCTCGAGGCCCGCGGCCGTGACCCGCGCCGCGCCGGGAGCGAGGCCGCGGCAGGACTTCACCGGGTAGACGTGCAGTTCGGCGAGCGTGACCACGCCGCGAAGATAGCCGATCGGGAGGGCCCGCGCGTCAGCTCGCGAGCGGCAGCGGCTGCGGGCGGCCCATCTGGTAGCCCTGCAGGAAGTCCACGCCCATGCGCCGCGCCCAGTCGAGCGCGGCCACGTCCTCGACGTGCTCGGCGATGACCTGGAAGTTGAGCGAGCGCGCCAGCTTGATCATCGCCATCACCATCGCCTGGTTCACGCTGTCGGAGGCGAGGTTGCGGATGAAGTAGCCGTCGATCTTCAGGTAGTCGAGCGACAGGTTCTTGAGGTTGGCAAACGAGCTCAGGCCGCGGCCGAAGTCGTCGAGCGCGAAGCGGCAGCCCATGCCGTGCAGCACGCCGATGAAGCGCCGCGCGTGCTCGATGTTGGTGATGACGGCGGTTTCAGTCACCTCGAAGCAGACGCGCTCGGGCGCCACGCCGGTGCGGTCGAGGCACTCCACCACGAACTCGAGGAACGAGCCGTCGCCGAGCGTCTGCCCGGAGAGGTTGATGCACAGGCTGCGCCCGGGCGGCAGCTTGAGCACGCCGCGGGAGAACGCGGCGAGCGCGGCCTGCACCACCCAGCGGTCGACGTGCGGCATGAGCCGGTAGCGCTCGGCGGCGACCATGAACTCCGCCGGCGTCGCCGCGACGCCGTTGTCGTCGCGCAGCCTGAGCAGCACCTCGAGGCCGGGCCCGCCGACCGCATTGTCGTCCACGGCCACGATCGGCTGCACGTGCAGCTCGAAGCGGCCATCGCGCAGCGCCGTCTGCAGGCGCTGCAGCCACTGGATCTCGCCGCGGCCGCGCGCCGCCGCCTCGTCGCGCGCGGAGTAGACGTGCACGTGGCCGCCCTGCCGCTTCGCCACGTAGCAGGCCGAGTCGGCGGCGCTTACGAGGTCCTCGAGCGAGCCGCTCTCGCGCGAGATCTCGACGAGGCCCACGCTCACGCCGATGGTGAAGATCTTGTCCTTCCAGACGAAACGGTAGTCGCCGGTGCTGCGCACCACGTCGTCGGCGATCTGCCGCGCCTTCTCGAGCGGGCAGCCGATGAGCAGGATGCCGAACTCGTCGCCGCCGAGGCGGCCGACGGTGTCGGAGTCGCGCACCGCGTCCTTGATGAGTCCCGCCACCTCGCGCAGCATGCCGTCGCCCGCGGTGTGGCCGCACTCGTCGTTCACGGCCTTGAAGCGGTCGAGGTCGAGGTAGCAGAGCACGTGGCTCGGCCCGCCGCCGCGGGACTCCTCGAGCGCGTCGCCGAGGCGGCGCTCGAACTCGCGGCGGTTCACGAGCCCCGTGAGCGCGTCGTGGCTCGCCTGGTAGGACATCTGGCGGGTGAGGCCGCGCAGGTCGGTGACGTCGCGCATGGCGATCACCGTGCCGGCGATTTCGCCGGCGCCATCGCGCAGCGGCGAGACGTTGAGCTCGATCGAGCGTTCGCCGTCGCCGTTGCCCGAGACGACCATGCCGCGCCGGCCGACCTGCACGCGGCTGCCGGACGCGAGGCACTGGCGCACCGGGTCGCCGAGGGCCCGGCGCTCGCCCTCCTCGACGAGCTCGATGACCTCGGGCAGCGTGAGGCCCAGCGCCTCGTGCCCCTTGCGGCCGATCAGCTCCTCGCCGGTGCGGTTGACATAGACGATGCGCCCCGCGAGGTCGGTGGTGATGACGCCCTCGCAGAGCGCGTCCAGCGCCTCCCAGGCGGAGGCCTGCGGGCGACGCGGGGCCTCGAGCTGCTGTGCGGGGCTCATCTCGACCGCCGAGACCAGCAGCGCCGGCTCCCCGTCGAACGAGATGCGCTCGAGCGCGAGTTCGACCCGCGCGAGGCGGCCCTCGACGGCGGGCAGTTCGACCTCGAGACGCTCGGGCGCGCCCTGCCCGGTACGCAGGCTCTTCAGGTGCCCGGCGAGGAGCTCGCGGAAATCCGGATGCACGAGGTCGGGCAGCGCCCGCCCGACCAGCGCCTCGGTCGAGCCGGTGCCGCACAGCTCCGCGAAGCGGGCGTTGGCGAGACGGATGCCGTCGCGCTCGACGGCCATGCCGACGTTCATCGCCTCGGCGAGCCGGCGGTAGAGCGCCTCGCGCTCCGCGTGCGCGGCACTCTCGCCCATCAGCCGCTCGCCGCGGTCGCTCGCCTCGCGCGCCTCGCGTGCGCGCCGGACCAGCAGGAGTGCGAGCACTACTGCCAGGATTCCGACGGCGATGAGCGCGACGGTCAGCATTGGGTCGGCATGTGGAGCGAACCGGTTTCCCTGGGCCTGCGGGGCGGCGTGCGCTCCCGAGGTCCTCCTGCGTGGTCTTGGTCTAGTGACGCCCGAGCATAACGGAACGTCTCGCCGGCACCGGCAAATTTGACCATAATGCCGGAGAGAGCTCGGCTTGTCGCGCCGCGGCGGAGCGCTTAACCTTCGCGGCTCGCTGCAGCCCGGACGGCCCGCACCCTGCCGCACACTGGATTGCTCCCCATGCTTGACCTCAATTTCGCACGACGCCAGATGATCGAGCAGCAGGTCCGCGCCTGGGCGGTGCTCGACCTCGCCGTGCTCGAGACCATGGCGCGCGTCCCGCGGGAGGCGTTCGTGCCGCCCGCCTACCGCGACCTCGCCTTCGCGGACATGAACGTGCCGCTCGGCCACGGACAGAGCATGCTGGCACCGAAGCTCGAGGGCCGCATGCTGCAGGCGCTCGAGTTGACGCCCGACGACGCCGTGCTCGAGATCGGCACGGGCAGCGGGTACTTCGCCGCCTGCCTCGGTACGCTTGCGCGCACGGTCACCTCGGTCGAGATCTTTCCCGAGTTCGCGGACGCCGCCCGCGCCAGTCTCGTGCACGCCGGCGTCGGCAACGTCACGGTGGAGGTCGGCGACGCCTTCGCCCGCAACGATTCCTCCCGGTACGACGTGGTCGTGCTGACGGGCTCCCTGCCGCTGTACGACGCGCGCTTCGAGCAGGCGCTGGCCGAGGGCGGCCGCCTGTTCGCGGTGGTGGGCGAGGGCCACGTGATGGAGGCGATCCGGGTCACCCGCGGCAACGGCGGCCAGTGGCTGCGGGAAAGCCTGTTCGAGACCGTCATGGATCCACTGATCCATGCCCCGGAACCCCCCAGGTTCGTCTTCTGATCGTGTCCGTCGCCTGGCGGGGGGCTGTTCACCCGGCCGTCGGGTGATATAGTGAGCTACAACACCAATTAGTCCAGCGGCGATGGTGCCGCCCCACGGTGAGTTCATGCGTACCAAGTCTGCCCTGCTCGCCAGCTGCGTCGCGCTTGCCCTCGCCGCGCCCGTGGCGCGCGGCGAGAACCTGCTCGAGGTGTACCAGGACGCGGTCAAGAGCGACCCGCTGATCCGCGAGGCCGAGGCCCGCCGCATGGCCGCGCTGGAGGCCAAGCCCCAGGCACGCGGCGTGCTGTTCCCGCAGCTCACGGTCGGCGGGCAGGCGTATATGGGCAACGTGGACTCGGAGGGATTCCAGCGGCAGTTCCGCGAGGTCACCAACCCGGAGACCGGCGAGCCTTCCGCCGTTGCCGTGTCCGTCCCGTTCAGCAACCAGACGGACACCGACCGCTACTGGGACTACGACGCCCAGCTCACGCAGACGCTGTTCCGCTGGGACCAGTGGCAGCGCCTCAAGCAGGCCGACTCGCGCGTGGCGCTCGCCGAGGCCAACTACCGTGCGGCCCAGCAGGACCTGATGGTGCGGGTCGCGACGCGTTACTTCGACGTGCTCGCCGCGGACGACACCCTCGGCGCGGCGGAAGCCACGCTCGAGGCAGTGAACCGCCAGCTCGAGCAGGCGGAGAAGCGCTTCGAGGTGGGGTTGATCGCCATCACGGACGTGCAGGAGGCGCGCGCCGCCCACGACAGCGCCACGGCGGGCGTGATCGCCGCGAAGCGCGCGCTCGCGAGCGCGCAGGAGTACCTGCGCGAGCTCACGGGCGAAGCCTACCTGCAGCTCGTGAAGCCCGCCGACTCCATGCCGCTCGACCAGCCCGACCCGTTCGACGAGCAGGCCTGGGTGGACGAAGCGATCGAGCAGAACCTGAGCGTCGTGGCGGCCCGGCTCGGCGTGGACATCGCGAAGTCCAACGTGAAGATCGCGCAGGCCGGCCACATGCCGACCCTCGACCTGTACGCGCGCTACGGCGAATCCGACACGACCGCGGATTCGCTGACGCGCGTCCCGAAGGAATTCCAGGATCCCGACATCCCGGTGCAGTCGTACCCGGCCGACCTCAACCGCGTGGACGACCAGATCGGCGTGCGGCTGAACATCCCGATCTTCAGCGGCGGCGTGACGCAGTCGCAGGTGCGCGAGCAGACCTACCTGCACCGGGCCGAACGCGAGCGCCTCGACGGCTCGATTCGCAGCGCCGAGCGGCAGGCCCGCGACTCCTACCTCGGCGTAATCGCCGAGAAGGCGCGCGTCAAGGCGCTGCAGCAGGCCGTGAAGTCGAACCAGACCGCGCTCGAGGCGACCGAGGCGGGCTTCGAGGTCGGCACGCGTACCACGGTCGACGTGCTCCTGGCGCGCCAGCGGCTGTTCGAGGCGCAGCGCGACTACGCGCGCAGCCGCTACGACTACCTGATCAACGTGGTGCGGCTCAAGTCGGCGGCCGGCGTGCTCATGCCGCCGGACCTCGCGGCGATCAACACGAACCTGACCCAGCCCACGACGCTGCCGGTCGTCCGGCCCGCCCCGGCGACGCCGCCGCCGGCCCCGGCGCCTAAGCCCCCGGGCGGCTGAGCAGCGGCTCGATCATCGTCACGAGGCGGTCGACGGCGCCGCGGCTCTGCGCCACCGTCGCCAGCCCTTGCGCGCCCGCCGCCCGCGCGAGGGTCGGCTCGTCGAACCACTGGCCCGTGCGCTGCGCGAGCTCCTCGCTGCTGCGCACGATGCGCAGCGCGCCGCATTCCTGCAGCAGCTCGGCGACATCCTGCGCGTTCTGCGTGTGCGGGCCCGACAGGATCGGCAGGCCGAGCACCGCGGGCTCGAGCAGGTTGTGGCCCCCGATCGGCACGAGGCTGCCGCCCACGAAGGTGACGTCGGCCGCGGCGTAGAAGAGCTGCAACTCGCCGAGCGTGTCCACCAGGAACACGGCGTCGCCGGCGGCCGGCTCCGTGCCGGCACTGCGCTGGGCGAACGCCAGGCCGCGCCGGCGCAGCAGTGCGCGCACGGCCTCGAAGCGCTGCGGGTGCCGCGGCACGAGGATCAGCAGCGCGTCCGGCTGACGCGCGCGCACGATCTGGTGCGCGTCGAGCACGGCCTCCTCCTCGCCCTCGTGCGTGCTGCCCGCGATCCACACCGGGCGGCCGGACGCGGCGCGCGCGCGGAACGCACGGCCCGCTGCCACCGTGGCCTCGGGGATCTCGAGGTCGAACTTCACGTTGCCGGTGACCTGCACGCGGTCGGGCGCAGCGCCGATCGCGCGGAAGCGCGCGGCGTCCGCGGCGGTCTGCGCGCCGATCAGGATGCCGTGCGACAGGGTCGCGCGGAACAGCGAGGCCATGCGGCGGTAGCGGTCCACCGAGCGCGTGGACAGCCGTCCGCTCGCGATCACCAGCGGGATGCGCCTGCGGCCCAGCGCGTCGTAGAGCGTCGGCCAGATCTCGGTCTCGAGGATGATGGCCGCGCGCGGCTGTACGCGATCGAGGAATCGGCGCACCGAGCCCGGCAGGTCGTAGGGCAGGTAGCAGTGGCGCACCGTCGCGCCGAACAGCGCCTGCGCCCGCTGTGCGCCGGTGGGCGTGACGGTGCTGACCACGATCGACACCGCGGGAAAACGCTGCCGCAACGCGCGGATCAGGCCGGCCGCGGCCTGCACCTCGCCCACCGACACCGCGTGCAGCCAGAGGCTGCCGGGCGCGGGCTGGGGCACGACCAACCCCAGGCGCTGCCTGAGGCGCCCGCGGTACTCGGGGTTCCACAGCGCCTTCCAGCCCTCCATGGCGATCACCACGGGCGCAAGCAGGTAGGTGAACACGACGTAGAGGGCGCGCATCAACCGTCCCCGCAGCCGGCGAGCAGCGCGGCCCAGGCGGCCTCGTCGAAGCGGCCGGGCGGCAGGCCCGCGGTGACCTTGGCGAGCGAGCGCCTGAGCCGCTCGAGCACCGCCCGTTCCCAGGCGCCGCGCGGGCGCAGGCGACCGCGGTCGAAGTCGAGCACGTACACGGCGCGGTCGTCGCCGAGCAGCAGGTTGTGGGCGTTCAGGTCGGCGTGCTGGACGCCGTGCGAATGCAGGCGGCCGATGCAGGCGCCGACGGCACGCCACGCCGACGCGTCGAGCGGTGCGGCGGCGAGCGCCTGCGCCAGCGTGCGCCGCGTGGGCAGTTCCTCCGTGACGAGGTCGGCGCGGTAGACGAGGCCGCTGCGCGCGTAGCGGGCCGCCACGGGGCGGGGCACGGGCAGGTCCCACTCGCGCAGGCGGCGCAGCAGGCGCCACTCGCGGAAGGAGCGCGTGCGGTCGGCGCCGGTCCAGAGGTAGGTGTCGTCGAGCAGGCGGGCGACGAGGCCGCCACGGCGATAGTGGCGCAGCACCCGGCGTCGCGCGCCGTCGTGCACGAACGCGACCGTGCCGCGCCCGCCGGCGGTCTCCTCGAGCGCACCGCGCGCGCGCCAGGTCTCGAGGTCGAAGATCCGCTCGGGCGGGTCGTCCGGCAGCTCGCCCGGCTGGCCGCTGCGCGAGCCTTCGTATAGCATCGCGCCGCGCTCCGTCGGCGCAACGATTTCCGGGCCTGCGCTCACGCCGCTCGAGTTTCCTGGCTGGGTCCCGGGACGGATTGTTCACCATCGGACTGCCGCTGCCTACCGTTCCGATCTCCATGCCGGCCCCAGCCGATCCACCCCGCCAGATCTGCGTGCTGCGCCTTTCCGCGCTCGGCGACGTGTGCCACGTGCTGCCGGTGGTGCGCACGCTGCAGGACGCGTGGCCCGGCGTGCGCGTCACCTGGATCATCGGCCGCCTCGAGCACAAGCTGCTCGGGCACCTGCCGGACGTCGAGTTCGTGGTGTTCGACAAGAAGGCGGGCCGCTCCGCCTACGGCGAGCTGCGCCGGCGCCTTGCGGGACGCGAGTTCGACGCGCTGCTGCACATGCAGCTCGCGATCCGCGCCAGCCTCGCCGCCGCGATGGTGCCCGCGCGGCGGCGCATCGGCTTCGACCGGCCGCGCGCGCGGGAGCTGCAGTGGCTGTTCACCAGCGAGCGCATCGTGCCGCGCAGCCGCGAGCACGTGCTCGACAGCCTGTTCGGCTTCGCCGAGGCGATGGGCGTGCACAGGCGCTCGCTGCGCTGGGACATCCCGCTGCCGGACCCGGCGCTCGAGTACGCGCGCCGCGTGGTGCCGGACGGCGGGCGCACGCTGGTGGTGAGCCCCTGCTCGAGCCACCGGCTCCGCAACTGGACGCCGCAGGGCTATGCCGCCGTGGCCGATCACGCCGCGGCGCGGCACGGGTTGCGCGTGCTCATCTGCGGCGGGCCGAGCCCGCTCGAGGTCGAGTACGGGGCGCGCATCGAGGCGCTCGCGCGCCGGCCGGTCGTGAATCTCGTCGGCAAGGACACGCTGCCACAGCTGCTCGCGACGCTGGCGCGGGCCACGGTGCTCGTCACGCCCGACTCGGGGCCGGCGCACATGGCCACCACGGTCGGCACGCCGGTGATCGGCCTGTACGCCGCCACCAACCCGGCGCGCAGCGGGCCGTACTGCAGCCGGCAATGGTGCGTGGACCGCTACGAGGCGGCGGCGCGGCGGTTCCGCGGCCGCCCGGCCGCCGAGCTGCCGTGGACCACCAAGATCGAGGAGCCCGGCGTGATGGACCTCATCACGCCCGCGGACGTCATCGAGCGGCTCGACGCGCTCGTGGCCGCCGGCGCGCCGCGCACCGGCGGGGACGCCGCCCGTTCCGGACCGGAGAGGGCGCTGCCCCTTTAGGTGGCGTCCCGGGCGATAATGTCGCGCCGCACGCGCCAGGAGAGATCACCGTGGGTGCCCGAGCCAGCGAGACGCCGACCCAGCCGAATGCCAGGAACCATTACGAGGTGACGGCGGACGACCTGCCGCTGTCCTGCCCGATGCCGGACATGGCGCTCTGGAACAGCCACCCGCGTGTGTACCTGCCGGTCGAGACCACCGGCTGGGCGAAGTGCCCCTACTGCTCCGCGGAGTTCACGCTCAAGCGCGGGTAGCGCTCGCGGCCAAGGACTTGGCCTCGATGCGCAATTGGCATACCTTTGTCCGTGGCCGACGGCGGCCACCCTTCATTTCACTGACACACGAGGCACTGAATACGATCATGGCCGCCAAGAGAAAGAATGCGAAGAAGTCCGTCCGCAAGGCCGCTGCCAGACCCGCTGCGACTGCGACCATCAAGAGCGTCCTGACCAAGTCGGCACTGGTTGCGCACGTGGCGGCCACGACCGAGGTCGCCGCGAAGGACGTGCGGGCAGTGCTCGCCGCGCTCGAGGGCGCCATTCACGCCTCGATCCGCAGGGCGGGTGCCCGTCAGTTCGTCCTGCCCGGGCTACTGAAGATTCAAGTGGTGGCGGTGGCGGCGAAGCCTAAGCGCAAGGGGATCAACCCGTTCACGGGCGAGGAGACCATCTTCAAGGCGAAGCCGGCGACCGTGAAGGTCAAGGTGCGCCCGATGAAGAAGCTGAAGGATGCAGCAACCGCCTGAGTCGGCGGCGCAGTCACCGGCAGCCGTTCTTCGCGAACGGCTGCCAGTCAGCTAGCGGGCGAATGCGCCGACGGTCGCGCGGCGCATGGCGCGTCCCCCTGGACGCCTCGTGCCGGCGTCCAGCCTATTTCCGCCGGTAGTCGGTGTAGCTCTTCTCCTCGACCAGCGTCGAGCCGAGCTTCGCGTTGATCTTCTTCTTGATCGCAGCACGCTCGTCGTTCGTGACGTAGACCGCGCGCGCCAGCTCGACGAACACGTCGTCGAACGCGCCGTCGCGCTCCTTGTCGCGGATGCGGTCCTCGATGTCCCAGAGCCTGCCGTTGACCTCGCGCAGGCCGGCCCACTCCTCGCCGATGTCGGTGGCCGAATGGGGCGAGGCGCGCCAGGTGTCGTTCAGCAGCGCAAGCTCGGTGCGCACGTTGTGCAGCTTGGCGGCGTCGGTCATGCGCTGCGACTTGATCTCGAGGATCGTGATCTTGTCGATCAGCTCGCCCGGCGAAATCGGGACCATCAGTTCAACCATGGCGGGAAAATAGGGGACATTCTCCTATTTCGCAAGGAAGAGGGGACATGCCTGGAAAATAGGGGACATTCACCGATTTTTCCTGTCCGGGAAAATTGGGGACATTCACCGACTTTTGCTGTCCGCCTTCGCGACGCC